>Ga0114956_1003117_pt1 | contig 12870 bp, 8 predicted proteins | sample MaitaG_FD_87304 | JGI IMG/M metagenome (GOLD analysis project Ga0114956, IMG submission 87304) | Marine algal microbial communities from Maine, USA - Maine_Asex2 metaG | ecosystem: Host-associated > Algae > Red algae > Unclassified | place: Maine, USA | collected 2015-01-05 | reverse complement strand
TGGTCGTTCGTCAACCGCCGGCGACGGACGTTTGCGACGACGACGGCATCAACAATCACCGGCCGGAACTCTTCCATAAGGTCAAGAGCCAAGGAAGGTCTGCGTTGATGGTCGGCGTGCAAACATCCAGCTGCTGGATCGAGCCCTACAGCTACGAGAGCAGACACGCACTCACCCAGCAAGATCGCATAGCCATATCCGAGTGCGGCGTTCACCACGTCTGTGGGTGGGTTCCGAACTCGGCTAGCGAAGCCCAATTCAGGAGGCACCAGCTCTGCAAGAGCGGCCCAATAGCGACGGGCTGAAATGCCCTCAAGACCACGAACCTCGTCAAGTGTCGAAGCATGGCGAAGTTTCGAGCGGTACCACTCGATCTCATCAATGGCCTCTGCAGCTGACTCGCCGTGCTCGCCACCTCCGTAGCGCAAGAGCAGCGTTCGTTGGTTTGAGGTTTTTCCGAACACGATTCTTCTGGCCAATGGCATCAGCCATTCGTCGGAATCCGTGCAGCGGTACTGCGCACGGCGCAACGCAGCTTCCGATGGCGAGTATCGAGTCATCGAGCCTAGATATGAACCACGTCGTGAGAGTAGAACTACATCGACACCGTTGTACATCGCCCAAGAACGAGCGCCAGCCGATAAGCCGACCGAACCTGACAACACAAGCCGGCCTACGTGGCCTTGCGGTATCGATGCTAGTTCGTTGTCGTTCCGTTCGACGAGCAAGCGGCCCTTGGCTGAGCGAACGCCGGCGCCTTGATAGCCCACATAAAGCGACCGTTGCGGCGGGTTGTCGCGTCGCGCATTTTCTTTGTGTGGCGGGTATTGCGAAGTGAACTCCTCTCCAAGAAATGCAAAGCCTTCGTCAAATGAGACTGCTTCTGTTTTTTCGTGACTCAACGTTTGTCCCCCTCGTGCAATCGCACGTTCAGCGCTATCGAGTGCTTTGGTGGCAGTGACTCGACTGTCGGCCAGGAGCACCATGTCGTCGGCGTAGCGGACGTGAATGACACCACGTCGAAAGAGCACACGGTCAAAGTCGGTCAAGTAAAGATTCGCCAAGACCGGCGAGAGTGATCCTCCTTGAGCGAGGCCGCGGGTGCGGCGTACAGCACCTCGTCCGTGCACCACCCGATCGACGAGGGCGCTGATCAGATCAAACACCGGCCCCGCGCCAACGATGACTTCAATCATTCTCAAGAGCCGAACGCGGTCGATTGTTGGGAAGCAATCGCGGATATCAGCGCGAATGCCGTGGGTGAGCCCTGATTCGCGGAGCTCGACGACCCTTTGCACAGCGTCGCTCACGCCGAGACCACTTCGGTAGCCGAAGGAGGCAGGAGCGAACAAAGTATCGAATAGTGGAGTGAGAGCCGAGGCGACTGCTCGCTCAACTACGCGATCCTCGGCTTTGGGGATGCGAAGTTCGCGCTGACCGCCGCCGTCCTTTGCGATTTTCACCAAGGTCAACGGTCTCGGTTGGTAGGTTCCATTGTTGATCTCGTCGGCCAAAACTGCAATGAGCTTCTCAGATGACTCCGCAAATCTCTGCACCGACGAACTGACCGAGCCATCAGCTTGGTCGTTGCTGTACACGTGTTCCCATGCTTCGCGCAGTCTCTCTGTGGTTGCGATTTCTGCGAGAGGCTTCGGAGCGATCACGCTCATGTGGGCTGAGCCTGTTTGGGTTGTGGTCTTGATGATTGGTGCTTCCGTTCGAGGGCCGCGACACCAAAGCCGAACGGTGTCATCGATCCCAGACCGCAGAAATCAGCGAGTGACAGCAGGACGTCAATCTGTGAGGCTCTGTGTGGATCAGGATCTTCGAGTGACAGGTCAAGATGGCCGACGAAACCTCGTCGACTATTTCTCCGCCATGACATTGACGAATACTTGATGGAACTGCTGCGGATCGCCACACGCGGTGCGGGGTTCTTCAGAGGGAGTGGTGAGAACTGTTCCCACTTGCGAGCAAGCCCTCGAATGATGGAGCCAGCACGCGGCTCCAGGAGGTCCACGTTGCCGGCCCGCCAAAACGTCGGCGTCAAGGCGTGTAGCCGCCATGTCATGTCTCCCTGGTCCAGCATCGGCTGCTGGCAACGGTCGCTCAGTTCCTGCCATTTGGCGGCATCGACGATCTCCACTCCGCGAGATGGATCGGTCATGCCCGCGGCATGACCAACGGCGAGCGGTTGCCCTTTGTCGTTCTCTACAGACGCTGCGAGTCGCTCGACTAGTTCGTCACAGAGCAATCCGACATCGAACGACGCTGAGTTCTCGTTGATCATCAGCGGTGTTATCGAAAACGGTTTCGAACCAGCCTTGTGTGAGCGTTCATCCGCCTCAAGCCACTTACAGACATGAAAGTGCAAGTCCTGTGTCTTCACAAGCCTCGGCTCGTCGAGGTGAAGATGAACACGAGCCCTAGTCGGCATGACGGGGCCTTTCGCTTTGGTCCAGTCGAGCCAAGTTGCGGACGCCGACTATTCGACCAGCCGCGTCACGGACCTCATCGTGGGGGTAGAGGAGATCGCTTCGACCTGTGAATGCCTCGGCGGTGACGAGCGAGACGATGAAGGACGTCACTCCATCCGGTTGTGGGAGGCCGTGGACGCTCCCGTACCGCACTAGCCGTGTTGGTATCGCAACGACGTCAGAGTCGAATGTGACCGCGACAGACTCGCCTGGGGTGGCGTCCTCAATGAGTCGGACAATCGTCCCAGACGGCCCAATTGTTGCTATTGGTGCGTCATTCTGGTCAAGAACGACAATCTCGTGTGATGTGAGATTCACAAGATTGCTCGGTCTAGCCGGTGTTGAAGGGAACAGCGGTTGAAACCGCAGCGGTTGCCCTTCACCTCCATAGAGCCCGAAATCGATGAAGGCCATGTCTTTTGCGGTCAGGCCGTATCGATCGCTCAGCAGCCAGCCAACGGCTACCGCCACCGGTTTGGGTAGCCGCGCTGCAACGCGCAGTCGCTGGTGGTTTCGCTGTGCGTGTCTGACTCCGAGGTGGATCTCTTCAGCAACGAGAAGCGAAAGCGCTCCAAAGTTCCGTGGGTCATTGAACTCTTCCTTCTTTTCGGCCCCTGCTGGCCATATCCCGGTGTCCCCTGGTCGATCGGCCCAAGAAATGGTCCGGTCGAAGCCGCCTTCAGGAGCTGTTGGTAGCTCAGGCATAGCGAACGCCAGCGTCGCCACGCGAGCGTTGTTGTTCAGTTCTCCAACAGCGGGTTGCAGGCCTGGACGCCTTGGTTGGCCTTCGGCAAGCTGGGGGTAACCCGGCACGTTCAAATCTGCGAGCATCGAGCGATCGATTACATCGACTAGAGATCTACCGAGCAGTTCAATCGGTGTGTCATTGCGCAAAGGGCGCCGCTGATAGTCCGGGAAATCATTCTTGGGATTAGTGACGAGATGCCAGAGCACGAAATCACAGCCGTCACGGGGAAGACACCACCCAAAGCCGATGGCGTGGTCCCAACGCAAGTTGGCGATGAGATGTTTTGGCGTGTTCCTGTCGCCTGACTTCAACAGATTTTCGGTGTTGCGAGCAAGGGTTGGGATCAACGTGTCAACATCGCGACTCTTGCCAACTGCATCGTTGCGCTTGATAAGTGGACCGTCGAACAGATCAATCGGATGACTCTCAATCGCGTGAGCGACACGGTCTAGGTCGAGATCGTTTCCTTCCTGCATGCTCAAGAAAAACACTGAACCGTTCTCTCTTTGCCACTTCGTGAATTGGCGAATCGAAAGGCCCCACGCGCAAAGCACCGTGCAAAGCAGCCCGACGCCAATCGCTGCCGCGGACCACGACAGCTTGTCGCCTGCGCTCTCAATCGCAAACCCGAGCGGGATACCGACAACAACAGCGACGGTCGTGCTTGCCAGTGGGTAGGCACGAGTCCACCGGAGCCTTGCAAAACGCCTCGCCCACTGACCGGGCTCATATTGCTCAGACCCTGCTACCGCCATGGCTGAGCGCCTGCGTGTAGAAACATGATCGGGCTCCATGTACCGACCGTGAATGTCCATTGTTCGGTCAAGGCCAGCCGCGCCATCGTCGACTTGCCGCTCGCAGAAAGTCGACTTTCCGTAGTGGACCATGGCAAAGCTCGGCTTATCGTCACTCGTTCAATGATTGAGTCGGTCGCTGGCCATGGTTTTGCGCTTTCCGCCTGAAGCAGAGCGACGTGACAGGTGTCGCCGTCAACCCGTGCTCGGAGCCATAGGCTGTCGGACCAACCCCACACGTGGGAGCCAGTGGGCTCACTCGCCGGCAGATGTCGTGCTGACTCGATACCGCCGAGACCACTCCATAGGGCAGTCACGCCTAGATCTTCGACCAGCGATCGAAGATCAGACCAGGCAATCTTTCCGATCAGACTCAACCGGCCATTGCGATAAACGGCCGGGGATGCGCGACTGGTCTCTGACGTCGGCTCAGAGCTGGCTGTCGGCGATTTTGCGGCCGCTTGGAGTGCTGGCTGGGTTCGCCGATGAGCAGCAGTCGGCGTCTCCTCGACGGTCACGCCCTGGAGCGTTCGTAGCTTGTTCAGTAGGTGATCGCCTATTGGCAAAGCGTTCGCTATTGCCGCTGGCGGCCCTCCACCCTTAGCAACAAATCGAACCGTTCCATATCCGCGGCTTGTCATCGCCCCAAAACCGACAAGGCCATCGTTGACATCGGCACATGCAGCAAGCAGCAAGCTCGTTGTCCATGCCTGTTCCTCGATGTCGGCTGTTAGCGAGCGAACCCTAAGTTGGAATTCGCCACGAGCAATAGGTCGATCACCGAACAGCAACCCGGGCATTGCACCGCCGGTGAATCGGTCGATAGCAACGTGCATCCGCTCGCTGAGAAGCACATCATGGATTTCTGCGGTGTCGACGGCCACAAGGCCACGGTTCGCTGGAGAACCGAAAATGGCATCGGCCACACGTTCACCGTCGATCACTGCTTGTTCGGCGGTAGCTCCGTTCGCGCAGTAAACCGAGGCAGCGATGTAAGCCACCCGCGCCCTTAGCACGCCGCGGATGCTTGAACCCTCGAGTAAAAACTGCCCATCGTTCGTGTCAACTACCCGAATATTTGCGCCCGATACGCGGCCGTCTTCACTCGCTGTCTGGATTGTCTCAGAACCACCAGCGGTAAGGAGAGGATCGACGATCTGGCACCGCAGGTCGAGAAGGTATTCGGCCGGAGACTGGGCTACTTCCTCTGGATCAGCCACGACGCGATCAAATGTGTAGGGCGTAACGCCCCTGAGGTAAACAGCCAGGTCGTCTGGGTCGGTGAGGTCGAGCACTCCCACGCCTAGAGCGACAACGTGCGCTGTGCCGTGACCCGTCCCGACTCCGCCACCTAACTCAGGCTGCCAGCCACGCATCTGCTCGATGAGTTCCTGGGGCACCTCGCCGTCGTGTTCGCACCACAACGTGACTGTTGACCCGGCGGGCGCCTCTTCTGTGGTGCGCAGCTTTTGCCCGTGCGCAGCACCACGATGAGCGTCTATCGCCGTTGTTGTTCGTCGCCGTAGTTTGGCGCCGGTTATCGGCAATCCATCTGGGCCGCGGACCAGCGACCCAAGAGCCCGAAGTGCAGACGCAGCTGGTGTTGCGCCGTCTGCAGCACCGAACCCGGGCCCGAGCAGGGTGTCGACATCGGCGTCCGACGCCATATGCGAACGCAGCGAACCAATCAACCCACTCACGGGCACAATAATGTGTCCTTGGCTATCCATTGCGACGGCCTTGTCGACAACCGATCCGAGTTGTGGATCCGAGATGATGAATGGCTGTTGCGTCACGAGTTCTACTTGCAGGTAACCAATCCGCGCCATCACAAGCCTGCCTTTACCAGCATTGCTAGTTTTCGAATGCCGTCTGGCGGCTGTCCAGCCGCTCGTTCCAGCAGGTTTCGTTGGGCCATTCCAAGGCGTCCTGCACGAGCCCGATCCATCGTCCGGTCGACAGCGATCCGGGCGATGTCCGCGGCCGGCTCCTGCGTCGTCGGTTCAACAACCGTCATCTCGGTTGCTAGGTCAAGCAATAGGCCCACGGCCCAGTTCAGGTCGGCGTGTGGAACAGAAAATACTTGCTGCAGCTCCGATGCCAGCTTTCGCAAGTCGGACGGACGCTCTGCGGCCTGCTCGTGTCGTTGCGAGTACTCGTCAGTTGCGGTTGGTGGATTTACGCTCATTGCGCCATACCCCTCGATACGCCTAAGACCGAGGCCACCTTGCAACCGGTTAAGGCCCTCGGGATCGACAGGCTTGTCGAATTCGAGAAGCCAGGTAGAACCAGCTGTCACAGCAATCTCTTCAGGCTTCGGCAAGCCACTCACTAAGTCCCATCCGCCGATCGTGACCGGTCGCGCCCAGGATCCGATGATATGCGGCTCGGATCCGGCGAGATCCGCCAGCTCGCCAAGGCGAGGTACCAGTTGAGGCCGACCCGCATCGTCGACAAGCACGCATGGCGATTCGGCCACCAGCAGCACACGATTTGGGTTGTAGAGCGGCGTCGGCGGATCGAGGGTATCGAGGTCATTCGATAGCTCGATCATGCTCCGGCCGTTCACGCTTTTTTGTCCGCCGAGTCTCATCGCAATCGGCTCAGTCTGTGCGAGGAGACCCGTCAGCCACTCGTGGCTTCCTCCGAGTCGCCCGACCAAGATGGAGCCAGCCCGAATTCCCTCACGCGTGAAGAGCTTTCCGTCTTCGGCTACCTCCCGTCGGCCGCCACTGTCTACGAGCCCCGCCCGAGTGCGACTTGAAAGCAGTTGAGCGGCACTAGCCCAGCCGCCCTTTGACGGCTCAAGACGGCACCCGGCCACCGGACATGTCATCTGTGGCAGCACGCGTTCTTCGTCAGTCAGATACGCCCGGTCGACACCGGTTCCTGCGCACTGTTCGCCATTGATCTGCTCTCGATGCTTGTGTGTCAGCAGCGACAGAGATTTCACTGCCGATCCATGGGGCGACAGCTGGCCCCAATGGATCGATCGATGGAATATGTCTGTGAACACACGCTGGTTCTCAGTAGTTGCGGTTGGCAAGCCGTGTTCGTTGATCCAGCGCTGAGCAAACGCGCCTCGTACGACCGTGCCAGAAACGTACGGGAGACTACGCCGGTGGAAACTGGCTTCAGGGCGCCCGCCCGCATCAAGAAGTTGCTCGACATTTGCCGTCACGCGAATGGTCACGATGCAGACCCTGTCGTGCGGGTTTCTGCGCTCAACGTGAGAACGGCCTTTGCGAGGTCCAATACCTGGTCGTTTGTGACCCCATCGGCGGTCACACGAACCCAGCCGAAACCACGGTTTCGATCCGACCCCACACTTTGAGTGCCGAGAGCGGAAGCCCGGAGCAAGACCAGGTGATCATCTACCCTCGATTCAGGAACACGTTGAAGCGGCTCGACATGAAAGATGGCAGTGGCAGCATTTGTGACCTCGTAGTGCTGGGCCCGCACAAGAGCGCTCTCGACAACTGTCTTTGTTGCTGGATCGATGGCAATTCGCGATCTACCACTCAATGACAATGAGCACTGGCTGAAGTCTGCCGATGTCCAAGCCCAAGCGCCGCCATCGCCCTCAGAGCCGAAAACCTCGGCGATGAGTGGGTGTCCAGCACCAATAAGGCGCCGAGCTGTCGCTCTCATTGCGCCTTTCAGACTCGTGCTTGGCAGCGGGTCGTCACTAACCGCGACGTCAAACCCCGAGACCGTATTCCCCGTCGCGACACGGAAGGGCCCTAGAAACTCAACCTGGAACGATTGTTGGAACGGCGTCATTGGACTCGCTCCTCAGCCAGCCACCATCGGCTGACAGATAGTGAACGGGCGATGAAGAGCAACTCCAGCTCGACCTTGCTGCGCTGCCCACCAGCAGCGGCTTGAATGATTCGTTCAATCACCTCGGGGGCACCCGTTAGCCCATCACCGCGACGAAGAGTGAGCAGAACCGACGACGCAGCGACCCATATAGCCTCGTCGTAAGACTTGAGTTCTGATTCGCTTACGTCGGCGCCTACGGTCAGCGTTTGACGAATTGATCGGTACCGATCAACGGCTGACGCAACTGACTGTTCCAGAGTCGACCGAGCGCTGTTCGTCCAGCGTGACATCGCTTCTAGCAGATTCACATTGACTTCGAGGTCGCTTAGTTGCCATGCCATGTCGTGATCAATCACGTTGGTGGAATCGCGCGTCAGCTCCGCTAGCGCCAGCGAAGCAGACCGCCCCTCAGTACTTTTCTTAGCAGTTGCGAGCACGTCGTTCGCGTGATCAGCGGCCCGAGTAAATGGGTATTTACGATGGTGAATGACAATTCCAGCGCTTGCGGACACATCGCCGAGGGACTTGCCGGTGAGGCGGGAGCATTCAGCTGAGAAGACCCGGAGAAAGCACCGGGTGAACTCGACGCCGCTGAAGGCTGGCATCGTGACCAGCACGTCATCGCCACCAACAATATGTGGCAGAACTGGCAGCCGACGGGACTCTTCGGTCGTGGCGCTCGGACCGGTTCCTGTCAGCTCACAGACAGCAATAGTTGCTTGTGTCAAAGCTGTCCAGGTTGCGCTATCGAGCGCCGAAGACAACGAGCGCAGATCGTCGTCCGGACAGTTATCGATCAGTTCTCCGATGCGGTTGCCATCGATAAAGACCGTTGCAAGATGATTGCGCTTTCGTGGAGGTCCGAGGTCAGCAAGTTCTTCAAAATCACGAACCTCGCTCTTGAACGCCTCCGCTTCCTTGAACCCGATCCGTGCCGCGAGTTCGTCCTCGAGACTGAGAGCTGTTTTGATTAGCGCTTGTTTGCGACGAGCTGCTGCTCGAGCCTCCGAGGTGCGCCAATCGGCTTGCGTAATTCGAGCAAGGACATCGAGACCAACGGAGTGACGCTCAGCGTCAGAGATCGCCTGATAGCCGATGCTCAGGTCCCCACCAGTCTGACGGCACCTCATTGCGGTCGGAATCTCCGATACTGGAGCAAGTGAAACTGGAGCGGTGCCGGCATGCACGTTCGGCATGATCTGTCGATGAAACACGCGGCGATAAGTTGCTTCGTCAGGCAGACCGTCATCTGTTCCCCTGGCGACGTGAAACTGGGCACTCGGGCATTTCTCTCGTAAATGAGCGATGATCCGCTGCTCAACAGGTTCTGCTTGTTCGTCAACATCGAGGATCACACTGATGACACCGTCGACATCGGGTACATGTAGGTTCCGCTGCACACCCGGCATGTCGCTGAGCAGAGCATCGATGACTTCTACAGACGCTGCGTCGCGCAACATCTGGCTAGCGCCACGTCTGCCTTTCAGGTCAGACCAGCGGGTTAGGTACGTTTGCACACGGCTCGGGTGAAATTCTAAGTACGTAGTCATTGCTTATCCCTCCACCAGGTCTCGTCTTCGATTGATGGATTGATTGGCAAGTCCTGGTTCCTGTCGCGCGGCGCTGGCAATGTCACGAGTTCCCGTTTGTGCTCAGGGTCGCGCTTGTCGTCGCTCACGTACGCTCCGTCGGAGTTGCCAAAGAACTCATAGCTCTGGTCGAACTTTTCGCTATTCGCGTTGTTCCAGGTGGTCCCAGGCGGATACCAGATCGACTCAGTCTTCTCTGGGTCTGGGCGCAATATTGCCTCGATATCTGGCCAACCTGCTCTGACCGAGTCGCTCGCCGACTGCTTAAACTCGTCGACTAGCCCGACAGGCGACGGCATGCCAGCCGTGTGCGAACCAATGTAGCGACCTGCAGCAGTAGAGGCCGTGATCTGTTCGATGCTCGGCTTGACAGTTCCCAATCCAAGGGGTTTGCCGCCACCAAGCCGGGTTCGCAGATCAGAGCCGAACGCTAGACCCGGATTGATGGCCATAAGTAGCGAACCGATCTGTGCTCTTGTGAGCCCTTCGAAGTGGATGGTCGAACGGACCACTGCGCCTGGTCGGGCCAGGTCGACGCGCTTAGTTGTTGTGTCACTCTGCCCCCGCAATAGGTGCCTTGGCTTGTTGAGCCCTCGGGCCACCTTCTGGACGTCGGGGTCACCATGCCAGTAGAACTTGCGACCCCGTATTGGCCGCTGCGCGCTATCGGCTGCAGAGCCCCATTGGCGAAGTGGTACTTCGCCTCGGTTGGCATGCTGAGATGATGGTCGGTTCTGCAAATAGAACTGACCGGATCCCGGCCGAGGGCTTAACAATGGGGCAAGTTGCACGGCTTGGTCCAAATCTGACCGTTGAAGCGGGCTACCAGCAGCTGTTTCCATGCGGCCTTCGCCGAACCGAACGTGGGCTTGATAGCTCTTCTGCTGGCCGTCATGATCGGACCCTGCGGTCTCGGCAGCCCCAAAGATCTGACAGCTAGGACACAACGCCTCCCAACTCTGACAAGGTGCGTGAGCTCGGGCACGGTGGCCGACATTGCCGCTCCCTTTAGAGCGCCACAACGCGCTGAGCGATATTTCCTCAACCGCGGTACGGCCTGGATTCGGCTTCACCCAAACCACTTGACCCTTAGCGAAGACACGCGACGGACCGAGCGCCGTTCCAATAAGGCCTTCCCGAGCGTGGTTGACTTTCTCTTCGACTCGGCCGCCAGGCTCGCAGTCAGTGGCGCCTTCAACCAAGTAAAGGAAGTCGCTCCAACCGGTGTCACTGACACCTAGGACCGAATCGGATAGTTCGCCGGTGGCGCACCAGAATGGACTCTTGTCGCGCGCTGAGTTTGTTGCAGCGACCAAGATCGTGTGATCGCCCTGCGCTGGCTCTCCAGACTTAGAGCGGATCTGCAGGCCGTCAAACTGAGGCCGACCATGTGGGGCAACAACCTTGCCGGTAATCGCATAACTCTGACCACTTTTGACCGCACGATCTTCATCGGGGCGCGCTGCTCGTAGGTCACGCGCTCTGACCCAGCGAACCTCACCGCTCAACCGGATCTGCGTTGGTCGGCCATCGGCTACATCTTCGATGTAGCCGAGAACGTATCCCCGTCGGTGTTCGGGTGATGCGTGCTCTCGATAAACGGGAACGAACGATGTATCAAGCACCCGCATGCAACCATTAGCAATAGCCTCATGCAGTGCTCGCACGGCACCCTTTATCGATGAACCCGGCACCACGCAACCGTCTGCACCTTCGGCGAAGGTGACTACCTTGTCGGCACCTTCTTCGCCACTCGTCGATGGTTCGCGACGGTCAACGCCACACATAAGCGGAGTCTCAACGCTCCATGCGACTTCCAGGGAACCGCAGACTGTTTCTCCAGTTAGAAGTGAATGCCCTACCGGTTCGGATTTCTCTGGTCCCGTCCTAAGCGGAACAAAGGTGTACGGGTTTACGAACAGCCTGTCAATCCGCTTCGCTCGGGCCTTTTTGCGCAGGCGCTCCTTCTCAGCAGCTGCTACTCGTTGCCGCTCAGCTCGCCAATCCTCAAGCGCCTGATCTCCCTCAATACGCCACTCAAGTTCGCCTGCATTGGTGAGCAATGCGCAGAATTCCTTGTTCTTGAGCGAGTCGAACTCTGACTGTGTGAGTGGCGGGTCGATCACAAACTCGAGCGCTGTTGTCGCGTGACGGTCCTCTACCGCAATGCCAACCGCTGGCTGCCACGTCCCCACAATCTTTACCCGCCGAGCTCGCAGCTCGATCACCACCACGCCCTCATCGGCAAGTGCCCGGTACTCGTCGCCAATAGCAGCGGTTACTGGACTATCCGCTTCGAAACTGGCCTTGGTGAGGTTGATAACTACCTCATCGTCGCCGACTAAAGCCAACACGACCTCGTCAGTCTCGACCGCCGAAATGCGGTAGATCGCGTCTGTCTCCATAACAAGGTCTCCAACCTCAGCATCGTTCATAAATAATTTCTCTAAAGCATAGTAAATTTACAGCACTCGTAGATTGTTTATCGTATCTGGTGTAGCCTCGTCAAGTGGAAGCTTCTACGTTCGAGGACGATGTGATCGCCTGGCTTGTTTCCTCAGCACATGTCGGCGACCTCGTGCTTACCGGCCAACATGGCGGAGCGGCCCGACTGATTCAATTCGCAACGAACAGTGCTTACAGTCACGCAGCAGTGGTGACCGGGCCTTTCCTGATCACCGAGGCATACGACTACGCACTTACGTTGCGGGAGGATGACGAAGGGGTCTACCAAACCGACTTCGAGACCTTTGTCAACCGAACCAAGCGCCTATCTGATATCGCGATCTATCGAGTAGATGACGTCGACACTGACAAACTTTCCTGGACCGCGGACGCACTACACAAGAGCACCCCCACGTATCCAACTACTGCAGCTGCGCTATTTATCGCCGGACAGCTCACGCGTAGCATAACCAATCAGTCGGTGCCCGTCGATCGACGGCCATCATCAGGTCGGATCCGCCGCCAAGTCGGCTTCTTTGGTGATGGCCCACACCGGGTCCATTGCGCTGAACTGGCGACTCGGTTGTACGCTGCCGCCGGCGCATTCCTCGACTTCCGCCACCCGCTCCTGGGTCCCTACATCGACATTGTCAACGGAGTGAACGACTATCTCGCCGACGACTTACCGTCGCCGATCGCGATCGGTAGAGGCCGAGCAAAGCATGGCATCTGGACCCCAAAGGGGACGCGCCGAGGAAGGCGTCTACTGCTCGCAACCTCTGCTGGAATCACAGACCTCTCAGGTGCGCTCGCGACCCGCATGCTGTATCGGCTCGAGGGCGATATCGCAGACTACATAATGCCCGGTGACCTGACCTCCGCCCGGCCCTTGACCCTCGTCGACCGGCGACGCTTCGATCGCCGCGGCCGCGAAGTCAAAGACGCCACGGCACAGGCCGACTCAGTCAAGGAGGACCACCAGTGACTCGAGT
>Ga0114956_1003115_pt1 | contig 12874 bp, 2 predicted proteins | sample MaitaG_FD_87304 | JGI IMG/M metagenome (GOLD analysis project Ga0114956, IMG submission 87304) | Marine algal microbial communities from Maine, USA - Maine_Asex2 metaG | ecosystem: Host-associated > Algae > Red algae > Unclassified | place: Maine, USA | collected 2015-01-05 | reverse complement strand
TAGTACTTCTTCATAGCAGCCTTCTCTGCTACCGAGAATCCCTTCATCTTTGCAATGATATCGGGATTTCCCCTAGCCCAGGTCTTCGAAGGAGGCAATTCAAACATCTTATTCCAACTACCAAGATTGTCTAATGCATCGCCTCCTTCCATCAGGAGACGTAACTGATCATCAGCAAGATCTGTATTCATTGCAATTTTCTGATCGATGGACATTTCATCTAAAAGATTTCGAATTGTGGGATTTCCATCATGTAACTCCCTTAGAGCTCTGAAACGAACCAAACTTCCGAGCTTTCCTGCCAAGGCCATCTTGTAGCTCTCGAGTCCATCTTGAGTAGTCTTCTTCATCTCCACGATGTAGTTACCCCATGCATCCTCTAGTCTTTTTCCAGCCTCATCAGTAATTTCCTTGATACTCCACCCCGTCAAATCATCGGTTCCGAGATAGAGGACATCATTTGCATAGGCGTAAACATATTGGGGATTAAGACCCAAGAATTCGTCAAGAGATCGATTTACGTTTCTTGCAACATCATCAAGGATCTTGAAACCAGTCAAAATTCCTGTCTCACTCACATCAATGACCAATTTTAGCGAAGTTTTTCCTAGCCTATACGTATTCACTCCAGTGACATATGTATATCGTAGTAGCAGTCCAGCGCCTTTAAAGAGGTAAGTAACAGGATCAAGTTTTGTGAGTAAAGTATTGATTTTTGCCAATGTCCCAACTTTAGCAAATGCAATGAAGAATGTAGCCAAATTAGCCACATCTATTCCAATTTGATGTGCAATTTTACATGGATTTCCTTCAGTATGTGATTTTTGGATTGAGGACCAAAGCTTGTCCCAAATACACCCTCCGATTGCTTGATTATTTTCGACGCATTCCGCTTCAAATTGATTCCAGCTTTTTACTAACTGGTCGCGGAAACCGACAGGTTGTCCATCTGCTCCTGGTACTTCTTCATTCGTAATTATCTTAATTATGAAACTTGCAACTTCCGGTAATCCCTTCACGGTAATTACTAATCCATTCCAGACTCCAACTATTGCTGCAAACTCAACTCGGTAGTCAGCATATTCACCACCTACCCCAGGGATCTGATTTAACAATTGATTAGAAACTAACGTGGCTGGATTTACGTACCGCACATATCGGTAGATTTCGGCTGGCCACATACAGTAGTCAGTAGCGTCTGGATCATAGTATTTAGCAGGAATCTCGAGCTGACTAACAAGCCAGGCAAGTCCATCAAGTATATCAGTCCAAAGACCTAAATATGATAGTGCTGCCTGCTGCGTCCCAGAAATTACTCCATTTAGAATTGAAGCTAATTCATCTGGGGCAGTTGTAATTGCGGACCCAAACGTGTACTCAACGTTATCATAGGTACCATCTTCTTTAAAATTCAAACTAATGATAACGCCATTCGAGGCAATATTTTGAATCCGAGATTCCCAGTCTGCTCGATCATCACCTGTCGTTCCTGGGTCTAGTACATACAACCCCACTTGAATATTTGTGTTCTGCCTTACGCCTCGTAATTGATCGATGGCCTTATCAACAGAATCTTGTGGTACTATTTGTGTATAGTCTACGACAATGTCACCCCCTGGTGTATCATCAGCTCCGTCTCCACCTCCCTCTCCACAATCACAATCCTCTGCTATAATTACCTGATCACAAATCAATTCACTAGCATCCTCTGCTGGTACATATTTAAGTTTCAATGTGTCGCATGTGATGGGATTGACACCATACAAATGAGGTGCAGAAACTCCTCTATAGATAGTGTCTAATTTTCCATTCTTGACCACTGGCTCCACCGTAATACCCGAATTTCCACTAGCAATGGCGGCCTTGATTCCATCAAACCAGACTAAATAGTACGATCCCTGACTTCCAATAATCTCTCTATCCACCTGAACTCCTCCAACATTAGTGGAGTTTTCAACAAGTGCCGGAGGATGAACCAACTTGTATTTCCTATTACCATTAACCATTACTGATGTCAGACGATCACCACTAAAATTATAGCTTGAAACACTCACCAAGTCTTCCGGTAACTTTATGAGGCTGCAGTCTTCAGTCAAAAAGTAAGAGGCTGGACATGGATTAAAAAGAGTATTGTTGATGTCCTCTTCTTGTTCTAGGTCGTCAAACGCCAGCGCAGCAGCACCCTCCTCCTCATCCTGAAACCCATACAACTTCAACTCCGGATCATACACCTGATTCCACTGCACATAAGGTAGATCGGTACCCGAGCTGTAATCCATCAACCACGAGGTTTGCCCTTCTGGGATTTCATAGCGAGACCAGGGATGCTCCAATCTAAACACGCCGTGACCAAACTCGTGCGCAGCCAGGTCTTGCGCACTCCCTTTCGTCTCGCCACCCGTGCTGCTCTCAAATACATATCCCCATTGTCCACTCAGCGGCATGTAGCCACCAAAGCCATTGGAAGAATTGAAACCACAGAAAAGAAGGTAATACGTATTGTTATCGTAGTTGTCGCCCAATGCTGCCTTTACCGCACTGTTGAGGTCGCCTTGCTCACCGGTATAAACGGAAAACATACCCGTGCCCTGACCATCCAAGAGTGCATCTCCCCCAAGTGGAATTGTGCCTACATCGACGTTGCTGACAGTCTGGTAATCGAAGGTCACACCAATGCGGCCGAAGCTCTGCTCCAGAGCCGCCTGGATACCATTGGGTACTGCACCACCATTCACCTGTACACCCCTCACCTTCACTTCCATCCCCGGCACATGATGTAGCTCCATGACCCCGACTACTTCCTGCCGATCGTTGTCGATTTTCTGAGTGGCAATAATCTCTTCACCCGAACTGGAAAAGAAACCCTCGACCGTTAGCGTGGCCGTATTCCCGTTCCAGGTGTGAGGCACCGCACGACCGCTTGGTGTCTTAAATACCACATCGCTGGTCTGGATCGAGAGATCTACGATTTCGGCCAGGACAATGTCCGTGTCCTGATGCTTAACCGCTTTGTGAACATAATAGTAGATTTCACTGCTGCCATTTATTTGAGTCGGGTTGTAAAGCGCTTTCTCATTTTCATGTGCATCGTCGGCGACATCATCAAAGTCATACTTATCTCCGGGAGCTTGTTTGAATTTGATGCCCAAAGCCATCAACTCATCGACCTGACCGTTGTCATTCATCCCATCGGTGTTCTCGCTGGTCGGCTTCCCTCCATCTGCCAGGTCTCCGGCATCGACCACGTTGCCCTCTTCGTCTATGACATAGACATTACCCTCGCTATCTACAATCTCGAGATCGTCGGGTGGATCCCACGGTATCACGACATCCGTTCCTTCGATGGTGATCGTGCCCGCAACCGGATCAACACTGATGCTACCCGCACCCGGAATTTGAAAGTTAAACTCGTACAAGGTGGGATTTTCCATGAGCTCCATACTCACCAAGTCCAGCTGCGAAAACTCGGTCAGAAATCCGGCAAGCTCCTGACTCACCAGTGCAAGACCGACACCGCTCACACTCATGTTGCCATCAAACATGTAGTAATCCGTATTTACCTTGATATTGCTGAAGGTGACATTGACCGCAATGGGATCGGCATTCGAATTGAGCACATTGCGGAAGGGAAAATTCCAAATAATCACTCCCTCTCCACTGAGGCCAGATCCACTGCCCGATGTACCTTCTTTTAGTTTCACCAAGAAATCACCGGCAACGATGGTGTCTCCTGCCGACAAAGATCCAGCAGGTGTCGTATTTTGATTGAGCAGTGGCTCGGCAGGCCCTCCACAATTAAAAACAATGGTGGGTAGGTCTTGCGAGGTGGTGATAAAAAATGGATCACTGCGCAATCGATCTCCACTGGCACAATTCGAAACAACATATCCTTCGTACTCCCCTTCCGGATCAAATCCAGTGAGTACAATGCTGGTTAGCTCCGTCTGAACAGAATCGAAGGGGCTGCCATCTTCAGTGAGCACAATGAGGTCGTAAGATGTTGCATCTGCAATGGGCTCCCAGCTTACCGTGTACGAAGTATCGGTGAGTGGCTCAGCATCGCTAATCAATGGCGACTCGCACACCAGTGGCTCATCCTCGTCTCCAATACCATATTGAAAAATGATGGGATCTGAGAAACCATTTTGCCGGATAAACACATTTTGATCGAGCGTGGTAGCCTGCACTCTTACAATGTATTTTTTGCCAATCTCCATGAGATTGACCGCTTCACTCCCATTGAATGGATAGGTCGTGAGGAATTGAGACGACTGCACCAAGACCGGATCGAAGAACGGCTGCCGACTATCCCAGTCGGTATCGATGCCAAACTGCAGGATCTCCTCGTCAAATTCGTAGATGTAGAGATAGTAGTCGATCGGAAATACCTGGTTGCTGTAGTTCATCAACCAGGTAAAATTGATCGGTAATTGAAAATCTGGCTGCGCGTCCAAAAAGACCTCACCCGCATACGGATTCACAATCTTGGGCGGGTCGAGCAGGTCGAGATCTGACAATGTGCAGATGCGATCAGATACGGGCTTCTCATCAAATCGATTTATGTCAAGCGCCTCGACACATATGGTGTACATGCCTTCTGGAAGCACGCCACCCGATTGGACAATATCATCTGGTACGTTCTGAAAAGCCTGCGGAACAAAGTAAGGCTCCAGCTCACTGCCAGAGATAACGACAGGTTCATTGAGGAACAAGGTGATGGAGGGAAATCCAACATCGTTGCTGGTGATAAGCGATGTGCCAGCCGGGCCATCCAGAAAAAATCGCAACTGTACATCCGTCGAGATTTCGTCGTCGTCACGCAGTATCAGCGTTACTCTCAATCCATTGAGGTCATCGGCAAATGCATGCAAATTTCCCGAATAGGACATTTGCCCGGTGACCAGGACATCTACCGGAAAACGCTGCGCCCGAGCCAGACTGCTCACAGCCAGCAAGAGGATCAGTACAAGGTAGATTCGAGACTTCATGAAGGCAACATTACGGAGGGGCAGAGTCCAATTTAATCTTTTACCTTTTAAAACCTCGGCGAATGAGAAACTAATTATTGCGTATTTTTTACTAACATGTGACTGGTTGTACCAAGCCATCTCGCAATGTGAGTTTCCCAAGAAATCATTGATATTCTTTTATCGATAGGTTTAGATCAAATGCAACTTTATAGCTGGAAAAAAGTGAGTGTACGACAGGCAATGTGCTTGGTGTTTGCGCTCCTGTGCATCCAGCAACATGGCCTTGCTTCCAGTGGTGTCACAATCAATCCGATCCTGTATCTCAACGCCTACGCGTCGCTTCCAGGAAAGGACAAGGCAGTTACGGCAGGCGAAGAATACCTGCTGGACCTACCCTCAGAATACCTCAAGAGCATCCTCGATCCTGGAGAGGTGGCTGAGGAAGAACGGGCTCCGGCTCCTCCTTACGGCGTAAGTTGGTTGCCTCCCTCAGACTTTCAAATTGCCGAAAACCCTGAACTGCTCAATCAAACGAGCCAGATCATTGCCAGCATCCAGCAAGGAGCAGGCTTCTTGGCACAGTTTGACGGAGACAATCTGCTCAATGTCCCCTTCGGCTTTGATGGCAACTTTAGTGAGTTTTACTACCAGATTGGATTCGATAACATCCAGCTATTTACGGACTATGCCGAACTGGATGTGGTCGCTGCACTGCATCACCCCAAGCTAAAGGACACTCTGTATTTTGCGGGCGCCAATCTCAAATACAACAATCGCTCGGGGTTTGTGGGAGATGCCATGTTGGCCCTGGTGCAGGATTTTCCGATCGAAGTAAATCAAGGCAAAACAGCCATCGTCTTCCGCGGGTACCGACCACAGCAAGATGCCGGAACCTTCTTGCGCTTCAGCTGCGAGGGCATCGAGGAGATTTCCTTCGGTCTGAGCGTCGCCTTCAATCCGGAGGTCATCGTACCGGTTGATTCCAGTCAGAAATTTGTGCAAGCCTTTACCCAATTTCAATACCGACCCTCTTCGGGGTTTATGATTGATGATTTAAGTATCACCCCTTTCTACTTTAAGAAATACAAGGACTTTGCCTTTTCATTAGACAACCTGGCACTCGACCTGGATGAGACCAATACCAGTGTCTCCTACATAAACCAATATTTTAACGAGGTGAGTGCTGCCGGAGGTAGCCCCGGGGTCTCGTACAACGAGTGGACCGGCTTTTACTGCAGTTCCTTTAAGTTGATGATTGGAGGTGGGTACATGGCCAAAAACAGCGGCGAACCGATCATCCTTTCGGGTGAGAACATTGTCATTGATGATCTGGGTTTCAGCAGTCTGCTCAGCGTTGCCAAGCCCAATATGGTTGCCCTAAACGATGGCAACATGGGAGGCTGGTCGTTTTCGATGGATAGCGTGAGCCTTAAGGTTCTGGCCAACGAGCTAAAGGGTTTTGGCTTTGCCGGGCTCATTCACATCCCGGTGCTTGATGACAAGAAGGATACTCCGCCAGAACTTCCTAAGCCCGGAGATGAGTCGGCCGAAATTCAGGCCAAGCCTGCAGCATGTGTTGCCTATAGCGCCATGATTAATCTAGACTCCTCTCACTTGGAGCTCAATGTCAAGATGGTTGGTGATGAAGATCTGACCATCCCGATGTTTGTGGCCGATTTGACCCTAACGGAGGGGTCGCATATCTACGTCAAAACGGGCGATAACTTTACGATCAAGACCCATCTCAATGGCAATGTTTCGTTCAATGGAATGCTGTCTGGTGGCAACTCTTCGGTGAAAAGCCCAGCCTTCTCGTTCGATGGTTTGATGGTGAGTAATCGAGCCGGATTTTTCGGAGTCAAGGGTTTTTATCCCGGCCCAAACACCTCGGCAAACTTGGGCATATTCAAACTAACTTTTGGAAAAGTCAGCATCACCGACCACAAGCCACAAGAATTCAATCAGCAGGTAAAGAAATTGCGACTGGAAGATCTGTCTCTTGAATTCGGAGCCCTTTCGGATGGAGATGCACTCACAATCAGTTCGACCATCGAGTTTTTCTTTCAAGTCAAACCCAGTGGAAACAAACAGAAATGGGTTGGCAAAGGATTGCGTATTGAGAAATTTGAATTTGAAGGTGTCCTTCCTGGCACAGACAAAGTGATGGGAAGCCTGGCTTTCTACTATGATCATCCCACTTACAAAGATGGCTTCGCGGGCAAGGGCTACGTCAAATTTAAGGCTGTACCTCTGGAGATCGACATGGCCTGCATGTTTGGCAATACCGGAGATGAGGGATACAAGTATAGTTATGTAGATGTCAGTGCAAAATTTGGAGGCACGGGAGACGGTGGCACAAACAATGCTGCATTTAAAGTCTACTCCATGGTGGGCGGATACTACAAGAACATGCGGCGCGAAGAGATTGGTAGTTTCTCCCTGGGTCAACCTGCAGACAGTCTTGAGCTGGGCGGCAAGTACCCTCAAAACAAATACGAACCCCAACTCAACGCTTGGGGCATAAAGGGAGGCATCATCGCCAAAGTAGGCTCGGCTGCCATCATTGGTTTGCGTTTGGAATACGAATCGTACGAATCGGATGAGCAAGGGCAGACCACCAGGTTTTTTCTCGAGGGTCTGCTTGAGCTTATGCCAGAAGGAGGTCAGGAATCGACAGAAAGTCCAGCTACAGGAACACTCGTCGCTGAAAATGAAGTACCAGCAGACGACCAAATGGAAGACAGTGAGGCCGATGCATTTATGGGGACGGGCATGTTTGGTGGGTACATCCGCATCGAAGTCATCGAAAACAATCAGGGCAAAACGTTTAATGCCGCGTTGGGTGTACACGGCACAGTCAGTGCAATTAAATTCGGATTCTATGGTGAATATTACAAAGACCCCAACAGTTGGCACCTCTTTATCGGCAAGCCCGAGCGCGAAAAACGTGTGACGGTCGGATACTCAGTGCAGCTGCTCAAAGTGGTGGAAGCTGAGTTGGTTTTTAAAGCCTATTTCATGATCGGCAATTCGCCTTTCATGCCAACCTCACTGCCACCACCGATATCGATCAGCGACGATCGGCAAGACATGCTGGTCAAAGCCTACAACAAACTGCGCGCAAACTCAAACAGCAACGTTTTTGAGAATTCGACGGGATTGCAAAACGGCAACTCGATTGCGTTTGGAGCATATTTCGGCATCAATGTATCGTTTACCAAATTTGTCACGGTCGAAGCCGGAGCCGACGTCGGATTTGACGTGCTGCTGAGTAAATTCACGCCCGACTGCGACAACACGGGAGATGCCGGCTTGAACAGCTGGTACCTTTTGGGTCAATTTTATGCGGGTGTCGCGGCCAAGGTTGGATTTAAATTATTCGGCAAACTTTGGACCATCTTTGGTGCGGGAGTGGGCTTGGTCGTGCAAGCGGGAGCCTTTGAGCCCACTGCCGGAATTGGCGCATGGATCATACAGTACAAAATCTTGTGGGTAGATGGAGAGGCCACCGGCACCTTCGAATTTGGCGAGACTTGCGTCGACTACATGAGTACGTTCAATCCCGAGGCGCTGGTGAGCCAGGTGAGGGCTTCCTCGTACGTTGGCCCACCACAGGATAATCTCGTTTCGATGAATTCAGATTTTGTGCTGGACTGTGCCATCAAGCCCAATCAGATTGTGACTGAACAATTAATCGATTTTGCCACTGGCGATTCGGAAAACTTACGACTCAAGCTGGAACTCGATGCGGAACTAAGATATCAAGGGGGCGCCGTAATCGAGACATTCAACAGAAACGAAGGCTCAGCCCTGGTCTTGGCTCCGAAACAAATGCTCACACCAGGCGAGCAAGTTCGTCTCACCATCGATGGTCGCGTATGGAATCACTCAGTAAGTCCACCTCAGCTCTACGAAGGTGATGATGGAGACACCTATGAATGGGATACGATCATCATATTTACAGTTGACCCCAATGGTATTCTTGGCCTGCAACTTGACGATCTGGCTGCAAGCTACCCGGTAAAATTTCAGGAGTATTTTCACATCGATGAGTACGATGAGATCATCATGGACTTTGGCAAGGAGATACCTACGAGCGGTGCTACTTTCAGCAGCCGACTAGAGGTAAAAGGGAGCCCGGCCGGATCGGGATCGCAAACGTCGCAATCTCAGGCCTCTGTAGGTCGCGGTGACGGATCTGGCCCCTCGAGCAGTAGCAATAACTCGAATTCATCGAGCAGTTCTTGGCAGTTGCAGGAAGAAGGCAACATCGCATTTTCTAGTGATGGTAAGAAGCTAGAACAAGATGCATTCACTCTGTGGCAGCCCAATCGAGAATACCGCTGGATCATCAAGGCTACTTTAGATTCTGGCGAGGAAGAAGATATCATCGAGCTGCAATTTAACACCAGCAAGTTTCGCACCTTTCAAGACAAGGCAGAGCATCTTTCGTTTAAAAATGCCTCCCTAGTCAACACCACCTCGGCAATACCCATCGAGCTCCAATCTGATGATGAGCCCGTTGAGACATTTGGCAATAACCTCACTCGAGCAACGTATGTCTTCGACAAGAGTTCTAGCAACGGCTACCTCAGTGAAGTGTGGTATTCATGGGTTCCCTATGGAGCATGCAAGTACTTTCAGTGTCAAGGCGAATTTGATGACTTTATACTTGAGCCCACGGGTGGAAATAATGATAACTACCAGTACACGTTTCTGTCCATTCCTGTTGGAAATTTTTCAGAAGTACCGATGCCCAGGGGCTCTGGTGACAATGCATTTTCCTATCACATCCGACCAACACTCATGAGTAAATACAACTCCATCGTATCCACTGCCGCATCTTCAAATCTCATGCAATGCCAGGACACCGGATTATTGACAAATTGTAGTTCGCAACAAACTTCCCAGGGGCCGAATGAAAATCAAGATCCTCAGAGCAGCTACAATTTCCCGAAATACAAGAACACTAAATATCCAGTGAAGCTGAAGTACTACATACCGGGATTTAAGAGATATTCTTCCAGTGAACGCACCGTTCAATTCAGTGTGCTTTGAGTTTGAAAGTAAATGCAAAGTGGCTGGGAGAAATTAGTTTTGTATTTCTCTTGCTTGGATCATCAAACCTGCTCTGGAGTCAGACGGACACCCTCTATGTGGGCGGGCGCTACGATCGAGAAGATTTAAAAATTAGATGGTCTTGCGCAGACCTGGATCTGCTGGCCATTGGCTTTAGGGAGGGCTATTCGATTCAAGCAGAAACGCTGAGCAATGGTCTCGTCACTTCTGACCGCACGATCGAAGTAAGAGCAGCCAGCGAAGAGGTGATCTTATCCACTTGCGAAACAGAAGGCGATACACTGGCTTTTTACATCTGGCAACAGATCAAAAGCGGAACAGCCAATCTGCAATCAAAAGAAGAAAGCGACTGGCAGCGAGCCATGATGCTTTTCGGCATCCAAGACAACTACAAACTTGCGGAAGCGATGGGCATGGCTTACACCATTCGAAATCCAGAAACTCCGCTGAGCTACCGCATCACTGTCTCAATCAATCATTCACGCGATGCCCAGTTGATTCGGCAGCAACCCGTGCTGGACTTCCCTACCATCAATTCGCTGATTGAACCGCTCCCTCCCGTTTGTATCTGTAAAGACAATCAGCTGTCTATCACTGGCGATCTCCTTGGCGTGGCGGATCTCTATTCCTCGTATCACATATATCGCCGGGAGGATAGCACTGCCAACTACGAAAGGCGCACTTCCTTTCCGCTGCTTGCCAACTACGAAGGAGGGTCACCGCTCATTTTTCATCTGGACTCCATCGGTAAAGAGGGGTATTACCAATATGCCATTCAAGGCAAAGATATGTGGGGTGAAACGGGTCCGTTCTCTCCTGCGGAAAATGTGCTGCCGTGCCACATTCTCTATGCGCCGCCCCGACTTTACGGCGAAGAAGTAGAAGAGCGAGGTAAGGTACAGTTGCGCTGGACATTGCCAGATTCGATTCTGCAGTATCTCGAGGGCTTTGATGTCTATCGCTCGAAGGACAAATTTGATGGTTACATCAAGATAAATGACGATCTGCTCCCTCCCACTCAATTTGAATACTTTGATGAAGATCCACTGGATGTGAATTTTTACTACATCCTTGCAGACTATCACCGCGACATCACCTCCAGCTCGCTGAGTCGCATGGTCGCCCCAATCGACACAAGACCTCCCGGTGTACCACAAAATGTGCAAGTCGAATTTGACACCAGTACGTTTGTGGCTCGACTCACTTGGAATGATGTCGCTGACGATGACCTCAAAGGCTATCGTATTCACTTCTCGCCCAATCCAGATGGAGACAAATTTCTGCTCTATAATTTAGAATGGGAGCCCAATTTTTTTCTTGACACCCTTGACAAAGCAACACTCTATACCGAGCGAACCTATTGGATTACCTCCCGTGATTTCAATCAAAATGAATCTTACTTTTCAGATAGCGTGACGATTAAACTCGCAGACCGCTTTCCACCCGTTCCTGCTAGAATTACGGGTGTTGTCTCTGAGTATGACCATATCCAAATAATCTGGGAAAGGTCTCCAAGCGAAGATGCCGCGGAGCACATTTTGGAATTTAAATCAAAAAATCAGACAGCCTGGGATAGCATATCACTGACTGCAGACCAGTATTCAAATATCTATGTAGACTCCAACTATATTTTTGGTGATACATTGCAGTATCGAATACTGGTGCGTGACACAGCTGGTCTCCGCAGCTATTCAAATCAACGCCTTGGCTATCTTCTCCCGGCAATATTTTTGCCAGACCTTGCCATTGTTAGCTCAGAAGTCTCAGACTCGCAGCTGGTTATTTATTTTGACTATTCTGAAATGTATCAAGTTAGAGACTTCCATATTATGGGTGGAGATACACCAGATGCAATGACCACCTTTTGGTACGTGGCGCCCGAGCGCTATCGGGTGAGACAAGGGATGCAAAAACAAAATGAAAATGGATCATTTGCTTTGTATCGTTTTGAAACACCATTTGATCCCAAAACGCCTCAGTACGTAAAGATCCGAGCCATCGCGGAAGATGGGAAGATATCTCGATTTAGTCCACCTCATGAAATAAGTCCATGAGCATAATTATCAGACTATATATTCGGATTTTTTTGACGTTCACGACCGTCATTCTTTTGCACGCAAGTGGCGTCTCACAGGATGTGCAGAAGACCGTCGAAACATTAAAAGAAAGACTATCCGAAAATCCATTTGATGTAAGCGGTGGTCTGAATTTAAATTTGAGATTTAATCATATTTCTGGCATTGACCGACGCAGGGATCCTTTTGGAATCAATTTAATGGCGCATACCACATTTGATATACTTGGGATTAAGGCGCCTTTTGCCATTGCCATTGCAGACCGCAACGCAACGTACCGACTTCCTGCATATTCTTTTGTGGGTTTGAGCCCCTCATACAAATGGGCGAAGCTGCACTTATTTAGGCGCAGTATGAGTTTTTCTCGCTATTCCCTCAATGGCCATGGATTCAATGGCGCTGGGGTGGAACTGACCCCAGGCAAGTTCAGATTTTCAGCAATGTACGGCACCTTGCGCAAGGCTCGATTGCAGGATTTTGGCCTGCGTCAAGAACTCGATGATTTCTATCGACGCACGGGTTACGGCGTCCAGATCGGATATGCCGACAAGCAAGATGAGGTATTGCTCAATATTTTTCGGGCCAACGACGATGAAGCTTCGCTACCAATTGCTGCGCGTGATCTGCTTGCAGCAAAAGACAACCTTGTCACCAGCATCACTTTACGCAAGGCAATCAGCAACACCATCTCAATCGAAGGCGAATACGCCTACAGCGTATTTACAAATGAAAAGGGATTTCCCGAACGAT
>Ga0114956_1003114_pt1 | contig 12876 bp, 9 predicted proteins | sample MaitaG_FD_87304 | JGI IMG/M metagenome (GOLD analysis project Ga0114956, IMG submission 87304) | Marine algal microbial communities from Maine, USA - Maine_Asex2 metaG | ecosystem: Host-associated > Algae > Red algae > Unclassified | place: Maine, USA | collected 2015-01-05 | reverse complement strand
TTTAAAACCCTGAAAATATCAACATTTATGCGGCTTTTAAAGCAAAAACTATGAACAAAACCTCTCTCTCAAAAATCTGCATTTATTTTATTCGCATTCCTAACTCAAATAAGTATATAAAATCTTGTCAAAAATCTAGTAACTTAAGGAACTGTTCTATATAAAGAGTAAGAAGCCCCCCGAGTTCAGTAGAAAAAATTAAAAATATACCCAAAAAATAATATATTTGTCCCTTTAACTTTTCCCTTACCTTTTCGTAAACCTTGTATAATCTAAAAGTAGTGCTTATTTTGTAAGCTTTTACTGGATTATCGATGGGTTCTATTCAACTGAGAACTTGTTTTAAATAAACTAAACGTCTTTTTTTTTGCGAGAAAAATTGCTCATATTACTTTTGGTGGGACTATTCCAAATGAATGGATTTTCCCAAAATGCTTTAGCTAAAGCAAAGACTTTGGAGTTGGAATTCTCTACCAAAGGAGGATTTTATAATGACTATGTAATATTGGAATTACGTTCTCCAGGTGCTAGAATTTATTATACGACCGATGGTTCAAAGCCTTCTCGCCGCTCCAATGTTTATGATAAACCTATCGTAATTAAATCAACTACAGCTATCCGAGCGATTGCTCGAAAAGGGCGACGCAAAAGTAATATCAAAGGACATACATTTTTTATTGATGAAGCGTCCTCTACTTTTCCAGTTGTTTCGATGTTGGTTCCGCCACGGATTTTATTTGACAAAGAGAATGGATTATTTATTGATGGCCCAGATGCGGATTCGTCGTATGCAAAATTAGGTGCTAATTTTTGGAGTCGAAAAGAAGTAAAAATTAATTGTGAGATTTTCGAAACTGATGGAACTTGCGTTTATCGAAGTAATTCTGGGTTTCGATTGTTTGGTGGCATGAGTCGTTTATTTCCCCAAAAGTCAATTGTATTGGTTGCGCGAGATAAGTACGGAAAAAAGCGAATCAAACATAAAATTTTTGGAAAAGGAACGCCTAAAAAACATAAGTATTTGGTGCTTCGAAATTCAGGAAGTGACTGGGGGAAGGCTCATTTGAGAGATAAATTTATGACAAGCTTGGTAGAAGATTGGGATTTGGAAATTCAAGATTCCCGACCATCTCATGTTTATATTAATGGCGATTATTGGGGAATTTATAATATTAGAGAAAAAGTAAATCGGTTCTTTTTGCAAGAACATACCGATGTGGACAAAGATAGTCTTGACTTGATGGAGCATCGAATGAATCGCAAAAGGGGAAGTGCCATTCACTATCAAAAGATGCTCAAATTCATAAAAGAAAATGATTTGAGTGATCCAGCGAATTATGCTTACCTCAACTCATTGATGGAGGTGGAGAATTTTATTGACTATCAAATTGCTCAAATCTTTTTTGACAACCAAGATGCAGGCGGAAATATAAAATATTGGCGACCACAAACGCCTAGCGGAAAGTGGCGTTGGATTTTATATGATACAGATTGGGGATTTGGATTGCATGATGAAAAAGCCTACAAAAATAATAGCCTTGCTTTTCATACCAAAGAGAATGGACCAGCTTGGCCAAATCCAGAATGGAGTACTTTTATTTTGAGAAATTTATTTAAGAATGAAGAATTTGAGAAAAAATTTATCAATCGATTTTGTGATGCATTGAATACTTCTTTTGAGAAAAATAATGTCGAGGCAAAATTGGATGAACATATTAGCATGTTGCTTCCTGAGATTGATAAACATCTGAAGCGATGGAAGTTAAGTAAAAAGAAGTGGAAGTATGAATTGAAAGTTATGAAAAAATTTGGGAACGAGCGACCAAATTATACTCGAATGCATTTGATGGGAAAATTCAATACAGGTGCAATTGTAAATCTTCAAGTGGAATCCCAAACAGGAGGTTACGTGGTGTTGAATGAGAATGTAAAAATTGATAATGGTGTTTTTGAAGGAAAATATTTTGAACGAATTCCAATTGCTTTGCGAGCAGTTCCAAACTTTGGATATCGATTTTCACATTGGGAAGGCATGGATTTCGAAAATGAAGATTCAGAATTAATTATTAGTTTGAAGAAAAGGAATAGAACAAAAATGAAAGCTGTTTTTGAAAAATTTCAACATCCACTAGCGAGTCAAATTATGATTAATGAGATTAGTGCAAATAATAAGAAAACAGGCGATTGGGTAGAAATTTATAATGCAAGTGAAGAAATAGTTAATGTGAACGAATGGATTTTTGCTGATTCAAAAAATGGATTCAAACTTCCAAATATAAATTTAAATCCAAAATCATATCTTATTCTTTGTGAAGATTCATTGGCTTTTCGAAAAAATTTCCCTGATTATAAAATGCCAATTATTGGAAATTTAGGTTTTGGAATCAAAAAGAAAAAAGAACAATTAGGATTATATACTGATGAAGGAGCTTCGGTAGATAGTACTGGTTATCATGTTGTTCCATTGGATTCGACTTATACGATGAGTCTTATGTTGCCACATTTAGATAATTCGGATATGGAAAATTGGGAAATCGTGCGAGGATACGGAACACCAAATTCAGAGAATCCATATTATTTACAAAGTATAATTAAAGCACAACAAGATTTGTATTTGCGAATAGGAGTAGCAGTAGGGATTTTGCTAAGTTGTTTTATCGTCCTAAGTTTCCGAAGAAAAAAGAAAGTAACGGTTTAAAAAACGGGGAATGATTAACGGGGAACGGTTAATGTACCCATTGTGGTGTTCACAGTTCACCGTTAATCATTCACCGTTTTTTAGCGAGTATTCTAACCGCTGCCATTTCTCGATAATATTGCCGAGCTTCGATGGCAGGTGCGCCGAAATAAGTTTTGCTTCCCGCTAAAGTTTTTGATACACCTGATTTTGCTAAGACAATTGCTCCTGTTCCAATTCTTATACTTTGTGCCACTCCGACTTGTCCGTACAGCGTGACGTTATCTTCTATAATCGTTTTTCCACCAATACCAACTTGTGCTGCGAAGAGACAATTTTTTCCAACGACGACTCCATGACCAATGTGAACTTGACAATCCAATTTTGACCCTTCCCCAATAATCGTATCTCCAGAAACACCTTTGCTAATCGTACAAGCTGCTCCAATGTCCACTCGATCTTCGATAATTACTCGGCCTCCTGATCGCCATTTTTTAAAACCATCTTCTTTCTTTTTAAAATAAAAAGCATCTGTCCCGATGACACTTCCTGAATGAATGACACAATGATCGCCAATGATGGTGTGTTCGTGAATGACCACATTGGATTGGATGTAAGTATATTTTCCAATTTTCACATTGGGCGCAATCGTAACATTTGGTTCTATGATGGCAGAAGGATGAATGATTGCTCGGTCGCTGACTTCTTGATTCAAAGGTTCGAAAGGACGAAAACTTTTAATTATTTTATTGTAAACTTCAAAAGGTTGTTCGCAAAATAACAATGCTTTTTCGGGAGGGCAATCTACTTTTTTATTTAAAATAATAATAGAAGCTGCGGAGTTGAGTGACTTTTGAAAATATTTTTCAACATCGACAAAAGTAATGTCGCCAGATTCAACTTTGTGAATTTCATTGATACCTGTGGCAATAAGAGTTGCATCGCCAATGATTTCACAATGGTATTTTCCAGCAATTGCTTTGAGTGGAAGAGGAGTTTTGAATTTCATATCTTGTAGTTATTTGGTTGTGTGGTCATTGAGTTATTACCAAAATTATAAAAGTTCAGCGCAATAACTTAATAACCAAATAACACTTTGTCTAAATTAATGCGCTTCCAACCAATCCTCGCCAGTATCCATTCCAACTAAAATTGGAACCTGCAAATTTGGCATCGCATTTTTCATTTCATTTTCGATGATTGGTTTTACTCTTTCCAATTCAGGTTTATATACATCAAAAACCAATTCATCATGTACTTGCAAAATCATTTTGGTTTTGAAATTTCCATCTTTTAATGCTTTGTGAATATTAATCATTGCAACTTTTATCATGTCGGCAGCAGAACCTTGAATTGGAGTATTGATTGCAATTCGTTCCGCATTACTTCGAATCAAACCATTCCTAGAATTGATGTCTCGCAATTTTCTTTTTCTCCCTAACAATGTTTTTACGTAACCATGTTCTCTAGCGAATTCCACGGTTTCGTCCATATATTTTTTTAAGCCATTGTATTGTGCAAAGTAGTTGGCAATCAATTCGGTTGCTTCTTTTCGTTTGATGTCCAATTGTTGAGAAAGGTTCGTTGCACCTGCTCCATAGATGATGGAAAAATTAACAGTCTTCGCATTTCGTCTTTCATCAGGAGTCACTTCTTCGAGCGTTTTTCCATAAACCTTTGCAGCCGTAGCTTGATGAATATCATGACCAGCTTGGAAGGCTTCGAGCATTGCTTCGTCTTTGCTAATTTCAGCAATGAGGCGCAATTCAATTTGCGAATAATCCGCCGCTAATAATATATGATCTTTGTCACGAGGGACAAATGCCTTTCTAACTTTTCGACCTTGCTCTGTTCGAATTGGAATATTTTGCAAATTTGGATTGTTCGAACTCAATCTTCCCGTTGCTGCTAAAGCTTGATTAAAGGAAGAATGTATGCGTCCCGTTTTTGGATTGACCATGTTAGGGAGCGCATCGACATAAGTTGATTTTAATTTGGCTAGACCTCGGTAAGTTTGAATTTTTTCAACAAAAGGATAGGTCTTGGCGAGTTCTGTTAACTTAGATTCATCAGTTGAGAACTGCCCTGTTTTGGTTTTTCTCCAACGATAAGGTATTTCCATTTTGACAAAAAGAACTTCCCCTACTTGCTTCGGTGAGGCAATATTAAATTCAACTCCAGCTTCTTCGTGAATATCTTTTTTCAAACTCTCAACTTCCGTTTCCAACTCTTTTGAATAATCATTTAAGAATTCTGAGTTTAATTTTATTCCCTCAAATTCTAAATCAACTAAAACATTGATGAGTGGTTCTTCCAATTCATCGTATAATTTTTCCAATTCTTCTTCTTTGAGAAGTGGTTGTAATTCACTTTGTAATTGTAAGGTGACATCAGCATCTTCGGCAGCATACTCGCCTGCTTTTTCTACGGGAACATCTCGCATGGTCAATTGATTTTTTCCTTTTTTGCCAATCAAAGTTTCGATGGAAACGCAACCATAACCCAAATAAGATTGAGCGAGGAAATTCATATTATGTCGCAACTCCGGCTCCAATAAATAATGAGCGACCATCGTATCAAAATATTTTCCTTTCACTTCTACTCCATACCATTTTAGCATCAAGGCATCGTATTTTATATTTTGTCCAACTTTAGTAATTTTTTCATTTTCAAAAAGAGGTTTGAATTCATCGACGATACTTTGTGCTTCCGCTCGGTCAGCAGGAACGGGAACATAATAACCTTCGTGTTTTTTTATGGAAAAAGACATCCCGACTAGCTCTGCTTCATTGGCATCAATTCCAGTTGTTTCGGTATCGAAGCAGATGGAATTTTCTTTGGATAAAAGTTGAATGAGTTCTGCCCTCTTTTCCTTATTATCTAATAATTCATATTTATGGTCAACATTTGTGATGTTTTTTTCGGCTATCGCAAATTTTGGAACGAAGACATTATTGTCAGTATAGGTATGTTTTTTAAGTTCTGCATCACCAAATAAACTTCCTTGTGTTCCGCCACCGCTAGCACTTTTCAGTTTTCCTTGAGTGGTTGGCATATTGGCATCTTCGATCCCCAAAATTTGTTTTCCTAAAGTTTTAAACTCTAGTTCTCTAAAAATATCGGTGAGGTCATTTCGATTGAATGGTTCGACAATATATTTTGTAGCATCAAATTGAACGGGAACATTTATATCAATTGTTGCGAGCACTTTTGACAATCTACCTTGCGCTTCAAATTCAATTACTTTTTCTTTTTGCTTGCCTTTTAGCTTATCTGTATTTTCATAAAGTCCTTCCATTGATCCATAAAGTTTGAGTAATTTCACCGCAGTTTTTGCACCGATTCCGGGAATCCCAGGAATGTTATCTACGGCATCTCCTTGCATTCCTAAGATGTCAACGACTTGATCGACTCGTTCGATATCCCATTTTTCGAGTATTTCTTTTTTTCCTAAAATTTCCACATTACCACCTGATCGAGCAGGTTTGTATATGAATACCGTATCTGAAACTAGTTGCGCATAATCTTTATCAGGAGTCACCATGTAAACTTCAAATCCTTCTTTCTCTGCTTGCTTTGCCAAAGTACCGATCACATCATCAGCTTCAAAACCTTCTTTAGTCACGACTGGAATATTAAATGCTTTAATAATTTTTTGGATTAATGGAATGGCAATCGAAATCGGTTCAGGTTGAGCTTCTCGATTGGCTTTGTACTCTTTGAACATTTCGTGTCGAAAAGTTGGCCCTGTCAAATCGAAAGAAACAGCAATGTGAGAAGGTTTTTGTTTTGCTAAAATATTCCACAAGTAACGAGTAAATCCAGTTACTGCTGAAACATCCATTCCTTTGGAATTGATTAATGGACGAGTTATAAAAGAATAATGCGCCCGATACACTAAGGCATGACCATCAAGGAGGAACAATTTTTTTTCAGACATAGTAGGTTTAATTCTGAACCTGCCTATTGGTAGGGCAGGTGATAAATTTTTAATTTTTTACTCCAAGGTGACTCAGACTCGAATGTTGTCAACTTAAGAGTTGGAATAAAATAATACGTAGCAAAACTAATCAAAATGAGAGGGAAAAAGAAAAGAAGAGGAGTTGTAGCGGTTAGTTTTTTACAAAAAACAGACCCACTCCAAAAAATGGAATGGGTCTGTAGTAAATTTTATTTAGGTTAATGCAAAATAAATTACAACTCTTTTACAGAGCGTGATTTATCTTGAGATATTATAAGTTAATCCTAGTAACCAATAAGTTTGTAAAGGATTTTCAGCATCAGGCTGATCTGTAAAATCTCCAATTTCAACTGTTTCTGGAGTAATTGTAGGATTAGCAGCAAGGTATGTATTATAACCTTCTTGTCTGTTATTTCTCAATCCAAATTCAAATCCAACTCCGATACCTCTCCAAGCAGTAAAGTTAAATCCATTTACCCAAGTCCAGTTAGAGAAATTATTTACATCTCCGTAACTGACAAAAGCAGAAAGATTAGATCTCCAAGCAATTCCCATAGGGAGAGATTGTGTGTAATCGGCAACGATTTTACAACCTAAAGATGATTCGTAGCTCGCATCACCATCAGACATTACGATATTGTAATTAAGTGGGTGAAAAACAACCACAAGATTAGACATAGGAGTCCAAGTTGCCCCTGCTCCAATATCCAAATATCCAGGATTGTTGAAGTTCTCTAAGAAAGTAGAACGGTACTCCCCCAATGCAGAAAGAGCAATTTTAGGTGTTAACTTGTAACCGAATAAAGAAGTTATGTTAATGGCATCTGCAGTAGTTTCCCAATCAGCTTGAAATTCTTCTGGCAAAGCGGAATTAGCATCAGTATCAGGAATTAATTTAGTTCTGGCAGCAGCAACATTTAACGAATTTCTCCAAAAGAATTTTTCTCGATCAAGGTTGGCAAATGCACTCCCAGAGATACCGAAAGAGTTAGAAGAAGCATTAGGATTTCCTGCTCCTAACCAATTACTAAATTCACTTAGATTTAATCCAAGTGTTGCTAATGCACCTAATTTCCATCCAGGGAAAGTTGCAATAGTGGCTTTCAAAGCATCAACTTCTCCTTGAATTGCTTTCAATTCTGCTGACTTTGCAGTTAATTGTGCTTTGTACTCATCTAATGTTTGAGCATGGGTAGCAGTCGTGAAAATAGATAAGACTAACGCTACTAAAAGTGTGATTTTCTTACTCATTGAAATGTTTTTTTGATAATAAGTGTCAATAAAAAGATTTAAAATTCGATTTGTATAAAAAAAGGTGTGTTGTAGCTTTATTCAAAAACCTCAATTTTTTCTGAGGCAAATTTATGAAGTGGAATAATAATTTTACTGCTTTCTGTCTTTAAAGTAACTGCTGATTGGTCGATAGATAGAATAATTCCTTTCGTTCCATCTATAGAAATAGTATCGCCAATTTTAAATTTATTATCATTTTGTCGTGATGCTAAAAAATTAGACATAGTTCCTTTTGATGCCAAACCATATCCCAAAGAAAATGCCAAAACAACTCCTCCTAAAATAATGGTAATCACGGTAATCATAAAGTCAGTTTTGATACCTAATTGACTCAATGCACTAATTAAAACAACAATTAATATCAAAAAGAACGCAATATTCCCAATCATCTTAGCAGATGGAATATTGAATGATTCGCAAGCAGTTTGAACCATACCTTTAATTGCATCAGCGACTAAAAGTCCAATCCCTAGTAAGATTATTGCTACTAAAACATTGGGCATATAAGAGACCAAATCACTCATCAATCTAGATACTGCCTCAACTTGCAAAACATCAGTTGCTAAGACTGTTACTAATAGCAAAATGATATAATAAAATATTTTGGAAAAAAGACTACTTGGGACAATCTCAATATTGTTGCTTTGAACAATATCAATAGCGTTTAGCTTGTCTCCAAGTTTATCAACACCAACCATTTTCAAGCCTCGTTTAACTATTTTGGCAACAATTTTAGCAATTAAATAGCCAATAATAAAAATAATTAAGGCTTTGACAAGGTTGGGAATTACAGATATGAAATCTGTAATCAGGTTATTGAAGTTTTCTCCAAGCCCATTAGACATTTGAAATAAAAGTATTCTCATTTAATTAGGAGTTATGTATAGGAATAAAACAATCTGCATTGTTTTATTCCTCGATGGTTATATTTGAATTAATGACGCATAGGAGGAACATCTTCAAAAGGATCGTTCCCTTGATCTGGTGGTGCTTTCGGTCCAGCTGAATCACCACCTGAGAAAGAAACAAACATATCCATTGCTCGTCCTAAAAAATGATCAACTACATTTCCTACATGTCTTAGAAAAAAATAATTGGAAGAAACCTTCTTCTCTTCAAAAAAGCCTGGAAAACGATCTTCGTTTTCTTCGCCCATTTTTTTAAAATTATTCATGTCATAAAGCTTTTCTCATTAGTTGGGAAAAATATCCCGATACACTTTCTGTGCTTTGTGCTTAGCTCGCTTGATTTTCATCTTTATGGCACTTTCCGTTTTGTTTAGAACTTCTGCAATTTCTTTAATAGAGAGTTCATCTTGGTATTTCATTAATAATACAGCTCGATCTCCAGATGGAATTTCTTCTAATACTTTTTTTAATCGAGAAACTTCCATTTCTAATAACGCTGCATCTTCCACTTCTTCTATGATGTCTGGTGCATCATCTATTTCTTCAGAAAAAAGGTTTTTTTCTTTTTTCCTTTTTCGAATGGTGTCGATGCAAAAATTATAAGTAATCGAATAAACCCATGTCGAAAATTTAGACCGCCCACTAAATTTAGAAAGGTTAAGAAAGATTTTTGTAAAAATCTCTTGGGTTGCGTCTTTGGCTCGTGCGTCATTTTTTAACATGAAAATACACTTGCTATACACTTTACTCGAGTACCTCTTGTAAAGCATACTAAAATAGTCAGGTCGTTGAGTTTTGATAAACAACTCGACTAATTCAAAGTCTTCCAATTTTGTTTTCCCTTGTGTTGCCAATGGGTATTGAAATATTAGGGTGTGACGAAAAAACCATTTAAAACAATAGCTTCTTCTAAAAAAAATTCAAACAGTCTTTCCCGTCGATGCTGTTAAGACGACGTTAAAAATGAAAAGACACATTTTTGTCGTCGCAAATGTAAGGAATCATTATAAATTAACACTTGCTTTTCTGGTTTTTTAAACATAATGAAAATGCGAAATACTTTATTTATAAGGGATTACGCTGATTTATCTTGTTTTTTAAATATTTTTAGCCCTCCTAATTTTTTTAAAAAAAGCGTAAATATTTTCAAAACATCAATTTTTATGAAAAAAACATTTTTTCTAATTCCATTCTGTTTAACTTTTTTCCATAATATAAATCTCGCTCAGCAACCTGCCAAAGGTGACGAAGATGCTTTTTTTATAAAAAAAATTTATGATACGGCATTGACACAAGGACAATGTTATCCTTGGTTGACTCATTTGACCACCAAAATTGGAGGTCGGTTGGCTGGCTCTCCTCAAGCAGCAGCAGCCGTGGAATACACTAAACAAATGCTAGATACTTTGAATTTGGATTCTGTTTGGTTGGAACCCGTAATGGTGCCACATTGGGTGCGTGGAGAAAAAGAGCAAGTGAGAATTGTGAATTCTGGTGTAGTTGGCTCAATGGATTTGAATGCATTAGCTTTGGGAAATTCTATCGGAACTGGAACTGGTGGAATTACTGCGGAAGTGATTGAAGTACAAAGTTTAGATGAAGTGGAGAAATTAGGAAAGACAAAAATTAAAGGTAAAATTGTTTTTTATAATCGTCCGATGGATCCAACTCAATTACGAACTTTTAATGCTTACGGAGGAGCAGTTGACCAACGAGGAAGTGGCCCCTCGAAGGCAGCAGAATATGGAGCGGTGGCAGTTTTGGTTCGTTCGATGACGACAAGGTTGGATGACATTCCGCACACGGGAGCTTTGGGTTATAAAGATGAAATAAAAAAAATACCTGCGGTAGCTATTTCTACCAACGATGCAGAAGTGTTGAGTCGAGTTTTGAAAAAAGAAAAAACGAAAGTGTTTATCCGAACGACCTGTGAAATGTTAGCTGATAAACTATCTTATAATGTAATTGGAGAAATCAGAGGAAGTAAAAAACCAGATGAAATTATTTTAGTTGGAGGTCATTTGGATTCTTGGGATGTGGGAAGTGGTGCGCATGATGATGGTGCTGGATGTGTACATTCGATGGATGTTTTACAGATTTTAAAAAGATTAAATTATCAACCTAAGCGAACGATTCGATGCGTGCTTTTTATGAATGAAGAAAATGGATTGGCAGGTGGAAAAGCCTATGCTAAAGCATCGAATGAACGAGGAGAATATCATCTAGCTGCCATCGAATCTGATGCTGGAGGATTTACTCCAAGAGGTTTTTCTTCGACAGCTCATCCAGATGTTTTTAAACCAAAATTTAAAAAACTCACGGAATGGTTACCTTTGTTGGAACCCTATGGATTAGGATTTACAACTGGTGGTTCGGGGGCAGATATTACTCCACTCAAAAGTCAAAAAGGATTGTTGATCGGATTTCGTCCTGACTCGCAAAGATATTTTGATTATCATCACACAGCGATAGATACGATAGATGCGGTGAATAAAAGAGAGCTAGAATTAGGTGCTGCGAGTATCACGAGTTTGTTGTATTTGATTGATAAATATGGATTGTAAATTTTTGCCGCAGATTAGGCTGATCTTTATGATCTTTTATAGTCTCTCTTGTTTTTATATTCATTTAGGAAAATCATATCAATCATGATAATCAGCGCAATCTGCGGCAAAAAAATAAATAAAAATGACAGAAACACAAATAGTAAAAGCCCACGATCTCTCCTTCGAACTCATGATGCCTCAGGAAAAAGTATTAGCACGAGTAGAAGAAATGGGAAAAGAATTACAGGAGAAGTATCATGACAAAAACCCTCTTTTTTTAGGAGTATTAAATGGTGCATTTATTTTTACTGCAGATTTGACGAGAGCATTTGACGAGCAATGCGAAGTCTCCTTTATCAAACTTTCCTCCTACTCAGGTTTGGAATCGACAGGCGAAGTAGCAACTGTAATTGGACTAACTACTGATGTCAAAGACCGCCATGTTATCGTCGTCGAAGATATTATAGATACAGGAAAAACGATGCATGATTTTTTACCTATCTTAAGAAAAATGAATCCTGCTTCTGTAGCTTTTGCTACTTTTTTGTTGAAACCTAAAGCGATCAAATATGAGTTTCCAATAGATTATATTGGCTTTGAAATTCCGAACAAATTTGTAATTGGATATGGATTAGATTATAATGAAGCAGGAAGAAATTTACGAGGAATTTATCAATTGAAATGATTTTTATTTTTGCCGCAGATTGGATTGTTTATTATGATCTATATGATTTCTCTGACTATATGTATTTATTAAATCAAACTTTGGAAGAATCATAGAAAGTCATAATAATCAGCTAAATCTGCGGCAAAAAAATAACAAACGAAAATGGCTGAATGGCTTCACATAATTCTATATATCAGCGGTGCATACATTTTGCTCTGTGTCATTTTCTATTTTTTGCAAGACTACTTTTTTTTTCGACCTGAAATTTTACCTCGACATTTTACGTATCAATATGCTTTTCCATTTGAAGAAGTCAACTTTGAGATGGAAGATGGTGGATTTATAAATGGAATTCATTTTAAAGTACCTAACTCAAAAGGGGTAATTTATTATTTTAAAGGTAACTCTCGAAGTATAAAAGGTTGGGGAAAATTTGCTCGAGATTTTGTCAGTAAGGGGTATGATTTTTTCATGGTGGATTATCGAGGTTTTGGAAAAAGCTCAGGGAAGCGAACCGAATCTATCTTATATAATGATGGACAGCATGTGTACAAATGGCTCGCTAATCAATATGCTGAAGATAAAATAATCATTTATGGTCGCTCGCTAGGAAGTGGAATTGCCACTCGAATTGCTTCGTGGAATGATCCGAGAATGTTGATTCTTGATTCGCCTTATCTTAGTTTTTTAGCACAGATAAAACGCTATGGATTTTTGTTGCCGATTAATTGGTTATTAAAATATCAAATCCGAACAGATCATTTTATTAAGAAAGTTACCTGCCCTATTTTTTTTCTTCATGGAAAAAAAGATCGCTTGATTCC
>Ga0114956_1003111_pt1 | contig 12879 bp, 12 predicted proteins | sample MaitaG_FD_87304 | JGI IMG/M metagenome (GOLD analysis project Ga0114956, IMG submission 87304) | Marine algal microbial communities from Maine, USA - Maine_Asex2 metaG | ecosystem: Host-associated > Algae > Red algae > Unclassified | place: Maine, USA | collected 2015-01-05 | reverse complement strand
CCAGTTCTTAATCTCAGCCGAAATTTTGGTGGGAAATTTGGAGGCATCAAACACCGTGGTATATCCAACGCCCGATTTTCCTTCTTTAAGCGCGGCCCAGACCGTGGCAATGTCGTTGCCCAGTGGGTTGATGACGCCGGCGCCGGTGATGACGACGCGGCGTCGTTGTGGGGAAGTTATCATTTGAAAATCCGGTTTTCTTTCGATGACAATCGGAAACTAACTTTACCAATATTGACGGCTGCGATTGCTTTGACTTTGGTTGACGGCAGCCGACGGCGGCTAACGGCGGCTGATCCGAATCAAAAGCAATCGTGTCAACCAATATGCAGCAGCGATTTTTCGGCCGCCACCATGTGCTGCGGGACGTCGATAGGCGTGCCGTTGGGATTGACGCCTACTTCGAAGGTACGCAGCAACCGTATCATCCGGCAAAACTGAGCCGGTTCAAATAGCTCGACACCGACGAAGCGTTCGTCGTCTAACGTTGCAAACATCAATTCGACTTCGGCTTGAAGTTCATCACCACGATGTGAGGTCGCGACAATCGTGGTACCAATACCGTCGCGATTTTTGATCGTCGTATGATAGGTCAGCGTATCGCCAGGGTAGGCTTCGAAGTGAAAGATACAGTTGTTAACCTTGGCCAGCACAACCCGATCCTTAAAATCGCTGAGTTGTCCCAGCAGCAGTCCGCCGGTTTGGGCGATACCCTCGATGATCAGGCTGGACGGAAAATGCGTCCGCCCGGGGGCATATTCGTCAACCACTTCTTCTGAAAGGCTGATGTTTTTTACCGCAGATGCGAATTCGCCTGAAACGAATTCGGTAAAACGATCAATCCAAAACCAACGCATAAAATCGGCTCAACGTAGAATAAAAACTAAGGTGTAACAAACGAGGCCCTGCAAGAAAATATCCTGAGGACCTCAGTGACTCCATTGGTCCGCCGAACGTTGGTTCGCCGAACGCCCGTTCGCCGAACGCCCATTCGCTGAACGCCACTTCGCTGAACGTCTATTTAGGCAAACAGATCCCTTCGCCGAACAAACTTATTGTTTGGACGCGACGTAATTGCAAAGATCTTTTACGGTCAACATGTTGCCAAAATCAGCAACCAGCGGATTGCTCTCGAACTTTTCTAAGTCCGCAAAAGGCATCCGTTCTTTCAGCTTCGCCAGACCGTCGACGGTGACTTTTCCGTCTTCGATGTATTCAGCGTTGGTCAGAATGTCTTCTGGAAATAGTTCGGTACGGTCAAAAGTGATACCGAACGCCTGCTCAAGTTTGAAAACGATGTCCAAAAAGTCGATCGATTCCGCACCGAGGTCACCAACCAGTGTCGCTTCAGGCGTCACTTCGTCGTCATCGACTCCCAATGCGTCTACAAGTGCTTCTTGTACTTTTCCAAATACCTCTTCGTCGATTGGCATTGGTCATGATCTCCTGAAATTTTATGAAACGAGTAGTGATTAAGTGGATTTAAAATCCGACGCACGGTGCGTCGCTTCGGTTACGAATTAACCGGGCCCAAGATCTCAATGGGAGTCTTGGGCATCAATTCGGCTTGAATGTCTTTGTCCATTTGACTGCATAGCTGACGGAATTTTACTCGGAATTCTCGATTCATATAACCATCAACTGCTGGGTCAACACCCTGACGCTCGCATAAATTGAAAGTGTCCAGTACGAGACGGCCTTTTACCGAGGGATTCCCGTCGATGGTGCCGTTGACTTGAAGCGTCGTCAGCGAACCATTGACTGATTTTATTTTAGCGGTGACTTTTAAGGAATTACCTGGCTGAACGAAATCACGAAAGGTAAGGCTCTTGGTCTGTCGCAGGACGACGGACGAGTGGCGAAATTCGTCGGTCGCTCTCAGCAACCACATGCTGGTCTGAAACATCGATTCGACCATCAGCACGCCGGGCATGATAGGAAATCTGGGGAAATGATCTTGAAGGTATTCTTCGGACAGCGACAGACATTTGACCGCTTCGATGCTGTCACTTTTTTTCAAAGTCAGAATTCGGTCGAGCTGAGAAAATCGCATCAGGTAAAGCTGGCTTTGTGAAGGTCTAAGTGCATCGCGACGATTCTTTAAGCTACGCCGAGGTTCACCGAAGTTTGAAACGGATATTTTAATCAGATTGAGCCGTTTGACGCAGGGGGCGGCCTAAATATGTACCAATTTCTTCGAACAAAGCGAGCTTTTGGGGGATCTGGCCGAATTTGATCCATTTTGCACCGACCTCGGCTTAAAAACGAACCGCAAATAGGGGTAGAATCGTAGTTCGCCTGTGCAGGCGACTCTCATTCTGTTTCCTTTTTAACCAGAAATGGCCCCTATGCGACGAGGCATTGCAGTTTCACCCGGTGTCGCGATCGGTACTGCTTACGTGATCCACGAGATTTTCGTCAATCCAAACACACAACGGTTGGAGGATTCGCAAATCACCGCGGAGTTGGCGTCGTATGAAACAGCGCGAGACAAATCGGCCGTTGAACTGAGGGCGCTGGAGCGGAAGGTCGAGGCTCAGGTGGGGCACGACGAAGCCAGCATCTTCACCGTCCACCAAGCAATCCTGCGAGACGGAGCCTTTACCAACAAGATCCGCAACTGGATCGTCGACGAACGTATGAATGCTTCGGCGGCACTGCATCGGTTGCTGGGTGAGTACACGGCGTTGTTCTCCAAAACCAAAGACGATTACCTCAAAGAGCGGCTTAACGATGTCCGCGATGTGATTATTCGTTTGAGCTCTCACCTGTCCGATGTGCTCAAGCCTGATCAAGAAATGATCGACGGTCCGTTGATTGTCGTCGCTGATGAACTGTTACCATCGCAAGCGGTTGCTTTAGGAAACGTCGACGTGCATGGCATCGTCACACAGGCTGGCAGCCAGACCAGCCATGCCGCGATCATCGCTCGTTCGCGCGGAATTCCTGCGGTCAGCGGTGTGAAGAACGTGTTACGAAAAGTAAAAACGGGTGACCTCTTGGTCGTCGATGGTCGCCACGGGATTATCGAGATCAATCCCAACGTGGAATCTTTGGCGGCGTTTCGCAAGCTGGAGCGGGAGTTCGTTGATCTCAAGGATCAGCTTGCCTCCAACCGGTTGTTGCCCGCTGAGACCAAGGACAAAACTGTTTTACATTTAGAAGCCAACATCAATGGCATCCCTGACGCCGAGGGAGCCAACGGAATGGGCGCCTGTGGGGTTGGGTTGTATCGGACTGAGTACCTTTATTTAACGCATCAAGACGTTCCCGATGAAGAAGAGCAGTTCGAGATCTACCGCGACATCGTTGCAGCCAGCCCCAATCATTCGGTAACGATTCGCACGCTAGATATTGGGGGTGACAAAACCGTCGCGTATCTCGGACACGATCACAAAGAAGCCAATCCGTTCATGGGGTGGCGAAGTATTCGATTATCTTTTGAGCATCCCGAGTTTTTTAATACGCAGATTCGCGGGATCATTCGCGCCGCTAGTGAGTTCCCTGAAGGCGACGTGCGAATAATGTTTCCGATGGTGACCACCGTCGAAGAACTCAGAAAGCTGCGGGCGATCATTCGAAAGGCGTACCGGACGCTCGAGGGACGTGGCCTAAAGGTCCAACCGATTCCCGTTGGCATGATGGTGGAAGTTCCTGCCGCAGCAGTGATGATCGATACGATGGTCGAATTGGTCGATTTTGTTTCAGTAGGTTCAAACGACCTAGTGCAGTATCTGATGGCTGCGGATCGAGACAATCCAAAGGTCAGCCATCTCTGCCAACCGCTGTCACCGGCCGTTTTGATTGTACTCAAGCGGGTCATCGACGTTTGCACGCGTCGCAAGGTTCCGATAACCGTTTGCGGAGAAATGGCCGGGAAGCCCAAGGCTTTCATCTTGCTGCTGGGGATGGGGCTGAGAAAATTCAGCATGAGTCCGGCGTTCGTACCATCGATAAAACAGCTGGCAGCACAAATCACGGTTACCGAAGCCGAACAAATTTTGGAAGCCGTTTTAAAGTTTAAAACGACGGCCCAGGTCAGCAAGTATATGGCGCGCCAGATTGAACGGGTTGCGCCCAAGTTGTCGATCCTAGATTCTGATTAGGACTCGTCACGAAATAACTTCCGCATTTTGCGTGCTGCAACTATTTATCGCTAAATTGACTTATGGAGTGTCGTGGGATTCGCCAGAATTCCTTTTCAGTCTTAGGAATTCTGGCGAATCCCACTACTCCAAATCGGGAACTTAATTTGTGACTGATCCTTAACCGTTTTGGCGATAACCACGATTCTGCGGTGACGAAATCGGAGCTGGCTGCCAATAACGTTTACGTTAAACAGTTTGTCGTTGAGCAAAATAAACCCGCAGCGCCAGCAAGTGAGTTTTTTGGGCGCGCCATACACGCTCCCTCGCGCGTCGAGTTTGTATTGGGGCTCCCTCCCTAATTGGACAGCGCCACTTTCGTGAGCGGCAAGGCGCTAGCCGCCGGTGAATGGCGGGTAAAACCGGCGGCTAGCGCCTTGCCGCTCACATTTGCACTACCACGTAAATAACAAAGCTTTTGATTCAAATGTGGCGCTGTCCAACTAAAGAACGTAAAGGAAGTGCGAATTGGCCGGCGCCCAAGCGGCTAATACGTGAATTTTTCTATCGAATATTTCTTTGCGGCGCTGAGCTCACAACCCAGGAAATTTTTGACGAAGTGCCTTTGAGATATCGCTCAAACGATTGGCGTTCCCATAATGATTCTTAGCGAGAACAGGTTGTAGAGTGCCTTACGCCGCTTGCTCTACCAGTGTTTTCGCGCGATGTGTGGCGAACCATTGCCAGAATAATTTTACACCTTGGTTGACAGAAACTTCAGGATTGAAGTTGAGCAGGGATCGTGCTTTTTCATTGCTGGCGAAGGTCACCAACATCTCTGTCGATGGTGCGGCGACGACCTTTAAATGGGCATGCCCATCGGCAACGGTTTGCAAAGAACCGATGAACTGGTCCAGCGACACCGGTTCACCGCGTCCCAAATTGATGATTTCGAATCCCAACTGTTTGTCAACCGCCGAGACGATTCCATTGGCGATGTCATCGACATAGGTCCAATCGCGTTGGAAGTTTCCGCGAAACCGAGGGACCGGTTTACCCGTTGCGATGCTACTTGCCAACAGATACGGCATCATGTCGGGGCGACCCGCCGGCCCGTAGACGGTGAACAATCGCAGCGCCGTAAAGTTGATGCCGTAATTGCGATGGTAAGTGAATCCAATCTGTTCCACGGCGCGTTTGCTGGCCGCGTAAGGATGCAAAAGCAACTCGCAAGCGTCGTTTTCATCAAAGGGGATACGCTTAGTGTGGCCGTAGACCGAAGACGTCGACGCAAATACAAAATTGTTGACGCCGTGCAAACGAGAAAGTTCGATCAAATTTTGTGAAGCCGTTAGGTTCACCTGCATGTACAGACCCGGATGCAGGACCGATGGCCGAACACCTGCCATCGCGGCCAAATGAATGACGGCGTCAAAACGGTGCCGAATCATCAGCTGGCTGACCTTATCGTAGTCACGCAGATCCAGCGCCAACATCTGGCCGTTGCCATAGTGATCGAACTGAATAGAGTTTTCAAACTTCCACTGGGGCGCGTAATAATTGTTGAAGTTATCGATGCCGACGACGGTGTCACCGCGTTTGAGTAAACGTTTGGCGACGTGATGCCCGATGAACCCGGCGGCTCCTGTAAGAAGAATTTTCATAGACCTAATTTATACAGGAGAAATACCGCTCAAGGACTGCTGCCGTCCCGAGTTCGTCAATTCCGCGGGACTTGAATTTTGCACAGTTGCTGCGGTGATTCGTTTGACAAGGAAATGAACCAATTTGGCCGAAGTGACTCCGATCAACGCACCTGCGAGCATATCCGAGGGGAAATGATTTTGGCTGATGATGCGTTGAATTCCCACCAGAAACGCAAACAGAAAAAACATCGGTTTGCCTTGGCGATATAACAACGATAGGGCCGTTGCCAATGCAAACGCTGTTGCCGTATGCCCCGACGGAAATGACTGAAGTGAGTTTTGGAACACAGCCTCGCTGAAGGTAATACTGTCGCTGAGGGTTGCGTGATCAATGAAAGGCCTCGGGCGATGGACCAGGACTTTGACAACGGCGGCAACTAATCCGGCGGTCAATACCGAACCCAGCACCAGCGGGACGGCGATCTTATTCTTCCTATCCAGTGACCAGATCAATGAGACTGCGATTAAGCTTCCCGCACCGTGTCCGAAAAAGCTAATGCATTGAAAAAAGGCGCGGAGGTCTCCAGGCATTTTGTGTTCAATGGCAAAGGCTGGTGCGTAACGATCCAGCGTTGCTATCGCGACGAAAATCGCGAGACCTGCCGATGCGATGGCCCAACGAGGTTTGGGGAGAGAACGGATGATTTTGTCGAGTAGAATCAAGAGAGAGGCATTGCTGATTGAAGTTGTGAATTGCTTGAAAACACCCTTCCCTTTTAGAAGCTTCCACAGCTTAGACCAATCCCAATTCGTACTTTCCCTAATGGCAAATGGCAAATGGCAGGTGGCAAATGGCAAATGGCTGGAATTTGGTGTCTATGATTTAAACGTTACGAAGCCTAATTTTAGCGGTGTAGCATTCGTCTCTCGGCTGGTGAAAAACCGTGCGGCATGCGCCGAGACGCTAACATAGAAATGAATTTATCAGTTTTCTTAGTATCTGTGATTGGTGTGGATAGAAGCTGCTAGCGTGAAAAACGGCCGTCTCAGGTGAGACGGCCGTAAGTGGTTTAAATTAGCCCATATTGGCTATAGCTTGGTCGCGGCGTATTTGCTGCCGTTGCCGGCTGCTTCAATTGCTGATTTGATCTTCGCAGCATCTAGGGCTTTGCCCTCAATTTTAACGAGACCTGTCTCTGGAATGTCGACATCTACACCCGGTAGATTTTTGGCAATGCTATCCTTAATCGCACTGCCGCAGCCGAATTTTCAGGTCATGCCTTTTACATTGAAACTGACCGATGTCAGCTCCGCACTACCCTCACCCTCGGTTGTTGTTGAGCTGGTAGAACTTCCCGCTGCGTCTTCTCCACCGCCGTCAACGGCAGGTGGCGCAGGAGCAGTCTTCGGCTCACTACAACCTGAGCTAAGTAGTGCTGCGGACGCGAACAACGCGACGGCAAACAAGCTCAGAGTTTTCATATCTATCTCCAATTGAAATACGTAATTGCAAAAGAATTTTTGCAACATCACTGACTCAATTTTAAGCGAAAGACCGCACAAATGGGCATGGAATGACGATTACTTTTTTAGAATAATCCAAACCGCCCTGAACACAAATTTTTCTTCGCCCGACTGTGTTTTTATTAATCAAGAGCGCTCCCCGCAGGTTAAAAACCTGCTCCACAGGGGGCCGATTTTTTTACCTGCCAATGCTTTGCGATCTACAAAACACAAAAATTATCATTGTCTAACCTGCAAATGGTAGAAAGCTGATCCTCAACGTAGCTCCAGTTCGGATTTAAGTTGCCCGCAGGCAGCCATAATGTCTTGTCCGCGCGTGGCTCGAATGGGCGACGGGAATCCGTTGTCTCGGAGGTGCAGAGCAAATCGGTCGAGCGTTTTACTGGAGGAGCATACGTAATCTGTACCCGGCCAAGGGTTGAAGGGGATCAGGTTGATCTTCGACGGGATTGGTTGCAGCAGTCGCACCAGTTCCCGAGCATCGGCCAACGAATCGTTGACGTCCCGAAGCATCACGTACTCGAACGTGATCCGCCGCGCGTTGGATAATCCGTGGTAGTTCCGACATGCGTCTAAAAGTTTTGCTAATGGGTACTTGCGATTGATCGGCACCAATTCATCGCGCAGTTCATCATTTACCGCGTGCAATGAGATGGCTAAGGCGATGTTAAGTTCGTCGCCCGTTCTGGCGATGCCGGGGACGACGCCGGAAGTGGAAAGTGTGATTCTTCGGCGCGATAGCCCAAGCCCGTCGTCATCGAGGGCGACCAAGAGCGCTTGTTTGACATTCTCAAAATTCAGCAGCGGTTCTCCCATCCCCATCATCACAACATTTGAAACTTTGCGTCCACGCGTGGGGGCACGGATAGACGGATCTGTGATTCGATGGCCGATATGGTTGGGATAGTCATTCAAACGATCACGCACCAACATGATCTGAGCCAAAATCTCATAAGGCGTCAGATTCTTCATCATCTTCATCGTGCCGGTATGGCAGAAAGTACAGTTCAAAGAACATCCGACTTGGCTGCTCACGCAAACGGTGCCTCGATCGGATTCGGGAATGTAGACCGTTTCAATTTCATGCGGAGCACCACCCTCGTCGTCGGCCACCTCCAGTAACCATTTTCTAGTTCCGTCGGTGGAAACTTGTTCGGTGACGATCCGAGGAAGTGCCAAAGTACAATTGCGATCGAGTTGCCGTTGTAGCGGTTGGCCAATTCCTTCCATTTTATGGAAGTCGTTGACGCCGCGCACATAAATCCAGTTCCACAGTTCGCGTGTTCGAGAAACCGATTGCTTTTGCGGCACGCCTAAATCGGTAAGAAGCGTTTGGGTTTGTTGCCGCGAAAGCCCAATCAGATTCGTTTTTGTTGTCGGCATTGCGGACTCTTGTCCAATGGTCGGAGCAGTGGGTTGAATAAATTGCCAAACCGGAGGGCTTGCGTTAGTTCTGCTACAAAGATTAGCGGTATCGGGCGCGAGCCCTCCGGTCTCTGCAACAAAGATTAACGGTATCGGGCGCGAGCCCTCCGGTTTCTGCAACAAAGAATAGCGGTATCGGGCGCGAGCCCTCCGGTTTCTGCAACAAAGATTAACGGTATTGGGCGCGAGCCCTCCGGTTTCCTCTCCTGCAACGAAACTTCCAAACGCAATGAAGTTCCACCGCCGATCTACAACATAAATTGGTCACTTACTTCGGGGGGGGCTTGCTGGTATTCCAACGGTTCCATTGAACTGCCTGCCCTGCCCTGACTGAGGCTCCGCATCACGTTGGAGTAGCTCAACAATTCAGCCAAGGGAGCGTTGGCAACAATCTTTGTAAAACCAACGTGCGTATCGGTGCTGACGATCTGTGCGCGGCGCTGAGCCAAATCGCCAACGAATTCGCCATAGTATTCTTCGGGCGTTGTCACGGTCAACTTCATGATCGGCTCCAGCATCATGGGAACCGCTTTTTTTAGCGCTTCTTCAAATGCATCGCCCGCAGCGATCGAAAACGCCATTGCCGTTGATTCTTCAGTCGTTTCTGCGTCCAACAAGGTTACCTTCATCTTGGACAGCGGGAAACTTCCGATCGCACCGCCGTTTTCGCCACGGGCCTTAATTTCGTCTTTGACCACCTGAACCATTTCAGGCGGCATCGCTCCGACGGGAAGTTGGCTACGGATGGCAACGCCGGATTCAGATTTAGGATCGGGCTCCATGCGTAGCTTAACCTTCGCGAATAGTTGCTGGCCGTTGTGCAGGCGATGGCATTCGCCAGTTACCTCCACCGAATTACTGACCGTTTCTCGATAAGAAACTCGTGGTTTGTAAACTTTGACTTTCAAATTGAAGTCACGCAGCAATCTGTTCTTGATGACTTCCAGATGAAGTTCACCCATCCCCGAGATCAGCGTTTGGCCGGTTTCCTCGTTCTCCTTCGCCTTGAAGGTTGGGTCTTGTCGTTTTAGTAATTCCAGAACGTCGCTTAATTTCTCTCGTTCGGCGGTCGATTCGGGTTCGATCGCCATTTCGATCACCGTTTCGGGGAAGACGATCTGCTCTAGCAAAATCGGAGCCTTCTGATCGCACAACGTATCACCGGTGACAGCGAATCGTGGACCGATCAAACCCACAATTTCGCCGGTGCCGATCGAATCGAGCTGACCGTCGCGGTCTTTTTTGGATGCATTGATCTGCCACAGTTGCGCCACGTTTTCTTTTTTATCTTGCCCGCTGCAATAGACACGTGAATTGCTTGTCAATTCGCCCGAGTAGATTCGTACCCAGTAAAGGTCGCCAGTCTTCGCCGGTAAAATTTTGAAGACCAATGCTGAAAAAGGCTCTTTGGGATCAGGACCACGCTTCTCTGTGATCTTTTCTTTTTTGGGGTGCGTGCCGATGACCGGCGGACGATCCAAAGGGCTGGGGAGATAGTACTTCACACTGTCCAAAACGCCTTGAACGCCAATGCCGTGCAAGGCCGAACCGCAGACGACCGGTTGAATGACTCTTTCCAACGCGCCTTGCCGGAGCACTTTGCGAATCAGTTCATTGGGAATATCTTCTTCAGACAATGCCAACTCTGTCATTTCATCGCTGAGCGCGTAAAGCGATTCCAACATCTCTTCGCGCGCCAATTGTGCGTCGTCCAGAATCTCTTCGGGAATAGGGCCTTCTTTGATCGTTTTGCCTTCGTCTTCGAAGGTTGAATAACGCATCTTTATCAGATCAACAATCCCGCGAAACGGATCATCGACGTGGGCGGGCCCCAGACCGACCGGCATTTGAATGGGAACCGGACTGGCGTTCAACCGATCTTTCATTTCGCCTAACACGCGGCGAAAATCGGCCCCTTCGCGATCAAGTTTGTTGATGAAGGCCACACGTGGGACATTGTATTTGTCAGCCTGTCTCCAAACGGTCTCGCTTTGCGCTTCGACGCCCTCGCGCGAACTGAAAACAACCACGGCCCCATCGAGCACCCGCAAACTTCGTTCAACTTCCGCCGTGAAGTCGACGTGACCGGGGGTGTCCAGCAGGTTGATGTGGATGTCTTTCCAGTCGAACGTAACACAGGCGGCGTAAATTGTAATCCCGCGATCCTGTTCTTCGGCATCATCGTCGGTGGTCGTGGTGCCGCTATCGACTTTACCCACGCGGTGTTTGCTGCCCGAGAGGAACAGCATCCGTTCAGTGACGGTCGTCTTGCCGGCATCGATGTGAGCGATGATGCCGATGTTGCGGAGGTTTTGAAGTTTACGAGCCATAATAGACAGTGAATCTTGGACAGTGGATCTTAGACAGTGGATCTTTGACAGTGGATCTTTAGTGAGTTCGAAATTGGCCGGTCGGAAACTGGCCCCGCTATTCTATCGGCGCATAAAAAAACCGCCCAGCGAATTAAATTCACAGGCGGTGTTTGTATTTGCTACCAAGCGAAGTGAGCAAAGGCCTTATTCGCATCGGCCATCTTGTGCGTGTTCTCACGGCGCGTCATCGCGACGCCTTCACGATTGTACGCCGCCACCAATTCGTCGGCCAACCGCAAATGAGTCGGACGACCTTTCTTATCGCGAATCGCCATCAACAACCATCGAATGGCCAGCGATTGCTGCCGTGATCGGCTGACCTGCATTGGCACTTGATACGACGCACCACCGACTCGTTTGGAACGCACTTCGATATGCGGTTTCACGTTCTCAACGGCCTGATGAAAGACCTCGATTGGTTCGGTATCAGGAACACGTTTTTTGATCTCGTCCAACGCGCGATAGAATACGCCTTGCGCAATTGTTTTCTTGCCGTCCCACATCAAGCAATTAATAAATTTGCTGGCGAGGATGGAATCAAATTTTGGATCAGGACGCAATTGCGTGCGGCTGGCGGTAATTTTACCCATGTCGAATCAAACGGTTTCTAAAGTAAATTGTGTTGAAAGTGAAATGTGTTGCGAAAACTCAAAGCGGTCGAGCCTAGATTTTGTTTAAGCCCTAGCCCAAACCCTAGCCCTTTTTCGCTCCATAGCGACTGCGCGATTGTTTCCGGTTCTCTACACCGAGGGTATCCTGAGCACCGCGAACGACTTGGTAACGCACACCTGGAAGGTCTCGAACACGCCCGCCACGAACCAGCACGATGCTATGTTCCTGTAGGTTATGGCCTTCGCCGGGGATGTAAACGGTAACTTCTTTACCGTTGGACAGACGCACACGCGTAATCTTCCGCAAGGCCGAGTTCGGTTTCTTCGGCGTCATGGTACGCACTTGCAAGCACACGCCCTGTTTCTGGGGACATTTCTCCAGCACAGGCGATTTGGTGAATTTACGCTTTTGTTTGCGTTTCTTGCGGACAAGTTGATTGATCGTGGGCATTCGTTTATTTTCCGGGCGTAGAGCTGGCGTCCCGATGGTGAGCCGGCCAGCAATATGTACTAATTCGAAGCGTGTTAAAATAGTGTTTTAGCCAATTATGTCAACGGTAAATCGCGGATTATCGTCAGATCAACCAGGGCTGTCTGACACTGCCACGCCAGAGGAAGACTAAATTGCCTGATTCGGCATCAAATCGTCGGAGTATTAAGGGGATCTAAAGAATTAGACCACTTATTGGGTTTCGCTGATTTACTTCAGCCTGGGTTCACCGGCAATTTAAGGAGAACGGTTCGATTTTGGGTCAGACGTCCCGTTTGAGAATATCGGCCGTATCGGTGTAAGCTTAGTTGGACACCGCCACTTTCGTGAGCGGCAAGGCGCTAGCCGCCGGTTTTACCCGCCATTCACAGGCGGCTAGCGCTCAATGGCACTTACTTTAGATTTTACTAACGGTTCAGAAACCAAAATTTAACTCCCCCTCTCCCTAAAAATTCGGACGTTGGACCCAACCATTGGTAACAAGCGTCATCCGAATTTTTAGGGAGAGGGGGCTGGGGGGGGAGGGTTTTTCGAACGATGATTTTTTGCCGAGAGGTAAAGATTTACGGGATTATTTGCTGGCCGGGGAAGTTATCCCAAACGTTATTGCTCCTCACCCCCCAACCCCCTCTCCTCGTGAATTCGGTCAACGCTTGATTCAATGGCAGCGTCTTTAGGTCCGAATTCACGAGGAGAGGGGGAGCTAATTTTTTTATGTTTGGGTCT
>Ga0114956_1003110_pt1 | contig 12883 bp, 9 predicted proteins | sample MaitaG_FD_87304 | JGI IMG/M metagenome (GOLD analysis project Ga0114956, IMG submission 87304) | Marine algal microbial communities from Maine, USA - Maine_Asex2 metaG | ecosystem: Host-associated > Algae > Red algae > Unclassified | place: Maine, USA | collected 2015-01-05 | reverse complement strand
TATCCTTTGTTTCCATTTCGACTCCACATTGTTTGGCAAATGCTTGAACAATAGGTAGAAGAGATTTTGTAGCCAAAGCAGGTGCTTCATCGGTGTGTGTATAATAAATCTTAGATGCCATATATTTTTTTATTTTTTATTTTGGAAAAACACCAACCGTATTTTTTGGAAAAAAAATTAAGTTAAATGATTTGATGAAAATTTATTTTGGAAAAACTGAAAAGAAAGTATACTCAATTCGTTTTACCTTAGACGTTGAATGTTTGACGGTTGTCCATACAATTTCAGTTGGAATAGAATCTAGTTATACTTATAAATTTCAATTTTGTTTTTTAGTCTGCAATTTTATTCATTCTTGATTATTCTAAGTGAAATCGTAAAATGCCCGTCTGTCGTCCGCCGAATAAAGTCAATTCTTGATTTTCTATTTTCCAAAAAAAGACAAAAATCGAATATGAATTGTTAATTTGCACTTTCAAAAAGAGGAATACTTTTGCTCAAAAACGGTGCAAAAGTAATCATTTATTTACTTTTTCTATGAGAAAATTTTCATTTCTATTCGAACACTATAAAATAAATTAAACATGTATAAACTATTGATTTTGCTTTCCAGTTTTTTCCTATTGACTGGTCAAACTTGTAAGCAAAAAAATGGAGGACAAGATGCTAACTGCGAAACCATGGGAACTATCAAAGATTTCAAAGGTTTCGATGGTTGTGGCTTTATGATCGTTTTAGAAGATGGAAAAAGATTGCAACCAATAAAATATTCTAGCAAAAATCTCGAAATAAGAGATGGACAAAAAATCAAGTTTAGTTATAAAGAAATAACCAACCAAGTTGGAATTTGCATGGCTGGAAAAATGGTGGAAGTGACTTGTATTGAATTTTTGAAAGACACTTCAAGCACCCCTCCAAAAACTGGCGGAATAAAACCTGAAAGAATTAGATGTATCGAAACGCTTAATCCTTACGATACAGAATGGATGACTATCTCCATGGAAAAAACAAATGCTTACCAAGTGATTCGATATGTTTATCGGACAGATGGTTTTGCTTATTATTTCCTTGGACCAAGTAAAAGTATGTTGTTTGATTGTCAAGGAACTTTGATTTGTGAATCAACATCTAGGGAAACGAAGTGTGATGATAAGACGAAAAATTATTCTGGGGAGTTAGTTGTTTGGGAAAAAGATTAGAGCTTGTTGATAGGAACACAGATTGAGCGGATCTAGGCGGGTTAACACGGATTTTTCCCAGAGTAACTCTCGTCAATCCGCTTTAATCCACCTAGATCCGCTCAATCCGTGTTCCCATCCTATCCCATGAATTTAATAGAAAAAATTATAATTAAAAATATAAATGTCAAATCCAAACCTCGATCCTTCCGACGAAAATATCTCGCCTGAAGAAGAAAAATATGAAAAAGCCTTGCGTCCAAAGATGCTCGGCGACTTCAGCGGTCAACCTAAGATTGTCGAAAATTTAAAAATATTTATTGCAGCGGCAAAGTTGCGCGGCGAAGCGTTGGATCATGTTTTATTGCATGGACCTCCTGGTTTGGGAAAAACGACTTTGTCTCATATTGTTGCCAACGAATTGGAAGCGAGTTTAAAAATGACTTCGGGGCCAGTCTTAGAAAAACCTGGCGACTTAGCTGGTTTGCTCACCAATTTGGAAGAAGGTGATGTACTTTTTATTGATGAAATTCATCGGTTGAATACGGTGGTGGAAGAGTATTTATATTCTGCGATGGAAGATTATCGAATTGATATTATGATTGATTCTGGGCCAAATGCTCGGAGCATTCAATTGTCGCTAAATCCATTTACGCTAGTCGGAGCGACGACTCGAATGGGATTGTTGACTGCGCCAATGCGAGCAAGATTTGGGATTAATTGCCACTTAGATTATTATACGGTGGAAGTTTTGGAAGGCATTGTAAAAAGAAGTGCAAGCATTTTAGATGTGCCAATTACAGATGGTGGTTCGCATGAGATTGCTAGAAGAAGTCGAGGTACGCCACGGATCGCCAATGCTCTACTTCGACGAATACGAGACTTTGCTCAAATAAAAGGCGACGGAACTATTGATGTGAAAATTGCCAAATACGGTTTGACTGCATTAAATGTAGATGAAAGTGGTCTAGATGAAATGGATAATAAAATTCTATCCACTATCATTCATAAATTTAAAGGTGGCCCAGTTGGTTTGACCACAATTGGAACTGCGGTGGGTGAAGAAGCAGGAACAATTGAAGAAGTCCACGAACCATTTTTAATCATGGAAGGTTACATTCAACGAACGCCTCGTGGAAGATTGGTTACAGAAAAAGCTTATGTTCATTTGGGGGTTGTTCCTCCTTCAAAATCTGGATCTTTGTTTTAGTTTTGGGAAGCTTATTGTTTTGACTGTTTCGTTTTTTCGTAAAAACACTTCAACATTTGCGAAGCAAAACAGTCAAAACAATAAACCAATCAATTGTCCTCTTTATCGATCCGTGTCTTTTCATATTTTTTCCTTTTGAATTCCCACAGACCACCTCTTGTGTCTATTAAAAACAAGCTATTATAATATAATTCAAATTCAATTACATCGTGATAAATCAAAGCTTGATTGACCTTTTCATCATCACAACATTTTTTGGTACAATCTAAACTTGGAGTAAAAACTAATCTTCCCCGATCAGTTGCTTGGTATTTCATTTCGCAAATGTTGACCGTCCGATTGAATCGCAATTTCCCCTGAGCTAGAAATTCTACCCAAAAATTTTGTTCAGGCAAAAAAGTAATCTCGAAAGTTTCCGCATCTCGAATATTGACTAAATCCCAACCTCCTGAGAATTTTTTAAAATCAGCTTTATCGTATTTTTGTTTTTCGTATTTATACTCAATGTCAAATTGTTCTGCATAAGATTCTATTGTTGGCAAGCCGATATGTGCTCTTCGTTTATTGACTTTACGCTCATCTACAATTGGAGTAAAAGCTAACTTTCCTGTTTTTTGATTTTCTTCGATTTGGGTGCCATAAATTTGTGGTCGTCCTTTTCTATTCTCCACTCTATCCAACATTAAGGCAAGTATTTTCATATCCAAATCTCCATTTTTTACCGCTTTGTGGAAAAGAGGAATATATTTTTGTTGATACCTTAATTCCGCATGTTGGATAATTTGAAAAATAGATTTAGCTGCTTTTTTTCCAACTAATTTTTTAGGGGGAAAACCATATTCGGTAATTATTTCTTCACTTCGCTTTAAGTTTTTTGCATCAATCGCTAATTGTTTTTTCCATAATTCTTTGACTACTGGAGAATTAGCATTTCCCTTTTTTGATTGTTCTTGAATCTCCATTCGATATTTTTGGTCAGCCTTTCCCATTTGAATTAACTCTTCTCGCAAAGCTAAGTTCATTCCTTTTTGTTGCGTCTTAATTTCCTTCTGCACTTTTTTCCAACAACGTTTTTTCTTTTTTAAATTTTTAAAATCACTTTCACTATTCGCCAACCAATCTTCCACATCTTCCCAATCTAACTGAACTGCTTTGATTAAATTTTGATGTGTCTTTTTATTTTTTTTCTGCAAATCATAGCATCGAGCAGCAGCATATTTTAGCCATGCATTTTGAGGTTGATATTTTTCTGCTTTTTTATAACAAGATGTACACGTATCATAATCTTCGTTTTCAAATGCAGCTTTTCCTTTTTCTAATAAAGTCAAAAATGCATCACCTTCATTTTGGGCAATGCTATTCCCTTGAAAAAAGAACAAACTCATCATTAATAAAATCCAATTTCTCATATCGTATTTTTTTTAGTAGGTATCAGAAGCGAAGCTGATTGCTGCGCTCTCGGTCAGGAGTCAAGGGCTTTTTGTTTTCCCAAAGTTAAAAAATACTTCAATCAAAATCTGGGAAATACAAAAAGCAACTGACTCCTGACCGAGAACGTAGCGATCAGCCTCGCTCCTGATACCTTATTTTAAACAACCGATGATTGCTTCGCAACTACCTGCGCTCGAACCAAATCAGACATCCCAACAATCCAATCAGGATGGTCATTCAAACTCTCTACCAAATCAATATGCTCTCCACCCAACTCTTCAAATTCTTCTTGATATTCATCTAAAATTTCTATCGTCGTCTCCAAACAATCTGACACAAAAGCTGGACAAAAAACCAATAATCTTTTATCGCCTGCATCTGCCCTTACTTTTAAAATATCGCTCGTATAAGGTTGAATCCAAGGATCATTTCCCAATCGACTTTGAAAACAAATCGTATATTTTTCCTTTGGTAAATTTAATTTTTCTGCCAAGGCATAAGTGGTATCATGACATTGTGCAGAGTAGCAAAACTGATTTTTCTCAGACAAAACTGCACAACAATTTTCTACTTTCAAACAATGATTACAGGTATCTGCTTTTTTCATTTGTCGCTGTGGCAAACCGTGATAACTAAACAATACATGATCGTAACTATTGAGATCGTATTTCTGAGAATTTTTTACAAAAACATCAATCATCGGTTCGTAATCATGAAATGAGTTGACAATTTTCAAAGAAGGAATCGCTTGTTTCTTGGAAAGCAACCGCATCACCTCTTCATATACTGAACCCGTCGAAGCTGAAGCATAATGTGGAAAAAGTGGAATCACAATCAACTCTCGGATTTGCTTTGACATCAATTTATCAAGGGCAGATTCGATAGAAGGATTTTGGTAACGCATTCCTAATTCAACGATAAAATCATCTCCCAAATTCTGCTGCACACCTGCTGCCAATCGTTCTCCATAAATTTTTAGGGGCGAACCTTCTTCCGTCCAAAGTTGCTTGTACAATTTTGCAGAACTATTGGAACGAAAAGGCGCAATGATTCCTCTCACCAATAATTGTCGAGGCAACCAGGGAATATCAATCACTCGACCATCGGTCAAAAATTGTTGCAAATATCTCCAAACACCTCCGTAGGAAGGATTATCAGGCGTTCCTAAATTAACAAGGAGTACTCCGATCTTAGAATTTAAATTAACTGGCATTGATCTATTTTTTTCAAAAAAACAAAAATACAACAGCGAAAGGAAAGACATGTTTATTAAAGGGTAAAAAATATGTCATTTTTATTTAAGAAAAGAAGCTACAGACAAACACAGACTTAACTGACTTTCCCAAGTGGTGTTAGAGCTTGTTGGGGAATTAAATTATGGGAAAGTCAGTTAAGTCTGTGTTCGTCTGTGGCTAGAATTTTCATAGTAGGTTTTTTGAAAAAAAACAAAAAGATAATTTAAAAAATTGGGATACTATTTTCCTAAACTTACCTTTGCTTTTTTCTGCCTTATCGGCAGCCAGGTTCAAAAAAAAATACTTATGAAAAAACCATTAATTCTAGTGACCAATGATGATGGCATCACCGCCAAAGGCATTAAAGCTTTAGTTGAAGTTGCCAAAAAATTAGGCGAAGTAATCGTTGTCGCTCCTGATTCTCCGCAAAGTGGAATGGGTCACGCAATTACAATTCACGATCCTCTGCGACTGAAAAAAGTAGATATGTTTGAAGGCGTAGAATCTTACGAATGCTCTGGAACGCCTGCCGATTGTGTGAAGTTAGGAAAATATGTCGTGCTCAAAAATCGAAAACCAGACCTTTGTGTTTCTGGAATTAATCATGGTTCGAATGTCGCCATCAACATTTTATATTCAGGAACAATGTCCGCTGCGATGGAAGCATCTTTAGAAGGTGTGGACAGTATTGGTTTTAGTTTATTGGATTTTCATGCAGATGCGGATTTTGAACCTGCCAAGTTTTGGATAGAAAAATTAATGCGATCTGTTTTGGAAAAAGGATTGACAGGAGGAAAATTATTGAATGTCAATATTCCGAAATTACCTTTGGAAGAAATAAAAGGAATGAAAGTTTGCGTCCAATCTGATTCTCGATGGGTGGAAGAGTTTAAAGAAAACGAAGATCCGATGGGCAAAAAATATTATTGGATTACAGGCTCATTTGTGAGTAACAATTTGACAGAAGAATCTGATGTGCGAGCATTGGAAAATGGATATATTTCGATTGTTCCTTCTATGCATGATTTGACGGATTATCAAGCGGTTAAGGATTCGAAATGGATGGAGGAGTAATTCCGAAACTCCCGCTTCGGAGCAAAATTTACACTCCGAAGCGAGAGCTTCGGAGATACTTTGCCGCCTAACCGTTAATCTCACGTTAAATTTCTTACATTTTCAGACAACCTACCTCATTTATTTTTGTCGTTTTATAAAGTAGAATTACCTTTAGGATAATCTTATATAGCTTAAGAATTTGTAGAAAATATTCCGCGGATAGGACTATGTCCGAAATCCGCTGTTCTCTTTCTAAAAATGGAGAGTAGTGGATTTCGGACAAAATCCTATCTACGAGCTTTCTATTACAATTTTTTTCTAAGCTTTTATTTAATCATAAAATACGTACACATTAATTTTTGACAAAACTTTAATTATGAAAAACTTTTTGATTTTTTCTTTTTTGATTTTTTCTTCCTCCCTCTTCGCTCAAACTAAAATGATTGAGAAAGTGGAAAAGAAAGGAGATAAAATTGTGATCCCTTACGAAAAGCATGTGCTTTCTAATGGATTGACATTGGTGATCCACGAAGATCACTCTGATCCTTTAGTTCATGTAGATGTAACTTACCATGTAGGTTCTGCTCGAGAAGAATTAAATAAATCTGGATTCGCTCATTTCTTTGAGCATATGATGTTTCAAGGTTCTGAAAATGTTGCTGACGAAGAACATTTTAAAACAGTTACTGAAGCTGGTGGAACGCTGAACGGAACAACTAACCGTGACCGAACGAACTACTTCGAAACTGTACCTAGTAACCAATTGGAAAGAATGCTGTGGTTGGAAGCTGATCGAATGGGATTTTTCCTTGATGCTGTAACTCAGAAAAAATTTGAGGTTCAAAGAGAAACTGTGAAAAACGAAAAAGGACAAAATTATGACAACCGTCCTTATGGCCCTTACAATGAATTGCAAGCTGCTGCTTTATATCCTTATGGTCACCCATACTCTTGGTTGACGATTGGAAAATTGGAAGACCTTGATCGAGTAAATGTAGAAGATTTGAAAAAATTCTTCTTAAGATGGTACGGCCCTAATAATGCAACCTTGACTATCGGTGGTGATGTAAAACCAAAAGAGGTCATCAAAATGGTAGAGAAATATTTCGGAAATATTCCTGCTGGGCCAGCTGTAAAAAACATGAAATTGGAGACACCAGTTTTACCTGAGAACCGATATGTTTCTTACGTTGATAAGAATATTCGATTCCCTGCCGTAATTTTTACTTACCCTACTGTACCTAGATTTCACCCAGACGAAGCACCTTTAGATTGCTTGGCTGAAATTTTAGGAACTGGAAAAAGTTCTTACTTCTACAAGAATTTTGTAAAAACTCAAAAAGCAATTCAAGCTTCTTCTTTCAATCCAGCAAGTGAATTAGCTGGTGAATTTTCTATGTTCATTTTGCCTTTCCCTGGTCAAACATTGGAGGCGTTTGAAACTCAAGTAATTCAAATTTTAGAAGACTTCGCAAAAGCTGGAGTAACTGATGCTGACATCGAAAAATTCAAAGCTGATACGGAATCAAGTATGATTAACAGTTTGGCAAGTGTAAGTGGAAAAGTATCTCAGTTGGCTAGTTTCCAAACTTTCAAAGGAACTCCAAATGGAATCGGTGCTGATATTGACCGATACATGAATATCACTAAAGATGATGTGATGCGTGTATTCAAAAAATACATTCAAAACAAACCTTATGTCTTAATTAGTGTATTAGCAAGCGAAGATGCGAAGCCTGCAAAAGCAGATAACTTTGTCATTCCTACTGATGGAAAAAATACTTTCCCAACTACGGATTACTCAAAAATGGTTTACAAAAAAGCAACTGGTGATAAATTTGACAGAAGTAAAAAACCTGGTTTGGGTGCGAACCCAGTAGTTAAAGTTCCTGAATTTTGGAAGTCAACTTTCAAAAACGGAATCAAAGTAATCGGAACTAAGAGTGATGAAATCCCTACTGTTACTTTGCAATTGACGATCAATGGAGGTCATAAATTAGATGCATTAGACAAATCAAAATCTGGTTTGGCATCTTTGACTGGAAGTATGATGAATGAAGCGACCAAAAATTATACTTCAGAAGCTATCCAAGAAGAAATGCGAAAATTAGGAAGTAGTGTAAGTATTAGTGCGGGAAGAAGTTCGACTACAATGTTCATCAGTTCATTGAAAAAGAATTTGCCAGCTACGTTGAAATTAGCAGAAGAGATTTTGATGAATCCCATGTTTGCTGAGGAAGATTTTGAGCGAGTGAAAAAACAACAATTGGAAGGAATCAAAAGTAGTCGTAAAAATCCAAGTGTAACTGCTAGTCAAGTTTACAATAGATTACTTTATGGAAAAGACCATATTTATGCGATTCCAACAAGTGGTGACGAAGGATCAGTTGTGAATATTACCTTGGATGATGTGAAAGATTTTTATGCGAAATATTACTCTCCTTCTGTTTCTGAATTAGTAGTAGTTGGTGATGTTTCTGAAAGAGAAATAATGCCTCAATTACAATTTTTGAAAAACTGGAAAGCAAAACCAGTTAAAATTCCTTCTGCTGCTGTCAAGGAGAAAAAGGAAAAAACAAAAATCTATATCGTTGACAAAACTGATGCGCCTCAATCAGAAATCAGAATTGGTTATTTGACTGATATGAAATATGATGTGACTGGAGATTACTACAAATCTTACTTGATGAATTTCCCATTGGGAGGTGCCTTCAATAGTCGAGTGAATTTGAATCTTCGAGAAGATAAAGGTTGGACTTATGGTGCTCGTGCTGGTTTTAGAGCTGATGAAGAAATTGGTTCATTTACAGCTAGTGCTGGTGTAAAAGCAGTTGCTACAGATAGTAGTGTAGTTGAATTTATCAAAGAAATCAAAGCTTACCAAAAAGATGGAATGACTAATGATGAGTTAGCATTTATGAAAAGTTCTATCGGTCAACGTGATGCTAGAAATTACGAAACGCCTCGTCAAAAAGCTGGATTCTTGAGAAGAATCGTTCATTATGATTTGGATCGTACTTTCGTTGATGAGCAAACTAAGTTGGTGAAAAATGTAACGAAAAAAGAATTAGATGGTTTGGCGAAAAAATATTTGCAACCTGAAAATATGTACATATTGGTCGTAGGTGATGAAAAATCTATTCGTCCAGGTTTGGAAAAATTGGGTTACGAGATTATTGTGTTGGATGCGAGTGGAGAAGTGAAAATAGCGAAACCTTAAACCTAGGGGCAATCCCTTGTGGTTGCCCTCCGTCATGGGAAATAATATCAAAATAAATTGATCCCATCATTTAGGGCAACCACAAGGGATTGCCCCTACGGAATCAATTTATTTTAATACATTAGCGGTGATTGTCTGTACGGATAATCACCGCTTTTTTATTTTTTCTAAATTTACCTTTTCCAAAAAAATGAAAATAACCTTCATCCAAACTGGCGGAACCATCGATAAAGATTATCCAAAAACAACCAAAGGATATGCCTTCGAATTTGGAGAACCTGCCACTCGACGGATTTTGGAAAAACTAAATCCATCATTTGAATATGAAATTTTGACGGCTTGCCAAAAAGATAGTTTGGAGATGACGAATGAGGATCGTCAAAATCTAGTTGATCTGATTTTGAAAACTCCTTCTGATAAAATTATCATTACTCATGGAACTGATACCATCATAGAAACTGCGAATTTTATTTTTGAAAAAATAAAACATAAAGTAATTGTTCTAACTGGCGCAACACGACCAGAGCAATTTTCCAATTCTGATGCACCGATAAATGTAGGAGGCGCAATTGCAGCTACGCAAATTTTGAAGCCAAGCGTTTATCTTTTTATGACTGGTATTTTGAAATCATGTTCTGAAATAAAACGAGATATGGAAACTGGGAAATTTCATTAATTTTGCCTCCGATTCACAAGGTGATTTGAAGTCACCTTGTAAATCGTTTATAAAAAGAATATTATGAAATTAGAATTCGAACAAACAGTTGAACATATTCGCATTCCTAATTGAATTTTTTGATGAAGAAATAAATTACAAATCGAAAATATTAGACACCAATTATCAATGGGAAGCCATCACGAATCTCAAAGAATCAGGTCTTTGTTTCTACCTTTATACAGGTACTGCCCAAGCGATCATTATTCCAAAATCTGCCTTCAAAAATGACCAACAACAAAAACAATTTGAAGAGTTAATCAAAAATAAACTCAAAATTTAATTTTTTTTAGAAAAAAAATCAACACCATGCGAACCACTACCCTCTTATTTTTCTTTCTCCTTTTTTCTTTTTTGGGAAAATCACAAACCACTTATTTACATTGCGGTGCAGTTCTAGATTGCAAAGGTGATGCAGCACAAAAAGCACAAACCATCATCATCGAAAAAAATCAAATCAAAGAAATTGTCAATGGTTATAAAAAAGCACCCAAAGAGGTCAAAGTCATCGATCTAAAAGACCAAACGGTAATGCCTGGATTTATGGATATGCATGTTCATGTTGAAAATGAATTGTCTCCAGCTCGATATTCAGAAAGATTTAGAATTAGTGATGCAGACGTCGCACTCCGAGCGACGATGTATTGCGAACGAACTTTGATGGCAGGATTTACGACTGTTAGAGACCTTGGAGGAACAGGTGTAAATGTTTCTCTCAGAGATGCAATTCGGAAAAATTTTATTCGTGGCCCAAGAATTTATACCGCAGAAAAAAGTATTGCAACTACTGGTGGTCATGCCGATCCAACGAATGGAATGAAAAAAGAATTAATGGGTGACCCAGGACCACTTGAAGGAGTTATCAACACTCCAGAAGAAGCTCGAAAAGCGGTTCGTCAACGATATAAAAATGGAGCAGATGTAATTAAGATTACTTCTACGGGAGGTGTTCTTTCCGTTGCTAAAGATGGGAAAGGTGCTCAATTCACGATCGAAGAAATTAAAGAATTAGTGGCAGCAGCTGACGATTATGGATTTGTAACTGCTGCACATGCACATGGTGCACTCGGAATGAAACGAGCAGTTTTGGGCGGAATTCATAGTATCGAACATGGTACTTTTATGACTCCTGAAATTATGGAATTGATGAAACAACGAGGTACTTATATGGTGCCAACTATTTCTGCTGGAAAATTTGTTTATGAAAAAGCAATGAACGATGAGAATTTTTTTCCTGCAATCATTCGCCCAAAAGCAATAGAAGTTGGTCCTCAAATTCAAGCAACTTTTGCTAAAGCATATAAGGCAGGCGTTAAAATTGCTTTCGGAACGGATTCTGGAGTTTCTCCTCATGGCGACAACGCAAAAGAATTTTTCTATATGGTGGAAGCAGGAATGCCTGAATATGAAGCGATTAAATCTGCGACCGTTGCGGCTTCGGACTTGCTTCGAGTTTCAGAAAAATATGGTACTTTGGAAAGTGGAAAAATGGCGGACATCGTTGCAGTAAAAGGTGATCCATTGAAGGATATTAAAATTTTGCAACAGGTGAGTTTTGTGATGAAAGATGGAAAGGTTTTTAAAAACGAATAAGTTCATGTTCACAATTATTCATAGTTATTTTGGATTCTTTTTTCATCATATTTCATAAAAATCCTCGATGTAACACAGGCTATATCTACGTTTTTTTATCTTATCTGATAAAAAAATAAGCTCAAAATAACTTATGAATAATTGTGAACATGAACTTAGAAAATTAAATCATTCATAAAAAACAGACTAGATATGATTTATAAAGAAAAAACTTCTTCGAAAAAATTATGGAAATTACTTGCTATTCTTCCTATATTTTTAACGCTAACTTTGCTGCTGTCCTGTGATCAAGTCAATTCATTGAAAAATGATCCTGTCGAAAAAATAGCCAACCCAACTGAAAATACGAGTCAAAGAGTTTCAAAAAAACAAGTGGTAAAAACAGGAATTGGAGATATTCTTAAAACTAATTTGCATTCAATTAAAGAATCATTTGATGTTTTATTTCAAGTTGAAAAATTGAATGAGGAGGAATATAATTTATCTACAACCGTAATTTTGAATAAAGGATCTTATATTATTTCTCCTTTTTCTAAAGATACTACTTATGGACATTTCTATTTTAACATTGACAAAACAGATCATTTAATTGCTGATCATAAACTGGTGGAAACACCGCCTTCGGTCGAAGAGTTTGATCCAATTTTAGAAGCACCCGTAAAATTCGTGAGGGTAAATACGACTTATCAACAAAAATTAAAATTGACGAAAGAAGATGATTTTGAAGTTGCTGGATTGGTGGAATTTCTACTTGAACCGATTTGCATTCCTTATGATGTGGCGTTTAAAATTTCTTATCAAAATGGAAAAATGAGTGTTGAGAAAACGACGACTGTCATTTCTAGTGAGTATAAAATGTAAACTTTTTTGACGCTGACTGGTTATGACTTTTTATGTTTTTTATCATTTTTAAGTCTCGTTTTTCTTTTTTAAAAAAAATGGTTGTGGGAAAACATAAAAAGTCATAATCAGTCATAAGAAGTCAGCATCAAAAAAAAATAACAATACATTTACAAAAACAATTTCTTACTCGCCAACATCTTAATTTTAATTCCTAATGCTGCAAATAACAAAGTAGTAAATGGACTCAACCAATTAAAAATAGCATAAACAAAATAGTCCGCCACCGACACTCCCAACACGCCACTTTGATATGCACCACAAGTATTCCAAGGAACTAAAACCGAAGTGACCGTTCCAGCATCTTCCAATGTTCTACTTAAATTTTCAGGTGCGAGACCTTTG
>Ga0114956_1003109_pt1 | contig 12883 bp, 8 predicted proteins | sample MaitaG_FD_87304 | JGI IMG/M metagenome (GOLD analysis project Ga0114956, IMG submission 87304) | Marine algal microbial communities from Maine, USA - Maine_Asex2 metaG | ecosystem: Host-associated > Algae > Red algae > Unclassified | place: Maine, USA | collected 2015-01-05 | reverse complement strand
GTATTGATTCAGACGTAGCGACGCCCAATTAACTGGCTACCTTCAAATCTTCAACGTTCCAGGTTGGCTGCCCGCAGTCGCTGGCAATTTGATTGAACTCTTCAATCTCCGCTTTGCTGAACAACAGTCCGCCATTGGCGTCACTGCGTTTGGCCGCTTCGGCTTCCATCTGGCCTGGCAAAAGACAGTTTTCGTTACCGTGCCCCAGAATATCCTCCAACACGGTTTTGATATTGTCCGCCTGAGACTTGCCGCCTGCGAAATTGTTTCCGTTGATCGCCTCGGGATGGATCACTTGGAAGTAAAACGCACAGGTGTGTTTGTCACCATCATCGGCCCAACGTGAACGCAATGTCGGCGTGCTGCCACCGATGAAGCCCGCCATGATTTCGTTGATCAAGGACAGCCCGTACCCTTTGTGCCGTCCAAAGGTCGTCAATGCGGCGACTTGATTAGGATCGGTCGTCTCGTTGCCATCTTTGTCCACCGCAGCGCCTGGGGGAATTGATTTGCCTTCGCGTTTGAGTTGTTGTACCCGCCCCATCGCGACCACCGACGTCGCCCAATCGATCACGACGGGGTAACCGACGGCATCGGTGGTGGGGAATCCCCAAGAATGTGGGTTGGTTCCCAGTGTCGGAAAACTGCCACCAAAGGGCACGACTTCTGCCAGCGCGGCGGTGCAGTTGGTATATGCCAAGTACCCGCGCGAGGCGGCATCCATCACGTAACCACCGCCCCAGAGATAGTGAAAAGCGTTATCCACAGAGACCTGCCCGATGCCATATTTGTCGGCCAACGCGATCGCTTCTTCCATCGCCGCGTAGGCCGTCGCCTGACCCAATTTCTTGTTGGCATTCCAAACTTGCGAAGACTCAAACCGCGTCTCAATCTTCTCAATTTCGGCGTTGGGAACGCATCCACCCGCTTCGGAACCGAACAAGTGATCCAGATGCAGCGCTTTGAGCGCATTGTGCGTTCTAATACCGTAACGACTTGCATGTGCCGCAAATTTAGCCGCCGCTGCGCCTTCTTCGGCGCTGTACTTGCGATGCACGTAGGCCGCTTCGACCAAAGAGTTGTGCTGTTGGGGATCGACGACGTAAAAAGTTTCTGACATGGCTATGGAAGTGTTTCTGTTGATGATGGAAAATGGTTCGACTAAAAGGACGATGCCACGCGATGCGGCTGAGCCGGTCTTAAGAATTTTTTTCAAACGGCGGGAATGGGAACGTCGTTGACTTGAGCCAAAGGTTTCTTCCCTTTGAGCATCAGCAGTAGATTTTCCGTCGCCATCACCGCTTGTCGTTCGACCGACTCATACGTCCGAGACCCGATGTGTGGTGTCACGATGCAGTTGGGAGCCGACAGCAGAGGGTGGTCTGCTGGCGGTGGTTCTTGATCAAGGACATCCGTACCCAAACCTCCGACCTGTCCCGAATGCAGTGCCGCCGCAATATCGGCCGTGTTGATCATCTCTCCACGGGCACAATTGATGATCACAACGCCTTTTTTCATCGTGGCGATTGAATCGGCGTTAATCATATCGCGCGTATGTTCGGTGAGGTTCGTGTGCAACGTAATGATATCGCTTTTAGTGAAGATCTCCTGCATGTCCTTGGCTTGATTGATGCCGTGTTGAACGGCAAAATCGTTGGGCCAGTAAACGTCATAAGCCAAAACCTTCAAACCAAACGCACGGGCGCGGGTCGCGACTTCTTTGCCGATGCGACCAAGTCCCACGATGCCGATCGTTTTGCCCATGATCTCATGCCCGGTAAATCGTTTCCACTGCCCGGTACGCACCACGTTCACTTGATCGACAAAGTTCCTGAACAGGGACATCGTCAGCAACATCGTGTGCTCCGAAACGGTTGTATGATTGACGCCGGGGCAGAAGCTGAGCGGAATGCCTTTGGCCGTACAGTGTTCAACGTCGATCTTATCAACGCCGATGCCGTATTTTGCGATCAGCTTCAGACGAGGAAGCGATTTTTCGATGACGGCTTTAGAAATTACATCGTCACCGCAAAGAAACGCGTCGAAGTCCCCCGCCAATTCCAACATCTGAGCTTCTGAAAGCGGTCCACGTTCGCAGTGGATATCCGCTCCGGAGGATGCCAATAAATCGTGATGAGGGCCAGGCGTGTCTTGATAAGAGGTGGTCGTTAGCAGAATCTTTGTCATAAGGCTTGCGCGTTGCGTTGGGATGGTATTTGTGAAGCGTTATAAGATTCTAATCAATAACGCGGGCCGCATCGAGTATGTAAAAGGCAACTTTTGTTACCGTTCACAGCTTTAAATTGATGGTTCGGTGATTCCGAGAATTCTGTATTGTTCTTTGATGGACGATAAGGATTTAATAATCAAGGAACTTCGAGAGCTCGTTGAGCGACAAAACCGCAAGATAGATGCCTCGACCGCGAAAGTTAAGTCTTTGAAGCTTGAGCTTGCCACAACCAAAAAAGACTCGTCAACGTCATTGAAGTCCCCTTGGAGCGATATCGTCGAGCCTCCCAAAGAGACAACCAAGCGTCGCAAGAAATCCAAACGCGGCGGTCAGCAAGGTCACAAACGGCAGCTTCGCGAGCCCCTGCCTGCTGATCGCGTCAACGAAACGTTTGTTTATGAGCTCTCCCCTGCTGAGGTTGGCGATCGCGGAATCAAAGCCACTGAAGTATTCGCGATTTTTCAGCACATCGAACTGCTGGACCTACCGGTGCACTTCACAGAATACCAGTTGCGTAAATACCTCGACGGCGATGGCAAAATAGTTTTGCCAAACGTCCCGGAACTCAAAGGGCCAATCTTGGACCCGCGCATGCTGGCGATGATTGGCTGGCTCAAATCCCGAGCCCATTGCAGCGACTCGACCGTTGCGTTGTGGATGAGCGATGTGCTGCAAGTTCCGGTCTCTCGCGGTTATCTGGCCAAGCTGTGTAACGGCACGATCTCTGCTTCGCTGGCCGATGCTCACGAGGAACTCAAGCAGGCAGTTCCTCAGCAATCACAACTTGGCAGCGACGAATCAAGTTTTAATTGGACCGCACACCGATTGCTCGGTATTTGATGGCTGAAGTGTTGCGAAAATTAAATTTTACGGAGAAGTTAAATGTTGCAATGCATCCTGAGATCTGTTTTGTCTTTCATTTGCCTGGCTTTGATTTGCAATTTTAATGTCGCCGTTGGGCAGTCGGCCGTGGGCACATCAGTCGACGGCTCTGCGACCGAAGCGGCGATAGCTGTCCAGCAGGAAATCGCCGGAGAGAAGATTCTAGATGGTGTCCAAAATGGGAACACAATAGCGCGAAGTGAATCTACTAAACCGGTTTACCGTACGGTTGCAATTTTGCCGTTTCAGCAAAAGGGCGAAAATTTAGCAGCAACGGGTAAGCAAGTCGCGGATTTACTGTTTGCCAATTTAGCTGCATCGCCTCAACTTATTCTTGTCGACCGTGGGGATCTGGACAAAGTATTTCAGGAGCAGAAGTTGAGCCTCACTGGATTAGTAAACCCTCAGGAACAAGTGATCTTGGGCCAATTTACGGGCGCAAAATTGCTTGTCACCGGCAGCGTTTTAGAAATCAACGAATCAATTCATCTAGTCGCCAAGGTCATCGGCACAGAAACGACGCGGGTGACCGTGGTTTCTGTTTCAGGGAAAATGTCTGACGACCTAAGTAAGCTGACAAAATCTCTGGCCCATAAAGTTATCGAACAAATAGATACGCGCGGCGATGATTTGTTGGCTAAGCCAGTCAACAAAATAGATGCTCTTGCAGCGCTCAAGCAAAAGCTCGGTGATGGACCCAAGCCGACCATCGAAGTTACCGTCCAGGAACAGCACATTTCTGCATTAGTGATTGATCCTGCGGTCGAAACAGAATTAATTTCAACTCTACTGGCCTTAGGATTTGAGGTCGTTGGCTCGGGAGAAACCGAAAACGAACCAGAGTTTCTTATCGAGGGTGAGGCCTTTTCTGAGTTCGCTACCCGCACACAGGATCTGGTTTCGGTGAGAGCGCGCGTCGAATTAAAAGTGACTGACCTCAAAGCTTCCAAGGTAGTTGCCGCTGGCCAACAAACAGAAACGGTCGTGGATCTGTCAGAAAACATCGCCGGGAAAACAGCCTTGCAGAATGCAGCGTTTGATTTAGGCATTCGTTTAATTCCAGAGCTACTCGAAATAGATCAGTAGGCATGATCTAAGACTCTGGTTGGGCTCTTTTAAATTCTAAGTCCATTCCGTTGGATGCCTCGCGAATTTTTGTGGCTGGGCACGTCAACAAAGTTGCCAAATGTCCTTTCATACGGACAGTGCTCCTCTTTGGTTAAAACTGTACCATGCAAAATGAACGAGACTTTATCGAGGCCATCATCAATGGCGATGATGCTCGATTGGCAAAACTCCTTCGCGCTGGTGACGGCGACGAACCGCTTACCACTTTGATCGTCGATAGACGCCCAACCAATCACGCGATTGGTTTCGGCATGACGCTGCTACAGCTTGCGTCGATCAGAGAACGCAAGGACGGACGCCCGTCAAAATTGCTAATGGATTGCGGTGCAACAATTGATTTGCATTCGGCCTGTGGATTAGGGATGCTCGACCGCATCGAAAGTCTTTTAAACGATCATCCTGAGAGCGTCAACGATCAAGTTGACACGTACGTTCCGATGCAGTTCGCGATCACCTCGGGACGTTCTGAGGTGATTCAACTCCTTGTGGAGCACGGCGATGACGTGAACCGCCCGCTGAAAAAGGTTGCCTACTTTGGATGGGAAGATGACGCGGTCGACCAAGCTTATACCCCTTGGACGCCCATTCACATGGCAGCACTTTGGGGTTTCAACAAGGATCGTGTACCGGTCGCCCAAGCACTCGCCTCCGCAGGGGCTGATCTAAATACGGTATCTCCTTTGGACGGATTTCGTCCCATTCACCTCGTCGCGATGCCCAACCGCGTTGATATGATAAAATTTTTTGTGTCCCAAGGAGTTGACGTTGATAGCCGAACTAAGAAATGTTCTGTCATCAATCTGCCCAATGAGAACGGTCCTTTAGACGGGTACGAATGTACGGCGTTGATGGTGGCTGCTGCGGAAGGCTTCGTGGAAGCAACAGCCTGTCTGCTTGAGTTGGGTGCCGACCCGCGGGCGGTAAACAGTCTAGGTTGCAGCGCATTGGATTTTGCGGAGCGCCGTTTCTGGGATGGCCAGCCGTATGACCATCTCATTGATTTATTAAACAAGGTGTAGTTTATTTCAGGCATCCAGGGGCGCCGAAACATTTCCGGCACCGCAGTAAATGATCGAGCCTTGATGCGTCATGCCGACTGATGTCACCTACGCCGACATAATTCAAACATTTTAAAACTGAGATACTATGACTCGCGAAATATCAAAATCTGACTGGAAGCACTTCAAAGTCGTTCGGGAAGCAGCGCTGCAAAGATTGTGTGAACGCATTTTGAAAGAGGTCAGTGACATCGCCAACGATGAATCGAAAACATTTCACGACCGGCATCTTGCTGCCTACAAAGCGATAAAAGATGGTGACAAAAAAGTGGCTGATGGATTTAATTTTTTAAGTCGGTCTCGCATGGCCATGCAGCTTGGGTACCTCAACGCTCAAGGTTTGCTTGAAGATACCGAAATTGCAAATTTCTCCGGAGACCTTCAGGAATATTTGAAGTCGATGATGGATTTTTGAGCTGCAGCGGGAAACTCTCGTTTCCAACCTGCACACGTTTGAGAGGATGCCCGGAGGGAATTCATTCAGCCTTTTATCTATTCGACTTTCAGAGCGACATTCTAGTTGGACAGCGCCACATTTGAATCAAAAGCTTTGTTATTAACGTGTTAGCGAAAATGTGAGCGGCAAGGCGCTAGCCGCCGGTTTTGCCCGCCATTCACCGGCGGCTAGCGCCTTGCCGCTCACGAAAGTGGCGCTGTCCAACTAGGATCGCGACTACGACGGCTTTTAGGACCACTCGTTCAATAACTGCCTGATAGTCGCCCTTCGCTTCGAGGCTGGGATTTTTTCAAAGTCGTATTTCACTCCGTGAAATAACACTCCGCAACACGTAATTTCACGGAGTGAAATACGACTGAACTTGAATTTACAATCTAAATCCACAGGCTCTCCGCGAAAATAGCGTACTTTCGCGGAGCCAAAGGCGACAATAATTTCACGAACAGTCCTTAGCCGGCGGAGAGTCGAATCTAAAATCCGGCGGCTGGCGACCTGCCGCTGACAAAGAAACGGCAGAGGCTGATCGGTTCGCACCAGCACAGCGGGTGGTTGCAGGAAGTACAAAATATTTCCTATTCAAACTATTTCGTGGAACCAGAACTCCGCATCGTTCGTCAAAGCCCCCGTCACCTAACTCTTTAAGGCCGTTATGATGCGCTTGTTCAATCCGATTCTGGTACTCTTACTCATGTCGCTGATCACATTGACAACTGAAAGCTCGGCGCAAGAGATCTCTTTTTGGGAGACGTTCGCACTCTGTGAGGATCGAAGCAAAACACTTCAGCAACTCGTACCCGGTAGCGAAGATTTTTACTTCTTCCACTGCCTCCACGCTCAAAATGAATCCAACCTTGCAGAAGTCGATACGCTGCTTAAACGCTGGATCAAGCGACACGGCCGCACCGAACAAGCGCGCGTCATCGAGAACCGCCAGGCACTTTTAAAATACGGCGAAGATCCACAAGAAACACTCGATTACCTACAGCGTCAGCTGAATTTAGACTTCAATCATCGACGCCGCATTCCCCGAGCTCAAAAGGATCTGCCGACAGCGTTGAATCCGAATTTAATCGCCCCTGATAAATTAATTGCCAAATGTCTGAAGCAGGATTCGAATCGATTAAGCCCCTTCAGTGATGATGGGCTGTACCTGCTGGTTGATCGCGCCCTCAATCCACGCCAGCGACGAGATCTTTTGAAACGGCTCACCGATCCAACGTTCCCCGAAATCGTCGATCTGATCGTCAAGGATCTGAAAGCAAAAGACTCAAAGCCATTTGGCAACTTGAACATCCACCAATTGTTAACCCAATCACAGCTTAAATCGCTGGCTCAGCACTTGCCCCCGTTGCTTACACAGCAAGCCTTCGTCAATGAATACTTGCTTCGTCTGCAACCTTCTGCGGATAACAATGTACGGTTTGACGCAAAAGCGCACCGTAAATATCTGAATTCAATGTGGGAATTCGTCAGCGAACTGAACCCGAATTTCAACAGCCTTAAAATTAACGTTTTGTATCGCTTGTTGGAGCTTGATTGGCGAGAGGGTAAACCGAATCGCAAACGTTTTATTCGCTACTTGCAGCTGCCGCGCAATGTCGCCTACATCAACCGCAAGCTAACCGACGGGCTTCGCAAGCAATCGCTCGCCACGTTAAGCGAAAACTTTTCGCACGTTACGCAGTCGCTGCCGATCAACCGCGATGAAGACTTAGTGCTGGACTATCTTCACCATTTTTTGGGATCTGCAGCCAACCCGAATGCGTTTGCGGACTACTTTGAAGGCGAATTTTTAAAGCGACAGTTCGCCACGGCCAAGATCCTCTCCGGAAACGGGGACCGTGAATCTTGGGCGTCGATGTTGTCACCCAGCCAATACCAATCGTTGCTGGAACGAATCGATCTCGATTTCGCCGCTACCAACGAAGAGTTTTTTGACGTCGATGAAGTTGTCGAACTGGAACTGTTCACCAAAAACGTCGACAAGCTGATCGTTAAAGTTTTTGAGATTAACACGTACAACTTTTATCGCAAACAAAAACGGGAAGTCGACACCGACATTTCACTTGATGGACTGGTCGCCAACCAGGAATCACTTTACGAGTACGATGATGCGCCGCTGCTACGGACAAGCCGTAAGTTCAAGTTCGAAGACCTGAACAAACGCGGCGTTTACGTGATCGACTTTATCGGCGGCGGAAAGAGCTCACGCGCCTTGATCCGTAAAGGCCGGTTGAAGCTGGTCGGTGCCGTAACGCCGATCGGCCAGCGGTTAAACGTCGTCAATGAAGCCGGCAGCCTTGTGCTGGACGCTTCAGTTACCGTTGGAAGTCGAAGTTACACCGCTGACGAAGACAGTAACATCGAACTCCCGTTTTCAACGCAAGATACTGATGAGAAAGTCATCGTCTCCCAGGGCGATTTCAGCTGCCTGCATACCCTGCAGCCGGTCAAAGAATCTTATTCCCTTACAGCCGCATTTCACGTGGATCGCGAATCATTGGCACAGGGCAACGAAGCCACCATCGTGATTCGGCCAGCGCTGTCTGCGGCCGGGAACCCGATCCCGCTAAAGCGACTCGAATCTTGCAAACTGGAAATCACTTCGACGTCAATCGACGGAGTAACGTCGACCAAGACGATCAGCAGCATTGCCGTCTCCGAAGTTAACGAAGCGACCGCGACTTTCCTTGTCCCGCCGCGTCTGGAAAAAATTTCGTTTCGACTCGAGGCCACGCTCAAAACACTGCTTAAGCAAACGCAAACGTTATCCGCCGCTAAAACATTTACTATTAACCAGATCGATTCAACTGAGCTTATTCAAGATCTGCATTTGCTACCTACCAACGCCGGTTGGTTCGTTGAGGTCCGTGGCAAGACGGGTGAAATACGCCCAGGCCAGCCCGTGCGTTTTCGTTTCAATGTGGCAGGTTTGAAGCAGTCGGTCGATGTGGATCTGCAGTCCGACGACAAAGGTCAGATTGCGTTGGGAGATCTGGGGAATGTTGATTCGCTGGATGCGACAATTGCCGGCGGTTCGAAACGTCACTGGAACCCTAACCCGACGCGCATGCACTGGTCCGGCAACTATCACATTCTCGGGGGTGAGTCGCTGTCATTGCCGCTACCGGGGGCCGAATGGGAGCTGGAGCGAAAATTGATTTCGCTGTTGGAGGTACGCGGTAACAAAAACGTACGTGATTGTTTTGAAAATCTGGCAATCAAAGATCAACACCTGGACATCAGCAATCTCCAACCGGGCGATTATCGGCTGACTGTTCGCAGCAACCTGCTTGATTCGGCCAGTCGTCAGGTCAACATCCGCGTTACCGATGGAAAGCCTGCCGGCAAAGCGTTGGTGGGAAAACACCGTGTGCTGCGAAGTCACTCACCGACTCAGCCTTTCGCCTCTGCGGCGGCGGTTGTGAAGGACAAACTTACGATCAACATTGCGGATGCCTCCGATACGACGCGCGTTCATATCTTTCCGGTTCGATATTTGGAAGGCTTTGATCCATTTCAGAATTTGAGTTTGATTCACCACCCCGAACCGTGGTTGCGTTCGACTTCGATTCGAAAATCGGCTTACATGGCCGGCCGCACGATTGGCGAAGAGTATCAGTATATTCTCAACCGCCGTTATGCTGCTCGTTTTCCCGGCAACATGCTGCCAAGACCGTCCCTGTTGATCAATCCGTGGGCCGTTCAAGACACTCAAAACACTTCCGTGGCCGCCGCTGCCGGAGAACCGGCGCGGCAGTCGGGAATCGATCGGCAGGACAAATCAAAGAAGCCCAAATCCGACCGTCGTTGCTCCTCTTCGGACAGCAGTTTCGCCAACCTTGATTTTCTCGGTGGCGGCCAAGACGCGATTGTGAACCTACGGCCCAACGACGAAGGCCAGATCGAGCTTGTCAGCGAGCAAATCGGAAACGCTCAGGCGATTCGAATCGTGGTTGTGGATTTATTTTCGGTCGCTCAAACGCAGATTCTTCGTCAGCCGCAAAAATTGAAGGTCGTCGATCAGCGATTGGCCGATGCGCTCGATCCTGAGGAACACTTTCGCCAGGCGCGGCAGATTGAATTGCTTGCCGAAGGCGAAACGTTGCTGATCGAGGATCCACTTTCGGCACAGTTTCAATCCTTTGATGAACTGTCGGATCTGTTCGGGCTGTATGTGAGCCTTGGAAATGACGGTGAAAAACTTCGCAAGTTTAGCTTTGTGCTGGGCTGGCCAGATCTTTCCACCGAAGAAAAAGGAACCCTTTATTCAAAATACGCGTGCCACGAATTGAACTTCTTTATTTACCAAAAGGATAAAACGTTTTTCAAAAATGTTGTCCGAAAACACATCCTCAACAAGCGTGAAGGGACGTTTCTCGATCAATGGTTGCTGGAGAAGGATCTTTCGGCGTGGCTTGAACCGTGGCGTTTTCAGCGGCTTAATATCGTAGAGAAAATCTTGCTGTCTCAGCGTTTGGAGGACCGTCGCGCTGATCTCGTGCGGCACGTGGGCGAGCTGTATCAGCTTTCACCAACGCCGCGCAAACGCTACGACGAACTGTATCGCTTTTCGCTGATGTCGCGAAAACTGGACGGTAAGAAATTGGCCCAGTTAAGCAAAAAGCAACTCGGCGACTCGTTAGAGGAGGAAAAGCTGGCAGAGCTCGACGCCGATATTATGGCTGGCGTTATGGGTGGCGGTGGTATCAGCGGCGATATGGGCGGTGGTATGGGCGGCAGAGGATTTGATGACAGTTTCGGTGCCCCTGCGGATGCTCCGGTCGTATTGGGAACGGGCGTCATCGGAAAAGGCTCCGGCATTAGGATGAAACAAATGAGGAATCTCGAAGCCCAAAAGCGTTCTGCCGGGCGGTTCCGAAACGAAAGCAGAACTCGATCGGTCAATGGAGCTACGGAAATATTCAACGTGCCGGTTGAGAGGGATGAAACAGGACAAATCGTGCTCGGTCGGAATTTCGAGTCGAGAGATTTGCAAAATCAACTTTATCGCCGAATCGAACCGACGCGCGAGTGGATTGAAAACAACTATTACGAACTGTTGCCGGTCGCGCAGAATTCCGGACTCGTTACCGTCAATCAGTTTTGGAAAGACTACGCCAACCACAAAGATGGCTCGTTCGCGTCGCCGTGGTTTGCCGAAGCCAACCGAAACTTCACTGAAATGATGTTTGCGTTGGCGGTTATTGATTTGCCGATGGACGCAGTCGAAGAAAATTTCAACGTTGCCGAGGGAAAATTAACGATCACCGCTGCTGGCCCAATGATCGTGCTGCACCAGCAAAATCGCGCAGTTGATTTTATTGGCGGAGGGACGTCCTTATTGGTCAGTGAGAACTTTTTTCAGGCCAATGATCGCTATCGCTACGACGATGAGGTGCAAATTGACAAATTCGTCGACGGCGATTTTCTGGCCGACGTGCTCTACGGAGCCGAAGTCGTGATCACCAACCCAACGTCGACACCGCTGGCGATCGACCTGCTGTTGCAGATCCCTCAAGGGGCGATGCCGGTGAATGGCACCTACCAGACACGCTCGATCTCGATGCAGCTTGGCGCATTCAGCACGCAGAAGATTGAGTACGCGTTCTACTTCCCCGCCGCTGGCGAATTTACTCATTATCCGGCTCACGTTTCCAGCGCCGTTAAGGTTCTGGCCGTCGCCGCCGGTGTTGATTTTCACGTCGTCGCAGAACCCGAATCCGTCGACGAAGATTCATGGGCTTGGGTTTCGCAGAACGGCAGTGACGATGACGTGATAGGTTTCCTCAATCGCGAAAATATTCAACGGCTTGACGTCGCTGAAATCGCCTACCGCATGAAGGACAAAGCGTTTTTTAAAAAGGCGACCGAGACGCTCAGAAGTCGGTTTCTCTACGACCATACGCTGTGGGCTTACAGTGTTAAGCACAATGACGCCGAAGCGATTGGCGAGTTCCTTGATCATGAGCAACGGCTGACGTCGAAGTGTGGGATGGCGTTGAGCAGTCCATTGCTGACGATCGACCCGTTCTCGCGAAACTGGTATCAACAGCGCGAATTTTCGCCGCTGATTAACTCCAGAGTTCATCAACTGGGTGCCGACCGAAAGATTCTCAACGACCGTATTGATCAGCAGTATGAAAAACTGATGCAGATCCTCGGGCATCGCGGGCAGCTTGACAGCGACAACCGATTGGTCGTGACCTATTACCTGTTGCTTCAGGATCGGATCGATGAAGCCCTTCAACAGTTCGCCAAAATCGAATCCAAGGACGTCGTACAGACGATACCTTACGCCTACTGCGACGCGTACCTCGATCTCTACCGTGAGAAACCAGCCGAAGCACTGCGTAAAGCTGAGAAATGGGTCGACTATCCCGTCGATCGCTGGCGTGAGAAGTTTGAAAACGTGGTCGCGATGGTAAAAGAGATTCAAAGCGGTTCCACAACAATCGTGGACGACCAGGATCGGACTCGGCAGCAAGATCAATTAGCCTCTGAAGCTCCCGGATACGATTTCCGCATTGAATCCGCTGGCGACAAACGCGGTGCCGGCAAGGGCATCGTCCAATGGCGAAATCTTGATCAGCTGACGGTGAACTACTACGAGATGGACATCGAGTTCCTGTTCAGCTCCAACCCCTTTGCTCGTGATCAGATGGATGGATTTTCAATGATCCGGCCCAACCTTTCAAAGACGGTTAACGTTAAAAAAGATGCATCCAAAGGCGTTTATGAGTTCGATCTGCCAGCGCAATTTGACAATAAGAACGTGTTGGTCGAAGTTGTTAGTGGGGGCGATTCAAGATCACAATCATGGTTCGCCAACTCGATGGAAGTGCAAATCATTGAGTCTTATGGTCAAGTGTTGTTGTCTGACCCGGAAGCAAATTCTCCCATCAGCAAGGCTTACGTGAAGGTCTTTGCCAAAGGAGCCGGGGGCGCAGTCACATTTCATAAGGATGGCTACACCGATTTGCGAGGCCGATTTGATTACGTCACGCAAAGCAACCAATCGCTCGATGGAATCTCGGAGTACGCGATTCTGATCATCAGTGACGGGCATGGTGCGGTGATCCGTGAGGCAAAACCGCCGCGTGAGTAATTTTAAAGATGCGAGATGCG
>Ga0114956_1003108_pt1 | contig 12887 bp, 8 predicted proteins | sample MaitaG_FD_87304 | JGI IMG/M metagenome (GOLD analysis project Ga0114956, IMG submission 87304) | Marine algal microbial communities from Maine, USA - Maine_Asex2 metaG | ecosystem: Host-associated > Algae > Red algae > Unclassified | place: Maine, USA | collected 2015-01-05 | reverse complement strand
TATAACCAAATGGAGCGTTGGAGTTTTAATTTGCAAGTTTATTTTTTAAACAGTCGCTTTCGTCAAGTTAGACAAATTAGACAAAGTGGTAAAGATATAATTCAAGACCGTACTATATACGAAGACGCCCATATTTTCGCACCAAATCTTCATGCTATGGGTTTAATGACTAATCGCGATTTTGAAAATTACTCCTCACTTTTCGAACTAATGGAAAGCTTTGTTCAAGGTCCAGACCTATTAATTTATTTACGTAGTTCTATCCCAAATTTAGTGGGACAAATACACAAACGTGGTCGCGACTACGAAAACTCGATAAGCATAGATTATTTAAGCAGACTAAACGAACGTTACGAAGCTTGGATAACAGGTTACAAGAAAGGAAAACTACTTATAGTTGATGTTGACAGTCTTAATTTTGTAGATAAACCAGAAGATTTAGGATTTATTCTTAATAAAATAGATGCCGAAATTAACGGTTTATTTTAAGCTTAACGTTTAACTTACATAATTTAAAATTCAAAGCCCTTATTTTGTAAAAAAATAATATATGGCTTCGCTTTACAATTCTAAATATTTTAACCGCGATTTGTCATGGCTACGCTTTAATCATCGCGTATTACAAGAAGCTTCAGACTTAAGAAACCCACTTTACGAGCGTATAAAGTTTTTAGCCATTTTCTCATCTAACTTAGATGAATTTTTTAAAGTGCGAGTTTCAGATATTAGGCAAATTAAGCAATTAAAAAAACCACTTCGAAAGAAGCTAATTACAAAACCAAATCAAGTTTTAAAAGAAATTAAAAAACAAGTTCACTTACAACAAGAGGAATTTGGACGTATTTTTATTGGTGAAATTATTCCTGCATTAAAACAAGAAAACATTCATTTAATAACTGCAGATGAGTTTACCAAAACCCAAAAAAAAGCTGCAAAAGCTTATTTTGAAAAGACACTTAAAAATAAATCAAAGTCTAAAACGCATAGTATTCTAAATAAAAATTCTGTTTTTGTTGAAAATGAAGCTCTCTATCTTACTGCTTTGTTAGATAATGAAACCTTTGAAATAGTTAGTATTCCCGAAAATGAAGATCGTTTTTTTATTTTTCCTCAAGAAAATGGAAACCATTACATCACTTTTATAGATGAAATTTTAAAATATAATCTTAAACTGAAGCATGACAATAAAGCTTTAAATTTTTACGAATTAAAACTCTCTCGTGATGCCGAATTATATATTGAAGATGAGTTTTCGGGCAATTTAATGGAGAAGATAAAAGACGCTTTACCTAAACGTAAAACTGGACAAGCTACCAGAATTTTAATAGATTCTAAAATGCCAAATAGACTTCAAACTATAATTAAAAAAGCTTTAGATGTTACTGATGCTGATATTGTTTTAGGAGGCGAACACCATAATTTTAAAGATTTTTTCACTTTTCCAAATCCCACAAATAAAAAGCTATCGAATAAAGTTTTAAACCCAAAGCCGCATTCTTTATTAAGTGAGTACGACTCTATGTTTAAAGCCATTAAATTTAAAGACCAAATAATCCACTATCCGTATCAATCTTTTGAGCCTGTAATAAAATTATTAGAAGAAGCTGCGCAAGATCCAAACGTTACAACTATAAAAATGACGCTATATCGAGTAGCAAAAGAGTCAAGATTAAATAATGCTATTACCAATGCCGCTAAAAGTGGTAAAAATGTTGTAGTCTTTATTGAAGCAAAAGCTAGATTCGATGAAGAAAATAATCTTAAATGGGGAAAGATTTTTAAAGATAATGGTGCAAAAGTTATTTACAGTTATCCAGGCATAAAAGTACATTCAAAAATACTATATATTGAGCGTGAGATAGAAAGCAAAGTTAATCGCTATTGTTATATAGGCACAGGAAATTTTAATGAAAATACAGCAAAACTATATACCGATTTTGGTTTAATGACTGCAAATAAAAAAATATCAAAAGAGCTTAATCGTGTCTTTTTAGTTTTAGAAGGTGTATTAATAGTGCCTAAAGTAAAGAAACTATTAATTTCACCTTTTAACTCTCGCCATAAATTTTCTGCAATGGTTAAGCGAGAAATTACGTTATGTCATGCAGGAAAAAAAGGTTCTATTATTTTAAAAATGAATAGTCTTGAGGACAAACAGATGATTAAGCTATTGTATAAAGCTAGTAATGCTGGTGTAAAAATACGTTTATTAATACGTGGCATTTGCTGTTTGGTACCTGGTATAAAAAATCAAAGCGAAAATATAACTGTTATTAGTATTATAGATCGCTTTTTAGAACATAGCCGCATATATTTATTTGGTAACGACGGCGATGAAAAACTTTTTATAGGCTCAGCAGACTGGATGAAACGTAATTTAAGTCACAGAATTGAGGTTGTTGCACCTATTCTTGATCCTGAAAATTTTAAAATTGTTAAAGCAATTTTAGAATTACAATTAAGGGATAATGTAAAATCTAGAATAATTGATGCAAAACAAAAAAACGAATATGTAAAGAATGATAAAGCACCTTTACAATCTCAATTAGCAGCCTACGCATAATTTAAATAATGAAACACGACACATTAATATCTAAAGACTTTATTGCCTGAGATCTAGTAAATGTTTTGCTATAACATTATTCTCTAAGTTTTTACTAATGAAATAACTAAGCTATCGCAACCAAATGTTATGTCTAATTTTAGCTTGTTAACGATTGTGGTATGGCTAGTCGCATAAATTCTGGTTTAAAAAAAACTATAAATAAGTAAATATAGCTAGTTACAAACAAAATACATCTGCAGGAATTTTTACACTATATATAAGGCTAACGTTTTATTTCTTTTTATTGTTTACTTACGTATTTATAAAATCTCTAAACAATAAAACCGTTTTCTCTAGCATGTACAATTGCTTGCTCGCTACTTTCAACTAGCAAAGCAGGTGTTGTTTTGTATTTTTCTAATAATCCTTTTACACGTAACATTCTCTTTTTATGTTTTACGCTACGTAAATAAATAGCTTTAATTCTGTTTGGAAAAGCCTTAGCTATTTCTATATAAATATCTGGATCGTGTTCGCCACTATCTCCTATTAAAATAAAAGGTAATTCTGGATATGTCATTAATAAATTAATAATTTCTTTTTGTTTTTGTGGTTTCTCGTCGGGAGATTTCTTTTTTAAAAAATTACCTAAGCTTCTTAATAGTATTGGTCCTTTTGGGAAATTATTCTGTTTTAAAAACAACTCTAAATATCTGTATAAATTCCAAGGACTGTGGCTTACATAAAAAATAGGATTCGCATTTTCTCCAGAAGCTCCACGATGTAATTTATGGTAAAACTCTGCTGCTCCTTCTAATGGTAATCTACTTTTAGCGTTTTTAAATATTGAGTTATAAATAACGCGCCATTTTAAAGTAGAAACGACTCCTGTATGTAAAATAGTATCGTCTATATCACTTGCCACTCCAAATTCTGCTTCAACTGAAGGAATTAATAATTCGCCAGGAAATTTATTATCGTTTGTAATTTTTCTTTTAATATTAACATCGTCGTAAGACAACTCGAAAGACAACCAACCTTCATCGTTTGTTAAAGCGTTTAAATTTTCGATGTTTTCTTCAACTATAAAATATCCATCTTTTCCGGTATTGGCTTTTAAAATCCTACCATTTGGCAACTTTATATTTACATCTACGTGCTTTACCTCATCAGATTCCATTCGCTTAAACGCATTTATTGCTAAGCTTAAAATTTTTTGAGCTTCTAAATCTATAGATTCGTCTTCAAGTGCTCTGCCTCTTGCATAAAAATGTGAGTTTGTTCCGTAGCTTCTAAAATCTATAATTTGAAGTGGATCTTTTTTAAATAATGCCATGAGTAAAAAGTCGTTTTAAGATGAAGTAAAATAACAAAAAACCACGCATAAAGCGTGGTTTTAGTTATAAATTTAAAATTAGTTATTTATTATTAGAAATCATTTCAATTTTAACTGTTTTACTAAATTCTCCTTTATTTGCATCTAATTTAAAGTGAGGACTACCATGAATTCCTTCTCCTTTTAAGTCCTCGACTTTAGATTTAACTTCTTCTAACGTTCCTTTTAGTATTTCTTCCTTTTTACTCTCGACACCGTTCACTATGGTTTTTGTTGTAATTATAGCTTGAGCTAAATCGTTGTTAAAAGCAACTTTTAATTCTTTATTTATTTGATTATTTACAGCATAGCCTTCCTCAGCATGACCTCCTAAAATAGGCGCAATTACTAAACCAATTAAACAGGTTAATTTAATTAAAATATTCATTGATGGCCCAGAAGTATCTTTAAACGGATCTCCAACTGTATCTCCTGTTACTGCTGCTTTGTGAGCTTCAGAACCTTTATAGGTCATTTTTCCGTTAATTTCTACACCAGCTTCAAAAGATTTCTTAGCATTATCCCAAGCACCACCAGCATTATTCTGGAAGATTGCCCAAAGCACACCAGACACTGTAACACCTGCCATGTAGCCACCTAACATTTCGGCAATAGCCAAATTATTCATTCCAAAAATCATAGGAACAAAAGCAATTATTAGCGGAAAGCCTATGGTTAATAAACCTGGTAGCATCATTTCTTTTAAAGAGGCTTTTGTTGAAATTGCCACACACTTATCATATTCTGGTTTTCCAGTGCCTTCCATAATTCCAGGAATCTCCCTAAACTGTCTTCTTACTTCTTCTACCATTTCCATAGCAGCTTTACCTACAGCATTCATTGCTAACGCAGAAAACACTACTGGTACCATTCCACCAACAAATAGCATGGCTAAAACTGGTGCTTTAAAAATGTTAATTCCGTCGATTCCTGTAAACGTTACATACGCTGCAAATAAGGCTAAAGATGTTAATGCTGCCGAAGCGATGGCAAATCCTTTTCCTGTCGCTGCGGTTGTATTACCAACGGCGTCTAAAATATCTGTACGTTCTCTTACAATTGGTTCTTGTTCGCTCATTTCGGCAATACCACCTGCATTATCTGCAATTGGTCCAAAAGCATCAATTGCTAGTTGCATGGCTGTTGTAGCCATCATTGCAGAAGCTGCTAAAGCTACACCGTAAAATCCTGCAAACGCATAAGACGCCCAAATTGCTCCAGCAAATAATAATACAGATGGGAATGTAGAAATCATTCCTGTTGCTAAACCTGCAATTATGTTCGTTCCTGCTCCTGTTGAAGATTGTTGTACGATTTTTAAAATTGGTTTTTTACCTAAACCTGTGTAATATTCTGTAACTCCAGAAATAACTGCGCCTACTACTAAACCAACTAATGTTGCATAAAATACACGCATAGAAGAAATTTGTATTAAACCTTCTCCAAAGAAATTCATTTGCATAGTTTCTGGCAACATCCATTTACATAAACCAAAACATGCAGCAGCAACTAAAATAATTGATGTCCAATTCCCTTTATTAAGCGCTCTCATTACTTGAAATTCTTTAGCATCGTTACTACTAATTTTTACTAATAGTGTACCAATTATAGAAATAATAATTCCTACACCAGCAATTGCCATTGGCAACAAAATTGGTCCGATACCGCCAAAGTCTTCACCAATATTTCCACCCATATCTTTTATAATATAGTTACCAAGAACCATTGCCGCTAAAACAGTTGCAACGTAAGATCCAAATAAATCGGCTCCCATTCCTGCAACATCACCAACGTTGTCTCCAACGTTATCTGCAATTGTAGCTGGATTTCTTGGATCGTCTTCTGGAATTCCCGCTTCTACTTTACCAACTAAATCGGCTCCAACATCTGCCGCTTTTGTGTATATTCCTCCACCAACACGTGCAAATAAAGCAATAGACTCTGCTCCTAAAGAGAAACCAGCTAAGGTTTCAAGAACGATTGTCATTAATTCTGTAGCTGAGTATGTTCTTCCATCAATAATTTGAGAAGCCCAAGTACTATCCATAAAGAAGTAGAAAAAAGCAATAAAAAATATAGTTAAACCTAAAACTGCTAATCCTGCAACACCAAGACCCATAACAGTACCACCACCAAAAGACACTTTAAGAGCGTCTGGCAAGCTCGTTTTAGCCGCTTGTGTTGTTCTTACGTTTGTTTTTGTTGCGATTTTCATACCTAAGTTGCCTGCAAAAGCAGAAAAAACAGCGCCACAAATAAATGCAACTACTATTAACCAATGCGTTGTTGGTACTACAAAAGAAACGATTGTTAATAATACACTTACTATGATAACAAAGACAGTTAATAATCTATACTCGGCATTTAAGAACGCTAAAGCACCTTCGTAGATATGGTCTGAAATCTCCTTCATTTTTCCATCTCCTGCATCTTGTTTCATCACCCACTTTTGCTTAATAGCCATGTAGACTAAGCCTAATATTGCCAATACTATTGGCAAGTAAATCATCATTTTATCCATATTAGTTTTTAATTTGATTAGTTTTTAACGTGCGCTAAAGTAAGAAAATCAGTGAGAAGAAAAAAATCTTTTAAAATCACATTTTTTTAGCGTAAAAATTATGAATTTAATAACAGATCATTTTTTTTAGTATAATTGATTAATTATACGGTAAGTTAGAAAGTTATAGTTATCGATAACAAAAAAATCCTACTTAAAAAAGTAGGATTTAGAATTTATTTGTTAAATTATTTAGTTTTTAACCTTGTTCTTAAATTTGTCAAAATCTCCTTGCTTAACCTCTTTTGGCCATGAATTATTAGAAGCATCTACATCTGCAGTTTCTAATTTTGGATCTACGGTAATGCTCACAATCTCTTTATCTGACGAAATTGCTTTACTAACTTCTTTATCGTTTAATCTCCAAATTTGAGCAGGATAAGTTTCCATTTTATTAGTACCATCTGCATACGTGTATTCTACAATAATTGGCATTACCAATCCTCCTGGTTTATTAAAGGTAATACTGTAAAAATATTTAGGCTCTTTCATTTTTGCACGTTCTTGCGCAGAAAAATTATCCATTAGATATTCTTTTAAAGGTGTAGATTTTTCTGAAATACTTTCACTTTTCATACCAGCTGTATACTCATCGCTTCCATCTTCAACAAAATAAACCAACTCTTTTTCATCTAAACTATAACGCTTAGCGATGTCGCTACCTGCTTTATTAGGCTTAGTTGTAACGTAGAATTTTTTAACATCTTTAATTCCTATATCAACATAATCTGTAGTGTAAAACCAACCTCTCCAATACCAATCTAAATCGAAAGCTGAAGCATCTTCCATTGTACGGAAAAAATCTTCTGGTGTTGGGTGTTTAAACATCCAGCGTTGTGAGTATTCTCTAAACGCATAATCAAACAATTCTGGACCCATTACAGTTTCACGTAGTATATTTAATGCTGTTCCTGGTTTACCGTAAGCATTGTTACCAAATTGATAGGTGTTTAATCCTTTAGTCATAATAGGTGCAATATAATCTTGATCTCCGCCCATATAACGTGTAATATTTTTAGCAGGTCCACGACGTGATGGGTAAGAAGATTGCCCTTCGGATAAAGCTGCTGGATACCATTTACCAAAATCTTGCTCTGCAACATATTGCACAAAAGTATTTAAACCCTCGTCCATCCATGTCCATTGGCGCTCGTCGCTATTTACAATCATTGGAAAGAAGTTGTGCCCAACTTCATGTATAATTACAGACATCATTCCAAATTTTGTACGGTCGCTATAATTTCCTTCTTTATCTGGACGTCCATAATTCCAACATATCATTGGGTATTCCATACCTTGCTGTTTTGCGTGTACGGATATTGCTTTGTGGTATGGGTAATCGAACGTCATACGTGAGTATGATTTTAAAGTACTTGCTACTGCTTTAGTAGACCAATCTTCCCACAATGGATTTCCTTCTTTACCATACATAGACACTGCCATGACATCTTTGTTTCCAATTTTTACAGCCATCATGTCCCATATATAACGTCTTGATGTTGCAAAACCAAAATCGCGAACGTTTTCTGCATATAATTTCCAGGTCTTTGTTTTTGAAGACTTTGTTTTAATTTTTTCAACAACCTCATCTTGTGTTACAATAACCACAGGTTCTGTATAAGATTTTTTAGCTTTTTCGTAGCGTTTCATCATATCTTTAGAAAACACTTCTTTTCTATTGGTTAATTTTCCAGTACCATCTAAAATATGATCTTCGGGTACTGTAATATTTACTTGAAAATTTCCAAATGGTAAAGCAAATTCGTCGCGTCCCCAAAACTGTGAGTTTTGCCATCCTTCAACATCGTTATAAACGGCCATTCTAGGATAGAATTGAGCTATTACATAAGCTCTGTTATCATCTTCTTTAAAGTACTCATAACCAGATCTACCTCTACCATTAACGTGATCATTTATATTGTACCACCATTTTATAGAAAAAGAAAATTTTTCTCCAGAAGCTAATGGCTTAGGCATTTCAACTCGCATCATTGTGCGATTAATTGTGTGTTTTAATGGTTTACCATTAGTACCTTTTACCTGTTCTATATTAAAACCACCATCGAAACCTTCTGCCATGTAAGTATTAGCGTAAGTGGAGACCTGGGATACCGGCCCAACACCGCTACCTTCTATTAAAGGTGATTGAGAATTTTTAGCACGAACATTTTGGTCTAATTGTACCCAAAGGTATTTAAGTACATCTGGCGAATTATTTGTATAAGTTATGGTTTCGAAACCAGAGAGTTTAGCGTTGACATCGTCTAAAACTAAATCCATTTTATAATCGGCTTGTTGCTGGTAGTAAGCAACACCAGGAGCTCCAGAAGCAGCACGATACATGTTTGGCGTTGAAAACTCGTCGTAAAGCTGTTTAAATTTATTTTGATTAGTATGCCCTTGTTGCGGCTCTTTTTTTTCTTGATCTTGTTGAGCGAATACACCAACGGTTACAAAAAAAGCTGATAATACATAATATTTTATGTTGTTCATTTAAATTTGTTTTTCAGAATAAAGGCTCAAATTAACAAAATTTAATATTTAAACATTTTTTTTTTAGAAGTTTAACATTCCTTTATCGTTTTCAGGAATTAATATAAAAGATTTGTGCTTACTGTTAATGTCTGTTCTCACAATATTTTTTTGTTCGGTAAACATATCGTAGAGCACACTATTTTTAATTGTAAAAGATTTGATATTTTCTACTGCTTCAATTTCTAAATAACATTGTACCACATCACCATCGTATTCTTTACCAATAAATTTTATAACAGATTCTTTTCCATTAATATTAATGTTTAGTCTTGATAGCAGATACTTTTTAATATGATTGTCTATTTGCGTTTCATCTAAATTTGAAGCTAAAATAATTTTATCATCGTATCGCTCTTTCAGTAACTTTTCGAAATCGTCTATAAAAATCCGTGTTATAATTTGCACAGATTTTTGCTCTTTTACGTATTCTATTTTAGTAATACTTACGTAATATTTATGTACGCAAACAAAAGCAAATGATATAATTACTGTTAAAACTAAAAGTGTCTTTATAATTTTCATGTTAATATATTTCGATTGTAAATTAACTTAAAGAAGTCAAAAAGTATTCCAAGTTTAAACTTATTCTTTTGATGCAAGATTTTCTTTATACTTAACATACTTTTCTTTTATAAATATTAAGGCTTGTAAATCGCTTGAAGCACACCGAGTTTGAAACGTTTCGTCCTCTGCACAGAAATAGAAAAAGTCTGCTCTTAGTTCTTCTTTTAATTCATTTTCTTTAAAAAAAGCTTCAGAAAGTCTATTTCTTAAGGCATTCATTAAGGTTGTATTTGCTTCTAAAGCTACTCGTTTTTTAAGTTTTTTTGTTCTTCCAGAAATTCCGTTTAATATTGGATTTAAAGGTACAGAACCTCCAAGAAGTCCAAGCAACATAATGGGTTTAAACTCACCAGCTTCTGCTAACAATCTTTCGCTTTTGGTTTTTTGTTTTCCTTTGTAACCAGGAATACCAACATCGTAAAAATTAATAGTTCTTTTGGCATCAGAATTTAAAACATCTTTACTTAAATCACCAGTTAAGGTAAAACCAATAAGGGCTTCTGGTAATTGATTTACAAGCACTTCTAAATTAATAATAACGGTTTTGTTTTTTATATTATCTGCGGTAACGATATGGGTTAATGGTTTATATTGTACTGATGTAAAAACGATAGTATCGTTTTTTATTGCTTCAATTTCAAAACTCCCTTTATCGTTTGTAGTGGCGTATTTTTTTTGTGTTTGATTGATAACATGAATATTCTCGATGCTTTCTTCACCTAAAACAACACCTTTTAGATTTATGTTTTGAGAGAAACCAAAACATGATAATAAAAATAAAATAAAAAATATATTATTTTTTGCCTTCATTATTAATCGCTAAGAAAGCTTTACTTTTTGCATGCAAATACTCTATTAATTTTAATTCATTTTTAGGCTCTAGAAGTTTAACATCGTATTGAGATTCTTCAATATAGCCTATAAAAGACTGTACTTTGTCTTCGGGAATATTATAATTTTCTACAAAATACGAAGGTTTTAATTTTTTTGAAATAACAGAAATAGGTATTACTAATCTTGAGTCTTTTTTATCAGTTTTTTTCTTGTTTTTCTTTTTGTTGTTAAAAATTAGCTTGGCAAGGCCTCCAATTATTGCCATACCATTTAGTTGATATCTAATACGATCGTTTTGTGTGCCTACAGCAATATTATCTACCTTGGATAGATAATCGTCTGGCATCTCGAAATTATCGAAGCTTTCGAAATCAAATGTAATAGCATCAGAAACCTTAGCATCTAAAGCATCTGTTTTTATATCGCCAGTTAAATCGTAAGGTAGTAAAACAACTTCATCGAGAGTGTTTATATATTCTTTTAAATATACTTTTAGAACTTTAGTGTCTATTACTGCTTCTGTGATTTTTGTTGTAAAAGGAATTAGCTGTACAGAAGAAATTTTAATTTTATCGTTTAAAGCAACTTCTATTTTAAAATTACCTGTAGAATCTGTAACGGCTCCTTTATTAGACGACGTGTTATATATTGTTATGTTTTCTAAATCTTCTATGTCTACAATTATTTTTCCTTTTACTTCAATTCTAGAATCCACTTGTGCAAAAACAGAAAACGATGCTACTGAAAAAATTACTATGAGTAAGTATTGCTTCATAAAATTAAATTTATAATTGTAAATAACGGTTTTCATTTCCTAACAAAAATTTAAAAGAGTTTTAAATTTTTGTTAAAAGGTTACTTTATATAAATTTACAATAAAAAATATAGATGAGAAGTATAATAATAGCAAGCACATCAACAGTATTTGGAGGAGAGCCATTAGACTATCTTTTAGAAGCATTAAAAATTCATTTTAAAAACATAAATGAAATCTTGTTTATTCCTTATGCTAGGCCTAGCGGAATATCTCACGAAGAGTACACCAAAAAAATTCAAAAGCCATTTAAAGCTATAGGCAAAACTGTAAAAGGTATTCACGAATTTAAAAATCCAACCGAGGCAATACACCAAGCAAAAGGTATTTATGTTGGTGGCGGAAACACTTTTGTTCTAGTAAATATGCTTTATAAAAACAATTGTATTAATGCTATAAAAGAAGTTATAGATACTGGTACGCCCTATTTAGGTACAAGTGCTGGAAGTAATATTTGTGGTCTAACAATGAGCACCACTAACGACATGCCAATTGTCTATCCTCCAAGTTTTAAAACATTAGGTTTCGTACCATTTAATATAAATCCGCACTATTTAGATCCAACAACAGGAAGCAAGCATATGGGCGAAACGCGAGAAACGCGAATTAAAGAGTTTCATAGGTTTAATACGCAGCCAGTAGTAGGCTTAAGAGAAGGAAGCTACATTGAAGTAAAAGGAAATGATATTTTATTAAAAGGAAGTTTAAAAGCAAGAATTTTTGAGTATTTGAAAAAAGCCTACGAAATTGATACTAACACACCCTTAACTAAATTGAAATAAAATAAATCTTAATAAATTTACCGAAGCTTAATCCCAAGCTTTACTTTACTCTTTATAACGCTACAAACTTAAAATATTGTTGTTTATTTTAAAATATTTAGCGTAAAAAAACGTCATCAATTAGATAAAGCTTCAGAGCGAGAGACTAGGTTCGAACTGGCGACATTCAGCTTGGAAGGCTGAGGTTCTAACAACTGAGCTACTCTCGCATTTCAATTATCAAAAACAACTATTTATCGATAATAATGATAATTTTAATAATAATTATGTATTTTAACGATTATTTATGTATTTTAGCACAATATATAAAAATACATTCACATAAGTACAAAAATAGATGCAACTATTTTAGTTAAAATTATTAAAATGAAAAAAATATTATTATTCTTAGCTCTCTTAATTACTACAAATGTTTTTGCACAAGTTAAAATAGGAGATAATCCAGAGACAATAGATCAAAACTCAATTTTAGAATTAGAAAGCACTAACAAAGTATTAGTGGTAACAAGAATCTCTGATGCAGAAATGAATGCTATTTCGCCTTTAAATGGAGCGATAATCTATAACACAGATCAGAATTGCATATTTCAATTCAACAATAATAGTTGGAATAGCCTATGTGTAAATGTTATGGCAAATGAAACCGTTACGAGTCTTATAAACAATAGTAATGGAACATTTAGCTACACAAGTGAAGATGGTACAATTACTACAATTATTAAATCTGCATTAACAGATAATAACGATGGCACTTATACTTTTGACAATGGAAATGGAGCACCAATAACATTGGATGTATCTGCTTTAGAAACTTTAACAACTATAGTAGATAACAACGACGGTACATTTACCTACACAGACGAAGATGGTGTGGCCAC
>Ga0114956_1003107_pt1 | contig 12889 bp, 8 predicted proteins | sample MaitaG_FD_87304 | JGI IMG/M metagenome (GOLD analysis project Ga0114956, IMG submission 87304) | Marine algal microbial communities from Maine, USA - Maine_Asex2 metaG | ecosystem: Host-associated > Algae > Red algae > Unclassified | place: Maine, USA | collected 2015-01-05 | reverse complement strand
GTCAACATCATGATTCCCCTGTCGTGACTGCATTGGTAGATGCAGTGGTGAGTGCGGGGAAGCGGTGGGTACTACCTGTCTAGCTGGCCTCGTCACCGAGGTCAGCATCATCGCCTTGGCTAGCTGCATCAGGCGCATCTTTGCCGTCGCCAGCCGCGTCAGCGTCTGCCTCTGAAGTAGCAGCTGCCTCAGCAACAGCTTCCTCAGCAACAGCTCCCTCAGCGACAGAGTCGAGTGGGAACTCGTCGTCGTCGCCTTCGGGTTCGCGAACCAGCGTGACCGCGACAACCCGTTCGCCGTCTGGCACCGTCATCACCCGCACGCCAGACGCATCGCGGCCCTGTAGCGACACATCGGTGGCTGGCACTCGAATGATCACGCCGTTGCTTGCGATCAACATGGCCTCGTCGTCGGGAAGCACACTAAGACCGCGAACCACTCGTGACTCGTCTGCACGCAGTTTCATGACTCGCATGCCCATGCCACCGCGATGCTTGGCCTTGAACGCTTCGAACGGCGTACGTTTGCCCTGACCGTCATTGGTGATCAGAAAGAGTTCGTGATCGTCGCGCACAACGGCGCAGGACACAACGACGTCGCCTTCTTTGAGCTTGACGCCTCGAACACCCGACGCCACTCGGCCCATTTCTCGCACTTCTTCAGGATTGAACCGCATGAGCTGGCCACGACTCGTGACCAGGCACACGTCGTTATCTCCGCTGATTGGCACAACCCGCACCAACTCATCGCCTTCGCGCATTTTGATCGCTCGAAGGCCGTTCTGGCGGATGTTCGAGTATGCGCTGAATGCGGTCTTCTTGGCGACGCCTTGTCGGGTCACAAACAGCAGGTATCGCATCGTCTCGTAATCGCGAGTATCGATCACAGCCATCACAGATTCATCAGGATCGAGCTGCAACAGGTTCACGATGGCGGTGCCACGCGCGTTGCGGCTCTGCACCGGAATCTCGTGCGCGCGCAGCTGATAGACCTTGCCCAAGTTCGTGAAGAACAACATGTAGGCGTGCGCGGTCGTGTGAATCATCACCTCGACCAGATCGCCCTCTTTGAGCTTGGCTCCCTTGACGCCCACGCCACCGCGGCCCTGGGTGCGGAACTCATCAGCGGGCGTGGTCTTAACGTAGCCGCCATCGGTGAGCGTGAAGATCAGCTCTTCGTCATCGATGAGATCTTCGATGTCGAACTCGCCCGGGTCGATCGTCAACTCGGTTCGGCGCTCGTTTGCGAAGTCGTCGCGGACTTCGGTCAGCTCGTCAGAAATCACTGAGCGCAACCGCGCCTCGCTGCCCAAGATGTCTTGCAGATCCGCGATCGTCTCAGCCAATGCGTCAAGCTCGGTTTGCAGGTCACTGTGGCCGAGTCGGGTCAAGCGGCCAAGAGGCATATCGAGAATGTGGGCGGCCTGCACTTCGCTGAAGCTGAATGGCGCGGCTTGCAGCCCCTCGCGGGCCTCAGGCCGATTTGCCGACTGACGAATCAGGGCGACGATCTCATCGATCAGGTCAATGGCCCGAATGAGACCCTCGACGATGTGGGCCCGAGCTTGGGCTTTGGCAAGTCGGAACTCGGAGCGCCTGGTGACGACTTCTTTCTGATGAGCAACGTAGGCCACCAGCACGTCGAGCAAGTTCATCGTGCGCGGCACACCATCGTCGAGCGCGACCATGTTCACGCTGAACGAGCTTTGCAGCGGCGTGTACTTGAACAGGTTGTTCAAGACCACCTTTGGCACGGCGTCACGACGCAACTCAAAGACCAACCGGGTCTCGCCCTTGGCCGACTCATTGCGAATCTTGCGAATACCTTCGAGCTTGCCGCTGTTGACCATCGCGGCCGCTTTTTCTTCGATCTGCTCAACCGAAGTCTGGTAGGGCAATTCGGTCGCCACGATCCATGGCGTACCGCCCTTGCCCTCAACAATTTCGGCAACAGCTCGCATACGAATCGATCCCCGGCCGGTTTCATATGCGTCTTGAATGCCACGGGAGCCAAGCACCAATCCGCCGGTCGGGAAGTCAGGACCCTTGACGAACTGCATGAGGTCTTGGACGGTGGCGTCGGGGTTGTCGATCAGGTGCAACGTGGCGTCGACGACCTCACCGAGGTTGTGCGGCGGAATGTTGGTGGCCATGCCCACGGCAATGCCCTGTCCACCGTTGACCAACAGGTTCGGGAAGCGCGCTGGCAGCACACTTGGTTCTTCTTCGGCGCCGTCGAAGTTCTCGTTGAAATCAACGGTGTCTTCGTCGATGCCGTCGACGAGGCGCATCGCGAGATTCGAAAGCCGACACTCGGTGTAGCGCATCGCGGCGGGCGGATCGTTAGGCGAACCAAAGTTGCCATGCGGGTCGATAAGCGGGTGACGCAGAGAGAAGGTTTGGCCCATGCGAACCATGGCGTCGTAGATCGCGCTATCGCCGTGCGGGTGGTATTTACCCATGACCTCGCCAACGACGCGAGCGCACTTTACGTGCGAGCGGTCAGGGCGGAATCCACCGCCAAACATCGACCAGATGATGCGGCGATGCACCGGCTTGAGGCCATCACGCACGTCGGGCAGCGCTCGCGACACGATGACCGACATGGCGTAGTCGAGAAACGACTGCTCCATCTCGGTTTGAATCGCAATTGGCTCGACATTGCTCGGCGTCTCTGGCGGAATTTCGGTCGTGTCACTCACTCTGCTACCTCGCAGCGTTCCGCTGCGGATTGGGCTACCTCACAGCGTTGCGCTGCGGATTGGGCTACCTCGCAGCGTTGTGCTGCGGATTGGGCTACCTCGCAGCGTTGTGCTGCGGATTGTGTTACCTCGCAGCGTTGCGCTGCGGCTGGGCTCTGCGGGCTAGATGTCAAGGAAGCGGACGTCTTTGGCGTTGGATTGAATGAACTCTTTGCGACTAGCGACGTCGTCGCCCATCAGCGTCGAGAAGATCTCGTCGGCGATCGCGGCCTGGTCGACCGAGACCCGCAACAAGGTGCGGCGCTCGGGGTCGATCGTGGTCTCCCATAGCTCGGAGGCATCCATTTCGCCCAGCCCCTTGAGCCGAGCGAAGTCATTGCTGTGCTTGGGATTCTCTTTGAGAAAGGCGTCCTTTTCGCGATCGTCTTTGAGGTAGATCTTCGACTTTGATACCTCGGTCGAATACAGCGGCGGCTGAGCGATGTAGACGTGGCCCATCTCGACCATCTCGCGCATCTGGCGGAAGAAGAACGTGAGCAGCAACGTGCGAATGTGCAAGCCGTCGACGTCGGCGTCGCAGAGCAGCACAACCTTGTGATAGCGCAACTTCTCGATATCGAACTCAGCCCCGAACCCTGCCCCGATCGCTTGGATCAGCGCGGTGACTTCGGTGTTGTTCAGCATCTTGTCGATGCGGGCCCGCTCGACGTTGAGGATCTTGCCGCGAATCGGCAAGATCGCCATCGTGTGCGGGTCACGGGCATCTTTAGCTGAGCCACCGGCCGAGTTGCCCTCGACGATGTACAGCTCGGACTCTTCGGGATCGGTCGACGCACAGTCGGTCAACTTGCCCGGCAGCCCAGCGCCATCGAGCGCTGACTTGCGGCGGGTCGCATCGCGAGCCTGGCGAGCCGCAATGCGAGCTCGCTGAGCTGATACTGCCTTGCTGGCGATCAGTTTCGCCTCGGTCGGATTCTCTTCGAGCCACTCGGCGAGTTTTTCGTTGGTGGCCTTCTCGACCATTGAACGCACCGACACATTGCCGAGCTTGCCTTTGGTCTGGCCTTCGAACTGGGGATCACGCAACCGAACGCTGATGATGGCGGTCAGGCCTTCTCGAATGTCTTCGCCCTGAAGCCGATCATCGCGACCGTCTTTGAGAATGTTGCGATCAAAGGCGTACTTGTTCAACACGTTGGTCAGGGATTTGCGGAAGCCCTCTTCGTGCATGCCGCCCTCTCGGGTGGTGATGCCGTTGGCGAACGAGTGCAAGCCATCGGAGTTGAAGCCGGTGTTCCACTGAAACGCGATTTCGACTTCTTGCTCTTCTTCTTCGGTCTCGAAGTAGCCGACTTGGTCGAACAACGCCTCTTTGGTCGCGTTGACGTGCTCGACAAAGTCACGAATGCCACCCTCGTAGTGAAAGACCGTGTAGTCGTCGGCATCGGCAGTCGCACCATCGTGCTCTCGCAAGTCGCGAAAACGAATCTCGAGACCCTTGTTCAGGAACGCCATCATCTGGAGCCGTTCGAGCAGGGTTTGCGCACGAAACGTCAACTCATCAAAGATCTCGCCGTCAGGCCAGAAACGAACGGTCGTGCCGGTGCGACCCTCAGGCGAGATACCGGATTCGGCCAAGCGCTGGTCGGGGTTACCACCGTCGCGAAACGACATGTGATGGCGCTTGCCGTCGCGATCAATGTCAACCTCGACCCGAGTCGAAAGAGCGTTTACGACCGAAACGCCCACCCCGTGCAGACCGCCAGAAACCTTGTAGCCGTCGCCACCGAACTTGCCGCCGGCGTGCAACACCGTCAACACGACCTCGGCGGCGGTGAGATCATCGAACTTTGGGTGCTTGCCAACCGGGATGCCACGACCGTCGTCAACAACCTCACAGCCACCATTGGCAAGAAGCGTGATATCGATCCGCGAACAGTGACCGGCCATTGCCTCATCGACCGAGTTGTCGACAACCTCGTACACGAGGTGATGCAAGCCCGCCGGTCCGGTTGAACCAATGTACATACCAGGACGCTTGCGCACGGCCTCGAGACCCTCGAGAACCGTGATGTCCTGGGCGCTGTAGGAAGCAGTCGACGCGTCAGCCACAGGTGCCTTTCATGAATTTCCGCAACCTCGTTAAACCCAAGGCCGCGAGACGAATCACCGGAAACCGTTTTCGGCGGCTCCAGGAACGAAAGAACCGCCAAATTGCAACGGTTTTTCGCCTCCTCAATCTATCACCTCGGTGTGACAATTCGGGGGCAAGGCACCCCTCGCTCTAGCGGCGAATTCGCACCCCGGTCACCTCGTCGGTTCCGAGCAGACCGTTGCACCGTTCGATCAGCAATGACGTCATCCATGAGAGCTCGGTCGCCCACTGCTGATCCGACGCTGAAATCGTCAATTCGCCCCGCTCTAGCCGCAGCGGTCGGCAGTGATCGGCCAGCTCGCTTCCGACCACATCGGGCCATGCCAAGAACAATTGCTGAATCGCATCGAGACTGCTCAGGCCGAGCGTTGACGCCAGCTGATCGAGGGCATCTCGCACCGGCACGGGGTCAGCCTTGCCCGGAAGCGGTTGCCAGCCTCTGCGAGTCGGTTTGGTTGGATCGGTCACTTTGCGGTGACGGTACCTGGTGAAGCAACCAGCACGCAGGCTGGCGTAACGCCCGTCGGCAGTTCAACCGCCGTGGTCAGAATCGCCTGACCCGGTGGCAACGCATCGAACAACGCGGCGGTTCGAAAACGATCGAGCTCACTAAATACGTCGTCGAGCAAGAGCAGCGGCGACTCGCCGTGGCGCTCGGTCAACAGCAGATGAATGCCGAGGCGCAGTGCCAAGGCCAACGTGCGTTGCTCGCCCTGCGACGCATGGGTTCGGCTGGGCGCAGCGTTGAGCACGACGTGCACGTCATCGCGATGGGGACCCACCAACGTCGTGCCTCGACGTACATCATCGGCGCGTGACGCGGCCAACGCGACGTCGAGACCCTGATCGAACCACGCCGGTGCGTAGTGCAACAACACGCTGTCGTCGCTCTGGGCCAAGCTCTGATACGCCGTCGCCACCCAGGGATTGAGCTGCTGAATCAGCGAGGTTCGAGCCGCGCCAAGCGCCTCACCCGCGGCTGACAGCCGTTCATCCCACACGTCGAGCATCAGCGTTGACTCGTCGTCGAGGCGACGACCGCACTGGCGCAGCAAGGCATTTCGCTGACGCAAGACCTGAGCCAACGTGCGGCGAGTCTCGTCTTGGCGCGGTGACAACCCAACGATTGCATCGTCAACCAGCTCACGACGCTTCGCCGGTGAACCCTTGATCGTCGCCAGATCATCGGGTGCAAAGATGCTTACCCGAGCCGCCGCCGCCAAATCGCCAGCCCGAGTGAGCCGTTGACGGTTGACCTGCACGCGAGAACGCCCGGCTGGCGGCAGATCGATCTCTATAAGCAGCTCACGGCCCTTGCTGGTGCCCTCACCCCGAACGATGGCACGCGGTGCCCCAGAGCGGACGAGAGAGGCGTTCTCGGCGCCACGAAACGACTTCAGTGACACCAAGTAGCCGACGGCCTCCAGCAGATTGGTCTTGCCGATGCCATTTGAACCAACGATGCAGGTCAGCCCATCGCTAAACGCGACGTCGAGTTCGGCGTAGCTGCGAAAGTCGCGCAGCGACAGTTCCCGCAAGCGCACGCAGGGTCTATGGCACGCGAACGGGCATGAGCAGATACAGAAAGTGCTCGTTGCCCGGACACCGAATGACCGCGGGCTTCAGCGAATCGATCGTATGCAACGTGATCTCTTCGCCTGGTGCGATATCAAGGCCGTCAAGCAGGAACGATGGATTAAATGCGACGGTGAGTTCTTCGCCCGAATAGGCCGCGTCAACCGTTTCGTGGCCCTCGCCGACATCTTGAGTGATCGCGACAATCTCGAGCCCGTCGCCGTTCATGACGAGCCGAATCGGTGTCGATTCTTGCGCCAGCAAGCGAACCCGCCGCACTGCATCGAGTACCGCTTCTCGAGGTACCGATAGCTCGTTTGACTGGGTCGTCGGAATCAATCCTTGGTATTTCGGGAAATCACCCTCGATGAGCCCCGTCGTCACAACGAGTCCATCGATCTCAAACGATGCATTCTTGTCGCTCAAGCGCAGGGTCAGCTCAGGGGCTTCGCCAACGACGCGCCGCACTTCTCCAAGTGCTCGCGATGGCACGAGTACCGACTGGTCACCCTCAAGCACCGAAGCACCAGGCACCTCGGCAACAGCAAGGCGATACGAGTCGGTAGCGACGAGACGAAGACCGACCTCAGAGGGGGCCATCAGCACACCGGTCAAGATCGGACGCGAATCATCAGAGCTAGCCGCAGGCACCACCTGACCGAGTGCCGCAACAAACGATGCAGCCTCGATTTTGACTTCGGGACCCTCGGCACCGACCAACTGAGGAAACTCATCGCTGGGAATCGTGCGGATAGAGAACTCTGAACGCCCGCCGCGAATCGTGAGGTCGAGCTCAGAAAGATCTAGCTCGATAGCACCAGCTTCGAGCGATCGAACAACATCGATTAACAGCTTGGCGGGAATCACTGCGGTGCCATTGGTCTCGCCATTGACGGTCAGCGTGCGGGCAATCGTCAACTCAAGATCGCTGCCGGTAACTACCAGCTCATCTCCGCTGAGTACGAGGTGGAGTCCGGATAAAACCGGAAGCTGTCCGCCTCGTCCTGATACTGCTCGACCTGCAGTCTGCAATGCCTCGACAAGGGTGTCCCGCTCACATCGCAGTTTCACAACGAGATCCCATCTTTATCAGTCATGTTCGTAGAAAGGTTAGTAGTAGTTGTTGGTCTGTGGATTTGTGCAGAACCCCGAAAAAGGCTCTGGTTGCAACGATCTTGGTTGTGGGTTGTTCGAAACGAAATCCCCAGGCTCGCGACCCTGCGATGAGGAATGCACGACATCGGCTGTGTTGTCCACCGCGAACGTGCAACTGTCCACATCATTGTTCACCGGAGCCTGTGGAAGCGTGATCGCTTACAGGTCGTCCTATGGCGGTACTCGCGATGCGGTTGGTCATGCAGCAGAACGGCCGGTCTTGATGGTCTGAATGAGTTCGGTGACTTGGTCATAGACCTGACGGCGTTCGGCAATGAGCTTCTTGACCTTCTCAACTGAGTGAATGACGGTCGTGTGATCGCGGCCGCCGTATTCTCGTGCGATTGCCGGGTAGCTCATGTCGGTCAGTTCGCGCATCACGTACATCGACATTTGGCGAGCGGCCACGAGCGGACGACGCCGGCTTGAACCGATGAGCTCCTCAATTGGAAAGCCAAAGTGCTCGGCTGAAGAGTCGAGGATCAGCTTTGGCGTGATGGTGTGTGGTTCTTGCTCGTGCACGAGATCCGAGAGGACCTTCTTCGCGATCTCGAGGGTAAGAGGCTCGTTGGTGAGCTGGGCATAGGCGGTAGCTCGAATCAACGCTCCTTCGAGTTCGCGAATGTTGTTTTTGATATTGCTAGCGATGAATTCGAGGATGTCGTCGCTGATGCTGATCCGATCGTTCTCGGTTCGGGTGCGCAAGATCGCGAGCCGAGTTTCGATGTCGGGTGGCTGGATGTCGGTGAGCAAGCCCATCTTGAACCGACTCCGCAGTCGATCTTCGAGCGTTGGAATTGCATCGGGTGGTCGATCTGAGGAGAGCACGATTTGGCGGTCGGCTTGATGCAGGGTGTTGAAGGTGTGAAAGAGCTCTTCTTGGAGTGCGTCCTTGCCTTCGAGAAATTGGATGTCGTCGATGAGCAGGACGTCATTCTCGCGATAGCGACGTTTGAATTCGGTCGTTGTGCTGTTGCGAATTGCGTCGACGAACTCGCTCAGCAAGGTCTCGGTTGTGACGTAGCAGACTCGATACAGCGGGTAGTTCTCGCTGACGTAATGCGCAATGGCCTGTAACAGATGGGTCTTGCCAAGTCCCGCGTGTCCGTGAATGAACAGCGGGTTGTATGAACGCGATGGGGTTTCGGCCACGGCCAAGGCTGCTGCGTGTGCGAACCGATTCGACGAGCCGGTCACAAAGCGTTCGAAGGTGTAGCGGTTGTTGACCGATGGCGTGGGTCCTGGATTCGACAGTCCAACGATGCCCTGTTCGCCCACCCGTTTTTGCGGGTCACCGCTGCTCGACTGTCGGCGGTCGCTTGCGATGTCGTGAACGTCAACCAACTCGGTGCCGCTGATCGCGAGATCCTCGGCCTCGTTGACGAGTACGACGACGTCGAAGGTCGTGTCTTTGCCGCAGACTTGATCGAACGCATCTTGCACGATCGAGTGGTAGCGGTTGTTTATGCGGTCGCGAGCGATCAGGCTCGGAACCTCAAGTTGGACGTGGGTCGCGCCAGCGGCGTCGTGCGACGCGGTGGCTCCGACTCCAGCGAAGGTAGACAGCCAGACCCCGTCAGCGAGTTGCGATCGAAGTTGATCGGCGACGGTGGTCCAGAGGGTCTCAGATGTCGACAAGTTTTCTCCCGAGCGCGCATTGCGCGCTTAGTACGTGTGCACTTACTACTTGTGATCGCGTTGGCTCCGGATCCAACTCGATTGATGTGTCCCTGCCCGTTCGAATTTCGTCGGACGGACACGGGAACTTAGCACCACCGCGCCGTGCTTGCGCAAGGCCCAATTTGAGACAGTCGAACGCGTTCGCGTTGTTGTGTTGTTGCTGTTGTCCACAGGGCCTAGCGTTGTCACCGCGCACCTGGACGGACCATCGATAGCCGCTCCTCCGCCGGGCTTGCGTGGCGTCGCACATTTCTGAGGCGGCGCCTATTCGATCGAACGATTGGGACAATCGTGAAAAGAACTTTTCAGCCGAACGTGCGTCGCCGGGCCAAGCGCCATGGCTTCCGCAGCCGAATGTCAACTAAGGCTGGTCGTCGTGTCATTCAGACTCGGCGCCGCCGTGGCCGCCAGAAGCTGTCGGCCTGATTCAGCCACTCTCTACGCGAGCCAGCTTCGATGCGCTTTCGAAGAACGGACGTCGCCACCAAGGCCGTTGGTGTTGGGTTAGATCAGCACCACTGCCACCTGACGCATCGCCGCACCCCCATGTCGGATACGCGATTGGTCGAGGGGTGGGAAACGCCGTCACTCGGAACCGTATTCGACGCCGTATTCGGGCGATCCTGCGCACCGAAGTTGCAGCAGCAACCGAAGCGATTGCCCCAGGCCTTTACCTGGTGGGCGTGAAAAGCAATGAAACTGCACAGATCAGCCATGACGAACTCACCATTGACTTGCAAGATCTCTTTTCGCGGGCCACACCCGCTGCGGGTTGAAACCTAATGAAAGCTGCCGTTTTGCGCTTGTTGGGTGCCTACCAAGAGTACCGCCAACTCAAGCCGCCCGCGTGCAGGTATCTTCCGACATGCACTAGCTATGCAGTTGAAGCCATAGAAAACCATGGGTTACCACGAGGTAGCTGGTTAAGTCTGCGTCGCGTATCTCGATGCCACCCGCTTGGTGGGCATGGTCATGACCCGGTGCCGGTCCCCCAGATGAGGTCCAATGCTTGATCCAATTTTCGACCTGCTCGCGGGGCTGTTGTCGTGGTTTTACTCGCTCGTTCCGAGCTATGGCTTTGCGATCATTGCGCTCACCGCTCTGGTGCTCATTGTTCTGTCACCGCTGACGTACCGCAGCACCAAGTCGATGGTTGCAATGCGACGTTTGCAGCCGCAGGTGAAGCGGTTGCAAAAGAAACACAAGGGTGATCGGGAGACCCTGAACCAAGAAATGATGGCGCTCTACCAAGAGCACAGCGTCAGTCCGTTGAGCGGTTGCTTGCCGATTTTGGTGCAATCACCGGTCTTTATTGTGATGTTTCGTGTCATTCGAGGCATTACTCGCCGCGAGTCGACGATTGGCTTTGACGCTGGCCGAGTATCGGGGGCCGCAGCCGAAGCGCTCGAAGCTGGTCGACAGGGTTTCGATGCACCAGCCGTCGATATTGCGCGACGTAACTTTAACCCCGAGTACCTCAATCCAACCAGCGATCTCTACCAAGACCTGGTTGAAGAGAACGAGATGCTGTGGTGGGGCGTGGACCTCAGTCGTACCCCATTTGAGGTAATCACCGACTCGGTTGTCGACGGGTTCCCTTACATCGTCATGGTTGCAGTCGTTGCAGTGCTCGGCTGGTACCAGCAACGACAGATTGCCGGGCGCTCGAGCGGTGAAATCAGCTCGCAGCAACAGCTGATCATGAAGATCATGCCGTGGATGCTGCCAATCTTTGCCTTCACGATGCCGGCTGGCCTGGTCTTGTACTTCATCGTCTCATCACTGCTGCGAGTCATCCAGCAGGCCTACCTGACCCGGGCCGTCTACGGAGATGAAGAACTCAACGCGCCGATCGAGTTCGACGATGACGACGAAGATGATGACGACGATGACGACGATGAACCAGACAATCCACTAGCAGCATTGTTTGGCGGCGGCGCGAGCCGCAAACCCGAAGCCAAGAGCTCGGGAACACGCCATGGCTCGCGCCGGCCGGTGTCGGCCCCGATCAAGGGTGCCAAGCCACAGCGCTCTCGGCCAGCAGCCAGCAAGCCTTCTGCGACAAAGTCGAGCAAGAACGGCAGCTCAGCGAGCGGCGGTTCCGAAGCTGGCAAGAAGAATGGCAAGAAGACCAAGAAGGGCGCGGCCGCACCCTCCGAAAAGCTCTCAGGCTGGGGACGCGCTAAGCGCTCAGCTGTGAAGAACGATGCACCGGCCAAGCCAGTGTCCAAGCGGGTAACGCCAAAGGGCGATGCCGGCCGATCGAAGAAGAAATAGCAACGAAGCAGACAGAAAGCTGAAGAAGTCATGGACTGGATAGTCACCACGGCCCGCTCGGTCGACGAGGCCCAGACGCGGGCCCTCGACCTGCTCGGGGTCGATAGCGCCGATGCCGAAATTCAAGTAATTGAAGAAGGCAAGACCGGCTTGTTCGGTCGCACCAAGACCGAGGCTCGCGTTCGAGCTCGGATCAAGCCAAAGGCGCCGCCGGCCAAAGAAGAGCGTCGCCAGGGTCGCAATGACCGTGGTCGTGGCCGCAGCAACAGCAATCGCGGCAACAACCGCGGCGGCAACGATGGGGGCAACAACCGCGGTGGCAACGAGGGGGGCAACAACCGCGGCAATCGTTCAAAGGGCGGCAACAACAAGGGAAACAACAAAGGCGGTAACAATCGCGACGGTGGCAACAACCGTGGTGGCAAGGGCAACGATCGCAAGAACAATGACCGCGACGATCGCCAGAACAACAAGAACAGCGACCGCCAGAACAATGATGGCGCAAAGAGCGATGGTGGTACCCGGCGTAACCGAGGCGCAGCAGCAGCTGCGGCCGGTGGCGCAACCGCAGCAGCAGCCAGCGGTGGACGGGGGCAGCGCAACAACAACGATGACGGCTCCAATAACCGCCGAGGTGGCGGCGATCGCAACCGTCGATCGCGCGACGGTGGCCCACAGGGCGAAGATCGCGTAGAAATGCCGCTCGAGGAGCAAAAAGAAACGCTCGTAGCCTTTGTGCGAGGCGTTGCATCGTCGTTCGACTCAACGTCGACCGTCAACCTGGTCGAAGAGGGTACGACACTGCGCGCTGAAGTGGTGGGAGACGATCTTGGTTTGCTGATTGGCAACCGGGCCGCAACCCTTGGAACACTTGAAGAACTCTCTCGTACCGCCATGCACCGGGCTGCAGGCGGCCGCCGCTACCACCGAATCCAGGTAGACGTCGACGGCTATCGTGCTCGCCGACGTGACGCGCTGGCTCGCTTTGCGGTGCAGGTTGCCGAGTCGGTCGTTGAATCAGGCAAGAGCAAGGCTATGGAGCCTATGAATGCTGCCGACCGTAAGCTCGTGCACGACGCAGTGGGCGAAGTCGATGGTGTTGAGACGCTGTCAGAGGGCCGTGATCCCCGACGCCACATTGTCATTAGCCCAATCGGCGGCGCGATTGTAGACGAAGAGGAATGACACCGGAGCTCCGGGATCGGTTGGCGGCGATCCTGGAGCGTCCCCACCGCCTGGGCATGATCGGAGGCGAGCTCGATCGTCAACTAGATCACTGCCAGGCATTCCTTGAAGTGGTGAGCGAGGTAGTGCCAGGCGAAGAACTGTTGGGCGGCGAAGTGGTG
>Ga0114956_1003103_pt1 | contig 12899 bp, 7 predicted proteins | sample MaitaG_FD_87304 | JGI IMG/M metagenome (GOLD analysis project Ga0114956, IMG submission 87304) | Marine algal microbial communities from Maine, USA - Maine_Asex2 metaG | ecosystem: Host-associated > Algae > Red algae > Unclassified | place: Maine, USA | collected 2015-01-05 | reverse complement strand
TGCATTAAGATATAGATTAGTAACTCTATTATTCTCATTGCATCCGACTGTTGGCCAATCACAATAGTTGCAATCTGCTCCATCAGCACCATCTTGCCATCCTTCGTTATTCCTCCAATTAGGGCCATCTGTAGCATCATAGATGGCCATTAAAGATTCAAAATCTGGGAATTCTGAACAATCTAGCTGAGCATATGTGTTGAATTGAAAACTTAATATGAGAGCGTATATAAGCCATCGAGTTGGTTTTCTCATAGGTGCAAATAGTTTTGATTAAGCAAATTTTAAACTAAAGAAAAAATTTTAATAAAAGCTTAGTTTTATTGTCATGTAAATCTCTAAAAATTATTCAATACAAAGTAAATATAAATTTGGGCAATTAAAAATCTGTAGCCGTTTTAATTTATATTTTTTGATTCAATAATATTTTAATTTAATAGAGAAATTGATCCTCGTAGGCAGAGGGAATAGAAAATGCGAATAGGAGGTCTAGCTAAAATATAATTATATTATAAGGCTATTTAGAAGTAGATTGCATTAGTCCATATAGTATTAGTCCATATAGTATTAATTATTGCTCGTAGCCTTGTAATTCACGAGATTATATAATATTGTGATAAAGCAATTAGGCACATTATTTTATTGCAAATTATAGATGAAGTATATGTATGAGTAATATTTGAGTACTAAGTATGCCAATTCTATGTAAGAAAAATCCCGATGACTATTCATGATGAGGTTAATTCGAATTTTCGTAAATAGTACAAATAATGGTGTTTTTACTTTAATGGTGTCATCTGTAGCTGCGTGATACAGTAAAAGTCAGATGCAAAATTTCTAGACCCTTTCGGTAATATCTCAAATACATCTGCTAGTAAGCAAACCTACCAATCTGTAAATGTGTCATTAAAAGCACGATCTATAATTTCCTCAAAGATCTCATCAATAAGATCGAATTCTACATCCTGTAAATTCAGGGTAGACTCAAAATCTTGAAATGAATTATAGCTTAATTTCCTACTTTTTGTATCATCTATAAAGTTTTCATAATCGATGCTTGTCGAAACATCAAGACGATTAAATGCAACCGTAGTGCCCTCTACCGGTGCTACTGCATTGACCACATAGCGAGTAATGACTGGAGTGAAGACGATATCGGGGTCCTCTTCATCTAATACTAATCTTGTCTGAGTCTGCACTACTTTTCTTAATGTTTCTGAAAAAATTTGGCCTAATTCTGCAGGGGCATTTCTAGCACTTACTTCTGTATCCGCGACATAGTAACTTTTCATTTCTGTAGGAATGTTAATTCCTTTGAAAGAAATACAAGAGCTCATAAAAATCAAGAAAAAGAATATACAATACCTCATAATTGGATTTCGTGTTCTTTAATTTTTCTGTAAAGTGTTCTTTCCGAAATTCCTAACTCTTCGGCCGCATCCTTTCTTCGGCCTTTATGCTTTTTTAATGCTTTTTGTATCATTTCTACAATCATCTCTTCCAGCGAGAGAGATTCTTCTACTTCTTCCATGTCCCCGTATGGACCATTTTGTTGAAAATCATCCAGATATATAGATTGGTTCTCTCCTAGATTGATCGGTTGATATTTACCTTGAGGAGCGGATTCCGACTCTACTTTATACATAGGTGACTTCTCTTGCGATTGGGTGAGTGATTGTATTTGACGAATATCTGGAACGCTGAGATTATTGGATTTAATCAGTGCATACACCAAATTTTTTAGATCCGTCAAGTCAGATTTCATATCAAACAGAACCTTATATAAAATTTCTCGTTCTTCAAAACTAGTCTCAGAATTTTTTGATTCCTCAGTTATTTTAGAGGGCAAGTTTCTATGATTTAGCCTTGGGTTTATTTGTAATAGTTCTTGTGTGTCAAGTAGTTTATTTTCCGAAAGGACTGATAATTGTTCAACAAAATTTTTTAGTTCTCGGATGTTTCCTGGCCATCTATAATTAGCAATAAGTCGCTGTGCATCTTCCGTAAGTCTTACCGGATCCGTTCTATATTTACCAGAAAAATCAGAAGCAAATTTTCTGAAAAGTAAATAGATGTCCTCCCTCCTTTCGTATAATGCGGGTAACTTGATAGGGACAGTATTCAATCTATAATAAAGATCTTCTCTAAATTTTCCAGCATTAATTTTATTAATCAAATTAGCATTTGTGGCAGCTATAATTCGGACATCCGTTTTTACAACTTGAGAAGAACCGACTTTTATAAATTCGCCATTTTCTAGAACACGTAATAGGTAGGCTTGAGTATCCAAAGGCATTTCCCCGATCTCATCCAAAAATATAGATCCCTTATTCGCAGTTTCGAAGTAGCCTTTACGATCAGAAGTTGCTCCAGTAAACGCGCCTTTTTCATGCCCAAATAATTCAGAATTTATTGTACCTTCTGGAATGGCACCACAATTTATGGAGATGATAGATTCGTGTTTGCGCTTTGACATTTCATGGATAATCTGGCTTATCGCGTCTTTCCCAACACCACTTTCACCTTCTATCAGAACAGAGAGATCTGTATTGGCTACACGCAATGCGGTGTCGATTGCTCGATCCAACTCTTCCGAATTACCAACAATGCCATATCTTCTTTTAATAGATTGTACGTCCACTTATTTATAAATTAAGTAAAATTAAGATTCTATAATGTCTCCAAATAACGTTGCATGGGTAGCTTTGGTTACTTTTACCTGAACATAATCCCCTGGATTGCAACCTTCGGAACGATCAAAAATAAGGACTCGATTATGAGAATTTCTTCCTCTGTACTGTTGGTCTGACTTTTTAGATAAGCCATCTATGAGTACTTCATAAGTTTTTCCTACGCAGATCTGATTCATCTCATTAGACATCCTATTTTGTAATTCAATGATTTCTGCAAGCCGTCGTTTTTTTATCGTCAGAGGAATGTCATCTTCATATTTTCTTTGTGCTAATGTGCCCGGTCTTTCGGAATAGAAAAACATATATGACAAACTATATTTCGCATAATCTATCATCTTCAACGTATCCTGATGTTCCTCTTCTGTCTCACTACAGAATCCTGCAATCATATCTGAAGAAATCGCACAATCGGGAATAATTCGATATATGGAATCAACTCTTTCTTTGTACCATGCACTGTCATAAGTTCGATTCATCATTGAAAGAACTCGATCATTACCTGATTGCACCGGTAGATGAATGTAGTCGCAAATATTATGATATTTTGCAATCGTATGGATGACTTCGTCCGTAATATCTTTTGGATGAGAAGTGGAAAATCGAATCCTCAATAATGGATTTACCTTCGCTGTCATTTCTAATAGTTGAGCAAAATTCACCACTTCTTTACTTTCAGGATTTTCCCATTTATATGAATCTACATTTTGCCCTAACAAAGTTACTTCTCTATAACCTTTATCAAATAAATCTTGGGCTTCTGCAATCACTGTAAAAGCGTTTCGACTTCTTTCTCTTCCTCTAGTGAATGGCACCACACAAAAAGAACACATATTATCACAACCTCTCATAATAGAGATGAATGCAGATACACCATTTTGATCCAATCTCATTGGTGAAATATCAGCATAAGTTTCCTCTTTGGATAGAATTACATTGACTCCTTTTTCTCCATCATCCGCCTTGGATATCAAATTAGGAAGATCTCTATATGCATCAGGACCCACAACGATATCGACAAGTCGTTCTTCTTCGAGTAATTTTGCTTTCAATCTCTCAGCCATGCAACCTAATACTCCGATGACAACTTCTTTATTTTTCTTCTTTATTTTATTGAAAATGGAAAGCCGCTGTCGCACATTTTTTTCGGCTTTTTCTCGGATAGAACAGGTATTTACTAGAATTAGATCCGCATTATGCATATCCTGAGTTGGACCATATCCTTCTTTATTGAGAATCGAGGCTACAATTTCTGAGTCGCTAAAATTCATTGCACATCCATAACTTTCAATGTAAAAATGCTTTTCAAAATTGTCTTCCGGTAACTTGGCAAACACCTCGCCTTGCCTTTTCCTAAGGATTTTACTTTTATCGTGTATTATGGTTTGCTGATCTTGCATCGTCTACATTTTAAAACTCCCCAAAATTAAGTATTATTCCTCTTTTATGACAATATGGCAGAAATAAATGTATAATTAATTGCTCTGAGTCCAAAATGAGCTCATTTCAATCTATTAATGGATGTATTTTAATTAACTATGGCTTTCGGTTGAGGTTTTTACAGTTGAAAATGGTTAATAAAGGGTAGAAATAGGGTAGAGTAACTCATTTGGCAAAGATCAATTGACCCAGCCTCCCTTACAAGAGGGGATTAAGCAGATGTATTGTGATTTGATCTTATACTGATATTAAACCTCATATAGACAAGGCGACCTTACCCTCTTTGTTTGTTCAGAGAGGGTCATATTCACAAAGTGAATTTGGGGTGGGAAAGAACAACTTACCCAACCTCTCTTACAAGAGAGGAGTAAGCAGACGTATTCTGATTTGTTCTGACTCTAATAGAAGGTCTCATGTAGGTAACACGACCTTACCCTCTTTATTATTTTATAGAGTGGGGCAAATACACAGGTGTAAATTTCAATTGAAATTTACAACAGGGTGAAATTGAGGTGAGTCAATACTTTGTTTAAAACGTTTAAAACTTGATCCTTTCGGGAGAATAGGGGCCTTTTAATGAAACATCTTTACCCAATGCATCGAATTTAACTTCTTTTAATTCTTTATTGATATGCATTTCCATTTGGTCGGTGTGATGCGGGCTATCTTTTCTATTGGAGGAACCAAAGCAATTGGAGGTTTCTATTTTAGCTAATCCATCTTTGTCGTAAGAAGCAAATAATATGTAGGAATCACCTAAATAACTTTTATATAGTCCGTCCTTGTAAGGAACTGTGTAAAGTGTTGCGATTGCTTCGGGGATACCTCCGATGGGTAATTCTATACCGTTTCTGACATGTTTTTGTAAGTCGCCCAAAGCCACATTCAACGTTCCAAAATGCTTCATCAAATGTTTTTGTGCAAATTCTAAAGCTTCAACAAAAACTTCTTCTGGCAGGTCTGTATTTATTTCACTGATGTGATTCTTTGCCATATATTTGAGCAAATGCTGAATAGCCAATGATAATATAGTAACTTCTTGGTTTTGAATATCTGTTTCGCCATTCCAATTTTGCAACTTGAGGATTACATCTCGTATGTGTGGAAATTGTCTTTCGTCTAGATTTCTGATTACATCTAAATTTCCGATATTCCGTGTATAAAGAGGAAACTCCATTTTCGAGTCATACTTGATGTCTTTTAGGTCTGCATAATCAATGGATTGGTATTTCTCAAAAAGAGATTGGAATCGAATGCTCCTTGCCGTCCTACCTTTTTGGTATCCCATCCATTCTGGAAAATCCTCCATACTAGGATCTTCCTCGCTACAAGTACAATCAAAAGAAGTATTATTAGCATTAAAAATATAACCGCATTTAGGATTTAGAATTGACAAAAGGCTATCTATCGGTAAAAATTCTTCTTCCCATAATGCATCGCTGTATTCTCCAGGAAGAACATTACTATAATCATATTTAGGATTTTTCTTTGGAAATAGTCCATTCCCAAGATAGAAGATATTCTCATCTTTATCCGCATAGACCAGATTTAGGCTTGCTATCTGTTGCATATCTAAGGCTGCACGAAATTCATCAAAATTATTGGATTTATTCATTCGATACCATTGTTCTGCCTGTCCAATGACCATGTTAGAGGGAAAGCGGACACTAAAATATCCTTCTTTGTTTTTTATAACCATACCATGTATTCCCTCATAAAATGTTTTAGCAACAGGAATTTTAAAGGGACCAATTTTTACTTTTGTTTTAAACTTCTTCTTTTTCAGTGTCAAGATTTGATCATCAAAATGGTACTTAAGTTTTTCCCCATCCACCATTTTCAGTTTGTAGACATCTGTAAAGTCGTCATAATTAACGGTGTGTGTCCATCCTAGATTTTCATTTGTGCCAATGAATGGTGTAATCCCGGCCGCGAATGTAGCTCCATGAAAATGCCATCCTTCTTCGGTGTTTATCTGCACTTCATACCAAGAAGCAAATCCTTCTAAAGGTTGATGGGAATTGCAAACTAAATACGTATTTCCATTGGATGTGTAATTGGGAGATACCGCAATACCGTTAGAACCACTGGGGACCTTGTTTTTATCTAGAGAAGCAAGGTCGTTTTCGAATATCCTTCCTAAATCAAAATAATTATTAGATATGAAAAACATATTCAAAATGTAGCCAGCGATCACATCGTATTCTGTGATTGGTAATAAGTATTGATTCCTTACTTGATCCGGATTGTGTGATGCATATGCGTTCATGCCATCTGCATAAGCTTTTATTATTTTCTTAAATTCCTCAGAGAAACTATCTTCATACTTTTCTTCTACAACACCATATGCATCGACAATAAATGCGGCAGCATCGAGTAAGGCTCCATCCTTGCCCTTATCCTGAGCAAGAAGACTATTTACGGCTAACAAGGTTTCTTGAACATCTTGAAAATTATCTTCGCATTGTACCCAAGCCAATGCATAAGCAGCTTGTGCGTCTGTCTTGGTATAGATGTATGGAACACCATACCCATCTCGATAGATTTTTATATCTTCAATGATGATGGACTGACCTGCACATATGTTAGAGAGAAAACTCCAAAATATTATGAATAGAAAATACTTCAAACTATATAAATTATGTAAAAATTGTTTATTAAATATTCCCAATATATGCACTATCCGTAATCAATTGACCTCCTTTGCTTTTACATGATCATATACCGAATAATATCTTTCTAATAAGTCCATATTATAAACTAATTTTTTAAAAAACCTCACCTGATCATCAAGTTGGCTAATCAATCTCATCAAACATCTCAATCAATGCTTGCTCAGAATTTAGTTTGTTTTTAGTAGACTTAATATATTGCTGAATATATGGGTCATCACTAAATGCCTTTTGAATATTCTTCGTAGAAAGTTTAAATTTCACAATAGTATCATCCGTTATAACGGCCAGTTCATTTTTACGATTGAATCTTCTAAAACTTGTCGCCACTCCAGGAGTTTGGACTGTATTTTCGTAATCTTTTACGTAGAAGTAATTTGCAAGGATGTATTTATCCCCTTCATGTAAGACCACATGATATCCCGAGGAAAGTTTTGAATTAATATTGCTTCGAATGATTAAAGTATCTCGTATCACATCCTTTCTAGATGGGTTATCCGATTTGAGAATCATAATTTCAGGATAAATTTTTGAAGGCAGTCTTATATAGGAACCATTTTGGACAATTTCGAAATCATTGTCAAAACCGTTATAATTACCTTTGAGTCCTTTAAACTCTTCCCCGTTTACACCTTTGATGTTTACCTTAACAAGTTTGTCAAAGAGATAAGGTGATCCTTTGAAATCATCATAACGTGTCGTATCTAAAGGTTCTCTATTTATTAATATTATTTTATTGCCTTGACTCCATATCGGTGTTCCAAAAAGTAGAAGCAAAAGACTAAAAATTGTGATTTGTGTTTTCATTTGATTATGCATGTAATATGATCAGAATAAATTTTTTAAAATTAAAAAATATAGGAATTCTTTCGGCTATTTAATAAATCTATATCTTATTCCACTATAAACCATCCGACCAAAAATTGGCCCCCATATAAATGTGCTATCAAAATATGGGTCGTTTGGATTGTCAGCGGCTATAATTGGATTATGCTGCTTGTAGTTAAGAAGATTTTCAACTCCTAAATACCAATCAAAGTTATCATTCCATGTTTTACTCACCTGCGTATTTACTAAAAAGTAACTTGGTGAATTCGTGTCTAATCTGTAAGGGGAACCCTCTGTGCTAGGAATTCGTGTTGGACCAACCCAATTTAGAGTTAAGTCAAACATCAGCGCTTCATCTGTTTCGTAAGCTACATTGATGAATGCTCTATGAGCTGCTGTCAATGGCTTAGATAAAAACGCATCTTTGTATTGGGTTTTCACATCATTCAAGCGATAAGCTATTCTAAAATCTACATTTTCGAAAAACTCATAATCAAGTTGAGCTTGTACACTATTAGAATACGACTGTCCTTCCAAATTGTATAAGTTCAATTCTTGAACATTAGAATCATAATCTACGACGACCTGATTTTCGAATTCTGTTCTGTAGTAATCTAATGATAGGACCATTTCTTTTTGTCGAATATCTATGTACTTCGTATAATTGACCCCATAATTCCAGGAGATTTCTGGTTCTAGGTTATATGGATAATCACCGTTGCTCGATTGGATATTAAATTTTCTATTGGAAGCCAATGCACCAATATTCTCACTAAATATACTAGCCGTTTTTAGCCCTCTCCCTGCGGATACTCTAAATACATCATTGTCTGTCACCATGTATCTTGCATGAATTCTCGGAGTAACAAAACCACCATAGCTATTGTGATAATCATATCTAATGCCAGGGACAATGGCTAATTTCCCCTTGGCTAATAGGGTCCATTCCATAAATGCTCCAGGAACTATTTCTTCCCGAATAAAATCTTTTGCTACAAAGTACTCGTCGAATTTATCATATTGAAAGCTCGTTCCAAATCGTAAACCAATAGATTCATTCCCACCTACAGAAGTTTGAAATATCAAATTGCTGTATAAAGATTTCTGAGTAGCATCGTAGATTCTCGTTCCAAATTGTGCGTCTTGATCATGGAATACGCCTGACAATTGAAATCCGATACTTTGATGTTTTTTAAAGAGGCCAACTTTCCCGATTTTCAACCAACCTTCCATTCTATTCGTAGAGATGTCTGAAGACCAATGTTCAGTTCCATGGTGATGATGACCTTCATGCTTAAATTGATCTAGTTGACCACCTGTATGGCTTATAAAATTTCCTTTGATTCCAAATTGACTAGACCAACCATTGTCTGATTGATATTTCCATCGATTTGTAAAAATTAAATCTTTTTCTATCGGATCATCCAAAAAGCCGTCTACATTAGAATCTGTTTTTAGGGTTCTATATTTTCCATGTAATAGTACTCCTGTTGACCAATGTTCACCTAGATCTAATTTAGCATTAGCATTGGCTTCCATTCGACCACCTTGATTAAAGAATAGATTCAAGAAAAAATCCTCACTATTCTCTGGTTTTTTCATCTCTACATTGATCTGACCTGTTAGACTCTCATATCCATTTATAACCGACCCAGTACCAGTGTTTAATTGAATGGCTTCTATCCATGGACCTGGAATATAACTTAATCCATAGATGGCAGAAAGCCCTCGAATATCTGGTATATTTTCTCGAGTAATTTGGACATAAGGCCCTGCTAATCCGAGCATCTCAATCTTACGTGTCCCAGTGACGGCATCAGTTATCCCTGAATCTACGGTTGGGTTGGTCTCAAAACTTTCTGAAAGATTGCAACAAGCCGCTTTGCATAATTCTTTAGAACTGATGGTTTGTATCTTATAAGGATCAATTCTAGACACTGACGTTGTCTTTTGCTTATATGTGATATTAATGGCATTTAGCACAACGGAATGATCTAGTACTATTGAGATATATTCATTTGATTCTACTGAAATTGTGTCTTTTGCAAATCCAATATAACTTATCACAAGGTCTGCCGCATCATTGGGCAAAGGCAAAGAAAAATAACCGTTGTCATCTGTGGTCGTACCGGTATATGTATCCAATATCGTCACATTAGCACCAAGTAAAGGATTTGAAACTCCTTTTTTATTGACTTCAGTCACGATTCCTTCTATGAAGAAGCCATCATAGTGTGTATGTCCCTCGTGTATATCATCACTAAAATTAACATCAAATTTGTCCCCATCTTCTATTCCAGCATTATGATGATGACCCTCATTCTCGTGTCCCTCATGTTCGCCATGTCTAAGATCTTTATGTCCATTCTCCTCTGTTGCCTCAACCCCCTGTCCATTCATCATCGCCTCACTATCTTCCTGCGAAAGTTCTCTATATTTGCAACATCCGGGTAAGCTATCATATGCTTTATCCGATGCTTTATTTTTCGAAGTGTCATGACCTGCTTGGGCAATTTTTTGATGTAATTTACTTTCATCAAATTTGTGGTCAACCACTTTGATTTTAAGGATATTATCATCTATGTTATATTGTGCTTCTACAACCCCTTTTACAGAACTGGCAACTTCTTCTATTCTAGCTTTGCATCCACCACATACACCCTTTACAAATATGTTGTAAGATTTATGTTTTGCATCATTATTACTGATTTCCTCGGTAGTACTATCAATCTCACTATTAACCTCAATATCAACCTCCGCTTCATTCATCATCGCCTCACTTTCTTCTTGTGAAAGTTCTCTGTATTTGCAACATCCGGGTAAGCTATCATATGCTTTATCCGATGCTTTATTTTTCGAAGTGTCATGACCCGCTTGGGTTATTTTGTGATGTAATTTACTTTCATCAAATTTGTGGTCAACCACTTTGATTTTTAGGATATTATCATCTATGTTATATTGTGCTTCTACTACCCCTTTTACAGAACTGGCAACTTCTTCTATTCTAGCTTTGCATCCACCACATACACCCTTTACAAATATGTTGTAAGATTTATGTTTTGCATCATCATTACTGATTGCCTCGGTAGGACTATCAATCTCACTATTAACCTCACTATCAACCTCCGCTTCATTCATCATCGCCTCACTTTCTTCTTGTGAAAGTTCTCTGTATTTGCAACATCCAGGTAAATTATCATAGGCATTATCTGGAGCTAAATATCTGGAGGTATCATGACCTGATAAAGCTATTTTTCTATGGAGATTATCTTCAACAAATTCAAGATCATCTACTCTGATGCTTAACATCATATCGTCTATATTATAGTCCACTTCATAGACTCCATTTACGGTAAGTGCAGCTTCTTCTATTCGAGCTTTGCATCCGCCGCATACACCATTGACGAAAATATTATAACGAATGAATTTAGGTTCAATATTTTCCACAATAGGGATCGTATCTGTCTGACCGAATAAACAGAAAGAAAATAGCACAAGTAGCGCTACTAAGGTTTTTTTCATGGTAAATAAAATTAGTTAATCAATAAATAAGAAATCTTGATTAACTAAATTTGGGAGGCTGCCATATGTCAATGTTGCAGCAAAATGAATGACTTGATTTATAATTAAAATTAGAAGGAAAAATGCTTAAATCTTGATGGGCAATCTTTGTGAGAGAATTTGATTCAACATCAATAGCATGAAAACAACATCCACAAAAAGGCGAACATCCATCATGATCTTCATCCTTTTGTTCATTTTCCGAAGGAGGAAAACTTGTCAAATTATATGATTTTTTAGATTGAAGCGTGTCATCTGAATTGACATTATTGAAGTCTTCCGCAGTACCGTGATCACAACAATCATTGAAGGAACAAGAGAATATAGTCTCTGTAAATACTAAACTTGCTAATATGAATGCTATAATTTTCACCAATGACTAATGTATCTTATATAACGCATAAGTATGATTCAAAGTTATTCCAAATGTGTTAAAAAATGTAGCCTATTATACATTTTTTATAACCAAGGCGGAAGCACCTCCACCACCATTACACAAAGTCGCACACCCAACATCGCTATCATTACTTTTTAGTGCATGATTCAATGTTGTTACGATACGAGCTCCGGAAGCTCCAAGCGGATGTCCTAGAGATACCGCTCCACCATTCACATTGATTTTATCTAAGGAGATTCCTAGTTCTTTTGCGAAAGCAAGAGTAACTACTGAAAATGCTTCGTTAACTTCAAAAAGATCAATATCGCTCTTAGATAATCCAGCTCTTTCTAAAGCCAAAGGTGCGGCCAATGTTGGCGCAGTTGTAAACCATTGAGGTTCTTGTGCTGCATCCGCGAAGGATAAAATCTCAGAAATAGGTTTTAGGCCATATTTTTCAACGGCTTTTTCGCTTGCAATTATGAGGGCTGAAGCACCATCATTTATGGTCGACGCATTGGCGGCGGTAACCGTGCCATCTTTTGTGAAAGCAGGGCGAAGATTTGGAATTTTTTCGAATTTGACTTTTTTAAATTCTTCGTCTTCTGCCATTATAATTGGGTCTCCCTTTCGTTGTGGAATAGAAACAGGGATTATTTCATCGTTAAATTTTCCAGCTTCTGTGGCCGCCGCCGTTTTTTTGTAAGAATTGATTGCGAATTCATCTTGTTCTTCTCTGGAAATACTGAACTTAGTGGCTGTGTTATCAGCATATATCCCCATGGCATCATGATCGTAGGCATCATTTAGTCCATCTCTTTGAAGTCCATCAATCAATTTTCCACTCCCAAATTTATACCCAAATCTCGCTTTATCAAGGTAAAATGGAATATTCGACATACTTTCCATTCCACCGGCTACCATGATGTCTGCTTGACCCAACATAATGGTTTGTGCAGCAAGCATAATTGATTTCATGCCTGATGAACATACTTTATTGATTGTTGTGCAAGGTATGGAATTGGGTATTCCTGCAGCTAATGCAACTTGTCTCGCAGGAGCTTGACCTAGATTCGCTTGGACCACATTACCCATATATACTTCTTGCACTTGTTCGGGACTAACACCCGCTTTTTCTAGAGCTCCTTTGACTGCTATGGTCCCTAATTGTACAGCAGAAAAACTAGCTAATTGACCTCCCCAACTTCCGATTGGTGTTCTTGTGGCTGATACAATATATACTTTTTGCATGTGGATTATTATTTATTATTGATAATTTATTACACTTATATTAACCTTCATCTCGGACTTATAACCTTCATCTCGGACTTA
>Ga0114956_1003102_pt1 | contig 12900 bp, 11 predicted proteins | sample MaitaG_FD_87304 | JGI IMG/M metagenome (GOLD analysis project Ga0114956, IMG submission 87304) | Marine algal microbial communities from Maine, USA - Maine_Asex2 metaG | ecosystem: Host-associated > Algae > Red algae > Unclassified | place: Maine, USA | collected 2015-01-05 | reverse complement strand
CGTAGTGGGTGGGCAACATCCAGAAGGCTGGCCAGAGACCCTGGCCAGCGGGGAGCTTGGCGCGCGCCTCGACATAGCCGTGCGTCATCTTGAAGCTCTCGTATGAGGTGATGATGCCCGAGAGGTAGTTGACCTTGTCGGCATCGTAAGGGGGTCGATAGCCCGGTTCATCCTGTGTGCCGACGGCATCTCCGTAACGGTAAGTTGATGCCTTGCGCTTGTACAAGGGATCGTTTCGCGGTGGCCGGGGCGGCGGCGGCAGACTGGCGGACGTGGGTGTTGCATTGATCTTTAACGTACTGCCCGTAAGCTCGAAGGGATCGGATGCGGTACCCTCCAGCTCGGCATGCATGTGCAGGGTATCGACGTAGAGCTGTTCCTCGCGATTGATGGGCCAGTAGGGACCCCAGAGGAGACTGGTGTGCCATTTGTTGGGGTTGAGGGTTGTGCTGCTGAATTCGTCGTTGAATACCAGGTCGTAGTTGGCAAGGTTTGGGGCGAGGTTGCCTGCAGGCGGAATGGCTGGAGGAAGGGTCGTGTTCGACAACGTTGTATCGGAGAGGACGACATCGTCCAGTCGCAAGTCGCCACGTACAAGAAAGCCGTTGACGGCTAGAAGCGTATTGCCCGGCTCGGCAGCGGCGAGATCGGCTGAGAGATTACGCGAAACGATGTGCCAGTTGCCATCACGCAGCGCTGGGCCGAGGCCGGTGTGGACGTAGACTCCCCCGTACAGGCCAAGATCAGTCGTGCGATCGTCGTAGGTGAGGAATCGGGTGCCGCCGGTCGTGGCGATGGTCACGTAGATGTAGAACCGCTCGGACGAACGCATGCGCCAGGACAGAAACGTGCCGGAGCTATCGTTCCAGCCGCCGTTCGACGCGTTGTTCCCGCCGAGACGGAAGCCGTTCTGTGTACCGGAACCGGCGAGATCGATGACGGAGCTGCCGAGCACGGTATCTACGACGACCGAGATGGTCGCGCCATCCGGGCTTGCGTCATAGACTGTCCAGCCGGTCGTCTCCCCGTCCTCGGCGTCTTCGTAAACGGCGACGCTATCGTCGCCGCCTCCTGTGTTGCTACTGTCGGGGTTGGAGTCGGAGAGGTTGATGTCATCGATGCGTAGACTGCCGCGCACGAGGAAGCCATTGACGGCTAGTAGCGTGTTGCCTGGTTCGGCCGCGGTAAGGTCGGCGGAAAGATCGCGCGTGATGGTATGCCAGTTACCGTCGCGAAGCCCTGGGCCTAGACCGGTGCGAACATAGACCCCCCCCTGAAGGCCACGATCGGTTGAGCGGTCCTCGTAGGTGAGGAACCGGGTGCCCGCAGTGGTGGATACAGTGACGTAAACGTAGAAGCGTCCTGATGAGCGCATTCGCCAGGACAAAAAGGTGCCGGAGCTGTCATTCCAGCCGCCATCCGACGCTTTGTTGCCGCCGAGACGGAAGCCGTTCTGTGTGCCGGAACCGTCGAGATCGATGACTGAGCTGCCGAGCTCGGCGTCGGCGACGGCCGAGATGGTCGCACCACCTGGGCTGGCGTCATATACCGTCCAGCCGGTTGTCTCCCCATCCTCGGCATCCTCGTAGTTGATGGTCGAAGAGCTTGCCTCACCGGCTACGAGTCCGGCAAACAGCAGGGCGGCTTGGAGGAGAGCGGTTGTAGCTCCCCTAAGATGCATGGTTGACATTGGTTTCGATGTTACTGGAATGGAAGTTAGTGGTGCATGCGTAACACGGACGTAACCAGACGCATCGAGTACGTCCACAAGCGTCGCGTACATTGAAGGCCAGCCCGCGCAAGTGCCGGATATCCGTCCAGCCATTGAAAACAATTTTGCTCGCTTAGATAGGGACAACGGTTCTGCGATAGCCTAGTCTTGCGCTGACCGGACGCGGTGACCGGTCCGCGATATCGATTCAGGCGAGTTACCTACCATAGTCGTCGCCCGTTGCGAGAGGCGTCGTGCCGGGCTGCGGCAGATTTTCGACCCTGCTGTCTGTCGCGCCAACGGGGAGAATTTATCGTCGGACAACTCCCGTTGATATTGCAGTCAACCCATCCGAATCTGGCGGCGACGCCATTGAAACGACGAAACTTACATGTCCAGAATTCTCATCCTCGGCGGCGACGGCTATCTCGGCTGGCCGACCGCGATGCACCTTTCCGCTTGCGGGCACGACGTTACTGTTGCCGACAACTATTTCCGACGACACGCCTGCGATGAGCTTGATACCGGCATGCTCTACGCCGTGCCGAGCCTGGTCTCTCGGGCGCGCCGTTGGCAAGAGGTTTCCGGCAGAACGATCCGCGTTGTCATCACTGACCTCGCCCAGCCAAGTCGCATGAGAGCATTGTTCGACGATTCGGCCGTTTGCGACCACCCTTATGGAGAGCGCGCCGACGGCAGCTACGACACGGTGATCCACTACGCTGAGCAGCCGTCGGCACCGTACTCGGTAATGAACTTCGAACGAGCTGACACCACACTCGTCAACAACCTCCGGGTAACCAACAATCTGATGTGGGCGGTGCACGATCATTCGCCGGACTCGCATATCGTCAAGCTCGGCACGATGGGCGAGTATGGCACCCCGAACATCGACATCGAGGAAGGCTGGTTAGACGTCGAGCACAAGGGACGCAGTGATCGTTTCCTGTTTCCGCGTCAGGGCGGTTCGATCTACCATACGACGAAGGTCATGGATACCGATCTCCTCTGGTGGGGCGTACGGATGTGGAATTTGCGCGTCACTGACCTCATGCAAGGGCCGGTTTACGGTCTCGATACCGAGGAGACTCTACGTGACGAGGCTCTTCGGACGATCTTCAATTACGACGAGATCTTCGGAACCATCATCAATCGATTCGTCACCCAAGCGGTCGCGGGCTATCCATTGACTGTCTACGGCAAGGGTGGTCAGACCCGCGGTTATCTCAACATCCGGGACACGCTGCAGTGCGTCGAGAAGACGATCGCTACTCCAGCTGAGGCGGGCGAGCTCCGAATCTTCAATCAGATCATGGAGACGTTCTCGGCGAACGAACTCGCCGAACGAATCGCGAGCGTGGGCCGCCAGCGGGGTCACGACGTCGAGATCAAGCCGATCGCCAACCCGCGCAAGGAGGCCGAGGAGCATTATTACAACCCCACCTACCAGGGCCTGGTCGACATCGGCGTCGAGCCGCACTACCTCACCGATGAGGTGCTCGCCGACATGTTCAAGACCGTTGAGCGGCATCGCGACGCTATTCGGAAGGACGTCATTTTCCGCGGAGTCAGCTGGCGGTGAACTGGCTGATCACCGGCGGTTGTGGGTTCATCGGTTCGAGGCTGATCGCCGACCTGCTCGTCGAAGGAGAACACCAGGTGCGCATCGTCGACGATCTGAGCGTCGGCAAGGCAGACTCGCTGCCAGTCGGCGTCACAGTGACTGAGCTCGCGGCGTCGCAGATCGCTGGTGCTCCAGTCGGGCTTGAGCTACTGATTGCCGACGTGACCGACATGTCCGCCATGCGGGTAGCCGCCACTGGCTGCGATGTAATCGTTCACCTGGCAGCGAATACTGGTGTAGGACCGTCGGTCGAGGACCCGGTGTCCGACTGCCGCGTCAACGTACTCGGTACGATCGCGGTGCTCGAGGCAGCGAGGGCAAACGGTGTCGGCCGTTTCGTGTTCGCCTCCAGTGGTGCGCCAGTAGGCGAGGTGGAGCCACCGATCCACGAGAATTTGCCTGCACGACCGGTTTCTCCCTATGGGGCGAGCAAGCTCGCTGGCGAGGGCTACTGCTCCGCCTATGCCCACTCTTTCGGGGTCGATAGCGTCGCTCTGCGCTTTGGCAACGTCTACGGGCCTGGATCGGGGCACAAATCGAGTGTTGTCGCGAAGTTCATCAAGTCTTCGCTCGCCGGGGAGACGCTCGAAATCTACGGGGACGGCTCGCAGACCCGAGATTTCATCTATCTTGACGACCTGATCCGCGCCTTGCGTCTAGCGGCGTCGGTCGAGGGGATCGGCGGAGAGGTATTTCAGATCGCCACCAATCGCGAGACGAACCTGCGAGAGCTCATCGACGCGCTTCGGATCGCTTTTGAAGCGCGCTTGCTAAAGCTTGGCGATGTGGTCTTCACAGAGCCTCGGCGTGGTGACGTCATGCGCAATTTCTCGGACACGTCGAAGGCCGCCGAACGGCTTGGCTGGCAGTCGAAAATTGCCCTCCAGGAGGGCCTGGTCGCAACGCTGGACGATTTTCTGGACGAACGTGGGAGTACAAGCACTTGATCAGGCCACTGGGTAACGGAAGAGCGTGACGATGAGTTTTCTGAGTGGCAAGAAAATCCTGGTGACCGGCGCTTGCGGAACCGTCGGAAGCGAACTGGTACGTCAACTCTTGCGTGGTGAAGTGCACGACCCGGCGGAAGTTCTTGGAGTCGACAACAACGAGAGCGCGTTGTTCTTCGAGGATCAGGAGTACCTCGACGACGGGCGCGTGAACTACGCGATCGCGGATATTCGCGACGGTCAGTCGTTCTCGAGACTTTTCGAAGGAATTGACGTGGTCTTCCATACTGCCGCCCTCAAGCACGTTGTGCTGACCGAGCGCGCTCCGGATCAGGCAATCCTCACCAACGTCGTCGGCGTCCAGAACGTGATAGAGGCGTCACGCCGGGCGAAGGTCGGTACGGTCATCTTCACGAGCTCCGACAAGGCGGTCAATCCGACCAACGTCATGGGAACCTCCAAGCTCATGGGAGAGCGCTTGATGACTGCGGCAAACAGTGGCGAGCGAAATCGCGATACGGTCTTTGCCTCGACTCGCTTCGGTAACGTGTTGGGCTCGAGCGGCTCGGTGTTCCCTATTTTCCGGAACCAGATCGCCAAGGGCGGCCCCGTTACCATCACCCACGACGAGATGACCCGTTTCGTCATGAGCATCGAGGAGTCGGTGCGTCTCGTCATCGAGTCGGCTGAGGTGGCTCGTGGCGGCGAGGTCTTCGTGACCAAGATGCCGGTCGTGCGAATCGTCGACTTGGCCCGTGCCATGATCTCGATGTTCGCAGCGTCGTGTGGCCACGATCCGAGGGCGATCGAATTGCGCATCATCGGCACGAAGCCTGGAGAGAAGCTTTACGAAGAGCTGATGTCCGACGAGGAAGTAAGGCGTGCCGTGGAGTTGAATCGATTCTTTGCCGTGCTGCCAGCGTTCAGGGGATTCTATGAGTCTATCGACTACGCATACCCCGATCTCGTTAGCGCGAACGTAAGCGATCCGTACGTGTCCGCACGACAAAGGGCGCTACCTGTGGAGGAGATTGTGCTGCTCCTGCAGCGCTACGGACTCTCGGACGTGGCGGCCGGCGAGCAGATTGAGCGATATTGGCCAGGAGACAAATCGACTTCAGGTCGAGCCGAAGCGGCGACATCATGACGGCTGGTACTCGGTTCGGTGAACATTGGCGATGAAGGAAAATCGCTCTCGCTCGGCGATCCGAATCGCGGCGTTCAAGCGTCTGGCGATGTGGCACGTCATGGCGAAGCCGCTGAATCTCGTCCTCGTGACCGAATTTCCGAAAGCCGGAGGCAGCTGGTTCTGTCAGATGATTGCTGAGGCGACGGCGCTGCCGTTTCCGCGCAATGTCACACCGCACATGGAGTCGTGTGTGCTGCACGGCCACCACTTGCCGCGCCTTCGGTTCGGCAAGACGATCGCCGTTGTGCGCGATGGCCGTGATATTGCCGTGTCCGCCTATTTTCATTTTCTGTTCGAAAACGAACGGAACTCCCCGTTCTCTGTGCGGCGACACCGGGCTCGCTGCGGCTTCGATAACTACATGGATGTGAGGACCAACCTCCCGGCGTTCATCGAGTACCTCTTCGGTTCATATGCACGAGAGCGGACAGGCTTTACCTGGAGTGAGTTCGGACGAGCCTGTCGCCAGATGGAAAGCGTCCATATCGTTCGCTATGAGGACCTGCTGGCAGACCCTGCGAAGGCGCTCGGCGAAGCGCTTGTCTTTCTCGGTCGAGCCGTCCCGTCAGCGGAGTCGATGGCCGCAATTGTCGACAGTTACTCTTTCGTGACTCAGCGTGCTGCCCTGCCATCCGCGTCCGCCGAATCGCCGAGTTTCCTGCGCCGTGGCGTGGCTGGCGACTGGAGGAATCACTTTACCGAGGAAGCACGCCTGGTCTTTGCGAGGCACGGCGGAGCGGAGCTTGAGGCTCTCGGCTACGAGGTGGACAGAAGCTGGGTGAGGCCGACAGCCGATGCTTGACTTCGCCCCTGATGTCCAGTCGATGACAAACTCCGCGGCGTGCGGCCCTCGATAATTTGCTCGCAAGGACGGACTACGCTTGAAGATTGGTAAACCGGGAGGCACCCTTGAAGGTGAGGAGATGCAGCGCACGTTCGACAGGACGGCTGCGCCCGGACGACTGTCGCTGGCTGCGGGCCTGACTGTGATCATCACGCGACCTTTACGCGTTCCTGATGGCTGGTGGCTGGTCGGTGGCGTTGGAGCTAAGCCGCGGCTCGTCCTTGACAACGATTCAAATGACGTGGGCTGCGTCGTGGCGGACGGAGCGCTTACAATGGAGCACTTGATAGTTCAAGGTGATCTTCAACTCACGCGAGAGAGCAGCGATGATAAACGGAGCGTGGACAAGCCGCTGCGACGTCACGGTGTAACGTCGCGTAGGGGTCGGCTCGCCCTGCACGGCGTCGACGTAAGAGCGTTCGCGGGCGATGGCGTCCGTGTTGCCGACCGAGGTGTCCTTGATGCCCGACATTGCAACTTCAGTGGATGCGGCTTGCGTGGCGTGCGAGTGGCAGGTGGATCGGCTTTGCTCGAGGACTGCACTGCAGAAGGCAACCGGCATGGTGTCCTCGTGCACCTCGCGACCGCTGTACTGAGGCGAGTGAGTACAACCAGAAACCGTCGCCACGGCATCGTTGCGACCCACTGTCCCGACGGTGTACACATGCTCCGATGTTTTTCATCGGAAAATGGCCGATCCGGGATCGTCCTTGGCGGATCTCCGGCGTCGGAGAAAATCAATCGCGACTGGTCCGTCGAGGAGTGCGTGTCTGTGCGCAACGGCCAGCTCGGCTTTGCCGTCGATCCGACCGTCCGTGGCGAGGCGACTGCATTGTTACAACGAGGGCGGATCGTTCGTAGCGCGGCGATCGCGAACGGCGTGCACGGATTCAACGTCACACATGCCGATGATGTTGTGCTGGACACGTCCGTCGCGATCGGAAACACCCGCGATGGTTTCGCGATCGCCAACAGCATCCGCGTCGAGGTACGCGACTGTGATGCCTTCAGAAACGGTGTCCGCGGCGTTGCTTTTTACGGAGAGGCGGATCGAATCGCGACCAACCGTCTGCGCGGGGGCGATCTCAGGTTGAACGAGAAATCGCTGCATGTAAGTCGGGGTTTGCTTGCGACATCGAGCCCCGCCAGGATGGGCCGATGAGCGTCCGCTGCTGGATCTCGCTTTCGCGCCGGTCAGACTCGGCCGTGCGGCCGCGTGCCGACGCGAGGGGCTCGTAGTGCTCGTTTGGACAAGTATTCCCCTCGCGTTAGGCGGCAGAGTACTTGCCGCCAGTGGAAGCGTGTTCCTCTCGATCATGTTGAGCCGATACTACGGGTTGAGCGCGCTTGGCGTGTTCACGATCATGTCCACCGGCGCCACTCTCGCGGCCATCATCGCCGGGGGCGGCTATGGAACGGCTTTCCTGCGAGAGGCCAGTCGCCTCAATGCGACGGCGGAGCGAGGTCACATAGCCGAACTCTATCGAGCGGTCGGCCGACGGTTAGTGGTCAGGCTGCCACTGCAGTTCATACTCTGCGTCGCTGCGGGATTTCTCTATTCGTCGCTGGTCAGACCCTTGGGCGTCGCTGCCGTTCTCATGCTGTCGCTGCCCGTAGTGTTCTTGCCTTTGATCACGCTGAGCTCAGAGTACTTCAAGGCCATAAAACGGGCCGAGATTTCAGTACTGCTGAATCCAGGAGTTGCCGCTTTATTGACTGGCTGCTTCGTGTTGTTGACTGCTAGCGTGGTTGCATCTGCTGACGCGACCAGTCCCGTCCGGGCTTACGGTGCCTATGTGATCAGTTGCGCTGTAGTCTGTCTCCTCGGCTGGTTGCTGGTGCGCGCTGTCGCGAAGCCCGCGATACGATCTTCGTCTTTGGACATTGTACGGAACGAGTCGACAATCGCATCATCGCGCGCAGACTACTTCCGGGCACAGCTCTACACGTTTTTCAGCTTCAGCGGGCTCTTTCTAGTTGCGGGTTTGTCGCTCGATGAAAGCCAGATCGGTATCGTCCGGCTGGCGGAGCGGATAGCGGCGCCGATGGCGCTCGCTCTTTCTGTCATTACGCCGCTAATCGCCTCCGATCTCGCCGGGACCTACGCGCGCGGTGATATTGCAAGTGTCCGAAGGATTGTGCGGCGGACCGGAAACGTCTGTTTGGGGTTTGCTGTGACGTTCGCTACAGCGGTGATTGTCTACATCGACGAAATCGCCGCGGCGTCTGGCGTCGAGACGGCAGAGGTTTTTGTGCCTGTGATTGTCATCATGGTCGGCAGTGCCGTCAACCTTGCCTGCGGCCCGCTCGGCACCGTGCTCAACATGACCCGACACGAATGCGACGTCAAACGAATTTCTCTCATAACGCTCTGCGCGTCGCTGGTCTTCACCCAGATGGCGTTGTTGGTGGCTGGAATAGTGGGTTTCTCTGTCGCGCTCGCGTTTTCATACTGCCTTAAGAACGCCCTTATGCTCGTCGTCTACAGGCGCAACTTCGGCAAGGAGCAAGCTAAATGAAGTCCACCTGGAGGCTCAAATGCGTGCTGCACAGCCGCATCTACAACATTCGTTACCAAAAACTGCTGTCTGTCAATGCTGGGCAGAGCACGATCTTCGTTCATCCGCCGAAGACTGCAGGCACCAGTATCGCGAGTGCTCTCGGTATGCAGAATCCCGGTCATTTCACGCTGGAGCGTCACCTGCGCACGCGTCGGGTACCGGTTGAGCGGTGCATCATCTCGACGCGCGACCCGATAGCGCGATTGCAGTCTACCTTCCGGTATGCGCGAAAATCGAACCACGGCACACTGCTCTCGCCGGTGCGGTTTCTCAGGCGTTTCGGGCGGCTGGAGGATTTCGTCCTCTCGGACATGTTCCCGATTGCGGTACGCTACCATTACTTCTTCGGCTCTCAGTCTGGATTCACTTCCGGTATCGAGGGACTGAACTGTGAAGTGAGTATCGTCAGGCAGGAATATTTCGTCACCGATATGGCTAGGCTCGGTTTCGAAGACACGACGTTCAAGAACGTAAGCCCCGACATGGCAACTTCGGACGCCGTGGCGCTCTCCAACAAGGCGTCGGAGCGCGTACGCGTGTTGTATGCCGACGACTACCGCCTTATTGCCGAGCTGAGTGCCTCGATTCGATGAAAAACGGCAGGAACATGGAATGAAAACGAATCGAGATCGAGCGATAGTGATCTTCTGGGGAATTATTGTCTATTTCTCGATATTGGTCGCTTTCGCACTGGGCGGCTCATTCGATGTTTACCATCTTTGGTCGGTGGCAGGCGTGCTCGCATGTCTCGCCTATGTCGCCTTACGCTTCGGGCTCTACAGCTCCAGTTTTCTGTTGTCGTTCTTTTTTGCGTATCCAGGCTTTGCGGTGGCGTACGCAAATCTTTTCGGCGGAAACTACATCAAAAGTTACAACAGATTCCTTCAGGACGATGTATTTCTTGTCAACATGGCCGCTTTGTTATTCTTTTCGGGCTGTGTTTCGCTGGTCATGGTTTTGCATTTCGCGTCGAAATCCCGTAAGGAGCGGCAGCTCGAGCGCCTCCCAGCAATAGGGGGAGAGATCTCGCTGATCGCCAATCGTCGCTCAGTCCTGAATCGGTTCACGTGCACATGCTTCTGCATTGGTGTCGTGTTGTTCTCTCTGCTGATGGAGCAGGGAGGCACTCTGCTGAACCAATCCTACGGCGAGCTTCGCATCGATCGTACAAACACGTCCTTCGCGAGTGGTCTGTTCGCACTTTTCTGGGTACTCGCCTTTCTCGGCTATCAGAAGGGTTTCTGCAAGCAGCTGTTCATCGTCTGCACCGCAATAGCGGCGATCTGGCTGATGCTGCACGGCAAACGCGCACCTTTGCTCGGTATTGCCTTCATCATGCTCAGCTGGTTCGCTGCGAGACGTCAGATCAACGTGCGCGTAATGGTAGGTACAGCGTTGATCGTTCTCGCACTGTTCGTGATCGGTGAGGTGCGTTCGAACGCTCTGGCAAACTACACCACGAGTACCTTTTTTCAGGAGCTGTCATCCGTATCAGGGGATACAGTGGAGCTTCCCGGCAACGGCGCAGGTATCTACCTCACCTACCTCGGAACGCTTTACTTGATGGAGTCTCAATTGGTCCCCGAGCTCGGTTCGACCTATCTGTCCGAGATGGTGGGAATCGTTCCCGGCCCACTTCTCAATCTGGTCGGCGTGACTCCGTATGGAGGATTCGGTCCGGAGGTCTACGCTGAATCACTTCCATACGTAGGCGGAATGCATGTGCTGAGCGTCGGATACGCGAACTTTCTCATGGCGGGGATCGTCATGATCGGCGCGATCGCCGGTCTGGTTTTCACGTTCGTGCGGCGCTCTCTGGCAGGTGTCTCGGAAATGCGAACGGCAGTATCCTTTCTTCTGATCATGCTTGGGCCGGCTGCGCTCTGGTACAACGGATTCATCCTCGTGTCCTGGTCGCTCTATGCCATCCTGTTCATCTTCGCTCTGCAGAGGGTGGTGCCGAGGGCGGCCAGTCGACGGCTTAGCGATGGCCGCCGGGTGAACGGATGAAGTCTCGGGGGCAGGCTCGTTCGGACTCACCGTACGCTGCGATGAACGGGCTGGATGGAGCATCAGCGTGAGAATCGCGATCAACGCGCTGACTACGCGCGGGCGAGCTGGCGTTCGCTCGTATCTCGGCCGCGTCAGCGTCGACATGGCGCGTGTCTACGCAGAAGACCAGTTTCTGGTATTCATCAACCGCGAGGTGCTTGAAGACTTCGCCGATCTGCCGTCCAACATCAAGGTCGTGTCGTTCGATCTGTCGCGATTTCGCGTAGCCAGACGCGTGCTGATCGAGCAGTTCTGGCTGCCGCTTCTACTGCGACGTGAGCGCTGCGACATCGTATACACGCTCGCGGTGATGGACATCTTTGCGAGTCCCTGTCCATCGATCATCCGCATCGGCAACATGCTGCCGTATACAGAGGAGGCGATGGCTCTCCAGACGTCGCTAAGGAACCGGGCGAGACTCACGATCCTGCGTGCTCTGACGGCCGTGTCGCGGGGAAGCGCCGATGCGACGCTTGTCATGTCGGGAGCGGCGGCGGATATCCTTGTTGAGCGTTGTGAATTTTCTCCCCAAAAGACTATTGGCATCAATCGAGGCGTATCACCTTCGTCAACCCGCAAAGAACCGTATTCTGACCAAGAACTCGGTTTTCCCTTCATTCTAGTGGTATCGCACATCGTCGAGTACAAGCGCCTGCCCGAAATCGCAGATGCGGTTGTACGCCTCGGCGCGAGCCTCGGCAAGGCGAAGGTGGTTATCGCAGGCGAAGTAAAAGACCCGCACTTTGCGAGTTACCTCGACGATGTGCTGGCGCGGCACGGCCTTGCCGATCATGTCATCAAGGTCGGTCACGTTCCCCGTGGCCAGTTGGGCGATTTAATGGACCGGTCGCTTTTCACGATCTTCCCCTCGATGGTCGAGACCTGCCCGGTGACGTTGATCGAGATGATGATGGCAGGATGCGCTATGGTCGTCTCGAATCAGAGCGTGATGCCGGCACTCTGCGGCGATTCGGTGCTCTACTACGATCCACGAGACTCGGCGGCGCTCGCTGCTCGCATGTCAGAACTGCTGGCGTCGCGCGACCTGCGCGAGCAGCTCGGCGATGCCGTGCGTGCCCGCGTCGATACGCTCGGCATCGACTGGCCGACGGCGCTCGCCGCTCGCCGTCTTTTTTTCCAGCGCGTCGTCGACGGCGCAGAACTTCACGAATCATGAGCGAAGATTGCCGCTCGCCGAATGCTTTATTGCTTACGATGAGAAATGCTCAACAGCCTTCTCGCCACAGCGATGTGTCGACTACAGCTCGCTTGTCAGCAACGAGGACGAGCGGGATGCGCTTTGTAGCGCTTCACGACCTTCGGATGCGCGACAGATATGGCAAGATGTTCGGCCAGCTAGGTGTCGACGACGGTAAGCAGCGTTTGTCACCCGTTCCACGGCGCTGTGTTCAAACAGACACCCCTTTGCGTGATCTTCCCGATGCAGGCGATGCAGACTCTATGAAAGGCTTTACCGCGGTTATCGATATGGCCGTTCGACGGATGCGAACATAATTATGCATACAGCTCGATATTTAATCACTGGTGGAACAGGTAGTTTTGGAAGAGCAATGTTGGAGAGCTTGCTGGCAGCAAAAGCCGGCATGGTCATAGTCTTTAGTAGAGACGAAGAAAAGCAAGATACCTTGCGAAACGAGATTCGCGATCCTGCGGTCGAATTTCGTATAGGTGACGTCCGGGACAGATCAAGTATTGATGACGCCATGCGCGATGTTGATTTTGTGTTTCACGCTGCCGCCTTGAAGCAGGTGCCGTCGTGCGAATTCTTTCCGATGCAAGCTATCGCTACTAATGTCACTGGGTCCGACAATGTCATTCGCTCAGCGATAGAGCACGGAGTCAAGAGCGTCGTCTGCTTGTCAACTGACAAGGCAGTGTTTCCCGTCAATGCGATGGGAATGTCAAAGGCCATGATGGAAAAACTGGCTCAAGCAGCCGCGCGCGAGCTTGG
>Ga0114956_1003093_pt1 | contig 12918 bp, 10 predicted proteins | sample MaitaG_FD_87304 | JGI IMG/M metagenome (GOLD analysis project Ga0114956, IMG submission 87304) | Marine algal microbial communities from Maine, USA - Maine_Asex2 metaG | ecosystem: Host-associated > Algae > Red algae > Unclassified | place: Maine, USA | collected 2015-01-05 | reverse complement strand
GGTCCTGACGGGTATGATCACTCACGCAAATCACGGTGTCTGCAACACGGGTGCTGTGCGTCCACTTGTGACGATAGATTTGACGGTCTACCCAAGGAAAGAGGCTGGGATCGCGCTCAAAAATGAGGTCGTGGATGGTCACCACTGTCGGCATACCAACGCGCTCGATGCCGAGCGGCAGTTCATGGCTGAGACCGTGATAAAGCTGGCAGGCGCTCTCTGCAATATCTGAAACCACTCCACGTCTGCGCCAGAGCGGACCCGATCCCTGCACTGTAGTAAAATCTGTATAGTCAGTGGAATATTGACTCTTTTCGATCGACTTTGAAAACAGAACAGGATCAAACTGATCGTCGAGCGAATGGAGTACTTTGACCAGCAGCCGGCTATACACGCCCAAACCGGTATGGTTGTGAAAAAGTCGCTTGGCATCAAAACCTATTCGCATCGGCTGCATTGTAATGTTAAACTGAGTCAATTGCAAATAGTAATGCTTAAATTCTGAGATGCTTAGGTCGATTTTCTTCTTGTTTTTCTTCGCGTGCGTGATGTGCGGTGTAAGTGGACAGGAGATGGATACGGCCAAAGTACACATCAAAAGCATTTATTTTGGAGGAGGGAGCTACTTCATCGATCCCGAGCAGTCTATCGAGTTACGAGAGTGGCTTGAGAGCTTTGACCGTATCGAGCAGTATGAGATCATAATTCAAAGCCATACAGACAATATCGGCAGTCAGGAATTCAACCAGTATCTCTCCCAAATGCGCTCTCAGTCTGTCTTCGAAAAACTAATGGAAAATCTAATTCTGGAAGAAGCCATTGAGATAAAGAGCTTCGGAGAAAATGATCCCACGTATAGCAACAGCGAGTTGATCGGGCGACTCAAAAACAGACGGACGGATGTAATTTTAAAGCCCGTATCGCTGTGATCAAATCTTAATATCTCCTCAAGCCTCCTGCAGCTCTTCCTGATACGAACCGACCAATTGCCTTTGCAAATCTGGAGTTACTGCCTGATACTCACTAAAGCTGCGCGTGAACTTGGCACGACCCTGGGTGAGGGATCGCAACGTACTTGAGTATTGGTACATTTCTGCCAAGGGCACTTTGGCCTTTATTTTTTGATAATGTCCCTCCGCATCCATGCCCAAGATCATGGCACGACGGGTTTGCAAGTCGCCCATCACATCACCCATCACATCACCAGAGCAGAGGATTTCGACGTCGTAAATCGGCTCCAAGAGTTGCGGGCGAGCCTGCTGAAAGGAGCTTTTAAATACCTGCGTACCGGCCAGTTGAAATGCCATATCATTTGAATCTACCGGGTGCATTTTTCCATCGTAGATCGCGACACGAATATCTTGGCAGGGAGAACCTGTGAGCGGTCCTTCTTCCATTTTCATCATCACGCCCTTCTTAATGGCATTCGAAAATTTCGCATCAATCGAGCCGCCCACGATGCACCATAGATAAACCAATTTTCCTCCCCAGGGGAGTTCGATTTCATCGGTATTTCTCACATTGAGATCGTCGGGAGGAGCCATCCCATCATGGTAGGGCTCAATGCGCATATAGACCTCGGCAAATTGGCCTGAACCTCCACTTTGTTTTTTATGGCGATATGAATCGTTTGCCATCGCGGTGATCGTCTCCCGATAGGAGATACGCGGCCTTTCGAAAATCATGTCAATGTTCTGAGTCTTCTCCAGGCGGTATTTTATGATATCCAAATGCAGTTGCCCCTGACCATGCAAAATTGTCTGGCGCAATTCGGCAGATTGTTCCACAATGAGCGTTGGGTCTTCATTTTCGATGCCATGTAGCGCTTTCACTAATTTTTCCATGTCTGCCTTGCTCGGCGGCGAGACGGCTGCACGGATGCGCGGTTCGGGAAAGTGTATTTTTTCGATTTCAGAAACTTTGCCTTTCACCCCGAGCGAATCATTGGTATGCGTTTCTTTCAGCTTGACACAAACACCCAGGTCGCCGGCATTTAACTTATCTGCATTGTCGCGGTTTTTTCCGTTGGCAACAAATATTTGATTGATGCGCTCGGTGTTCGTGGTGCGCTCATTGTAGAGCTCATCTCCTGGTTTCAGACTACCGGAGTAGACCTTAAAGTAGCTTACGTTTCCGACTCGAGGCTCAGACAGTGTTTTGTAAATAAATACATTGGTATCGGCACTTGAATCGCATGCTAATTTTTCGCCGTTTTCCATGTTGGCTGGAGGCCTATCTGCTGGCGATGGAGCGATGTCGTTGAGAAATCCCATAATCCGACCGCTGCCCATATTCATGGCGGCACTTGCGCAAAAAACGGGTAATATTTCCTGTTTGGCAAGGGCGATTTTCAGACCCTGTGCCAATTCTTCTTCGGTCAGTGACCCTTGCTCAAAGAATTGTTCCATCAGAGCCTCATCGTTTTCGGCAGCTGCTTCAACAAGCATGTTGTGCATCTCTTGAGCCTGACCTATTTCGGTCTCAGGGATTTCTTTTTTTTCTGGCTTTCCTCCTTCTTCGGGAAAAACGTACATCACCATGCGGAGCGCGTCAACGATGGTGTTGAAACCGGTGCCGGCATTGAGCGGATATTGGACGGGAAGGATTCGAGGACCAAAGCGAGACTTCAACTGATCGAGTGCGGTATTAAAATCTGCCTTCTCGTGATCGAGTTGATTAATAACAAAGAGGGCTGGGGTTTGATATTTTTCGACATACTCCCACACCAGTTCGGTACCTACTTCCACGCCCGATTTGGCATTGACCACAAGGAGAGCGGTGTCGGCTACTTTAAGTGAAGAAACAACCTCTCCCACAAAATCATCAGACCCAGGAGTGTCAATAATATTGATCTTATTATTTCGCCATTTGACGTGCATGAGTGAGGAGAAAATGGAATTGCCTTTTTCTTGCTCAATATTGGTGTAATCTGATGTAGTCGAACCTTCTTCCACCGTTCCCATCCTTGAAAGCGCCTGGGATTCAAAAAGCATGGTTTCAATAAAGGTCGTTTTGCCACTTCCTGAATGCCCGAGCAAAACAATGTTGCGAATGTTTTCTGATTGAGTAGCCATTGATCTTATTTTATAGTGACTGGAAATGCACTAACCTTCGTCCAATATTGGTGCAACCCTGAGTGCCCTTAAATTAGTGATTTCCGAGAGATTTACCTAGTGTCAGTTGCAGTCAGATTTGACCTTTGCACATATGTTTCCTCGGTGATATGTATTCACCTCTCTAAACCAGAAAATTAAGGGAAGATCTTGTTGAAGAGTGACTCTTGGTTGATCAGAGGCAAGGTTCCAAAGTGCTTGGCTTCCGACTTACTGTCTAAATAGGATGCACACATGGCGGAGATAATCTCATCTGGAGATTGATATCCAAGCTGAAAGATGTCGAGTGATTTCTGATTCGCATATTGAAAGGTCTTGCTGCTGCTGGCAATGGTTTCACGACTGATGTTGCTGCGCTTACCCATTGCAGATGATAGGGTCGATACGAAAGATGCCAGTACTCGCAAGATCCTATTTGCAGCAATGGTTGGGGGTTTTACATCGAGGCGATGAGCGATCTGCTCAAATAGCTCCTGGTATGAAATGTTTCCACCATTGAGGATGATGCGCTCACCTGACTCGTTGATCGCCAGGCCCATGATCGCTGCTCTGGCGACATCACGTACATCGACAATCCCCGTCCCACCCACGGGATAAAACCTGAGTCCCTTATCAACGAAGGAAACGATCTCAACACTTCCTTTTTTCCAGAATCCGCTTCCGAGAATTAAACTCGGATTTAAGATAAGGCTGGGTACTCCTTCATAATGTCCGCGCCAGACTTCTATTTCTGACAGGTATTTTGACCGGGCGTAGTTTGAGGTGAGGCGATTTTCCTGCCATTCTGTTGTCTCATCGATCAGCGGGTTATTGGGTGTGCGGCCGAATACAGCAATGGATGAGATGTACACGAGTTTTTTTACTCCAAAATCTAGTGCAGCATTGACCAAACTGGCGGTGCCTTCAACATTGTTTCGGTAAAGTGCATCCGCGTCTTTATGATCAAAAGAAACCATGGCGGCGGCATGAATTACGTATTCGTGATTTTCGACTTGAGCTCTGATGCTATCGACATCTTGGAGATCTAAATCTACCCACTTTACAGCGGCACTTTCTGACATCAGGCTGAGATCACTCGTGGGGCGACGGCAGCCAGTGATATGGGTAAAGCCAAGTGAGGCCAAGTAACGCACTATGTAGCTGCCAACAAAACCACTGGCACCAGTGACCAGGATTTTTGCATCCTTATGCATTTATTTGCAGGGGTTTAGAACCTTGAAAGAGGCAACCACCAATGTGATCATGCAGAGACCCGGTCACGGACGAAAGGACATTTCGACGGCCATTTACAAAACAGTATGCCATGTAAGCCATCAAGATCGCTTCTTTAAATTCGATGAGCTTTTTGCTGGGAGTGATCACCGTGATATCAAACGATTGCAAGTGGTAAGAAATGCGCTCTACCATAAATACATTGTAAGCTCCACCTCCATTGACCATCATGGTGCCGCTTTGATCACCATCCAGCTCCTCGATGAATCGAGAAACCTCCTTTGCGATGTACTCCACCACCGTGCATAAAGCGTTTGCGGTATCACTCACTGGCTCTACCAGCGGCCAAACTTCATCTATCACCCAGCTATTATCCATCGACTTTGGCAACTCTTTTTGATGGTATTGGAGCTCTTGCAACTGGGCAAGTACGGCGGGAAGAACTCTGCCGCTTCGGGCAATTTTTCCGGCATCGTCGTAGGGAAGATCCAATCGCTGGGCAAGTTTATTGAGAATTTGATTGCAAGCGACCACATCTGCAGAGCGCACCGAAGCTCCATGCTTTGAAATGTTGCAGATACCTCCCAGGTTTGCAAAGTAGGTGCTACTTGGCAGCAGATCAACCTCTACTAGAGGGGCGAGGGGTGCGCCTTGGCCTTTTAAAGCCATATCGATCAAGCGAAATTGAGCAGTTGTAGCAATTCCTGTAAGAGCTGCAATATGTGATCCATGACCGATTTGCATCGTTGTGTGTCGTTCAGGATCGTGAAAGATGGTATGACCGTGCCAACCGATCAATTCTGGAGTCGGTCCCGTATCACGAATATAATCGCGTACACATTCTGCTGCTGTTTGACTGTAGATGCCCTCTAAATAATAAAGTTCACGCGCCGACATTTGGGTAGCTAGACTCAAAGATTTGACGAGGTCTGGAGTATATGGCAGGGTATCTGCAGATTCGATAGACCACTCCAAAGATCCGGTGGCGTCTTCTCTGATTTTAATTATGGCAAGATCGAGTCCGTCGAGAGAGCTACCCGACATACCACCAAGAACGAGCACTTACTTGTCCTTAAATTCAAATGTGTACTCTGCCACGGCCTTGATCTCTTCTGCAGTCAAGATACCGTCAAAGGCCGTCATTAGATTTTTGCCATTCGTGATCTGATCGATGCGCTCTTCCAGCGTCGTTTCGGCAAGTGCGAGGTCTTTTGCCCCATTCAGTCCCATCTTACCGTCGATGCCGTGGCAGGTAATGCAATAGGTCTTAAAGATCTTTTCACCGTCGATCGCAGGTTCCTCTACCTTGGCCACGGGCTTCGCTTCGTCCTTATTTCCCTCAGGTTTTTGCTCACCACCACAGGCGATTATTGCTGCTGCGAGAGTCCCCAATGCAAGTTGTTTCCACATACGTTTTTCTTTTAAATGTTAAGCAGGGAAAGATAGTAAAACTTGGATTGTCTAAACTTTAACGTCTTGTTCGTGGCTTGTGGCCTGTTTTTTGAATAGGAAAGGAAAGAGTTTGTTGTTACGTAAAAAAGAAAGTTATGAATTTAGCACGCACCTTCATTGAGATGGTGGTGAAACTGGTCAGGAGCATTTTTCGTTTCAGAAGTAATCCAAGTTCGATCGCCCAACAGACAGGACAGCTTGCTTCCCGAAATTTGCTCGCGCCCGAAACACGACCGTACATCGCATTGTAATCGATAGATTACTTTATACCTTGTCGTAAGTGGCTTTTGCAGAACTTAGACAAAGGATTGTGACAGGCGTCATTTATGTGGCTGTTTGGGTTATATCCATTGCATGGAGTAGTCCGTCGGCCCAGATACTTTTGGGTCTGTTTGCACTTGCTGCTTCCTACGAATACTTAAATATAGTGTCTGTGAGCCGCCGGCAAAAGATCATCGGCATGTCGGTCGCTTTGATTTTTTATGTCTCTTTTACATTTTACGTTTTACAGCCTGATCTGCCGCAAGCCTGGAGCTATGCCATTTTTCTTTCCAGTGCGTTTTCAGTCTTTCTTGCGATTCGCCTGGCTATGCGACTTGATCCACTCAGTTTTGAGTTGCCATGGCTTTCCTTTGTGTTTTACACAGTGCTGCCCTTTACGCTGTTATTTTCCTTTGGACACTGGTTAGGGACCTACCGGAGTGAGTATGTACTAATCTTACTGCTCTTTATTTGGCTCAATGATTCGATGGCCTATGCGGTAGGTAAACTGTTTGGTAAAAATAAGTTGGCACCTTCCATTTCTGCTGGTAAGACCTGGGAAGGCAGCATCGGCGGCTGGGTCGCTGTCGGGCTTTGTGGTCTCCTGCTTGGTATGACGACGGACCTCTTTACCCCTTTTCAGTTTTTGGCCTTGGGCGTGATTGTGGCGGGGTCTAGCACCGTGGGCGACCTGGTGGAATCTCAATTTAAACGGAAACGTGATTTGAAAGACACAGGCACCGTTTTGGCAGGGCACGGAGGGTTTCTGGATCGACTCGATTCACTGCTTTTCTGCGTACCTTTGGTGGGACTTTTTCTTCTAATTGTAAAACCACTCTGATTTGATCAAGCTACATCGAGAATCACGCGGCACCTTACTAGTTGCGGCATTGATGTGCATTTGTTTCTGTATCGGGTTTTATCTGATATGGCCATCGGCTTTGGTCTTTGCCGCTGTACTTGCCAGTGGATTTTTTCTGTTTGTTCTGTCTTTTTTTCGCGTCCCGAAAAGGACGTACAGCCAAAAGAATAATCAAATCACCAGTCCATGCGATGGGAAAGTTGTCGTGATCGAAGAGGTCACCGATTCAGAATTTATCAATGGGAGATGTCGCCAAATTAGCGTCTTTATGTCGCCCCTTAATGTGCACATCAATTGGCACCCTGTGGGTGGAAATATAGTATACAAGAAATACCACCCTGGAAAATATTTAGTTGCATGGCATCCCAAATCATCGACTGAAAATGAACGTATGTCGCTCGGTTATGAAATGAATAATGAGAGCAGAATTTTGGTTCGTCAGATCGCTGGAGCAATGGCTCGCCGTATTGTGAATTATGCTGAAATTGGTGAGGAGGTGATTTCGGGGAGCGAGATGGGGTTTATTAAATTCGGATCACGAGTAGATATTTTTATCCCAATTGAGTATCCGATTCAGGTTGCGATAGGTGATGCTGTGACTGGTGGGGTAACGGCTATTGCCTTACGTGCAATTTAAGTCTCTGAGTCAGGTGCCTGATAGTCGTGATTTGATCAATTAATTTAATATTTCAATTTTTTGTGGATTGATTTGGTACGTATTTGAAATACTATTTCTAGCAGCACTAATTTAATATGCGACCAGGAAGGGCTTTTGCCCCCGAAGAAGAGAAGGCCCATGTAATTACACATGGTGTAGGTATTCTATTTATTTTGATAGCAGGTCCGTTATTGGTGATTGATGCACCTCAAATTAATAACCTGCAAGTTGGTTTGCTTATTTACGTTCTTTCTTTTCTTTTTGTTTTTGCATCATCGACCTGGTATCACTACACAAGGAATGGGCCGAAGAGAGATCGGCTGAGAGTCTTAGATCACATTGCTATTTACTATTTTATTGCTGGCACAAATACTCCTTTTTTGCTGGGTCTGGTAGACGGAAGCAGAGGCTTGCTATTCATGGCTCTGATGGGGCTATTAGTACTATTGGGTACGTGCTATAAGCTGAGCGGTACTGAGCGGTTTACTTGGTTTTCGTTATTTTTCTATTTACTCCTTGGCTGGCTAGGATTGCTTACTGTCTACCTTATTTATCCGAAAGTTGGGCTTGACGTTTCATTGCTTATCGTGGCAGGGGGAGTATTTTATACAACTGGTACTTATTTTTATAAATATGACTCGCGAAGATGGTATCACACGATTTGGCACATATTTGTATTGTGCGGTGCCTTGGCACACTTTTGGGCCATTTGGAAAATAGCTAGTTGATTGCGCACTTAGTAGTCTTAACTACCAAGTCCCGTTTCCTTTTTCATTTGTGGAAAGAAAATCACTTCCTGAATAGAAGTTTGGTTTGTCAGTAGCATGACCAATCGATCGATCCCAATACCCAAACCACTGGTTGGAGGCATTCCATATTCCAATGCCCGCACGAAATCAAGATCCATTGCCATTGCCTCATCGTCCCCCTGAGCGGCCAACTTCAATTGATCTTCAAAACGTGCGCGCTGGTCGATCGGATCATTGAGCTCGGAATAGGCATTGGCAATTTCCTGACGATTAATAAATAATTCATATCGCTCTACCAGACCTTCTTTACTACGATGCTTTTTGGCGAGTGGAGACAACTCGATGGGGTAGTCAGTGATGTAGGTGGGCTGCAAAAGATGTGGCTCCACCTTGGCTGCAAAAATGGCATCGATGAGTTTTCCCTTACCGTGTTTGGGATCTACATCTATCGCAAGATCTCTGCAGACTTGACGCAGTGCATCGGCATCCATGCCCTCGATATTTACACCAGCATATTCTTCAATGCCCTCAAGCATCGGCAAGCGTCTAAAGGGCAAGGTCAAACTAATGTTGTCTCCACCCACTTCGATTTCTTCTCCTCCTGTCACCTGCTTGCTTATGGCATTGATCAGCTGCTCAACCATCTCCATCATCCAGATGTAATCTTTGTATGCCACATAGATTTCCATCGCCGTAAATTCAGGATTGTGTGTTCGGTCCATGCCCTCATTGCGAAACATTTTGCCGATCTCATACACCCCATCATACCCACCGACGATGAGTCGTTTGAGATACAGCTCGTTGGCAATCCGCATGAAGAGCTGCATGTCGAGCGTGTTATGATGCGTAGCGAAGGGCCGCGCTGCAGCGCCTCCGTGCACTGGCTGAAGGATGGGCGTTTCTACCTCCATCCATCCGCGTTCGTCAAAAAACTTGCGCATTTCTTTGATCACCATTGTGCGGGTAGTGAAGTGCTCCTTTACTGCAGGATTCACAACAAGGTCGAGATAGCGCTGGCGGTAGCGCAACTCTGGATCAGTAAATGCATCGTAGGTTACTTGCTGACCCGTTTCTTCATCAACCCGGGTCTTCACAATGGGCAAGGGCTTGATGGACTTGCTCAAGACTGTGAGCTCCTTGACGTGCAAGGTAGTTTCCCCAACCTTGGTAGTAAAGACAAAGCCTTTTACACCGATAAAGTCTCCGGTGTCAAGGAGTTTCTTGAACACGGTGTTGTACATAGTTTTGTCGTCATCCGGGCAGATATCATCACGCGAGACATAGAGTTGTATCCGGCCACTGCTATCAAGCAGTTCTGCAAAAGATGCCTTGCCCATGATACGTCGCATCATGAGTCTTCCTGCCAGGCAGACTTCCTCAAAACCCTCTGCCCCATCCTTGTATTGCGACTTGATGTCGGTCGCTAGATGCGAAACTGGATAGAGAGCTGCTGGATAGGGATCAATGCCTAGCTCGCGCAGCTTCTCCAGCGATTCACGTCTGATGATTTCTTGTTCGCTCAGTGTACTTTGCATAGTTCTTTGTGATAATCGGGCAAAAATAGCTTTTCAATCGGGGTTTGGGTGCCATGGCACGTTTCAAAGGGCGCTGAGAGCTGCATGTGCAAAGCAAGTCTGATGCAGGTTTTTGGATAGAGAACTTATCATGTGTTAATTAATGCGCTTTTACACGAGTTCCTGCGTTTTGGGGAGACCATATTAACTAACTTTGATGCTTCGTCGAGCCACTTTCCTGACATGATCTCTTGTAAAGCAAACATATTATTGGTCTTACTCTCTATGGGGGGAGGTCTGCTATGGGCGCAAACAGACTTGATCATCAGCGAGTATCTGGAAAATGGTGCCGAAAAATGCATCGAGATTCACAACCCAACCAATGCATCTATTGCACTGGCAGATTATCGCATCAGTATTTGGAACAATGGAGCCACCACACGGGAGACCTTGAGAAATCTTGCTGCAGCGGGCAGTCTTGCTCCAGGGGCAACCATCTTATCATGCCGCAGTGCCGGTTCGATTTCGTCGATACCAGCAGCGATTGACTTTGCAACTGGCTTTACTGGAAATGATGCGGTGGCGATCACCAAAGGACCGACCAATGACATTGTAGATCTCTTTGGCAATATTGGCTGTGATCCCGGGGTCTACAGCGAGGGTGGCAATACGACAGAAAATGTGATTCTGCGAAGGCACGCCTGTGTGGTCTATGGAATTGTCAGTGATCCTCCGGGCAATTGTCCTTTCCCTGCGCTGGCAACAGAATGGACTTCCTTTTCGCCATCTGCAATAGACGACTTGGGCAGCCACAATGCGCTTAGTCTATCCATCACTAGTGTCATTGGCAGGTCGCCGATGGATTGCAGTGCTGGCACAGGGTCGATCGCTGTTGTTGCTTCTGGGCTAATTAATGGAGAAGACTATCAACTAACATATACCCGCAATGGAGCTTTATTGCAAGAAGAAATTACTGCGGTGGGTGACAGTTTGCAACTTCTCAATTTAGTTGCGGCATCCTATTCTGATTTTTCAGTAGGAAATCTATCGGGATCGTGCACCTCAGCCGTCGATGGCACCATCATCGAAATTACCACTCCCGAATACCCAACGAATGTTTCAGCAATACCAATCCAGCCATCTTCATGTGGTGGTAACGGTACGATCAACGTGAGTGCAAACGGCATCAATCTCCAGTATGCGATAAACGAAGGTGCTTGGCAGACAACCGGAACATTTCTGCTTCCGCAGGGTGAATATCAAGTGACGGTAAGGTCTTCGAGTGCACCGCTTTGTGTGACACCTCCCGAGACCGTAATCCTCTCAGACCCGGAAGCTCCCATGATTGCGGCCACGCCGACTGATCCTACTTGCGGAGCGACCGGATCGATTACACTATCTGGCGCAATAGCTGGGAAAGAATATTTTGTAGAGTGGTTTGATCCTGCTCGTTTTTTCATCAATAGATTGCCCGCATCGGGAAATGACCTGATTATTGAGAACTTGCCAGCGGGATCCTACACTGATATCCGGGTCATTGATCAATCTACCTTTTGCGAATCAAACACACTCACAGGTCCTGTTGTCCTTGATGCTGCTGAAGGGCTGACCATTGGTGTTACGGGCATGGATCCAAGCAGCTGCGGCGCTAATGGTACAATTACGATCTCGGGTTTGGAGGCTGGATCCTCTTACGACCTCTCGTATGAGAAAGATGGTGGTGAAGTCTTGTTAGAAGGCCTGCCGGCGCTGGGTGGCAACTTGCTTTTGCGAACACCCACTGGCTACTACACAAATTTTCTAGTTACGGAAGTGGGCACTTCATGTGGGTCCAACCCCTTCCCGGATACCATCATCCTCAGCGATCAGTCTGGTCTGGTGATCTCCGCCGTTGCCGAGAGCCCAACGCGCTGTGGCGAAAACGGCAGTCTCACCATCTCTGGTCTTAGTCCTGGCTCCTCATACAACATCGAGTATATTGAAAATGGAGATTCGGTGCAGCAACTCAACGTGCCCACCCAAGGTGCAGAAATAGTGCTGAGTCTAGGCGTCGGTGCATATAGAGATATTCAAGTGTACGATGTAGCTGGAGGTTGCCCATCCAATCTAATTGCGAGCAACTATCCGATCGAAGAGCCTGAGGCTCCAACAATTTCAGTGTCTAGCCGCGCACCTCTTAAATGCGGAGGCGACGCTACCTTGATCATTGAGGGCCTGATCGGTGACGAAATTTATCACCTTACCTACGACTATAATTCAGAACCCAATGCCCTAAATAATTTGACTGCAGGCAGCACGTCGACCATCGAGGTAAGCATTCCGACTGGAGCTTACCGCAACGTGCAAGTGACACATGTGGCCACAGGTTGTCCTTCCAATCTACTTGTCGGGATAACCAATGTCTTTGATCTTGAGGCACCATCGGTATCTGTTTCCGGTCAGAATCCAATGACATGCGGATCGAATGATGGTCTCTTGCGGATCTTGGGATTGACCTCCGGTACACTATATGATTTGACCTACGATTCGAATGGGACAATCACCCAATTGATCAATGTGGAAGCGACAAACAATCAAATTATCTTGCCGGTCTCTGCTGGCACCTACACCAATGTGCAAGTAACAGACCCGCAAACCGAGTGTCGCTCCAACTTGATTTTTTATCAAATAATTCTCACAGCTCCGGGTGCTACGATCGATATTGCTGGCAGCGACCCAACGATATGTGGAGGCGAAGGTATTCTCACGATCAGCAATCTGGACCAGAATGGTATCTACGACGTGGTGTTTGACCAAGATGCTGTTGCACAGAGCCGCAGGGTGAGATCGCAAGATTTGCGACTCAATCTCTTGCTTCCTGCCGGTGAGTACACCAATGTACAGGTCACCGAAATCAGTATGGGCTGTAGCTCTAACCGTGAGACCAACGTGGTCACAATCTCCAACGGGGATGAATTGGCACCCGTCATTGAGAAGGTGATTGTCTCGGAGCAAAGTGCTTGCGGAGGCTCGGTCGATCTCACAATAAATGCAATCGGAGATAACCTTGAGTACTCGATTGATGGGGGGGACAGCTGGAGTTTGTCGCCTGCATTTG
>Ga0114956_1003090_pt1 | contig 12923 bp, 7 predicted proteins | sample MaitaG_FD_87304 | JGI IMG/M metagenome (GOLD analysis project Ga0114956, IMG submission 87304) | Marine algal microbial communities from Maine, USA - Maine_Asex2 metaG | ecosystem: Host-associated > Algae > Red algae > Unclassified | place: Maine, USA | collected 2015-01-05 | reverse complement strand
TTGATCGAGAACTTGTTGAGGCATCTCTTCCCAGAAGAATTTGAGATCGCGGACCATCGGAATCGTCCTCATTCCCACGTAACGACCGGGAGAAAGATAAACTTTCCCCGAGTAGTTGAAGTTTTGATGACTTTGTAAGTGCTGTTGGATAGGGTCATGCGTCATATAGCCCGTCGTGAAGACGTGCGGAATTGCCGGACCGCCGGCGGGAGACGCTTTCTTGCTCTTGGCCAGATGGACTTCCGCGAAACTACGATGCTTCCCATCAAACTGAGCGAATGGGTGTAGCCCCTTGACCACGCCGGCACCGCCGGTCCATCGACTGCCAACTCCCGCCGCCAAAGTCATGACGGCGACTTCTCCGGCATCGATTGCGGCCTGTCCCGCTGCGACAACATCATCCGATACACCGGCCCGGGCGTCCAAATAGTCGTCTGGTTGAACATCCTCAATGCTGGTGTTGAGCGTCATTCGATTTTGAGCCAATCCAAAACGACCGGATTTTAGATCGGCGCGGATGGATTCATGCTGTTCCTGATCAAATCCCAATCGCTTCAACATTTGGTCCAACGTTTCGACCTTCTCGCGCGTCGTTTTGCGTCCCGGCAGTATTCCCTCGATGATCCGTTGAAAGGCATCTGAATAACCGTCGTTTCGGAAATCACTTCCCAACTGCTCCATCTCAAAACGCGCCGACTTGGGAACCTCCTGCGTCGGCAACTGCAGCCACGTCGGTATCATCATTGCGTAATACTCGTTGGGCATACGCTGATCAGCGGCGGATAAAAAGGTGCTCCACGAACCACGATCATTGATCTCAAATTCGTAGACGACTGGATCCATTGCGAATGGCAGTCGTAACTGCATTGCCTCTTTGGTTTCCAGCATTGTCTTTTGCAACCACAACTGAGCCTCCTGTTTGACTGTCGGATCAAAGATGAACCCCATCCCGCCGCCGGCCATTCCGCCCAACATCCAAAATCCCCAAAACTGGTTTCCATACTGCGCTTGGCATTGCTCAACCAGATTATTAGTAAAGAGGTTGGTACACCAGGGGATGATCTTTTGCAGTGGCCCAAAAAAGTTCCGATGAGTGGCAGCGCCAACGGCTTTGATATTGCCGGACTTCAGCGCTGCGATGATCTCGTCAAGGATCCCGATCGCTTCTTGACGCGCCTCCCATTCGGCGGGCGACCTGAGCAAAAACTTTTCAGTCACCATCTCCAAAATCGGACCGACATTCTGAGCCATACCCCCGTGGACTAAGACCAGCGAATCTTGCAATTTTTTCCGGGTCTGGTCTGAGATTTCCACTTCTGTGAAAACCTTATGCTTGGGCAGCAAACGTCCTCGGCTGATACCGAATTCGGGATCGCCGTCTTCGGCCAAGGCACCTTGAATCAATTTAATACCCGGCCAAACGCCTCCGGAATCTTGCCAACCACCGCCGCTACCTCCGATCCACTCGCCCAAAATCGCACGAGCCGCGATGAGTCGTCGATCTGATTCGGTCAGTCCTCCGTCCAGCGCCGACACTTGCCCCGTCGCTCTCATGCACATCGAAATCAACGACCCCAATAAATTTGTCGATACTGCTAATCGTGATCCTTTGGGAATGCCGTTGACCTTGGACACAATCTCTAAACCTAATCCAGGTCCGATCATCCCGCTCAACAGCGATTCGATGGACTCGCCACACCCCTCCATCCCCGGCGGCACAATCCCTGCGGCAATCACGGCCGCCTTAATCAGTCCCAGATGATCCCGACCGAAATCGAAGACTTCTCCGATCGTCGTGATGTCAGCGGTCGCCTTTAGGTCCACACTAGCCAATCGCAAAACCGGTTGGTCGATGACACGCAGATAACATTCGATCGGCGGAACCGGTTTTTCATCGCGGCCTAAAACGCCCAGATTCACCGAAGCGTTGATGACTTTCGCACCACCAGGGAAGTCCATCCCGAGGAAGAAGATGTCACTCCAGGCACTGTGAGTGAAATCCATTCGCACCGCCGTCGTTTCCTTGAGCATCGGAAACGTGGGGCAGTCTGTGCTACGCTGCAAAAGTTCTACGCGAAAGTTAAGTGGCTGATCAGCGGGGTGCCCCGTACGAAACATCCATTGGTTGCCCTTCACCGTACGCACACTTTTGCGAACCTGATCTGCTAATGTTTGAAACGCAAGTTCGTGATACGCTTTGGCCAGCGCGCTGGACATACAGTCACTGGGGCCGACTTCTTTTTGATTGGCCAGAAATCCATTGATGGCTTCCACAAATCGGCGTTCGAGCAAATGTTGATACGCAGCGTAAGCAATGTGCCCACTGCTTGCTTGATCAAACAGTCTCGGCATGTGAAAACGATGGATGGCTGAAAGAAAAAATAAAGCACGAACACGATGATATAAATTATCCGCTTGCCGCCAAAAAGCATCCAGCGCGTTTAAATGCGCCATCATTTCATCCATCGAAAGATCAGCGCAAACAGTATCCAACGCGGTATCGCGCACCGCGTCATCGTTTGAGCAGATAATATCAATCAGACGATTGCTCGACAGCTGAACGTCGCGCGAATTTGAGCTTGATTGTTCTTGTGATGTCGCCTTGTTCACGTCCGCTCCTCCAGTGGAGTCGGATTGGCCGTTGCAACCAATTCCAATAACTCTGACAAAATTGCGTCCCGATCCTTGCCAGAGAGGGCTAACGCCAATTGGCTTCGAAGCAATCCGTACTTCACCCCGATGTTGTAACGTGAGCCCGCAATCTCCAAAGCCAGGCACTGTTGAAGTCCCGACAAGGCATTGAGGGCGTTGGAAAGATTGATATTCTGACCAGCGGGCGCGGCCTGCAAATCGTCCGAAAGTAATTTCATGATGGTCGGCGTCAGCACGTGGATGCCTGAGAGGCACAGGTAGTGACTGGCTCTCAGGCCCGCCACGATCAGATCTTGTTCGGCCCTTGTTGGCGTAGGTTTTTCGATCACCGACGTGATACGATATAGATCATCACGGTTAATTTTTCGCTGGCCACCGACGGCACCAAAATAGGTCAACAGATGCTCTCGCGTGGACTGCACCGCAGAGACAGCACAATCTTCCTGTCCCGCCAATTCGACAACCTGTTTGGCACAACTGACCTCCGATCGGCTGATGTAGACATGGTCGCTGATCAGATGAAGGAAAGGGTCATCACCCACAAACTCTTGCGCCCGCAGCAGCGCATCGCCATAGCCGCGCGGTTGCCCCTGTTCGATAAACGTCAGCCGGCCAACATGTTCGCCAGCAGCCGCCTCGAATTCACTGGCAGACCCCGGACAGATGATGACTGAAATCTCTTCGGCTCCCGCACTGACGGCTTCTTCGACAATCAATTGCAAGGCTGTCTTTTTTACGCCTTGCTGGTCGACCAAACTTTGTAACGGCAATGACCGTTGATCGGGCGCGGCGGCCGTGATGACGGCCTTGGAAATGCTCATGATGGGGACAGTCTGCAAAGCGATTGAAATGAGAGGACCTGGCCGAGTGCAAATTATGCACGCGACGTGCACGGCGCTATCATAATCCGTGAGACTGTTTTGAGAAAGCTAGTTGCGTATCTCGTGGAGGCGAAGCTGCCTGCATGCAATAGGTAATCGTTAAAATCATCAGAATGCAAATCAGCCAGCTCCGTTGACTCTGCCCACGGTCTACATCCGCGTCCAAACGCCCATTTACTCTGAGATGTTCGCCGGCGAATGTCCAGAAAGGTCTGGGAGATCCAAGACAGGCGAAACGAAGCCATCGACCTGGGTTGCTCGGACTACTGATTCGCCATCATCGCCGACAATGATAAATTCACTTTCTTGAACATTATCACCAATGATCTTGTTCAGTCGCTTGCTATGTTCGTCCCCAAAGACAGAAACCCGATTACGCCCCAACCACTTCGAAGCATACAGCGCCTTGTCAGCTCTACCGATCGCGACGACCATCGAATCTTCTCTACACAATTCATAGACACCGAAACTGCAAGTGACCGACGTGCTGTCTTGGATTGACTGCCGCATAAGTTCAGCCAATTCGGTCGCTTGATCGACGTTGTGCCCTTCGGCAAAGATGAGGAATTCTTCCCCGCCCCACCGAACAGCCGTCAATTTACAATGCTGAGTCTGCGTCGAAACGACTCGACCGACGTTGCTCAAAACAACATCGCCGTAATTGTGACCGTAGTTGTCGTTAAGCATCTTAAAGTTATCGATATCGAACATCACTAACGAAAGCTGCGCGTCTTCACTTCCGGTAAAGTTTGTAAACGCATCCATTGTTTCACTGACCGAATTCCGATTCAAAAGCCCTGTTAAAAAATCAACGTTTGCTTTCTGAACTTGAAACTCTAGCAACTGCACCTCACGTGCGAACTTGTAAGATCTCTGAATCAGCACGCCGACCGCAGCCAGCATCCACACACCCAAGACCGACGAATAAAAAGCGATGCTTGGGAAAAAATGCCCTTGGAACTTGATCGAGTCGATGACCAAAGTGGCTTTTTCGCCGCTTGCCATTGAACTTGGAGATAACTCGATCCAGTCCAAGGGTGTGAACATGGGCACCTTATGTTGATTCAGATCAACGCTGGGCTTTTCGAGCCACCACGTCGGGATCTGAAACTGTTCGCGTGTTAAGACAAATTCGCGCCGTTGATCGGTGACTGTAATAAGTCCTTGCGTGAATCCGCGCGAAATTAGTTCGGCGTCATCGGCAAGACGGTCGATGCGTGTTCGAAAAACGACTCGAAACGTCTCCTTTTGCTTACCTTCAACCCGCGCGACGACATGAACACGCTCCATCCAGTCTAAATTCAGCAACTTATTTTCATCAAATTCAATGTTCTGCCAATTCGGATAGCCTTTAATTTTTGCGCCTGAGACGGCGGCAAAACTATTGATTTTCAGGTTCCGATTGGGAGATAGCACCAACATCGAAAGCGGATGATCGAGGGAATGGTCCAGCCGATATTCGAATCGCAATTGCGAATCGGTAGATCGATCAATGCCCAGCGAATTACCACCGGTCGCGACGTCAGAATATGCCTCGGTAAACCACTCCCCAGAGTTTCCTCTGACAGTTACTTCGCGCTGGAAGCATTCAAAGAGCGCCACTGAGATCACCGACGCGAAAAGCAGAACGAAGATCGTGGTCTCTATTTTGGAGAATTGAAGCATGGGGACGCGGGGAATTGCAATGCGGAGGGGGGAGGGGGGTGCGTCGTTTTTGGTTGATGACAAAACGCCGCACACTGAAATCTACACTTCTTATACGAGAAAACAGGCGGAAAACCGTGTGCTGCACAAATTCGGTCACCTGTCCCACTTATATTCTGCTCAACCCGTATATCACCACCCCACACCGCTCACTGCGTACCAATATTCGCCAATTGCACATCGAACCAATCCACTTATTCTTCGTCGTGAAAGTCTGCTTCTTTGCCTTCGTAAGCTTTGTAAAACTCTAGAATGGATGACTTCAAGGCTTCCGCAGTAGCGGGATCGGCGGCCTGTTTGCATTTCATCGCTGCGACGATCACGCGATGGGCGGAGGCCAGCTGCCCCGTATAATCGGCGTGATCGGACTTGATTCGTTGCGCAAAAAAGTAGGCCGCCATCACTTCTTGAATGTTTGTCGCGTGATCCTCCTTGGTCATCACCCAACGGCTGACCTGGTTGATCGACGTGCCGCTCATTTCACCTTGGCCGGCGTTTGCAGCGAACTCATTAATTTGGTCGATCGATTTGGTGATCGTCTTTGTATCTTCGAGCATCATCTCAAACCGCAACTGGTCGGTGTAAATTCCGCATGGGACTTGGCAATGCGGCGTCGGTACCGGCGCGGGCTGTGGATTGGGATGACCTGCCACGCAGACAGATCCGAAAACTAACGCGGCGCAAACAACAGTCAAAGACAAAATAGCACGGTACATAGATCTCTCGCAAAAAAAGTGTTTTCGGTTGAACAGAACTGATTCGTGAAGAATCGTGCCGTTTAATCTAACAGCTTTTGACCGCGCTGTTCAACCAGCGACGAATTTTCTCATCTGTTTACAGAATTGCGAGTGGCGTCTACCTCAAGCGGCAGAACGTTTTGTCGACCAAAGATGAAGATTCTCATATGCGCGCTGATACGCCTGCGTTTGCGTCTTTAATTCAAATTCAGCCTTCACCATTTCAAAAGCACTATTGCCTAATCTCTGACGCAGCGATTTCAAATCTGCCAATCCCGAGATTGATTCGGCCAGCTTGCCCTCGTTGCCCAACGGAACCACGCAACCCGTTTTTCCTTGACGAACATATTCGGGAATTCCACCAGCATCAAACCCAACCACCGGCGTTGCACAAGCCATCGCTTCTAAACCAACTTGCGGTTGGTTGTCTTCACGTGATGGAACGATCACCAAATCTGCCGCCGAATAAATTAACCGCTGCCGGTCAACCGAATCGACGAAGCCCTGCGAATGAAATTTAGGCAGTGCATCAGACGAAGGAATTTCGCCAGCCCCAAAGACCAAACATTCAACCGACGACGTGGAATTAATCTGTGGCAGGCAATTCAACAGATGATGAAATCCTTTACGGTGACTGGTCAGGTCATCAGCACCAAATCCAATCAACACTGCATCGGTTTCGATGCCCAACTGTCGACGAGCTTCCGTTTTGTCGAGCGGGTAGAAGTCACTCAGATCAAATCCAAGGTGGATCTTTTCGAAGGTCGTTTGCTCGGGCCAGATGGAACTTTGCTGAGCTAAATCGATCATCCACTGGCTTGGCGCGGTGACGTGCATCCTGCGCCCCGCCATTGCTTTCTTTTTTGCCAAAAACGAATCGGTGGATACATCGTTTGGTTGTGGTTGGACAATTTGCGGACAGCCTCCGCAACCGCTCTTGAACTTCTCGCACCCCGAACAGTAGTGGCAGCCACCAGTAAACGCGTTCATGTCGTGCAACGTCCAAACGATAGGAACGTGACGAGGGATCGAGTGAAAGAAACTCTCGTAGTCGGCAAAGAAAGCCAACCAATGGAGGTGCACAATATCCACATCCACCGATTCCGGCGCAAGATGAGTCATCTCAGGTAATCGCGCCATCGAAAACGTTTCGGATTTTGAGTCTCGATCGGCCAGATGCCGACCATACAACTGGTAAATTTCTTTATTGCGTTGCTTCGTCTTTTTTGAATTAAGAAAACGCCGAAAAATCCCTTGCTTCTGCGCCGCAAATTCTATCCTTGCAATTTTCTGAGCCGCGTCATCAAAACCGTCACCTCGATCGTTTCGATGATAGTAAAACCTGCTGTCGACCTTCAGTTTTCGCAGCTGTTGGTGGGTCCGCAATGCGGCTGCGGCTGCTCCACCATAAGGGAAAGTGCTGAAGTGGCTGACTTTCATCGAACGCTCCGTTGGTTTCATTTAGCGTTTCGCGTACATGTGAGACCAAGCTGTCAAAGTTAGTCTGGCTAATAAGCCGATTAGACGCTGGCCAAATCGGCACTTATTTCAGATGGACAGGGACTCGAAATACAAAACCGCAGCCCAAGCAAGTAAGTAAGTAAGCAGGTGAGATTTTCGGTACCTTTGCATACTCACTCGCCCGTCGGGTTTGTACTGCGGGGCTCACGCCCCAAAACGTTTTAAGTAAGTGCCATTGGCGCTAGCCCTGGATACACGTCCGCAAAACCGGGGCTCATTCCAATCAGAAAAAAATTTAATCATCTTATTATTAACAGCCAGCGTTCCCAAATTGGAGTTTGGATGCCCGGCTTAAGCCGCCCGCTTCACCGGTGCCGGTAATGGTTGGTCGGATTTTGTTGTATCAAACTTCGCCTTCGCCAGAAACATATTCTCCAGCATCGCCTCCCGGCCTTTTCTTACAAACCAAACTCGCAGTCTACGTTGGAACGTTTCGATTTGATCCCGGGTTCCATTCCAAACGGCACCGGAAAGTTCTTTTTCACTCAGCGGCGCCAGACATTGATCAATGAAGGCATCTTTGGCTTGCATAAATCCATGAAGAAGAACTTTATTCTCGTCATGGAGGTCTCGCCGCACCCGGTTGTTAGTTGAGAATGAAATCAGTTTTGTGGACGCCGCGCGGCCCATGCTTTGTGCGTATTGAAACACAGCCATGTCAAACACATCTTCCCGCGCTTCGGCAGGCATGTGATTCACAAAGTCCATCGAATAACACGCTCCACCGTTGATGTGCGGCTCAAGCAACAATTTACGCTTCTTGAACAAGCGAGACTTATAAACCTCGGGAACGTAGCACCCCATCATGATCGGGACTTCGTCGTGGCTGTACCATTGGTCCGACAGTCGGTCGATCCAATCGGGCTGAGTCGGTGCCATGTCAGATTCCAGCCACAAGCTGAACCCATCATCGCCCTGATAATTTTCAGCCACGTAGTCCATGCAATCCCAGAACATTGCCGTGGGGCCTTCAGGGTATCCAAAGATCTGCGTCGGACACTGAAACGAGATCGCGTTACCAATCTTCGCGTATGCGTCAAACAGAGACTGGCTGTTTTGAGCGCGAGGGCTGGCGGCCAGCAGATAGTCCACTTCGATTTCAGGACGCCGAAACGATGCGATCTTTTCAGCGATCTTCAAATAGCGATCGACTTCTTCTTGGCAATAGTAAGGCAAAATTACAATATGACGTCTTCGTTGCATCGCGAAACTTCCCTGATAACTGTATAACGAATCGTTTTTACAGGAATTTCGCAAACACTGTCAATCGTGATTTTGCTGCAATTATCTGGCTCCAAAACGCGGACACGTTTGCACTGATTCTAAGGTGAAATAGTCGTCTTTCGCTCTGATTTAGATCACAACCTCCGTGGCGTGAAAAACGACCATCGGATAGCACTTCATGAAACGATGCTCAGTCGATCAGTGGGAACTGAGATTGACTTGCGACCGGCATAAAAACTAATCTCCCTATTCTACAACGGTCAGGCAACTTGATATTCAGCGACGGATAATGGGAAACGGCATCCAGTGACAAAGTTCTACATCGTCGATCAGTCGCTCGTGAATCGGGGCGGGCATCACTACGACTACACCATGTGTGTCGCAGAAGCAGCCAACACGATGGGGTTTGAAACCATCATCCTGGCGAATAAAAGCCTTGACGTCAAAACAACCTTCCCCAACACACAGCTTCACCGAACCTTTAAAAATACAGTCTACCAACGCGATAGTTACCTCGCTGGTTTAAGGCATCTGAAACGATCCAAAGTGGATTTAACCAGACGGTCAGCACCGACTGGATCCTACTGGAACCAGTTAAAATCAATTTGCCACTTACGTAAGTTGAAACAGCGCCGTGGCAAGATCATCAATCAGTTTGCCATGGACTGTCAGAACGCTTTTGCTGGCGTCTCATTTGACGAATCGGATCATATCTTTTTGACGACCGTCTCCGAACTTGAAATGATGGGACTGGCGATCTACCTTCGATCTAACCACACCACCATCGCTCCTACTTGGCACCTACAATTTCATTTCAATTTGTTTGAAGGCCGCACGCCCGAATATGCGTCGCAGTCTTTGATCGAATCGATGACCCGCGAGTGCTTTGAATCGACGTTTAATCGTCTGAGTTACCACCGTCTTCGATGTTACACCACCTCACAGACGCTCGCCGATCAATACAACCGACTCGGCGTCGGCAACCTGACCTCGTTGCCATACCCCGTCGCTCCAGAATTTGCGATCGCTTCGGACGCGCTGCATTCAAACGCCAGCAACCGTAAAAATCAACAGCCCCATTTCGCTGACCATCAACGCAACGTGGCGACGCAACAACAGGCGCGCACCGCAACGGCTGGCCGCAAAGATGTTCCAACCTCCGCGCGCCAGCACTCGATTGAATTAGACGTCACGGCGGCCCCCGTACCGTCTTCAATGGACGCATCCGTTCGTCAAAAAGCGCTTCGATTCACTTGCCCCGGACAAATCAGGCGTGAAAAGGGCTGCTTCGAATACCTGCAACCCTTGGTAAATGAATTGTGGGACTCCCATCTCACATCTGGCAAAATCAAGATCGCGCTGCAACGCCCACGACGTAAGAAGCTCCGCAAACAGAAAATCGAACTGACGTTACCACACCACAACGACAACTCAGCACTGTCCAACGACGCAATCGAGTACTTTGACCACCCGCTGGGACGCACCGCTTACATCGACTTTATTAAGAACACCGATTGCGGGCTGCTATTTTATGACAGCCGCACCTATTACAGTCGTCGCGCCGGTGTACTGGGAGAATTGCTTTCCGCTGGCAAACCGCTGATCGTATCCGCCGGAAGCTGGTTGGCGCAACAGATCGCAGAACCGAATTTTCAGCACGGAGAAGATCTTTTAGGGCAAGCGGACGCGAAACGCGTATTGAGAATCGAAGACGTTGAATACGGAGATAAGAATGTTCCCTCAGCCGGTGGCGTCATCACGTTTGATCGCGGCAAGCACCCGTTCCATTTTTCTCTCAATCGCCAGGCTCAAGAACAGCTGCTGCTTTTTCGATTCCAATGGAAGTTTCCAACTGAAGATGGCACCTTTGTGAGGATCTGTATGACGCAAAAAGACGGGCAAGGCAACTCGATCGACGCCGCCCAACAAATCGTCGGCCATCGCCACTCCGCACAGGATCCAAACTGTCTATTTCGAATCCACAGAGACGCTGAAACGATCGAGATCGCGCTGAGCAACGCTTTTTCATCATCAACAGCCAGCCTGAAAAACGTTCGGATCGAACTGCTCTCGATGCCAAGTGAAGACGAATCAAGTACAATTCCCCTATGCAGCGTCGGCATTATCGCTGCCGAGGCGACTCAATTAAGTTCAGCTGTCTCCGAAATGGTGAAGCACTACGACCACTACCGGACATCCGCTGAGAAATTTGCAAAGCATTGGTTCGCGGTACACAATCCACGGCGCACCGTCGCGCACCTAATTGCCAACCACTGAAGATCAGATTCTTTTCATTTCATTCCATACCAGCCGCTTGGGCTTTACCCAAAGGGGGGGCACCTACATAAACGTTTTGGGGCGTGAGCCCCAAAACACAAACCCGACGCGTTAGCAAGTGAGTACGTGAACGCAGCGAAATACTCACTTGTTTGCGATGAGGGTTGGTATTTCGATTTCCTGCCCATCTAAAGTAATTGCCATTCGGGGCTACCCCCGTTTTCATCACCGCATAACCGAGACAAGGGAACTGTTGATTAAGTGAGCCGTTTAGGCGTCAGCCTCGGTTTGGTCATCGAAAAAACCGGGGCTAGCGCCCAAACGGCTCACATTAAAAATTGAAAGCCGACTTAATCAACAAGCCCCTAACGCCCAAACGGTTAATCAAAAAAGACAGAATCGAACCTAATTTACAAAGAGCGACGTCCCCCCCCCCTCAATCATCTAAAACACTATTCGCAAACGAAACATTTCTTTTCAGAATCGAACTTCGGAGAAAAACCTATGAATGTACTTGTCGTCGGCGGAGCTGGTTACATCGGCTCGCACATGGTTCGACAGTTGGACGCTGCCGGACATCAAGTCACCGTGTTGGACAATCTTTCTACCGGATTTCGCCAAGCAGTCACCGCAGGCGAACTCATCGTCGGCGATATGGCCGATCAAAAATTAGTCAAATCCGTGCTCAGCGATCACTCCATCGACGCCGTCATGCATTTCGCGGCTTGTGCGTTGGTCGGCGAATCGGTGGCGGAACCTGCCAAATACTATCGCAACAATGTTTTGGCGACGATCGAACTTTTGGATGCCATGCGAGCCACTGATGTCAAACGCATCGTCTTCTCCAGCACCTGTGCGACCTATGGTATTCCCGACGTTGTACCGATCTCAGAAAAGACGCCGCAAAAACCTGTCAATCCTTATGGGTTCACCAAACTTGTGATCGAAAGAGCGTTAGAAGATTACGCTCACGCCTACGGGTTTGGCTTCGCTGCACTGCGTTACTTTAATGCTGCCGGCGCGTCTCCGCAGGGCGGAATTGGCGAAGATCACGATCCTGAATCGCACTTAATTCCCATCGTCCTGCAAGTTGCGCTCGGTCAGCGGAAGCACATTTCGATTTATGGCACCGACTGGCCGACGCCCGACAAAACTTGCGTTCGTGACTACATCCACGTCGATGATTTAAGTTCTGCTCATTTAGCCGCAGTGGAACGTATTGAATTGGGCAAGGGTCTGAAAGTCAATCTGGGCACCGGCAATGGCTTCAGCGTGAAACAGATCATCGAGACATGTCGTGAAGTTACCGGGCACGAGATACCCGCCGTCGAAGGCGATCGCCGTCCAGGTGATCCACCGGAATTGGTCGCCGACGCTACGCTGGCAAAAGAGGTCTTGGGTTGGGAACCGAAGTACCGTACGCCCAAACCCATTATACAAACGGCTTGGAAGTGGCATCAAACCAACCCCAAGGGATACGCCAAAGATACCAACGACCTTCAACCACAACTTTTGTAGTCCGTGTCTAAAGAATCACTCTTCAAAGATTTTTCCAGTTTGGCGCTTATATCGCTAGAGGCTTATTGATTTGGTTAGTCGTTAATTTTATCAGCCGTTTGGGCCAACGCCGTGAACGATTTATTTCCCTGTTTTAATGAGCCGCTTTGGCGTCAGCCACGGTTCCTTGCACAGCGAAACCGTGGCTAAGGGCTTGTTGATTAAATCGGCTTTCCATTTTTAATGTGAGCCGTTTGGGCGTTAGCCCCGGTTTTGCGATGACCAAACCGAGGCTAGCGCCTGAACGGCTCACTTAATCAACAAACCCCTAACGCCAAAACGGCTCATACTTACTTGCGTTTTGCAAACGAAAATCTCTTCACGGCGTTGCGTTTGGGCGATTTCTTTTAGACGTTTGGGGCGTGAGCCT
>Ga0114956_1003083_pt1 | contig 12930 bp, 11 predicted proteins | sample MaitaG_FD_87304 | JGI IMG/M metagenome (GOLD analysis project Ga0114956, IMG submission 87304) | Marine algal microbial communities from Maine, USA - Maine_Asex2 metaG | ecosystem: Host-associated > Algae > Red algae > Unclassified | place: Maine, USA | collected 2015-01-05 | reverse complement strand
TTCTGGATGATCTTTCTAACGTTGATGTTACCGGTTGAAGTAAGGATCGTGCCGACCTATCAAGTCATTGCCAACTTCGGCATGTTGAACTCATACTCTGGTCTGATATTCCCACTAATTGCTTCCGCCACTGCTACCTTCTTGTTTAGACAAGTGTTTATGAGTATGCCCAATGAATTGGTAGAAGCGGCCAAGGTTGACGGGGCAGGGCCGATGAAGTTCTTCTGGGATATCCTGATTCCCATTTCTAAAACCAATATCGCTGCGCTGTTCGTGATTTTATTTATCTATGGCTGGAATCAATACCTCTGGCCATTGCTAATTACCACCGAGCCTGAAATGAATACTATCGTGATGGGGATTAAGCAGATGTTCCCGTCGGGTGACGATATTCCCAATTGGCCAGTGATTATGGCGACCGCAATTCTGGCGATGTTACCACCTATTTTGGTGATCATTTTTATGCAGCGTCTCTTTGTTAAGGGATTAGTGGATAGTGAGAAATAAGGATTTCCCATGAGTTTTGTTACGCTAAAAAACGTCAATAAGCAGTACAAAAAAGGCATTGATGTCATTAAAGACATTTCACTAGAGATTGAAGCGGGTGAGTTTTTAGTGATTGTTGGGCCGTCCGGCTGTGGTAAATCCACCTTGCTAAGAATGGTGGCTGGCTTAGAGCAGACAACAGGCGGACAGATTTTTATTGACGGCCGTGACGTGACGAAGGAAGAGCCAGGTGAGCGTGATATTGCCATGGTTTTTCAGAATTACGCGCTTTATCCGCACATGACCGTCTACGACAATATGGCTTATGGTCTACGTAACCGAAAAATACCCGAAGATGAAATCAAACGACGGGTCGAGGACGCTTCTAAGTCCCTACAGATTGGTGAGTTTTTACCGCGTAAACCGAGTCAGTTGTCCGGTGGCCAACGACAACGTGTCGCAATGGGCCGGGCTATCGTTCGCGATCCCAAAGTGTTTTTGTTTGATGAGCCGCTGTCTAATTTAGATGCAAAGCTGCGTACACAAATGCGGGTTGAGATTAAGCGCTTGCAGCGTGAGCTCGGGACCACTTCGATCTATGTAACGCATGATCAGGTCGAGGCGATGACTCTGGCTGATCGCTTGATCGTGCTCAACCAAGGCAATATTGATCAAATTGGTTCACCCAAAGCGTTGTATGCAAAACCTAAAACAGTATTTGTTGCTGGCTTTTTGGGTTCGCCTAGTATGAACTTTATCGACTCAGCGGGTATAAGTCGATTCTCAGACGACCTCACTCAACGCATGGCAAGCTATACAAATACTAACGCCGGAAAGCGTATTCAGATTGGCGTCCGGCCAGAGCAGCTGTTTGTGATGAATGAAGCAAGTGAGTATGACCTGATGCTTGATGCCGAGGTGTTGGCTGTTGAAGATTTGGGTGCTGATTGTTTGATTTATATAGAACTAAATTCTGATAAGTCTCAACTTATTTGGCGGGCAGTCGCAGGAACTGAAGTAGAAATTGGTGAGAAGATACAGCTAGCAGCTAAGGGTGAGTCATTGCACTTATTTGACAGCGAGACTGGCGAGCGGATAGAAATATAGATGCAATCAGATTCAGATGATTTAACCCAGTCAGTATGCGTTACTGGGGTGAACTACTCCCTTTGAAAGGTGACAGAGAAGGAATATGGTCTATCTCCGTTAATGGAAACTGGCGAGTTCATTAAAGCAACCTATTTAGAGCCGTTTGGCTATAGCTGCCGTTTTTTGGCTAAGCAGTTAGATGTTGCATCATCCAGGCTTAATCGTATTTTAAAAGAGCAGAGTAATGTTACCCCGGAAATGGCACTTAAATTGTCTAAAGCCGTGGGTCGTAGTCCTGAAAGTTGGTTATCTATGCAGGACAACTATGATCTTAGGCAAGCTAAGCAAAGTGTTAACTTAGGTAATGTTCACGCTGTATTTTTCGCTGTGCAGTAAATATAGCGCCTATCTTTACACCAGTAAATTCCAAGCGTAGTATTAGGATATGACTGGTTTAAAAAGAAACATAGCAGCAAAAATTCACCGACTACTGGAAGTTTTCCCTGTAGTGATGCTAGTTGGAGCACGTCAAACAGGCAAAACGACTCTGAGTAAAGCCGTACGCAGTGACTGGAAGTATTTCGATTTAGAAAACGCCAAAGATCACGACTTCATCACTCGCGATTATGATTTTTTCTTTGATGAGCACCCTCGCGATATCATCATTGACGAAGCGCAAGAAGATCCCGCACTGTTCCGACACTTGCGTGGCGTCATTGATGCTAAGCGTGAGGAAAAAGGGCGTTTTATTCTTACCGGTTCCAGCTCACCAGACCTATTGGCTCATGCCAGTGATTCTTTAGCAGGGCGTATTGCCATCGTTGAGATCGGCACGCTAAAAGTGAATGAAGTATTGGAGAAACCCTTACCGGGTTTCTATGAATTATTTAGTCAACCACTAAGCGACGACTCTTCGAAATGGCTGCAAACGCTCAACCCCATGACTGATGATGTGATTCCTTATTTTTTAAAAGGTGGCTACCCCGAACCCGTCATAGCTGAGAATGATTTTGCCTATAGCGTTTGGATGGAAAACTACTATCGAACCTACATAAGCCGTGATGTTCGGCAACTATTTCCGCGGCTCGATAATATCCGGTATCAGCGTTTTGTGAATATGCTCGCTTCGCTATCGGGTACGGTGATTAACAAAGCGAACTTGGGACGGTCGGTGGATGTCAGCGAAGTCACGATCCGTGATTATCTGGAAATTGCCGATAAAACCTTTGTTTGGCGCACCATTCCTTCCTATGAAAACAGTAAAAGTAAGTCGGCGCTGAAAATGCCTAAAGGGCTAATACGCGATAGTGGTTTGACGCATTACCTTGCGGGTATCGAGACTCGCGAAGCGTTGCTTCGCTCGCCACAGGTTGGGCATAATTTTGAGTCTTTTGTTATCGAAGAGATTATTAAAGGCATTCAAGCGACCGAAGTGACGCGCTGGGAGCCTTATTATTTTCGGACTAAGAATGGTGCTGAGGTTGATTTGGTGCTGGAAGGTAGTTTTGGTGTTCTGCCGATTGAGATTAAATTTGGGCAGCAGACGACAGGGCGACAGTTGGCTGCTTTGCAGCGATTTGTTAAGGAGAATGAGCTGCCGCTGGGGGTTGTGATTAATAATAGTAGTGAGGTTCGGATGTTGGCTGAGCGGGTGGTGCAGGTTCCGGCTGGGTGTGTTTGATTCTTAAATCTTATAGCACTTGAAAAAGTGATACTGCGAGTTATAAATGAAGAAATCATGCGGCAATATGAGCGTGTAGGTTATATCAAATACATTAATGCCTGTGCAGATATCATGTGTTCTGGTCAAGTCCATCCGGACACTTTAATTTGAGACACTTCAAATTCGATTGGCGACAGAAACAATCCGATGCTCATCATTAATACGTCGCGACCAATACCCCGACAACCCATGCTTCAAAGGCTCAGGCTTCCCAATCCCTTCATAAGGCTCCCTCTGGATATCTTTGATTAATAAGTTAATACGTTTAAGTATTAACTTATCAGTGGTTTGCCAGTAGAGATATTGTCCCAAGCTGTCGTCGAGAAGGTGAGCGTCATTCAAGTAACTCTTTTTTCATACCTTTGCCCGCTTCAAGCTCAGCGATAGATTCCAAAAGGTCTCTAGCATTTGCCGGAGATCTTAGTAAGTAAGTGGTTTCTTGCATGGCGTTATAGTCTTCTAAAGACATCATCACAATAGGGTCTTCACTTTTGCGAGTGATGATAATAGATGCATGATCATTACAGACGTTCGCCATTGTATTGGCTAAATTAGCTCTAGCAGCTGTATAGCTTATTGCGGTCATATTTTCTCCAAATTGTCCATGTACGTTATCTGTACGTATTAGCGCAGTAGAAGATGACAAGGCAATTAAATCCGCATAAAGGTGACAGCGCGGATAAAATTTATCATCACCGAAAGTAGGTAAAGTACCTTATAATACAGACAACAAAACCATTAATAGGTCACTAGTATGGAATGGTCAGAAGTCCTCAACAATCCCCAGCTTCAGAATCTGTCATTCAAGATCGAGCTGAATAAATTCGGTAAGCTGTTAATGAGTCCAGCCTCAAATCATCATGGCCGAATCCAAGGCCGCCTTTCTGCATTGCTTTGGAATAACATGCCAGAGGGCGAGATCATTACCGAGTGTTCGGTGAACACTTCTGACGGTGTGAAAGTAGCGGATGTGGTTTGGGCTTCAGCTGCTTTTATCGCTGAGCAGGGCTATTCCACGCCTTATAACAAAGCACCAGAACTGTGCGTAGAAATCGTTTCGCCTTCAAATTCTAAGCAGGAAATGACACAGAAAACTGAGCTTTATCTGGCCAAAGGAGCGCAGGAAGTTTGGATTGTATACGAAGATACAACGGTTGAAATGTTTACTCATACGGGTAAGCAGGAGCAAAGCCAGTTTTCTGAGGGTTTGGCTAAATTGGTGTTTACTGCCATTAAGAAATGAGCAATATTAATAGGATTTACATCGTACTTTTGCCCGCTTCAAGTTCAGCGATGGATTCCGATAGACCCCCCTGGCGTTTGCTGGGGAATCTTAGTAAGTTGGTGGTTTCCTGCATTGCGTTATAGTCTTCACTGGCCAGTGGTATTCATCAATCCTTAACAAACAACTCCCGCGGCCGATCACAAAAACACTCTGGCGAACCACTCTCCGTAATCAAAATACTCTCCGTAATCTCCAGCCCCCAGTCCTTCATCCAAAGCCCAGGCATAAAGTGAAAAGTCATTCCGGGCTGCAAAACGGTCTCATCTTCCTCACGTAGCGAAGCCGTCCGCTCGCCCCAGTCTGGCGGATAAGACAACCCAATCGGGTATCCACAACGCGCACCACGCTCAATCCCCGCACGCTCCAATGGCGCAGCCAAAGCCCGAGCAATATCACCCGTAGTATTCCCCGCGACAGCCGCTTCAAGGCCAGCCTCTAAACCCTCAACTAATGCCGCTTCCGCATTCAAGATAGTCGGTGTTGGCTTACCCAAAAACACCGTGCGACAAAACGGTGCATGATAACGTCTGTAGCAACCGGATAATTCAAAAAAGGTCGCTTCACCACTTACAAACTCACGGTTATCCCAAGTCAGATGCGGTGCAGAAGCATCAACGCCACTCGGTAATAAAGGCACAATAGCCGCATAATCTCCCCAGCTATCATCAACCCCAAGGATCGCGTCGCGATACAGCTCAGCAACCAGTTCGTGCTTATTCAAGCCCGGCTCAATGCGTTCATGTGCGGTATCAACCAGCTTTTCTGAAATGCGTGCTGCCTTGCGAATGAAGGCTATTTCTTCATCTGATTTGACGCCGCGTTGCCAGTTAACTAAGGCAGTCGCATCGATGAAATTGGCTTTGGGTAGTGATTCTGTCAGCGTTAGATAAGCTTTGGCAGAGAAGTAATAATTGTCCAGCTCAACACCGATGCGTTTTTCAGCATAACCATGCTCACTAAGGATCACGGCAAGCACTTGCATCGGGTGGCGTTCGGTGGATTGCACATAGTTGTCATCGTAGTGAGTGATGCAATCATCAGCCATCCACACGGTACGTAAGGCACCATTGGAATCCTGTCTGCGACCCCACCAAATCGGGTCTTGGTCGTGAAACACCATCACACCCTGATGCACATAAAAAGACCAGCCGTCATAACCTGTTAGCCATGCCATGTTCGAAGGGTCTTCGACAAACAACACGTCGATATCTGTGTCGAGCATGGCGGCGCGCGTTTTGGCCAAACGGCGCTGGTATTCCTTCTCGCTGAAAGGGGTGAGATTGCTACGCATAATGATTCCTCGGTTCAGCCATTTCACTAGACATGAAATACGCTTTGCACTAGTTTAACTCCATAGCGAATGCCTAAACCAGCCAGTTGCGCCTATGATTTTTAGGGTGACGACGCAGTATTATTTGTAAGGACGACGATGAAACCTAACCCAATATCACCAACGATTCCTTTGGATCAAGATGGCGTGCATCACGGCCATTTAAAATTGCCGCATAGCCGAGATGACTCTGCATGGGGGGCGATTATGATTCCGCTATGTGTCATCAAAAATGGCGATGGGCCAACGGCGCTGCTGACGGGCGCAAACCATGGTGATGAGTATGAAGGGCCGTTGGCGTTGCAGCATCTTGCACACACCTTAAAAGCTGAAGATATTACCGGTCGTATCATTATCGTACCAGCGTTTAACTACCCTGCGTTTTTGGCTGCCAAGCGCACTTCGCCGATTGATGGCGGCAATTTGAATCGCATGTTTCCCGGCAAACCTGATGGCACCATTACTGAGAAAATTGCTGACTATTTTGAGCGCACACTGATCCCGCAGTCGGATGTGGTATTGGATATTCATTCTGGTGGTAAAACGCTGAGCTTTGTGCCGTTTGCCGCCGCGCATATTCTGGATGATAAGACGCAGCAGGCCGCTTGTGTCAGCGCGATGGAGGCGTTTAATGCACCATACTCGATCATGCTGAAAGAGATTGATAGCGTTGGCATGTATGATACGGCAGTGGAAGATCAGGGCAAGGTGTTCGTGTCGACCGAGTTAGGTGGGGGCGGAAGTGCCACGGCGCTGACCAGTGCGATTGCGCGTAAGGGCGTGCGTAATATGCTGGCTCATGCAGGTATTTTACAGACTGAGTTAGCTCTGTTGCCTATTAGCTCACCAAGTAAGATGCTGGATATGAGCGATGAAAACGCCTATCTTTTTTCGGCGAGTGATGGGCTGGTTGATTATGCCAAAGACTTAGAAGATCCGGTTGAGGTTGGCGATGTGATTGCTCGTGTTTGGCCTAAGGACCGCACAGGGGCAACGCCAATCGAGTATGTGGCCCAGACGTCTGGGATATTGGCGGGGCGGCATTTTCCGGGGTTGATTCAGACAGGGGATTTTCTGGGATTGATTGCTAAAGTAGTGTCGTAAAGAGCGTAAATGTAGAGTGAGTTTCATGTTGCTGAAAAAAAAGCGGCTTGCTAAAAGACATCGAGGTGATAAGTGGGTTTCTCAGTAAAGTTTAATTGGGTATTACAGATCGATCCGCCTGAGATATTGTCGCTAAATGAGTCGTATTCATTTAGCAAAACAGGCAATCGAATATTTCCCATTGGTACACCTATTGATCTCATTGATATTGATCGAAATGCTGTTGCAAAGATTAAGATAAAGTCATTTTTGAATGAGGATGAACACACTACAGGAACGTTTAGTGTAACGAAAATTTATACAGGTGAAGAGAAGCGGGTGCTGACAAATTATTGGAATGAAAATAGATAACACGAGCCTCGGCCGTCATAAAGCCTAATTCTATCTAGCAGGTTTAGCACGCCCAATTTTATTTTCCCGCAGCCAGATATAAATCCCTGCTAAGATGGTAATTAATGACCCAATAATAGTGTAGTTATCAATTGCTTCACCCAGTATAAAAACACCTAACAAAGCTGCAAACAGAAGCCTGACATATCGAAATGGGCTAACTACAGACACCTCACCAATGCGCATCGACTGCGTGACCGTCAAAAAACCTAACGACACCGCCACAATCATACCAATAAGAATCAGCGATGTGTTCGACGTGGGCACCTTCGCACTCCCAGAAAGCATCAGTAGAAAACAGCCAAACGCTAGCAGTGTGCATGCCGAGTAAAACGATAGCAGCAAACTTGAAATAGAGCGTTGGGTTAGACGCGAACCGACGTCACGCATCGCCAGACCAACGACGGCAATTAACGCCCAAAAGGAGTACTGGTCGAATCCGCTAATACCGGGTCGAATAACGATGAGGGTGCCGATAAAACCAAGTAACACGGCTGCAATACGGTGTTTGCCGACTTTCTCTTTGAAGACGACAACCGCAGCAACGGTGAGTAATAACGGTAAGGTTTGGGTGATGGCGGTAACCGTCGATAACGGGGAGTGATGCAGAGCCGTAAACATACCGTAGGCACCGATTACTTCTCCTGTGTTGCGCAGCATAACGGAGCGTTCAAAAAAGGCTCGACTCCACATCGGCTCGCCGGAGCGTTTAAGCATAACTGCGAATACAATCGCACAGCCTAAGCCAAGAAAAATCATCACCTGACCCGAAGGTAACTCTTGCGAGGCAAGCTTTACGCACATATCGCCCACGGTGAAGCTGGCCATCCCGATAATCATGTAGATTATCCCGCGCAGATTGTCTGAGATCGGCGCTTTTGCTGTCGTTGTCTGACTCAAGTGAGGTAGCTCAACTGAAAATACGTCCAGGATTTAAAATGCCATTAGGGTCAAGCGTGCGCTTGAACAGCTTCATTAGCTCCAGTTCAGTCTCCGTTCGGCACAGTTTCAAATACTTGCGTTTGCTCATGCCCACACCATGTTCAGCGGTGATCGTGCCGCCAAATTGCCCAACGACCTCGTAAACGGTACCGTAAATGCCTTGCACGTCGTCGGCGTTTTCGGTCCAAGTAAGAAAATGTAGATTGCCGTCGGCAATGTGTCCTAGCGCTAGGTTTTGAACTGTCGGAAAACGGGCAATCAATGCCTCATCAGTGGTCGCGATAAAGTCTTTCATCTTGCTAATCGGTAGTCCAACGTCGAAGGTCGCAAAGCCATTTAGATTGGCCATTAAATCCGCCACACCATCGCGAAGCGCCCAGAAGTCCGAGACATCTTTACCGCTGTTTGCCATGACAACATCACTGACTAAACCAGACTCTATTTGCTCGAATAGCGCTTGCTGGAATTGCTCCTCAGAACAACCTTCCGCTTCGAGTAAAACATACATTGCAGGCGGGGTGTCGAATGGGTGGCGTGCTTGAGGAATGACTCTGCAAACCTCGTCGACATAGTTCTGCCACATCACTTCAAAGCTAGTAATGCTGGCAAGTTCGCCTTGAACCGCTTGTAAAAATGCCGAAGTCGATTCGAAGTCGGGAAGGGCACACAGCGCGGTTTGTCGGTGCTTGCTGGCAGGGAATAAACGCAATACCACTTCAGTCACTACTCCCAGCGTGCCTTCAGAGCCGATGAATAATTGTTTCAAATCGTAACCAGCACTGTTTTTTAGCATTTTATTCATGGAGCGCATCACGGTGCCATCAGCCAAAACCGCTTCTAATCCTAATACCAAAGCGCGCGTGCTGCCGAAGCGAATAACCTGATTACCGCCTGCATTGGTTGAGACATTGCCGCCGATTTGGCAAGAGCCGCGTGCGCCGAGATCAAGTGGGAAACGCAAACCTGCATCCGACGCTGCTTTTTGGATTACTTCCAGTGGTGTACCTGCTTTGACCGTGATGGTCATGCCTTCGGCGTCTAACTCGGTGATGCCGTTTAGGCGTTCTAGTGATAGGGAGACTTCGCCTTCATTGGGTGTTGCGCCACCGCTTAAGCCGGTCAGACCGCCTTGCATAACGACGGATAATTGGTGTTCGTTGCAATAAGCGAGTGCTTTGGAAACGGCTTTGCTGTCAGCAGGCCGTAGTACTAAAGCCGGTGGGCAAGCATGTTCGCCACTCCAGTCAACATGGTAGCGCGCTTCGATGGCATCGCCACTCATAACAGAGCGTTCGTCTAAGATGGCTTCTATGGCTTCGATGTGTTTTTGCATGCCTGACTCCTCGGTATTCGATGAGTCGATAATAGCAATGAGTGGGTAATGTTTGCTAGGGTTAAACCGCGCGTCTCCAGTTCACACAAACAGATTCGCCTATTTTTAGCACAGAATCGTTAGCACCTTTACGGGAAGCCCAGCGCATGGCTTTAAGCCAGTGCCATTTGTTTGCACGTCCTGCGTAATGGCGTGCCAACTTCCATTGTGTTTCTCCACGCCGAGCCTTATGCCATTTCAAACACGCCGGGCGTTGATTTGAAACTGCCTGTGGCTGAGGTTCACAGGGGCGATAGCATAAATCTGAATATTGTTGGGAACTAGTAGGCTGAGATGGCCGCCTTCGTGCAGCACGTGCTGAGGCCCCGCCGGACGCTGAGTCTCTACCAAATATCATTGTGCCGGGGTTAGCAAGGCAAGTACTGAAATTGCCTAAACCAAAGCGCACCTCACAGGTAAGCGAAAAGGCTAGCACAACAACCAGCAGGATCAAAAATGGTGTGACAGCTTTTGCTAACACGTTTCAACAGCTCTGTAGAGTAATCGGGCGCTTGGGGGAGCACTTCTCATTTATACTATTGATTATAGAAGAGATTTGAATAAAGGCAACTTGCAACTTTGTAATGAACTCTGGCTTTAAAGTCTATAACAGCAATGAGTAGGCTAAAGACTTGCTAAGTCTCTTCAAACACCTTAACACTACCATCTTTCTCTAGTGTGCAATAACGAATCGGCTCTATTAGGCTTTTAGCCGAAATTACCACTTGATAATCCTCACCGTGTAAATGCAGATTATGCACGCCTTTGCGGTGTCCCTTTGGAAGGTTGCACCGTGTCAAGATTAGATTGGGGTGCTTGATAAGGATTATTCATTTATCGATGCCATGGTAGGGCTATTTTTCAGGGGTGCAGTCATATTTTACAGGCTCCTTGTAAGCACAGCGTTCCTCTAACCAACGCACCACTTGGTCCATTTTAGTTTCATCTGCGCGTGGCTTTTCCAGAAGCGGATTATACTTACTTGTTGTTATTGACTCCGTATGCGGCACTTCCTGAAACGTCAAATCCACAAGCTCACGCTCCCATACAAAACGCAGCGCACCAGATACTTCAGCAGCGTCAAAATCATGGATAAAACGATACCTAGCACCTCTCAAATACGAAAGCCGGATACTGTTGTCATTAGACCCTGAAGCGATGACTTTGCCGTCAGGACTATAGGCAATGGTATTAAACGAACCGGAGTGTCCTTTTATGGTATTGATGGCTTTACCAGATTGCGCATTCCAGAGTCGAATGGTGTTGTCACCGGAACCTAACCTTTCACCCGATCCTGACGCGATAACTTTGCCATCGGGGCTGTAAGCAATGGCATTGATCAAATCAGAATGCCCTTTAAGTGTGCTAAGGAGTTTGCCAGTTTGGGCATCCCAAAGCCGAATGGTGTTGTCACTAGGCACTGGCTTTTCACCAAAAGTCCTCATTTCCCCAGATCCTGAAGCGATGAATTTCCCGTCGGGGCTGTAGGCAACGGTATTTACTGGGCTGGTGTGTCCCTGAAGTATTTTGATGGTTTTGCCGGATTGCACATCCCATAGTCGAATGCTGTTGTCACCAGATCCTGATGCGATGACCTTGCCGTCAGGACTGTAGGTAATTGCATTGACTGATCCGATGTGATCTTCAAGTATTTTGGTGGCGATGCCAGTTTGTGGATTCCACAGTCGAATCGTACTGTCATTCGATCCGGAAGCAATGACCTTGCCATCAGGACTAAAGGCAATGGCTTTGACCGATTCGGTGTGCCCCTCGAGTGTTTTAATTGCCTCCCCTAATTGAGCGTTCCAGAGTCGAACGTCTGTGTCATTAGACCCCGAAGCGATGAGTTTGCCATCAGGGCTGTAGGCAAGTGCAACGACCGCGCGGGAGTGCCCTGTTAGCATTTTGAAACCGGTACTAAATTTGGGATTCCAGAGTCGAATGATATTGTCATTCGACCCCGAAGCAATGAATTTACCATCGGATCGGTAGGCGATCGCATTCGTCGCCACGATACTCGCTCGGTTAGTTTCCCAATTCGGGCTACGCAGAATAGAGTAATCAAGGTTTGCCATCTCATTTAAAGAGGCTTGAGATATGGCGGTCTTGCCCTCGGCTAAAGGTAGGCGTTGAGCTTCTAGTAAGTAGAGCAGGGCGTCACGATATTCATCTGTCTTTTTAGAGGCGAAAGAAGCATTACCTCTGGATATCGAGGATTTGCTTTTTTCTTCGAATGTCTTGGCAAGGTTATAATTGGCTTCTAATGCTTTGGCTGTGGCAGTGTTCGATTTATTGATTGCATAGCCAGCGACTGCTAGCATCGCTACTGTGAGCAGAGCCATAAGCCCTGAAAGCCAGCGTGTTTTAGTTAGCGATTTCTGTTGCTCAGCTGATCGTTTCTTGGCAATTACCCACTTTTGCTCTTCCAGTTCGGCCTTTTCGGCTAGGAGTTCTTCTTGATAGGTGAGAGCATCTTTCTCATCTTCTTGTCTTTGAATGTTGTCATATTCGCTTAATTCCAAAAACTCATCCACTTCCAAAAAATTATTGTCATAGCGCTTGGCCCAAGTTTGAGCCCTTTCAGTTCGGTCTGACCACGATAAAGGGGGCTCGACTTCATCCGTCTCTGTAAGGTATTGTGCCGGATCATCTTTAGGTAGCTGATTTCTCCACTTTAAAGCTTGTTCCAACTCGATTTCGTCAAGCAGACCCGCTTTGCCTTCATGGTAACGTTGTGAGGTAGATACTAAGCGTTTATAGATTTCAGCTGCTTCACTTTCCTCTTCAACCCAACCACCGAGTGTTTTCCATTGACGAATCAGACTTTCATGAGAGATATCGATCAGTGGATTGCTTGCTATTTCCTTTGAAGATAGCACTAAAAAAGATCGATTTTTTTCACAAAAACAATCGATAACATCCATCACTGATTCAGGTGATGCACCAGCAATTACAGCAACCTGTTTAAGATGTACAGGCCGCCTTATGCGCCTGTTTCCGGCATCCACCGTTGTCAGCGCTTGAAATAGCACCTTGGCAATATTCTGCTGATCTTCAGTCTTTAGCGCCTGAAGTGCCTCATCAGCATGACGGTCAAGTGCTTCATGAATAGTGTGAATCTTTTCATAATGCTCAATATCCAGTGGGCCACGAGCGCCTTGCGCTTGCCACTCATCCCAAGTGCGCATCAGCGCATGTTGCAGTACTGG
>Ga0114956_1003081_pt1 | contig 12936 bp, 10 predicted proteins | sample MaitaG_FD_87304 | JGI IMG/M metagenome (GOLD analysis project Ga0114956, IMG submission 87304) | Marine algal microbial communities from Maine, USA - Maine_Asex2 metaG | ecosystem: Host-associated > Algae > Red algae > Unclassified | place: Maine, USA | collected 2015-01-05 | reverse complement strand
TGGCGATGGTGGTAGAGGTGGACATATTATCCTCAAAGGAAATAAGCAACTCTGGACATTACTCCCTCTCAAGTATCGGAAGCATATCAAAGCAGGACACGGAGGCGCAGGTGGCCGGAGTGGTAGGACAGGAGCAGATGGTACAGATATTTACTTAGAAGTACCTATTGGCACTACAGCTAGGGATGCAGAGACAGGAGAATTTCTCTTCGAGATAGAAGAGCACAATCAACTCCAAATCTTACAGCAAGGAGGGAGAGGAGGCAAGGGTAATACTCACTTCAAATCACCAACCAATCAAACTCCACGCTATGCTCAACCAGGAGAAGAAGGAATGGAAGGTTGGATGATTCTAGAGCTCAAGGTACTTGCAGATGTAGGTTTAGTGGGTCTACCTAATGCTGGTAAATCTACCCTACTCGCGAGCATTACCGCTGCCAAACCCAAGATAGGTGCCTATCCTTTTACAACATTAGTACCCAACTTAGGTATCGTATCGTACCATAATAATCAATCATTTGTAATGGCCGACATCCCCGGTATTATCGAAGGTGCTCATAAAGGGAAAGGTCTAGGTTATCGGTTTCTCAAACATATAGAGAGGAATGCAGTCTTGCTTTTCTTGATTTCAGCAGAGAGTGATAATATCAATGCTGAATACAGAGTCCTGATCAATGAGCTAAAACAATACAATGCAGAGCTCTTAGATAAGCAACGGATACTTGCTATCACTAAGGCTGATCTGTTAGATAATGAAATCAAAGAGCTTATAACTTCTGAATTAGAAATAGATGCTCCATATCTCTTTATCTCCTCTGTAAGTACAGAAGGTCTCCAAGACCTCAAAGAGCTTATTTGGACCGCAATAGATCAAGAGAGTAAACACTTAGATGACACCGTTCATTTTGCCAAATACGGGGAAGAGGAGTAGCAAGTTTAACCAGATTAAATTGAGAATGGAAAAGAAGATGGATGAATTATATGTTATCTTCTTCTACATATCTATCTCATATTTAAAAACAATCTTCAGTACCCAGAGCCAATGCTCATTTGTACTTTTCTTTCTATTTCTGTTACTTGATTCTTGAATACTTCATCAGTATCCATCATATCTTGTACTGCTTTGAGTGAGTAGATCACAGTACTGTGATCTTTCCCTCCAAAATCATCTCCAATACTCTTGAGTGATTTATTGGTGAAGTGTTTAGCAAAGTACATTGAAAGCTGTCTTGCAATCACAACTTCTCTTTTCCTTGTACTAGATTGAATTTTCTCGACAGAGACCTTGTAATGCTCAGCAACAAGTTTTTTAATTTTTTCGAGAGCTACTTCTTTATCTGCAGAGACTACATAGCGTCTGATAATATCTTTAGCCAGGTCTATATCTATCTTCTTGAGATTAAGTGTAGACTGTGCAATCAATGAAATCATCACACCTTCTAACTCTCTGATATTATTGACCACATTGTGACAGACATACTCAAGTACATTAAATGGAATCTTATCAAGATCTTCTTCTAATTTATCTTGCACAATGGCCATTCTTGTTTCAAAAGTTGGTGGTTGGATATCGGCTGAAAGTCCCCACTTAAATCGACTAATGAGCCTGTCTTCCATATTGGCAAGATCCTTAGGTGCTCTATCTGACGTTAAGATTATTTGCTTTCCGCTTTGGTGTAACCTGTTAAATAGGTTGAACAAAATCTCCTGAGTCTTGGCTCTACCTGCAAGAAATTGGACATCGTCCAAGATCAAAGTATCTATATGCTGATAGTAAGAGAGTAAATCATCAATTGTTCCTTTCTTGATAGCATTTATTATCTGATTGGTAAACCTATCAGTTGTAATGTACATCACATTATTCTTAGGGTGCTGTGTCTTGATTTGATTCCCTATAGAATGTGCTAAGTGTGTCTTCCCTATCCCCACTCCACCATATACAAAGAGAGGATTAAATGCAGTCTTACCAGGATTATCTGATATCGCCTTACCCGCTGATCTTGCAAGTCTGTTGCAATCTCCTTCAATGAGCTTAGCAAATGTATACTTAGGATTTAGCCCTGAATCAATTTTGACTTTTCTGATACCAGGGATAATGAAAGGATTCTTTATTTGGTCTGAGTCAATTGTAGTCTGCTGTTGCTCAGTGGAATTCGAAAATTGATTTTTATTATCGAGGAGAATTATATATTCTAACCTAGCTTTTGTTCCTAATTCGGTAACTATACACTTCCTTAAGAGAGAGAGGTAATGCTCTTCAAGCCATTCGTAAAAATATTTATTGGGAACTTGTATTGTTAAAATCTCTGATTCAAGTTTGACTGGTATGATTGGATCAAACCATGTTTTATACTTTCTTTCGTTGATATTATCCTTTATGATAGTGAGACACCGGTCCCATACTTCTACGTGTGTGTTGGTCATATATCTTTCTCTACAAAAAATAAAAAAAACTCAGACTCTAGTCATTAGAGCTTCGTAAAAATTAAAATACCGAATATCAGTTCAAGGGACTAATCAACTTGGGATTTGATAATTGAATACTACAAAAGTTCACTAATTTCTTCAAAGAAAAAAGGAAATCGAAACCTATTTTTGAAGATAAATATTTAACAAAGATGATTCTTAGAGATAGTGAAATATCGTATATGTAACTTACCCAAATCTAGTAGAATTAACATTAAGATTAATAATATACGTTTATTTGACAAAAAGATTTTTACATGTTTGGCATTTCGCTTTGTTGTTATTCTCAAAATACAGATCAATCCTACCAAGCAAAATACCTCCGTATCCTACTTGATTTATAAATACAGCTTCTCCTCTCTTATTTTTCTTCGTTTGCATTTCTTTTAAGAAGGTATGAGTATGACCTCCTAAGATCAAATCTATATTGTCAGTCTCCTTAGCTAAGACAACATCACTTACCTTATCTTCTCTGTAACTATAGCCAAGATGTGATAGACAGATCACTACATCACATTTTTCTTCATACTTGAGTCTATTTGCAACTCTCTGAGCTTGTGTGATTGGATCTTGGTAGATAACACCTTTACTCAGCGTGACAGGGACCAATCCTTCAAGCTCTATCCCAAGACCAAAAATACCCACCTGTATTCCACCTATCTCCTTGATTACATAATCCACAAGGTGCTCTGAGAGTGCCGTATCCTGTACTTGATAGTTACTCATTACAAATGGAAAGTCGGCATGCTGTAATTGTTTGATAAAACCATCTATCCCTGCATCAAAGTCATGGTTACCCATCGTCGCTACATCATATGACATCTCAGTCATACACTTCATCTCTATCTCACCACCAAAGAAATTGAAATACGGAGTACCTTGAAAGATATCACCACTGTCTAGCAGAAGCACATTTTCTTCTTCGTTTCGGATTGAATCAATCAACTTTGCTCTTCTCACTACTCCACCAAGACCTTCATTACGGCTTCCGTCCATCGGAAATGGATCAACTCGACTATGTACATCATTGGTATGAAGGATCGTCAACTTAGTGACTTCCCCGCGATCAAAAAAATGAAATGGAAATTGATTTACTCCAAGGAGTAATCCACCCTTCCACATTGCTTGGATAAACTTACGTCTTGATTGCATGGTATTCTATTTAATAATTCGAATGCTCGGATTATGCTCTACGTTCTGTCCATTTGCAGTTATTTCTTCGATTCCTAATATCAATAAATATCGGATATACATTGCTGTATTTGTTTGTGGTAGACCTATCATAAATGGGCAAGTATCTCCGCCGTTTGCTACGTAATCTGGAAGAGCTACAAGATAATTCATATCATCTATAAGAGGCTTTCCTCTAACCATGATCTCTTCAGCTATTCCGTCTCCCATTTTAAACGTCAATCCTTCACTTACTGGCCAGCCTCCATAGTCAGCAATTCTATTACAAAGGTTTATAACATCTTTGCCACTCATCTCCACTACAACTAAGAGATTATCAAAGGGCATTAATTCAAATATCTTTCCCTTAGTAATCTCACCTTTAGGCAGTTCATTGATTCTAATTCCTCCATAGTTCTGAACTGCAAAGTCCACATCCAACCCCGTATGCTTAATTGACTCACTGAGTAGTAGGTCAGCCACAAAGTTTCCCATGCTTGAGTTCACCTTGCCTTTGACGAGATCATTTGCATTGATTCCAATGACCTCATTCATCTCTGCATCTACCTCTTCTCGATACTCAGATACCATCACTTCTAATGGGTGGTCATCGATAGATTCCATTTGGTCTATCCTTAAGTTTTCATTTTTCGCTGTAGCTAAATGCTGAACTGTCTTACACCCTGTCAGAATTAAGGTAATACAAAGAATCAATCCTATATTAAACCCTTTGATCATCCTAAGAAACTTTTAGTCTCCTCTCTGATAGCACGCTTAGCAATCTCTAACGATTGAGAAGCTTTTCCGCTTTTCTGCTGGAGCAATTCTAAAAACTCTTCAGAAGTGCCTCCTGATTTCAAGTCACTAGTTGATTGAGTGATCTGTGATTGAACATTGGTCTTGGCCTGTGAGATGATCTTCCACAATGAGTCACTTACGTAAACTTGCTGTGCTAAGTTATGCTCATATTCCTTCTGAATAGAGACAAGCATTGCTTTTGATAGGTTTTCTGGTGTGATCTCTTTTGTCAATAATCTAAAGATAAGATTCTTCATGTCAACTCTTTCGCAGAAGAGCATTAATCGTTCGTAAGCTTGGAGTTTAAGTGGTAGCTTCTGGGTAGCCATTGACTGTTGATAGTCAAGCAATGCTAGCTTTTCTTTGTTTGTTAAGAATTGTTTCAATATGAGGTAAGAACTTGCTAACACTACCAATGCTGGCAGAGTATATTTTAATATTTCAAAGAATGCTCCCATAAATTTAAAATTTTACCGCAAGGTACTAAAGTCTTTTCTCAATCACTCATAAGCTCTCTCATCAATCTAAGATCGAGTAACTGTATTCTCTCAGCTTTACAATGTCTCTTAAATTAAGTATTGAGAGACACAATTCTGCACTAAACAGTAAAATTGAGTCGCGGTTAAACAATAGTTAAATAGAATTTAAACTAAATGCTATCTTTGTCGCCGTTGTTATAACAATGAATCGGCGAATGTGACGAAGTTGTGACATCGCTTAATTAAAATTAGAACCTAAAATATTTATCATTCAAATTCTCCATTATGAGAAAAACTATAACAAACATCGCAAGTCTATTTTGTCTTATCAGTTTGATGGCATTCAATGCAAATGCTCAAAAATTTGGATACGTCAACAGTACAGAAATCTTAGCTGAATTACCAGCAATTAAATCAGCAGACTCAGAACTTGAGGCTTATCAACAGCAACTTGTAACTAAAGGGGAGCAAATGGTCAAGTCATTTGAGGCTAACTATACTAAATTGGCAGAGCAGGCTCAGGCTGGTACTCTATCTAATGTGCAAATGCAACAAAAAGAAGCAGAACTCAGCCAAGAGCAACAAACTATCCAAGCTTACGAGGTTGAGATTCAAAACAAACTGCTTAAAAAAAGAGAAGAACTCTATCAACCTATCCTTGAAAATGTCAATAATGTACTCAAGGCAATGGGCGATGAAGGTGGATACACTATGATTTTTGACTCAAGCACTGGAGGTATACTTCATGCTGATGATACAAATGACCTTACTTCTACACTAAAGTCTAAGCTTGGTATTTAATCCAAGTAGAGTTTAACAAGATACACGCAAAGAGGGATGTCAAGCAATTGACATCCCTCTTTTTATTTTTAATTGAATTATGAACTCTCATCCTAGTTTTCGGCGTTACTAGTTTTTGATCTCTCTACAAAGAAAGATCAGTTATTTTCAATCAAACAATACGAGATTATGTCTGATAGCTGGCAAGTAGGTAAGAAAAAGACCAAAGGGATAAAAAAAGATGCAGAGTATGCTGTCTTAGTCGCTGTGGCAGATAAGAACCAAACGAAGGAACAAGCTCAAGAATATATTGATGAGTTGAAATTCTTGGCAGAGACAGCTGGTGCTGAAACAAAGAAAATTTTTATCCAAAACCTTCAAAATCCGGATAAGCGGACTTATGTCGGTAAGGGTAAGCTAGAAGAAATAGTACTCTATGTCGAAGAAAACGAAGAGGTCAATATGGTCATCTTTGATGATGACTTAACTGGTAAGCAAACAAGCATACTTGAAGAAGAACTCAAGGTAAAAATCATTGATCGGAGTAGCCTTATTCTTGACATCTTTGCCAAGCGAGCTCAAACAGCACAAGCTAAGACTCAAGTAGAACTGGCTCAGATGCAATATATGCTCCCTAGATTGAGAGGACTCTGGACTCACCTCGAAAGACAACGAGGAGGTATCGGAATGAGAGGACCAGGAGAGATGGAGATTGAGACAGATAGAAGGATAGTTAGAGACAAAATCTCACATCTCAAAACTAAGTTAGAAAAAATAGACCGACAATCTCAGACACAACGGAAGAATCGTGGTGACCTGATTAGAGTATCACTTGTAGGCTATACCAATGTCGGCAAGTCTACACTGATGAATACTCTCAGTAAATCGGAAGTCTTTGCAGAAAACAAACTCTTTGCAACACTCGACACCACTGTACGTAAAGTGGTCATTGACAGAATGCCATTTCTACTTTCTGACACTGTAGGATTTATCAGAAAGCTGCCTCACCATCTCGTTGAAAGCTTTAAATCAACTCTTGATGAAGCTAAGGAAAGTGACTTAGTACTCCACGTAGTTGATGTCTCTCATCCGACTTTCGAAGATCAGATAGCGACTGTCAACAAAACACTCAAAGAACTTGGTGCTGATGAAAAGCCTACCGTGATGATCTTAAATAAGATAGATGCTTATAGAGATAGATACTTCGACGAACTCTTAGACGAACCAACAAAAATGGAAATCTTAAGTAGTCTCAAAGACAGATTAGCAAATGAGTATGGTGTACAAACCATTATGATCTCTGCAAAAAACAAGGAGAATTTGAGTGGTCTCAAAGCTCTCCTCCAAATATTGATTGGAGATCTCTATAAAGAACGCTATCCTTATATTACTAAAACTTGGTAAATAGAGATTTGATAATATCGAAGTGATTTAATATCATTTCGTATATATATTTGCATCCCATTGCTTGCCAATACTTCAGCTTTTTATCGTTATTAAATCACTTCATTTACACAAAAGTGATATCATCCTAAAGTAAAAACATCTCAAATGCTAAAGAAATATGCAAAACTCCTTACGAGATATTGCCTCTACCTTCAACCTGGTGAAAAGCTTTTCATCAGGAGCACGACTCTAGGTGAACCACTCGTAAGAGAAGTCTATAGAGAAGCACTGAAGCTCGGTGCAATTGTTGAATATGAACTGAGCATGATGGATTCAACCAAAATCTTCTATGAGGAGGCTAATGACATTGCACTCAAGCATACTCCAACCCTCTATAATAGAGCAATGAGAGAGTTTGATGCCTACCTCTACATCAGAGCTCCTTATAATCTCATGGAGACAAAAGAGGTAGATAGCTCAAGGCAAAAAATTAGGCAAGAAGCGGTTGCTGAACCAAGTAAAATTTATTTTCGTCGGACTGGTGATGGAGAAATGAAAAGAAGTCTCTGCCAATATCCGACTAATGCCAATGCTCAGATGGCAGGGATGTCATTGGATGCCTATACCGACTTCGTTGCTGAAGCGTGTTATCTCAATGAAGACGATCCTGCCTCACATTGGAAGGCACTGAGTAAGAAACAACAAAAGATAGTTGACTACCTCAACAAAGTCTCATGGATGCGGTATAAGGCAAGTCACACAGATATTCAATTCAGTGTAGAGGGTCGAACTTGGATCAACTCAGATGGTAAAACTAACATGCCAAGCGGAGAAGTCTTCTCCGCACCAATAGAAGACAGTGTCCAAGGAAAAATTCACTTCACTCATCCGAGTGTCTATCAAGGCGTAGAGGTAGAAGGTATTACACTTACCGTGGAGCAGGGCAAGGTAATTTCATACTCAGCAGACAAGGGTCAAGAACTCTTAGATACGATCTTTAATATCGAAGGTGCTGATTTGTTTGGGGAGGTAGCGATTGGAACTAATTATCAAATACAAAGGGCAACTAAAAACATTCTCTTTGATGAGAAAATAGGCGGCACTATCCACATGGCTGTTGGTCAAAGTTACTATCAATGTGGAGGTAAGAACACCTCAACTATCCACTGGGATATGATTACTGATATGAGTAAAGATGGACAAATCTATGCCGATGGAAAACTCATCTATGAGAAAGGTAAATTCTTATTATAATCTCTAAATGTAGGAACGATGCTACTATATTTGCAACATGGTTTACTACATAATGAGGTTATTAGTAAGAGTAACTCTACAGTTATACTATAGAAATGTAGAGATTACCGGTACTGAAAATGTTCCACAAAACGAATCTGTTATTTTTGTTGGTAATCACCCTAGTGCCTTCATGGAACCAATTTTGCTAGCATGTTGGACAAGAAGACCACTTCATTTTATGATTCGAGGTGATATGTGGAATAATAAGGGAATGGCATTTTTACTGAACGGCATCCATGGAGTTCCCGTCTATCGTAAAAGTGAAGGCTACACTTCTGCTGATGCAAATAAGCGGACATTTGATCGTTGTGTTGAACTCATTGTTAGTAATAAACTCCTATTAATCTTTGCTGAAGGATCACATCAATTAGTGAGAAGACTCCGTAGTCTTAAGAAAGGAACTGCAAGGATTGCTCTACAAGCTATGGATGAAAATCCAGAGAAAGAAGTCTACATCGTACCAATCGGAGCAATTTTCAATGCTCCTCTACTACTCAGAAGAGATGTACATATCTCTATAGGCAAAGCCGTTCCACTAAGAGCCCATATCAGTTCAGAATCCCGTGCTATATCACTTAATCAAATCACTAATGTCATTAAAGATGCTCTGAGTGCTGAGTTACCTTCACTTGAGAGTGAAGAAGAACTCATCTATGAGCAATTCATTTATGAGGAAGCAGCATTTGGCAAACCTTTTCAACAACAATGGAGGGATGCAGAAAAAAGACTTCATGCTTTGTCAAAAAACGAAAAGAAAGAACTTATAGAGAAGACCAAGTCAGTAGATACTAATCTTCAAAATCAAACTTTAGCTAAGAGTCTCCACAGTGGACATTGGTTGCTCTTGGTCGTACTCGCTATTCCAGCTTGGATTGGAAAAGTCCTCCACTTTATTCCAATAGCTCTTAGCGAACGAGTCACTCAATCTATTGTTAAGAAAAAAGAATTTTATAGCTCTTTAAGAGTGGCAACATTATTAGTATTTGTGCTCTTATGGTATGTACTCCTCAGTATCTTGTCACTTATCATTATTGGTAATCTCTGGCCTATAATTGCTATTCTAATTGTAGGATTGATCTCACTGCCTTACTTTGATCTTTGGAGGATAGCTCGAGCTAGGTAACTCAAGCTATCGGTCTAGCCAAAGCTGTGGATCAACCTTGCGCTTACCTTCCCAGATTTCGAAATGAAGAAGGTCGCTGACAGTTCCTATAGATTGATTCTGTGAGACTTGATCACCTTGCTGTACGAGTAAGTTACTGACTGGCGAATAAAGATGATAGATTCCTTCGCTTTCTATCAATACTAAGTATCCATTTTTGATTTGTTCTACTTTAGCAACACTTCCACTTCCTATCGAACTTAGTGATTGAGATTGAGAAGTACCAATATCAATTCCGTTATTGACAATGTAAACATCAGTGAGAGTCGCATGACGCTGCCTTCCAAACCTAGAGACTACAGCTCCATTGATTGGCCAAGGCAGATTTCCTTTTTGCTCTCTGACTGTCTTTTCAGACGTTGGAATAAGAGTTGTTTTAGCTTGAATTGGCTGAGTACTTAATTCTGGATTGTCTATCGATTGTTGAATAAAACTTTCAATTCTTTGATTGACATTTTTTCTATACTTTCTCGATTCAGCAAGTTCAGACCTAATACTAGCTTCTTTTTTACTGAGTTGTTCTACAAGATTTTTTTGGATACTAAGTTCTGTATCAATTTTTTCTTTTTCTTGATTGAGTACTCTTTGTTGCTTAGTATTTTGATTGATTGCAGCTTGATAGCTCTTGTAGAGTGTATGTGAGACGTTTTCCGCCTCTACAAATTCTGCCTTTTTCGCTTCGATGTGAGTTAGGTACTGTTCAGCGAGTACATTTTGGCTAAGAAGACGATTAATAGATTGAGTAGACAAGAGCATGTGTATTGGACTAATTAAGCATTGTCGCTTATAATTAGCAGCGATGATGGCATAATACTCTGCGTTGAGTTCATCCTTAATCCGATTGATTGAGTCTAACTCAATTGATGTCTTTTGTGCTTCTTCTTGTAACTCCACCATTTCTTTCTCCAAAAGACTCACAAGACTTCTTCTGTCTTCTATTGTTTGCCTAATGACTTGCAGCTCTTGCAGTTCTGCATCTTGAGTTGATTGTAATTTCTCTAAATAGCGGTTAGACTCATCTATCTTTCTGTTAAGTTCCTGTTGTTGGATTTGGAGATCCTGTTCGAATTGTGCATCTAGATTAAGAGAGATTAAAGTGCCCAATAGCAGTAAAATAATAATAGGACTACTCATCTTTTGGACTGACATATCCATTCTTTTGAGCTAATTTTTGATAATTAGATGCTTGAGCGATATCACCTACTTTGGTAAATAATTTTCCTATCAAATGATAGATGAGTGGATCATTAGATTCGTCTATACTATATTTCTTAATAATAGATTCTATTTGAACTCCTTCGCATTTACCTATGAGTAGATTGATGATCTCTCCCATCACAATTCCTCTTGAGTTACCACCACTTACTAGCTTCATCTCTTCCATGTATGACTTAGCCTTGTCATTATTTCCTGATTCATACTGCCCAATACTTTGCCAGAAGTAACCATCAAACTGATTTGGATAATAATCTATTGCTTTTTCTGAAAATTGAATGAGGTCTTTATTCTTCTTCATGTCGTAGAGTAGATTCATCTTTTGAGTCCAAACTGCAAATACGTCATCATTGAGTTGGAGTGTTTTATTGTAACTCTTCAGTGCCGGCTCTAACTCACCTGTGAGATACATAATATCGCCTTTAATCGCATAAGCTTTTGCTTCATCAGGATAGCTTGAGGTAATCTTCTCTGAGATTGATTGCAAAGCTGAAACTAATTGTGGATCTCGATCTATTTGTAGTTGCTCTACGTAAGGGATTAATTCCATGATTTTTGCATCAAATGGAAGGTTAGGGTTGTCTATTAGTGGAGTAATAGCATAGAGGTATTCACTATCAGAAGCAGCTTTGACATCCTTAGTTACAATCTGTCTATTAGCGATGACATTACTCTCATCTATCTCAAGTACGCGTCGATAAATTTTTTCTGCTGCCTTTTCTTTACCGAGCAAGAGATTTTGATTTGCTAGAGCATTGAGTATTTCGATATTTCGTGGAGATGACTCCACAGCTAAGTTTAATATTTCTAAGCCTTGTGCATAGTCTTCTCTAGTGTTGACAATCTCCAACATTTTGAATGTTGATTTGTCTGTCACACCAAACTTAGTCTGGATTGCTTCAAGAGTCTGTAGACTTTCTTTCCAATTTCCATTTTGCTTTGCATTACTTGCAATTCGATAGAGAAAAACAGAATTGTCAGGTTCCATTTCACTCACAGCCATCAATTCTCTATTAGCAGCTGTGAAGTCCATCATCATTTCATTTATATCGACGACTAATAATCGATACCATTTATTGTCAGGATTAAACTCTACTGCTTTACTAGCATAGTCAAGAGCCTTTCTGTATTTCTCATTAGTGACATGGAGTCTTGCAAGTTGGTAATGGACTTCTGGGTTACGTCTATCCATCTCCAGACACTTAATCAAGTTTTCTTCTTGCTTATCTAAGTTAGATAGGTACTTATCTAGTTCTGCTTGGATGAAAGCAGTCTCTAATGCCACAGTAGATGCTGTTGGCTCTTGTGCAGAAACAATAGATGCTATGCAGAGACACCAAATAAAAAAAGAAAGTGATTTATAATTCATAGTTAGTCCTTCTAAACCAAAATAGTCAAATGGTTTTCAAAATTAACAACACTTCCGTTTCTTTTTTTATTCTACAATAGTAATTTTTAACATATTAGATCTGAATCTCTTATAGAGTGGCATAGAACCCGTGTTGACCATTGTATCTCCTATCTTCAAGTGGCCTCTTTCTTTGAGTATCACTTCAATATCAGCAATAGTGCCATCTGTAGACTCAAATTTGTCATAATAGAAAGGTTTGACACCCCAGATAAGACTTAATGTAGGCAAAATCTCCCTGACAGATGAGAAGATAAATATCCTAGCACTCGGTCTATAACTTGCAAGTTTGAATGCTGTGTATCCTGTTACGGTAACACCACATAATGCATTGGCCCTTACATCTTCAGCTATCTTTGATGCACTAATACAAATCATATCGCTGTAGAAAGTCTCTGAGCCTCTATTGGGCTTAGGTCTTTTATCTTGGAGTTCGTAGTGCTTTTCTGCATCTGCAATAATCTTACTCATTGTCTCTACGACTAGAGTTGGGTGGTCTCCAACAGAGGTCTCACCACTCAACATCACGGCGTCTGTACCATCTAATACTGCATTGGCTACATCGGCAACCTCAGCTCTTGTTGGAGATGGGTTAGTAATCATTGATTCCATCATTTGTGTAGCAACAATCACTGGTTTTGCTTTCTGAATACATTTTCGGATAATAGACTTTTGTATATAAGGAAGCTTCTCTAAAGGCACTTCAACACCAAGATCACCTCTTGCAACCATAATTGCATCTGTCTCTTTGATAATTTCTTTGATATTTTTAACAG
>Ga0114956_1003080_pt1 | contig 12936 bp, 12 predicted proteins | sample MaitaG_FD_87304 | JGI IMG/M metagenome (GOLD analysis project Ga0114956, IMG submission 87304) | Marine algal microbial communities from Maine, USA - Maine_Asex2 metaG | ecosystem: Host-associated > Algae > Red algae > Unclassified | place: Maine, USA | collected 2015-01-05 | reverse complement strand
TATAACAGGAGCACATTTAGGTCTAAATATTAAAAAGTAATTGCAATTAGCATTACAATCTCTACAATCCCCTTCTATTTTTTTAATTAAACTAGCTTTTCTTTTAGGGTCACTAAGTTCTGATAAATTTACCCAATAATAAGTCATATCACTAGACCAATGTAAATATTTATCACAACCTTTAGTTGTATATCTAATATTTAAATCTTCACAATCATTGACTTTCATTTTACATCCAAACTCAGCAAAAGTAGCTACTTCTTCTTTTGTTTGAGTATCATAATTATAAGTAATAATAGCACCACTTTTTGTAATAAAAGCAGAACTATTACAATCTTTCATATATACATCACCTATACTATCTGGTATACTAGTTAACTTTTTAGTACTATGTTCATTTGATCTAAAACTATTTTGCCATTCATCTCTAGGTATACCATTCATCATAAAAGGATAAGTACCTACTGGCATTACTGAAGATTGTGCATCTAACCACATTCCATTTTCTAAAGTAGAAACTATATTTCCTTTATTATCTGACATTACTTATTTTAACAAAACCAGCTTGATCCTGAAGAACTATTACTAAAATGAGGTTGATTAGTACTATAAGTCTGATCAGGTAACCTATATTGATCAGTTTCATATCTATTTAAATTTTCTTTCCAATCACTATAACCTCTTTGCTTTAACCAAATATTTTCTATAAAATGTTTCCATTTATCAGGACTAGGTATTCTATATCTTGATCTAGCTTTAATTGTACTAATTTCAGCTAATTGTGACATAGTTAAAAAATAATCTTTAGTTTTCTTATCCATTTTATTAGCATAAGCTATTCTAGCCATATAAGCTATTATATAATCAGTAACAGCTTTTATTATATATTTTTCATTAGGTATCATTAAAAATCCTTCTTCATCTATCTTAGTACCTAGATAAGATATTAATACTTGACCTTTAGAATCTATTGGTGGATTATTATAACATTTTTCTTTTTTTTGACAACCTTGACATTTATTACATGAATAATCATAATTATTTAAAAATATAATATTATCATCTATTCTGTATTCAAGATTAGTATCATAACAAGGAATATTACAATGTTTTAAAATTCCTGGTAGATTAAAAAAGAAATTACTAGCTGGTCTTACCATTTGAAATTCTGGACATTTATTAGGTCTAGAAAAAGAAGGTAGTATATGACTTCTGTTTACTTTTCTTTCATGATAAGGTCTATTTTTAGCAGCTAAAGCTGTATGTGGTAATTCTGATAAAACATGCTGTTTATTATTAATCATTGGTGATTGTACACCATACATGAATTTAGAATATCCAGTAGCTAATTGAGGAGTTTTAAGAAGCTTTACATAATTTTGAGTAGTTTCTATAGGATACCATTCTTTAGTCTCACAGCAACAAGTAGTTTGCTTACATGACTCACATGCATTCAAGCATACATTCTCAATACAAGCATTATTGATTGTACTGATAAAATATCTTTTAAGGTCTTGCTTTTTGGTACAAGAATCAGTTTCAGTAGGTCTATAAGCAACTTGAGTAGGATATTTAAAATTAGCTGGTAATTCTACTTTTTGATTAAATAAATCTAAACATACTACATACTCTCCAAAATTATCACCTGTTACTATTTGATCTACAGCTTCCTCAGCAGCTATATATATTAATTCTTCATTCAGATTACCTGAATGGGCAGATTTATTAATAAAATCTTGTATTATACCACCTATACTTATCCAAGTATTATAACTACTCATACTATGGTTTACTTGTTAGTAACTTAGTTTTAGGGGCAGTAAATTTATTTTTATATTTATAATGAGCTTTTCCTATATATTTTTTAATTTCTAGATTTAACTTAAAACTCCACCTAGAAGTATATTTACTAGAATTTCTATTTTTATTAACATAGCAAGATACTTGTACTGTATCTTTATATTCAATTTTATTAATTACTTTCTTTTTAACAAAACTAGTTCTAAAATTAACAAATCCTATTTTTTTAATATACCAACTTCTCCTATAAGAAATAGTTTGTCTGATTATTTCTAGGAAAATTAAAGATACTATTTTTTTAAAAGACTTATAATTATATCTTTTTGCTGGATCAGGAATAAGTCTTTTATATTCTAACCAAGCATTATAATCTAATCTAGCATGAGTATGTGATTCTTTCTTTTTATCTGCACTTAATACTGTAGTATTTGCACTAAGACTATGATCCTTAGATAAAGAAATATCTGAATTAAATACTTTATTCATTATTTTTTCAATACTCATTAACTCTCTACCATCATCACCAGTAACATTACTTTTATCATCACTAGCTAAGTTATCATGGATAAAATCAGAAGTATCACATATATCTTTAGTTCTCATTCATTAACTATTAGTACCTATTATTTCTCCTTTATTTTGAGTATTATCATCAGTAGCATTATTTTTTATATCAGAAATAGTTGATCTAGAACCTAATAAATTATTAATAGTTGTATCAATAACTACTTGTTGTAAATCAGCATCTAATTTCCAATCTAAATCATAAGTACTAACACAAGCATATTTATTATTACCTTCACAATCTTTTAATCTTTGCAATTCTTCTGGATTCTCTGGTATTAAAATAGCTTTTATACTTTTTAATTTTTTTTCAGTAACTACATATATTCTTGATCCACAACCTTCATCTAATTGAAACCAACTAATAGCTTTTCTAAATTTTTTAATTCTTTGACTACCTCTATATTTAACCATATTAGGTGTAGTAAGAGTATATTCTTTATCACCATCTACATTAGTTACAGAAATAACACCACCTATACTTTGAGGTAATACACATTCTGTCATTAAAATATTACAACCTTTTGGGGGTATGCAAGGACATTCTTTAGCATCTACTAAATTTAAACAAGGAGTTCCCATAACACTTTGATGTGATATAGAAGATAAACCATATTGTTTTATCTTTCTAGACAAAAAGGTACTTCTAGCTCTTAAAGCATAATATAATATCTGTTCATCTTCAAACCCTGTATCATCTGATATATGATGCTTATCTGTCTGTTCCTTAACTACATATATTATTTCACTATTTAGCATTTACTTTCATTTCCATTAAATTCAACTTACTTTTTAAAGCATTAATTTCTTCTAACATAAAATTAAATAGATCTTCTGGAGTATCCAAAGGTGCTCTATTTACAACATCAGTTTTTATTTCTAATGAATTAACTGTATTGAATTTAATATTATCATCAAAAGTTATTTCATAAGACCTACCTAACTTCTCATATAGGATATTTCCCCTTAATCTTAAATTAGGGTAAATATTTTGAATTTCTTTATTAGTATTTAATCCTAATCCTACATCAATTACTTTATCATCAGAAAATAAATTTAAATTATGATCTTTAATTTGAGCATCTACAGGAATTACTTCAAAAAGATTAAACTTTAAATTACCTCCTATATTAGATACATTAAGTGCTGTACTATTAACAGTAATGATACCACTATCAGTATTTATTTTAGTCATATCTAAACTAAAGGCACTAGCCCCACCCGTTAAGGCAGAACTAGTACGACTGTCAGCATTTTCTATAGAACTTATAGTATTTAATTTCATTATTGTTATTTAATTATTGACAATTACAGTTATCTGTTGCAAATGTTAATAAAGATTCAGATACTATAACTGTACAATCAGGATTAGTATCGAATGATCTATATTGTGCTCTGAATCCTTTAAATCCACATCCTATTTGAGGTAAAACTAATGTCCAAACATCACCATTAGCATCAGTACTAAGTGTTGCACCTGGACAAAGAGCTGTTAACTTTGTTTGACCTAATGTTAATAAATCAGCTACACTACAACCATTATCAGGATTAAGTGGATCTGGTGGACATGGGTTAGTATCTACAAGAATTATATCTTCTATACAACCTATTTCATTATTTTCATTCCCCCATAGTTCAGATATACTATCATCACATCCTACTAAGTATAAAGAAATCATTCTTAATCTATACCCATCTTCATTTCCTGTAGTATTTATTAATTGAATATCATTACTACCTAAACTATAAGTGTAATTACCATTACAAGGGTCAGGACAATTATTAGCATCACCAACAGTTACTTGTATTATATTTGAAGTACAACCTGTAGTTGTATCAGTTATAGATACTTGATATGTACCAGTACTTAATCCACTAAAGATATTATTAGTTTGACCAATATTACCTAAAGTATATGTATAATTACCATTACCTCCTGATCCTGTTATAGTAATTGTACCATCTGCTGTATTAGTAGCATTACAAGTTTCTGGAGTACTTGTTGCTGTGATACTTAAGTTTGAATTAGCACAAGGATCATCAGAACAAGGTACTGTTAATGTTACTTGAGCTGTACCTGTACAACCTGTTACTGTATCAGTTACAGTTACAATATATGTACCTGGATCTGTAAGTAATTGAGAAGTATCAGTACCTACAGTATTATTGTTATTTGTCCAAACAAAAGTGTAATTTCCTGAACCTCCTGATGCATTAGCAGAATAAATACAATTATTATTAATTGGATTATTAATACTTACAAAAATATCAGCATCAGATTCTAAAAATAGAGTTTCCATAAGTCCAGTACATCCATTTGAATCAACAAATTGTGCTGTTATTGCAATATTAGCTCCAGGATTATTCACAGTATATGTAGCTGATGATGATAAAGTTTGCATATTACCATTTACAGTCCAAATAATATTTAAGTTAGGATCTGAATTTGCTACACTTAATAATACATTAGCTCCATTCTGACAATAAGAATTAGGAGTGATTACTATTGGTAATGGATAATCTGGACAATCACATATTAATTCAAAACTAGTTTTGTTATTTCCACAAGTTGTACTTGGTGTTGAAGTAAGTACTTCAATTATGGAATTAGTTGTAGCATTTCCAGAATAAGTACCATTATTATTATTAGTAATATTGGTCAATCCTGTAAATATTGCTGAATTATCTAAATTACCATTAACATCATATACAGTAACTATAAAATCAGATGTACCATTAGGCTTACCATTACAAGTATTTAATTGTACTGTAGCATTACTATTGTTTTGTACATTCATCCCTACTATAATATCTTTCACTAATTCTACATCAGAGTTACATTCATTGTTAACATTATTTGTAGTACCTGTAATTCTAAAAGCCCAATTAGTACCTATTTGTACATTAGAAATATAATATTGAGCTGAACCATTAAATGCTACATTATATGTTTCTATAATTGTATTAGGATTACTATTATTGAATAATTCAATAGTTAATGTACAATTTCCTGATCCTACAATATTTAAAGGAACATCTTCTCCAAAACAAATAGCATTTACAGGAGAATTTAACCCTGTTATAGTACACCCTTCTTCCCAAATAATTTCATAAGTATTAGGAGAAATTTCTATACAACAATCTGTAGTTAAATAATCAGTAATTATAACAGTTTCTACATTAGAGTTATTATAAGGTACTCCTATTTCAATTTTACCATTACTATTAACTATTGCTGATCTTATAATATTAGAAGAACTTGCAAAATAATAACTAACACTTCCACTACAATCAGGAAAATCAAATTCTAAATTATATATATTAGAACCACAAGTATGAATTATTATTTTATCACCTACTTCAGCACCTTCATTATTAGACTGAATAAACGTAGTACTAGAAGTTTCAATATTAAATGTTTCAGTAATAACCTGGTTACCTAGTATAGGTGTAAAAGTCATAGTAATAGGTCCAAGTAATAAAGGATCATCTTCTTCTAAATTTATAGAACTAGTTGTTCCTATTATATCACCATTTACATTAACCCATTCATAAGTACCTTCAGCTTGTGTATTAAAATCATACTTATAGTTTTTATTTACTGAATTACAATTTGGTAATTCAGCATTAATACGTCCTAATAATGAAGTATCACAATCATTAGGTATTTCTAAATTATCTATTTTAATCTCACAACCATTATCTAGGTATATTGTACCTACAATATATTGTTCATCTATTAAAGTTATTAGTGTCCAACAATATACTTTAGTAGTATCACCATCAAATTCTAAATCTACATTTGAATCATCACCTACATTACTTCTATTTAATGCTCCTAATGTTATATTACCTATATTATCAGGATAATCACTTAATTTAACAGTTACTATTTTATATTTAGGATCTGAATGTAATTCACATGATATATCAAAATTTAATTCTAATTTATTAGGTTCAAATGTTCCTTCTAATACACATCTTTCACATTCATCATGATTATGCTCAATCTTCCAAGATTTAATTTTAGTATAACCATCTGTTTCAAAAGTAATATTGTTACTCCAAATTAATCCACTTGGATAAGCAGCAATCTTATCATACTCTTTAATTCCTCCATTAACATCTTCAATTGTTAATTTCCAAGATACTTGAGATATAGTTTTATAATCATTTTCAGTAGATATAGGATTTTGAGGTCCTAAATCCATATTTACAGGATAATCTGTAATAAAAGGATTAACAAATTTAACTCTAGTTTCACATCCATCTCTAAATTCTAATTGAGCATCACAAGGATTACAGAAATATACTTTATTGTTACAAGATTCATAGCTAGCTTGTATAGTACCATTACATCCACATGGAGTAATAACATCATAAGGTAAGTTAGATAGAATATCATTCTTATCATCTAAATTAGTATCTTCTGTAAAAAATCTATTTAATTTAGGATCATTTTTAATCCAATCTCTATATTCATTTTGTGAATTTCTAGGCACATACTTCTTTCTAAAAGGAGTAGTTTCATTAGCCCTAGTCCAGATAAAAGGAGGTCTACTACAATCATCACTATCAATATTAACAGTTGTTAAATTAACAACATCAATTTGATTAAGATTACTATAATTTATCTCTGCTATCTTTCTTTTCTTATATACACAAGTACTTCTTGAATTAACAAGTCTAGTTACTTCGTATACTATCTTAATGTTAATTAATTCAGCATCAGGATATACTTGTCCTTGAATAGACTTAGAATATAAAGCACCTAATGTTAAAACATCATGATTAGTTTCATTAAAACTTTGATTTATATAACTCTGCCCTTCACTTAATGGTCTATTTACATCTAAAGTAACTTCTTCTGTTAACTGTAATGGGTTACCATTATTTATAGCTTGAAAAGTATATTTAGCATAAGAATTTAACATACCTGATGTTAATTCTTCTTCATTCATTACTAAAGGATGTTCATCATCTGTTAATAAAGGATTATTAACTCCAGAATTAACATTCTTTTTTAACCAAAGTTTATGATTATGTTGACTGTTGTTTTTTAAACTAGTCTCTAATACAAATTCAAGTTCAGGACATTTACAGCACTTATTAGCAGTTAGTACTGCTGCTAATACATGCTCATTATCACATTCTTCTAATTCTAATCTAAAATTAGAATCATCACAAGGTTGTGTTTCACAATTATTACCACCAACACATTTACATTCTGGATTATTTTCACATCCTTCAGGACATGATAATTGTGAACAATCATCTCCTTTAGTACAATCTTGACCATTAATACATTGACAACCTGTTAATGATTCACAAATATTGCAATCTTTACTGTCACAAGGTTCACATTTATTAGTTAACTCATTACATCCACAAAGTTTACCACAATCATTACCATCAGTACATGATGTACTATGACATGGGTTTGGTTTACATTTATTACTAGGGTTATTTTTAGGACAATAACATCCTTCTGGACATCCTTCTGAACAACCTACATTACAATCATTACAATAACATTGTTTAGTTATTGGATCTTGAATACAAGCACTAGTTTCATTACATCCTTCTTTAGTATCACAATCACATTCTTTTACACAACCTTTACCAGGAATACATATAAACCCAGGTTTACATACTGTTTTTACACATTTTTTTATTATAGTTCCATCTGGTAACTCTACTTTTACACAATCAAAGCAATCTGGACAATCTCCAATACCATCACATTCAGGTATTTCTTTACATTTTCTTTCAGTTAGATCATAATAGAATCCATTTTCACATTGACATCCATCAGGACCACATTTAGTTCTACCATCTGTATTGTCTTTACAATCATCATCAGTTAAACAATCTTTACATTCACCTGTTTTTGGATCACAATTATCACATTTTTTAGTCCAAGTACCATTTTGACACTCATAGCAAGGATCATTTGGATTAGTTTCACCTTCTCTACATTCAGCACAACTATTAATAGTACCATTAAAGTAAGGTTTATCTGGAGGACAATCACCATTACAATCTCTACCCTCAGCTTTTTGCTTCTCAGTAAGCTTATCTACACAAATACCATATCCATCAACAGTAGTTGTTTTATCACAACCTTGACAATTAGAGCAATCTTCACCAGACTTACAGAAACATTTTTTAAAGTAAATAGGCTTACTATTACCAAATTTACAATCATCACAATGAACCCATCCTTCTATACATTTTTCACCTTTAGTTAAACTATAGGGATCAGGTGCAATTCTTACACAATTATTAATTTCACATTGAACTAGTACTCCTGGTAGAGATAACCATTCAATGTGAATTTTTTTGCAATTGACATCAAGATCAAAGCAAATTTCAATATAGTTTACTGGATTACTCATTGTTTATTTATTACTTTAATTATAAGATTAGGTGATTTAATAATATTCTTAATTTTAGTAATAGTAGCAACTTCTCCAAAGTTATCACTTTTTAAAATATCTTGTGGATTTTTATCCTTTATTAATATTTTAGATGATAGAGGGTTTTTGACTTCAGAAGTAATTTTTGTGACAAGATTCATCTCATCTTTGATATTTTTTATATCAAATTTTATATTTAAATTATATTCTATTTTATGTTTTACTACTTGCCATAAAGGTAATGGGCAACAATTTGGGTGACAAGCATAATATTCTAAACTATCATCCTTATGTACACATATTATTTGATTATTTGTTTTACAACTAAGACAATCTTTTATAAATTTATTATAATGATTATTTATTAATTGTTCAGCATCTTTATTATTTTTATCATTGGTTTTATTACCACAATTTAATTTAGATATCATTGTCATTTGTTTAAGACATTCTTCTAAATCACAATATTCTCTATCATAACACTCTGTTTCAATAGACTGAGTAGCTAAAGTACTCATTACACAATTATATGTTATATTATTGATTAACATTAAACAGTTAAACTTATTATTAATTTACTTAAATAAAACCCTATTATTAATCCTAATAAAAAATTAATATTTTTAGTTCTTTTGAAAAACATATATACTCCTATACAGAATAGTGATATAATCATCACAAGTAATACTGCATTAAGTTCTATTAATATTATTTTATTTATAAAAATAAATACTAAAAAAGATACTATAGTATAAGATGCAAATTGATTCTTATCTGTAGGAGTAATTTTAATTAAAAGAGTATTTAAAATATTTTTTATTTTATTTTTCATGTTACTTATTAGCTTGAATTATTCCATAAACTACTATAGTAGCTACACTTACTAAAGCTGTACCACCATAAATCCAATTTCTTAATTTAGCTTTATTTAAATCTTTCTTTAAAGCCTCAATAGCTTTCTCAGATGATGTAAGCTCATGCATATATGAATACAGTAAATCAGTTTTAACTTCAATTTTTTCATCTTTAATATCTAATCTAGCATCATACTTACTTACTAGATCATCTGATATATTCATAAATTTATCTGAATAGTGTAATTTTAATTTTAAAGAATCTATTTCAAGATATTGAGATGTAACTTCAACTTCTAATCTTTTCATAGCTTCTCTATCTTTTCTAAGTTGGTTCATTAACCAATTGTCAACTAACAGTTTATCTGGTTCACATTCAGATACTTTGATGCCTACTCCTAAAGATTGAGCATTACTATTACTGAATGAAAGATTCATTAATAATATAATCAATAAGCTCTTGATTACTAAGATTGACTTGTGCATTTAAATCTTTTTTTATTTTATCTATAATTCTTTCAGCTCTTTCAATAGCTAAATCTTTATCTTTATTACTTCTAGGAGTATTATAATTAATTTTTATCCTTCTTAAACTTTCCTTAGTGTTATCAATTTCTTTAATTTGTTCTTTATTAATTAATTCCAAAGAATCTAATTTAACTTCTAAAATAACTCTTTTTTCTTCTTCAAGTTTTGCTATTAATTCATATTCTAATACTTCATTATTAGAGGAATAAGCCCCAAATATAAAATAAAGATTTAATATAATAGAAATTATAAGTCCTCCAACTATTAATATTTCAGCTAAATTATATTGTTTATTTAAAGCTTTCATTAATTATTACTAAAATTTAATACTAATAAACTATCTTGAAAATATGAATTATCTTCTAATAGATCACCTTCATATACATAAGTATGTATTCTTTCAGACATTCTATAATCTAATATTCTACTAGTAGGATACCATTTAAAACCAGCTTTATTATTCTGATTTCCACCATATAATAACACTTTACTTTTATCATGATTAAATCTTATAAAGAACCCTACATGACCTTTCCAAGATTTTATATTTTCTCTCCATAATATAGCTATATCTCCAGGTAAAGGTCTAGTTACAGATTCACCATAAGTTAACCATGATCTAGCATTTAATTTACCAGTATATTTATACCCAGTAGCAAGATGTACATGATTCATAAAAGCACTACACCAAGGAACTTCATCATCTGTAACCCAATCAGCTATTGTATCAAATAAATATAATATTCTAGTATTACTTCTAGTACCATATGTTTCAGTTTCTCCATAAAAATCAAATGCATATTGAAAAGGAGTTTGATTATATATTTTAGTTACATATAAATCATTATTATCATCAATTACATAATCTGAATGAGTATTAGTAAATACTGATATTCCTAAAAATAATATTATTATTATTAATATTATTATGGAAAAGTAATTATATATCTTATTTAATAATTGCATCTTGTAATCTTGAATTAATAGCTATTTGGGCTCTTATTTTTTGAAGTTGACCTTCTGTAACAGAAGTTATACAATTAGGATGACTATAGCTCATTACGTTAGTAACTAAGTTATCTATTTCATCTTCAGTATAGTCTTTAATCCAATCTTCAGGAGCATAATATTTACAAGTTATTGCCCCAACTCCACCACCTTCAATGGGAGTAACTGTATCTGGAACTCCATCCCCTGAATCACAATTTAAACCTTTATTTCTAACATCATTATATTGAAATGTATGATTTAACCCTAATGTATGACCTATTTCATGGTTTACAATATTAGTATACATAGCTTCTTCTAATATAAAAAATACTGGTTTACCTTTAGCTGGATTACTTAAACTAGGTATACCATTAGCTTGACCTGTAACATTTAAAGGAGCACTAAGTTTTATACCAGTAGGTAGTATTAAAGCTACTAAATAACCATTTTCATAATAACCATCTAAGCATTCTTTAATTGTGGAATTTGGATCTAATTTATCAACTTTACTTGTTGGTTCTAATATAAAAGATATATTGTAAGGTTTCCAAAACTCTTCAATATTTTTCCAAAATCTATTCCTATTAAAAGCTATATTTCCAACAACTACGGGTTTAACTCTAAATACATGATGAACATCACCTTTATATTCGTCTAAAGTTATAGTAAAATTATCACAAAGATAATTACTTTTAATAATATCTTCTACTATTATAGTATCTGTAGATTCATTACATGATAGAAAAATAGCAAATAAAAAAAACATTGTTATACACCTTTTCATTTTATTAATTTTTTAAAATTTAAACTGCTATTTTCCAATTATCAAATTCTGGCAAATCTGCTGCAACACCTGATACTAAATTATCTTCTATTAAATGTACTAATATTCCTGATCTTCCCATAGCTGCTATATAATCTAAAAATATAGAAGCATTTCTAACTACTTTACTCATTTTATACCAATCTCCACCTACATCTGTAGTTTCATAAAATTTAACAGCATGTCCAGCTCCATATCTCCAATGACCAGGGTGAACATAACTAGCCATACCTGTATGATCAATCTTAGTTTGCATATATAAATATACTAAAGGTCTTAAAGCTTTATAATGATGTTTAATATCAAACATTTCTTCTAATGCTTTATCTACTCTATTTGCATATGAAGCATAAATACCAGTACCAGTACCATCTATAAAACCTTTCTTTTTATCATCTTGAAGCTCAAGATTCATAGTTTTATACCATGCAAACTTTCTAACAGAGTAATGAGTACATTCATCATCCTTTACAAAATTACATATATCCATCCAAGATGTAGCAAAATCTCTATGACCATATTTATTAAAACTTTCCATTAATTGCTCTATCTCATATCCTATTAATTCTACTGGAGCATATTTAAATAGTATATCTTTGACTTTAGTGTTAAACCCAGGTTTATATGATTCTTCACATAAATAGAACATATCTTGCAATTGCTCATTATACCAATCAGTACCTTCTTTTGTAGGAGGTTTAACACCATGATTAGTATCTTTTCTTTTATCATTAAGTTCCACAGTCATTTGTGGATAATGACTAGGTAGTATTATGTTACTTTCCATTATCTATGTAATTATTTAATTTAAATTATTATCAATAATAAGTTGTACTAATTGATCTTCTTTTAATTTACTATAACCTTTTATACCAGCATTTTTTAAAATTTTCTTTAATTCACCTACTTTATACATAGATTTAATTTTATTAAATCTTTCTATGTTTTCAGGTATTTT
>Ga0114956_1003077_pt1 | contig 12945 bp, 6 predicted proteins | sample MaitaG_FD_87304 | JGI IMG/M metagenome (GOLD analysis project Ga0114956, IMG submission 87304) | Marine algal microbial communities from Maine, USA - Maine_Asex2 metaG | ecosystem: Host-associated > Algae > Red algae > Unclassified | place: Maine, USA | collected 2015-01-05 | reverse complement strand
GATCAAAGATGACGTCCGCCATCGGAACAGGGATGTTCCGGTTTTGGACTGTGAAAATTTTGTAGACACCGCCCAGTTCTGTTTCCATCAATTCTTCATTGTCGACCAATTCAGTACCCGCCAAACGCAAACCATGCTTGTCCGCAAGGGCTTGAAAATCTGGCAGGTCAGGTGCAGGTAAATTTCGTTCTTTGCCGTTGACCTCCCACTGAAGTCGACGCGTGTAATAGGTTTCGATTTCACTTTCCGCCGTTTTGATCGCCGTGTTCAAAGCGGTGGCGGCTTCCTGGCCCTTGAGCTGGCGTCGAATCAAATCCGCGACTTCATCCAAGGGTTTGGCTCGTTTAACAATATCGTCGTTGTCGGTCAAAAGGGGACCGATGTCGACGTCTTTCATGTCGCCGATGCCGCCAACGTCTGCGGCGGAATCGGCGTCGGTTTTGTCTGCGGTTTTGTCTGCGGATTGCTCCGCCGTTGCATCCGCAGTCTCATCCTTCGTTTGGGAAGCCGCCGCAGGTGCCGCGCGATCCGTTTTGGGATCAGCATTGGGATCAGCATTGGCTGGAGTTTTCATCGAATCTGTTTGAGGTTCCTCGAAAGATTCAATCTCAACGCCCGATTCAGTCTCTTGCGTAAGTTCCGTTTCTATTTCCAATGGTGGTTCTGGTTCGGCAGGCGTCTGAACTTCCGTTTGGACAACCTCCTTGGCCGTTTCCACGACTTCTTTGGCCGCGTCGGCGACACCATCAACCGTCGTGTCGACAATGCCATCGACTTTATCAGCCACAACTTCCACGGCGTCGGCGACGGGCGTATCAGCAACAGGTGCAGCAGGAGTCTCCTCCTGAGCCGGCATGGAGACTAAAACGAATTTAGATTCGTCCGCGCGAACGTTATAGCCTTGATCACCCTCAGCAGGTTCGCCAGGTTCAGCGGGTGTGGCTGGCTTAGGTGCGGCTTCTCCTTCAGCATCGTCGGCGTCGTAATTGTTTGGCCCGTCTTCACCTTCGAGATTGATCGCAGGCATGTCGCTGCCGCCTTCATTTTCATCGATGACGATCTCCATCACCAAATCTGATTCCTGAGCAACCAGTTCATCGTATTTGGCTTGAATCTCTTGGTCAGTCAGACCCTGCGTAGCTTTATCCAAGAAATCCTGATAGTCGCCGATGAGGTATTGAAGTTTAACGCGGCGGGACCTTTTGAAACCGGGGCGTTTACCGGCCGGGTCTTTGAATTCAAATTTCCCCTTCTCATAAAGATTTCGAATCTCGGCTTGAGACGGCATCGCATCGTCATCGACGTATTCACTGATCGAAACGGGGAAGATCTCGCACTCGATCTTTTGATTTACCTTTGCATACAGTTCGACCGATTCCAATGGGCTGGGCACGCGCGGGATACCCGAATACGACAGCGTCACCATCTGTTGGTTTAATAGTTCGGTCTTCAAATGTCGTCGAATGGCGGCCATCGAAATCTGGCCGTTGTTGACCTCACGGTTAAGCATTTCCAAATCGCGATTGCTCAACCCGTTGCCGTCAATAACACCGTAGGTGTTGAACAAATACTGGTCGACCATGTTATCGCTGACGACCAATCCTTCGGCTTCGGCTTTTTCGGCCATCAGTTTACGACCGATAATTTGTTCGTCGACGTATTCTTGCTGGCCATCTTGGATTGGACTGATTGGACGGACAAGGTCAACGAATTGATCTCCACGCTGCTCAACGCCCAGATTCCGCAGCTCGTTCAAAAAATTCCGTGTCCGGTAATGGCTGCGGGTCATTTCGTTAATTTGATCGCGTGTAAATTCACCACCGTTGTAACTGGCAACGGTTGGGTTTTCACGGGATCCGGTTCGCGCGGTGGACGTCAGCGTGTCGAAGACAGCGCCCAGCCCAAAGAACGCCATACAAAAGATTCCCACAGGAACCATGATCCAAATTGCGTTTCTGCGAAACCAGTTTAAAGGCGAAGCCATTGATTATGTCCGTTAAGGTCGCGGGGGGGTAGATTTGTGCGCAAGCTGCCATGAGTGACAGCGATCGCATAAAACAGAAATTTATCGGCCTCCGCCTGCTGGTTCAATGCCAATCAAGCCGGTTTCCGCCGAAAAGTAACGAAGTTACGGTGACAGGAGCGGTCGGCACGCACGCGAAATCGGTTTTTCCGGCCAGTGGAGACTCACTCGCTAACACGCCGGATAGGTATTGGAAACACTTCATGTTTCGCAAAAGGCAAGTCGATAAAAGTGGCGACTGTCAACTGTCAATCGGTAACTGCCGTCGCGCCAATGCTACGATTTCTCGTCTGCTGGTGGATCTTTCTTCGCGGCCTTTTTGGTTGCCTTTTTCTTCGTCGGTTTCTTTTTCGCTGCTTTCTTTTTAGCTCCTTTTTTCTTGGTCGCCTTTTTTGCCGTGGTTGTTTTCTTCTTAGTCGCGGCCTTTTTCACTTTGACCTTGGTGTCGCCGTCGTCGCCCGTTTTACCGGCTTCGACGACTTCCCCGCCATCACCGTCTGCGCCCTTTTTCTTTTTGGCCTTACGCGGTGCGAATTCGAAACCGAGCTTTCCCGAGATACGGTCGAGCGTCAGGTGAGCGGCGAATTTTCGGCCCTTCTTGGACAAAAATCCCGGCATCAGATCCGTCTTGCCTTCGACGAATAATTTAATGCCTTGATCGGTTGGAATTTCTTTTTGCAAAATCGTTTTCGAAATGCGTACGCCGCGTTCCTGTTTCTTCTTGGCCATCTCCGGCGCTAAAAACGCTTTGCCATTCTCATAAACGGCCGTCAGTTCCTCGGAGTCGTCGGTCAGTTTACACTGACAGATAATTTGTTCGGGCGTCAGATTTTCGACTTCCTTCTCTCGCTCCTCGTCGCCTTCGAATACAAAACTGACCTTGTAAACCTTCTTCGGTTTCGCGATCGTCAACTCCGCAGTGAAGGGTTGGCCAAAACGATTCTTAAACGTCTCAATAGGACCGACTTTACCCGTCTCCATCAACTCCTTCGCCTGCGCCTCGGTCAGTTCGTGGCTGGCGATGTGTTTCTTAAGTTTAAAGATGCATTCGGGATCTTTGCACTGAAACAGACCATCGGTTTGTTTGTGATCCATCTTGCCGCATTCGGGACATTTGGCGATCAAGTCAGGAAACACGCGATCGACCAAAATCTGCGTGTAATCTTTGGTCTGTTGGACGATGCTATTGGTAACGTCCTTGATCTCGTTCATGAAAGTTGTGCGATCAAGTTCGCCCGCCTCCATCGCCTTCAGTTTGTACTCCCACTCGCCGGTCATCTCGGGCGAACCCAGTTCCTTAATACCAATCGTATCCAGCAGATCGCTGAGTGCGAGTCCCTTGTTCGAAACGATCAGCTCGCTTTTGCGTAGGTCGTTTCTAAAAAGATATTTTTGCCGGATCAGACCTTCGATGGTGGCGGCGCGAGTCGCCGGCGTGCCCAAGCCGCGGTCGCTCATCGCCTCCCTCAGTTCATCATCGTCGACGCGTTTGCCGGCCGTTTCCATCGCTGAAAGCAGCGTCGAATCGGTATAGCGTGCTGGCGGTCGGGTTTCTTTTTCGATCGTTTCGATCTTGGTCGCTTCGGCCGATTCGCCGTCGAGCGCCTGCACCAATTCGTCTTTCTCTGCCGCCACGCCCGGCTTCCGCCCATACACCTCAAGATAGCCCGGCACGATTAAGACCTTGCCGTCAGTTTTAAATGCGTCGTCGCCGATGCGCGTGATGCGCTTGGTAATTTCGAATTCGGCGCTGGGGTAAAAGATCGCCAGGAACCGCTTCAGTACCAATTGATATATCTTTGTAGCTCCATCGTCCAAATTCGCCGGTGGAAGCTTTCCCGTGGGCACAATCGCAAAGTGATCGCTGACCTTCTTTGTATTGAAGACGCGTTTAAGCGGCGTGATGCGCTGGTTCTTGATCAGCCACTTCGCACACGCTTTTAGATCATCGCCGAGCGCCGAAACTGACTTTCCTGCTGCGAGATTCGCTACGGTCTCCTTCACCGTGTCGACGTAGTCTTCGGGCAGGCATTTCGAATCGGTACGCGGGTAAGTCAATATCTTATGACGGTCGTAGCAAGCCTGTGCCAACTGCAGCGTCCGCCCGGCCGGGAAGCCATGTTTGCTGTTGGCTTCCCGTTGCAAGGAAGTCAAATCGAACAGCAGCGGCGGAGCAGATTTCGAAGGACGTTTTGTTTCTTCGACGATGCCCGACTTGCCTTCGCACCGCGCTCGAATGGCTTCGGCGTCTTCTTGGCTCCAAAGGCGTTCGGCCCGCCGATGATCATATTGCTTGACGCCGTTTTGGTCCTCCGCCGGTTGATCCAGCTCTTCTTTTTTGAAACTTTCGTCAAACCAGCGACCTGGGTATTCGCCTTTTTCAATTTTGAATTCGCCGTGGACCTCGAAATACGGTTTGGAAACGAACGCACGGATCTCACGCTCACGTTCGGCCAATATCATCAACGTTGGCGTCTGAACACGGCCCGCAGTCGTCACGTTGAAGCCGCCGTTACGCGAATTGAAGGCGGTCAGAGCACGGGTGCCGTTGAGCCCGATCAACCAATCGGACTCCGATCGACATACGGCCGCATCGGCCAGATTTCCCATCTCCTCGTTGGGCCGCATAGAGTTCCAAGCCTCAATGATCGAACCGTCGGTCATCGACTGCATCCACATCCGCTTGATTTCCACGTCTTTTTTCACGTTAGCGTGCTTAAGCAGATAGTAAAAAATCAGCTCGCCCTCGCGGCCCGCATCGCAAGCGTTGACGACGGTGGTGACGTCCTTTTTCTTCAGCAATTTCACCAGTAGCTTGAATCGAGCTTCGGTACGTTCGATCGGCTGAAGTTCAAACTCCTCGGGAATGACAGGCAAATGTTTGATGCCCCAAGGCAGCTTTTTACCTTCGCTGGTGGTGGGCATCTTGAGTTCGACCAAATGACCGACGGCCGAGGCGACGATCGCCGTATCATTTTCGAAGTAGTCTTTTTTCTTCTCAAGTTTCCCGATCTCTGGCAGCTTCCCCAGGACGCGGGAAAGGTCGGTGGCGACACTTGGTTTTTCGGCGATGATGAGCGTTCGTGACATATTTTGGTGGCTCGCTGGCGGTTGGGGGCCGCTTTGCCGCTGAATGAAGTGACGTTGAAAGGACGTTCGGATTCAGCGACGGATATATATAGGGCGTCTGTAAATTTGAACTCACTGCAATCTAATCGCAGGTTGGGTAGGATTAATCGCTGGCTGGGAATCTTGTCAACCCCTCATGAAATCGTTTTGTTTCGGACGACTCGTGTTTTGGCGACACAACGCTATTGGAAATTTTATGGACCTCAAGGCAGTAACTAGCTAAATAGGACGTCGCTTGCTTTGTTGCAGGTTGTACGAGATAATGCTTCACCGCGGACGGTCGGGAAATTTCGAACTGGCTGACCGGGGGGAATATATTGTCGATTGTGTTTTAAAGACAGACAGAAGAACGAGGAGATTGGCTGTGGTTGAACGTGTACCCATGACTCAAGAAGCTTACAACAAGCGAATGGAAGAAGTGGAAGAACTCGAGAACGTCGTGATGCCACAAATCGCTGAAGACATCGCCTTGGCTCGCGCCGAAGGCGATCTCAAAGAGAATGCGGAATACCACGCCCAACGTGAAAAACAGGGGATGGTACAAGCCAAGATCAACGAACTTAAGGGGCGGCTGTCCCGGGCTCAGATCGTCGACACGTCACAAATCAACACCGACGAAATCGCCTTCGGTGCGAAGGTCACCGTCGTCGACACGGACATCGACGATGAAGAGGTTATTACGCTGGTGGGCGATGGCGACGAAGACTACGACAGCGGAAAGTATCTGATCACCAGCCCCATCGGGCGTGGACTGTTGGGTAAAAAGATAGGCGACATTGCTGATATCGACGTGCCCAAAGGCAGCTTGCAGTTCAAAATTTTGAACATCGAGTACCCGGAACTTGGGTAGAAAACCGGCACGTGGTGGGGCAAAGTTTGCCGGTAAACACGAAGTGTTTCAATAAAAACCCGCAGCGCCGGCAAGTGAGTTTTTCAACCAATAAGTACTCACTCGCTGGCGTTACAGTTTTGTATTATCGCGAATTCGCAGTGCGTTAAAGAACGTTGGGTTTTAACCTTTAAATTACGGGAGTCTTTGATGCGCGCTTCAATCGGTTTGGTTTTTAATCTTGTCGTCTTGAGTTTATTGGTCGGAGTGGACGCCAATTTCGCGGAGGGCGATGAACCACAGTCGACCGTGATCATCCACGGAGCGTGGGGGGGAAGCCATCACTGGAAGGCCACCGCAGATTCGCTCAACGCCAAAGACGTCGGTCAAGTCTATCGCGTTTCGTTGACAGGCCAGGGGCCACGGGTTCATCTTGCATCAGCGGATGTAAATTTGGAAACCCACATTCAAGATGTTGTGAACCTGATCGAGTTCGATGATCTGACGGACGTGGTGATTATTGCGCATAGTTATGGCGGTATCGTGGCGTCGGGGGTAGCCGATCGGATTCCCGAGCGGATCGCCAAGATTCTTTATTTGGACGCGAGTCTTCTGGATGACGGCGAGTGCTTCTTCACCGGTGATGAGGAGCGGCAGAAGGCGCTGACCAAACGCGCCCATGAAGACGGAGATGGTTATCTGATCCCCGTCGATTGGCCAAACAATTTTGGCGACGTGCCTCATCCATTGGCAACGATGACCGACGCGTTGAAGCTGAAGAATCCCCTGCGTGAAAAGATCCCAGCCGCCTACTGGGTGTTCACCGACGGGGGCGCGCTTGAGAAGGACAGCCACCTGCGCTTCTACAATCGCGCGGAGCAACGAGGGTACGCAGTGCGGGACTTCAAATGGGGCCACAACCCTCAGAGAAACAACGTCGCAGAATTGGTCGAAGCGTTAGCCGAGGAATTGGTGAAATAGTGGAGGCATAGATGCTGGTTATTGGAGAATGGTCAAATCATGGCATTTTGGCGATGGCCCTTTAGCCTGATGGCGCGTGCTTTCGATGGCGTTCAGATGGTGTTCAGATGGCGATTCGGGGTGTAAGCCTCGCAATACAGACCCGACCGCGCGCGAGTAATTTGGGTTCACATCGAAAGCACCTGTTGGAGATCCATTATACGGGTTAGGTCTCATCTGCAACTCGGCGTAAACGCTACGATGAACTCACTTGCTCGCGCTGCGTATTTGTATTGTGAGTCCCTGCTTAACTAAAGTAAGCGATAGCCACCAATGAATTCTCGCAGAACCGGATGCTATCGTCAGATCAGCTAATTGACACGGTACGGAATTGCTCGCGGGATAGCCAAACTTCCCGAGCCCACGACATACAGCGCGCAAAAAAAACAGCCGCGAATAAAATCGCGGCTGTTCGTGTTTTTTGAGTTAGTCCGCTTGCGACTACTTCTTCTCTTTTTTCTTGCCGTAGCTGCCGCCGAACTTCTTCTTAAACTTCTCGACGCGGCCGAGCGTGTCAACGAACTGTTGCTTACCGGTGTAAAACGGATGCGATTCGCTGGAGATGTCCACGAAGTACACAGGGTACTCGTTGCCGTCTTCCCATTTGATCGTGTCTTTTGTCTTGATCGTTGAACGAGTCAGGATGGCGTAATCGGCTTTATTGTCTTTGAAAACAACGGGGCGATAATCGGGGTGGATGTCAGGCTTCATAGTAGTAATGGCCTATTTTTAAAAAGGCCCGTAAATTGAAATCAAAAACGGAAAATGGAGACGAGGGGGCTCGAACCCCTAACCCCTGCCTTGCAAAGGCAGTGCTCTCCCAATTGAGCTACGTCCCCGTAATTATTAGCCGGCGGCAGATTATAGATCGCCAAAGCGATTAAAAAAGACCAACAAGCGAATTTTCTGCGACCAGGAAAGTGGTCGTGCCAAGATTCGAACTTGGGACCTCGTCGTTATCAGCGACGCGCTCTAACCAACTGAGCTACACGACCCTAAGGTCTTTCAGAAAGATCGACATTTTAGGGGCAAGCCCTTCCCTGTCAAACGGAGTTCTTACGTTTTTCGGCTTTTGACCCCAAGATTTTGAAGCAAACTCGACTTTACGGCAAAATCCTATTTGGACAGCGCCACTTTCGTGAGCGGCAAGGCGGTAGCCGCCGGTCGATGGCGGGCAGAACCGGCGGCTAGGGGCCTGTTAATTAAGTGAGCCGTTTAGGCGTTAGCCTCGGTTTAGTCATCGCCAAACACGGTCGCCTGCCGGCTTGTCGTTAAACTTTCATACAATACCTGCCTAAAGTAAGTGCCATTAGGCTCACGCCCCCCACAGCGTCTAAAGTAAGTGCCATTAAGCGTTCGCCTTGTTTGTCCATTCGAAACATTTTAACATTTTGAAGGTTACTAATTAGGTGAAATAGACTGAGCCCACCTATCGAAATTCTTCAGGGGCTTTACCTTGAACAGACGGGAGATCGTCTCAAAAATAATTTTTGATATGATCGAACAGGAAGTCTTTTTGATATTAGTTTACAGGTTTGATTATGATCCCTTCGGTTGCTAACGCTTTCAAAATCACGGTGTTGTCATTGGTTGCCAGTTGGATGGGCGTTTCGTCTGCATTGGCCCAAAACGACCAGGTCGAAAAGTCCTTAAGCATCAAGCCTGACCAACCGGGCGTCGATTACGACCAACCTGACGCGGCAGCGCGAAGCGAGTGCAAGGTCGAATCGGCCAATGAGAAATTTGGATTACCTGGCTGGGTGGTAATTGACAACACCGAACAAATTCTTCGATTATTTCTTGATCGCAACAAAGATCGGAAGCTTGACCAGTGGTCGTACTACAAAGACGGTATCGAAGTCTATCGTGACAGCGACAATGATTTCGACGGGAAACTGGATGAGTTCCGATGGCTCGGCAATGCGGGGATGCGAAAAGGCATTGACGCAAACGAAGACGGCGAAATTGATCGTTGGGACATGATCTCCGTTGAAGAGGTCGCTCAAGAAGCGCTTAATGCAATTAAGAATCAGGACAACAACCGCTTTGGGCGCTTGTTAATATCCGATCAGGAATTCAAAGCTTTGGGACTTACGGGCAAAGTCGGAAGTGAAGTCAGCAAACGGATCGACGCCGCTCGTAAAGGGTTCGGATCAATGGCACGCGGTCAAAAGCAGATCGGGCGATCCACCGAGTTCGTTTATTCTGGCAACGGACAGCCCGGTGTAACAGCGGCCAATAAGCGTGACGGAATTACCAAGGACATCGTTTGTTACGACCATGCATCGGTTGTGTTCAAAAATGGAGAAACCGTGGGCAACGTTGCGCTCGGCACCATCGTACAGGTCAACGGGAATTGGCGTTTAATTGAATTGCCGGAGATCGTAGATCCAAAGAAGCCGATCGAAAACGGAGGCTCATTGTTTCCAATGCAGTTGTTCAAAGACGAGTTTGTACAAGATGTGCCAGACAAACTCAGCAAGCTGTATGAGAAATTAGAAGATGTTGACAAGACTTTGACAAAATTGATTGCTGAGGGGGATCCTAAGAAAAATGCCGTTCGCATTGCCTCTCTTCATCAACAAAAGGCGATGGTGGGAATCGACATCTACAACGAAGTAAAAGAAGATAAGTACAGTTGGTTGCAGAATATCGCTGACACTGTTTCCGATGCCTATCAAAAAGAAGAATACCCTCAGGGGCTGACCTTCCTGAATGAATTTGCTGAACAATTAGAGAAAGCCGGTCGAACCGAAGGGCTTGACTACATCCGCTGGCGTTCGATCTTTGCAAAATATCAGTTGATCATTCAATTGAAGGACGCTCAAGCGCGGCGAGAAGCGTTGGACGAGTTGATGAAAAATTTGGAGAAGTTCGTTGGCAGTTACCCGAAAAGCGATTTCGCGCCAGAGGCTTTGTTTCAGTTGGGATTCAACAACGAAATCAACAACAATGGTGATTACGAAAAAGCCATCAAAATGTACACCATCCTCGCACAAAAATACGGCAATACTTCTTTTGGACAACGCGCCAAAGGTGCGTTGGTAAGACTCCAAGGCAAAGGCAAGCAGATATCCTTCAAAGGTACGACATCGGGCGGGAAATCGTTTGATGTTGCGTCCGTAAAAGGCAAGGTCGTTGTGATTCATTTCTGGAACTCCCAAGCGACCAATGGGCTCGACGAGATCCAGAAATTGAACGCTAAATGGGATAAGGAACTGGTCGTGATCGGAGCGAACATTGATCGCAACAACGCCGATTTTGTAAACTATATGAAGCAGAATCGAAAAATCAGTTGGCCACAATTACATGCACCCGGCGGAATCGAGAAAAGCCCTTTGGCAACTCAGGTTGGTTTGGTTTCGCTGCCAATGGCGATGCTGATTGATCAAGAAGGCAAGCTGGTCGATCCTAACGTTCCGTTTCCTGACTTGGACCGGGAAATTCAACGCTTGACGCGGAAGTAATTTCGAGCGCTAGGATCTTTCAAAAGATCTACTACGCTAACGCCTAAAAAATGCTCTTACAATTTCAAAATGTGTCTGCCTATCGAGGGCGAAAGTTGTTAGCTCTCGATTCGATTTCGTTCGACGTTGCTGCGGGGCAGAACACTGTCATTCTCGGGCCTAATGGTGCAGGGAAATCGACGCTGTTGAAACTGATGACGCGCGAACTCTACCCGGCTTTAAAGGACGACTCGCAGCTAAAAATTTTCGGGGAAGATCGTTGGAGCATCTGGGACTTGCGTCGCCGGTTGGGGATTGTTTCGTCTGATTTGCAATTTGGATATAACGGACACGTTACTGGTTTGGAGGTCATCCTTTCGGGGTTCTTTTCAGCGATCGGCCACGTCGATCAGTTCGAAGTTGATGACCAACAGATCCAACGTGGACATCAGATCGCTGCAGAGCTTCGTATCGCTGACCTAACCAAGAAGCCTTACCGGCAGATGTCGACCGGGCAACAACGCCGGTTCATATTAGGCCGAGCTTTAGTGCACCAACCGGAGTTGTTGGTCTTTGATGAACCGACCACCGGCTTGGATCTTGGTGGAGTATTTGAATACCTCGAACGAGCGAGTCGGTTGATCGCCAGCGGCAAGACGATCCTATTGGTGACGCATCATCTACATGAAATCTCGCCGGAAATTGATCGCGTCATACTGCTAAAGCACGGAAAGATTTTTCGGATGGGACGTAAACGCGATGTGCTAACCGACGCCAACGTCAGCGCACTGTTCGAGGTTGACATGTCGGTCAGTTGCGACCGGGGCTTCTATCATGCGATTCCTAGACGGTAACTTAAGCGGCAGTTACCGTTGAAACAGAAATCTCTAAGATTACAAATTTATGCGGTGGGCCTGACAACCGCTGCATGCGTTGCAGACTCGGGAGCTTTGACAAAAATCAAATTGTCACCATTTCGTTAAAATTACGACTCGATCGACCATCGCAAGCTATCGCCACCTGAGGGGGTAGCTAAGGGACGGGTTATTCGCAATGGCACCGATTTTAAGCTTAGACCCTTATTTTCCAGTATTGTAAGCTTAATACGGTGATATTGACGAACATCGGCTTCTCTCTATTATCAGTTTTTTCAGGAACCGCTACGCCAGATAGGCGACCGAATTTCGCAGCGGATGCGCTGAAGTTTGGTCCATGATAACCGCCGAAAAAAGAAACCGCATTATGCTTCAGAAATCTCCCGAACTGAAATACGACGCAACTCAAATCAAAAACGACGTGCTTTCAGGCCTCACGGTAGCTTTGGCCTTAGTACCCGAGGCGGTCGCGTTCGCGTTCATCGCTGGAGTAGACCCCGTCATCGGACTTTACTCAGCATTTTTCATCGGCTTGATCACCGCTGTGTTCGGCGGACGGCCGGGGATGATCTCCGGTGCCACAGGCGCGATGGCGGTTGTCATCATCGGTTTGGTGGCGATTCACGGCATCGAGTATCTGTTTCCGACGGTTATCCTTTGCGGAATCTTGCAGATTTTAGTTGGCACCGCGCGATTGGGAAAACTGATCCGCATGGTCCCCCATCCTGTGATGCTGGGTTTCGTCAATGGTTTGGCTATTGTGATTTTCCTGGCTCAGTTTGGAAGCTTCAAGGGGTTCGACGTTGCGACGGGAACGCTTCGGTTTCTTGGCGGAGCCCAAATGGGCATTATGTTGGGCTTGGTGGCGTTGACGATGTTGATCATCTGGGGTCTGCCTAAGATCACCAAAGCGTTTCCCGCGTCACTGGCGGCCATTTTGATAGTGACCTTTCTTTCGATTGCAATCAATAATTCCAACGCAATCAAATTGCCCGTCGATAATAACAGCAGCAACATTGTCGCCACCGTCGGCGATATGTTATTCGACAACTCCAAGGCAAAAGCTGTTCAGGACGCCGCGCGAACCAAAGCGATCAAAGAAGCCGCATTGGCAGGCAAACCGACCATCGCCGGCCACGGTCATGGACAACCCGCCGCCGTTGACACACTCACTGGAAAGGAACGACTGGCAGCTATTGCTTCGGTCAACCCTGAGGATGCGAGTATCAAAGCGGGGCTGCCGCAGTTGTTTTTCTACGATGATTCTTTGCCTGCGATGCCGCCAATGAATTGGGCGACGTTGCTGATCATTTTTCCGTTTGCATTGACGCTCTGCGGTGTGGGGCTGATCGAGTCATTGATGACGCTTACCCTGATCGATGAAATTACAGAAACGCGTGGTAAAGGTAATCGAGAATGCCTTGGACAAGGATTTGCCAACATCGTTTGTGGTCTGTTCGGCGGCATGGGTGGCTGTGCAATGATTGGTCAGTCATTGATTAACGTTAATTCCGGCGGTCGCGGACGACTTTCGGGAATCGTCGCCGCCGTTTGTCTGCTGCTGTTTGTGCTGTTTATGTCATCATGGATCGAAGTCATCCCAATGGCGGCGTTGGTCGGTGT
>Ga0114956_1003075_pt1 | contig 12954 bp, 8 predicted proteins | sample MaitaG_FD_87304 | JGI IMG/M metagenome (GOLD analysis project Ga0114956, IMG submission 87304) | Marine algal microbial communities from Maine, USA - Maine_Asex2 metaG | ecosystem: Host-associated > Algae > Red algae > Unclassified | place: Maine, USA | collected 2015-01-05 | reverse complement strand
GATGGCCAAACATTAATTTATGCCCAACAGTACTGCTCACCTGCTTCTCGCCCTTATCTACTAATAAAATAGTGTCTTGGTAGTTTTTAAAATTTTTATGTACCTCTCCTTGAAACTTTACTCCGTATAAATCTGAACTCCCTTTAAAACTTTCATTCTTTCCCCAAATGACGAGTTCTCCCTCTATGCTTCGGCATGCGCTACCAGAGCCTAGTCTTGCTAAGAATGATGCCTTTTGGTTGAAGTAGTCTTGAGATTCTTCGCTATCGCTCTGAGAGACACCAAGCTCTTTTTCAATACTCATTAAGCATAAGGCGATGGCACTCATACCAGAAGCTGAAGATGCAATACCAGAGCTGTGCGGAAAAGTATTGGAGGTTTCAATTTTAAAATGATACGCTTTTAAAAATGGCATATAAGCTTCAATACGCTCAAAAAACGTTTGGATCTTCGGTTTAAATGCCGCGTTCTTCTCACCTTCAAAATAGACATCAAAACTAAAATCCTTACTTTCTTTTTTTGTATAAGTAATTTCTGTTATTGTTTTACAATTGGACAGTGTAAAACTAATTGAAGGATTTTCTGGAATCTGATGTTCCTTCTTTCCCCAATATTTTACCAAAGCTATATTGCTTGGTGATGTCCATTTTACAGTTCCATTTTGGATATTAGAATTATATGTTTTTAGAATAAAATCTTGTGCAGTCATTTCTATTAATTGTCACACAAAGATAACAGTTTTAGTATCGTTTTAAAGTGTCTAAATATGAGAAACTCGTATTTAATTTTTTAGTCTCTGATGACATCCTCTTAGATTTTCGATATATAATTAAACTAGCTTTCTATATAAAAACTAAAATATTAAATTTATGAAACGTTCTATCTTTTTTTCATTTACAATCGTTTTAACCATGTTGTTTGCCTCTTGTCTCAATTCAAATCCAAATTCAGAAAAGACTAACAATAACGACAATTTTGTGGTAAATTCTGATGTAACCCAAAATAAAACTTCTAAATCCTTCAAAAAAAGACCGATAAAGTATTTTCCTATTCAAGACACAGAAAGGAAAACGCTTATGAGCCTAATGCCAATCCCAGTAGATTGGAAATTAAGTGATAAAAAGTCTGAAAACATTTTTCTTGAAAGTCCAAAAGGTGTAAAAACTTTCTATGTGCTAGGGAATCAATTTATGTATTCTAACAACAGTTATATTAACAATAGTTTTCGCCAAATGGGTTTGGACACAAAACCACCACAATCTTTTGAGCAAGTTTTAGAAGAGCTCAAAGGTCTTGCTGGAAAACATGGTGGCAAATTTGTAACTCAGTATGAGTTACCTCAACTCACACAATTTGATATTAATCTAGATAGATTATTTTTTAAGGCAACACCAGAACAAAAAAACTTTAGGGTAGTTGCAACCGAATGGATAGATGATAAAGGTTTAAAATCTATAGCTGTTATACACTACTATGCGGCTTATACGGAAATGTCTATGTATTGGGGCTATTATATAGATAGTATGGAAGCACCAAAAGAATACTTTCCTACAGCAAGGAGAGATTATGTAAATGCCTTACTAAATACGCAATTGAATCCACAATGGGTTCAGGCTCGCAATCGTGCAATGCAACAAAAGGCTAAACAACAAAACGCAGGTCACCAACGTCGTATGGCTGCATTACGCGCTCAAGGTGATCAAATTATTGCCAATGGCAAACAACAGGATGCTATGACCACAAGAACACATGAAAAATTTATGGACGGACTTCTAGATCGTGTGAATATCACCAATCCTTCTAATGGCCAAACTTATAAAGTAGACCTAGGCAGTAATCATTACTGGATTAACGAAAATAATCAATTAATTACCAGTGATAATACCAATTATAATCCTAATGGAGATCTTAACATCAATGGAAATTGGACTGAGGCACAAATCAATTATTAGTCACTTGCCAACTGAATTAGTTTAGCCATAGTCCTATAATTTCGGACTGTGGCTTTTACTTTCAATTTTTGTTTAAACCAATTAACACCCAATTTTGATTTTCTAGCACCTAAAGCATAGTGTATATAAATGCAGTTTTCTGTAATGGCAAATTCTTCGTTTGGAAATGATTGTTTGGAAACTTTATCAATTAATTCTTGCTCTAGAATTTCGCTCAACATCGTAAAATAACTACTTACTTTATTTTTATAAGGGAAAGGACAGCTGCTAAAAATAAGTTCTAATTCGGATTTTGTTATTACTGGATATAGATACTTCAAAACCAAAATGGTTAAGCATAGACTTTTGAAAACTATTCTCTAAAGATTCAAGTTTGTTGTTTGAAGATTGAAAAATTACATTCTCGCTTTGGATATAGGTCTTTACATCTTCCAAGCCCAATTTAGAAAGTAAAGCGTCTTAAAAATGCTTTTTGTCGATAAACAAGGTATTTTACCGATTTAAAAGGCTATATTCGCTTCTTCTAATCTATAAATTTATGAGATTCCCCAAATCTAGTAATATTATATTGTGTTTTTATTTGACTTTATTTGGCTGGTTTTCTTACGGCCAAGGTCAACTATTGAAGCTAAATGACAGCACGCAGCAATGCACTTTTGACACCTACAGGTTAAACCAACTTGTACTAAATGATAGTTTATATGAAGCTGTAACCTTACTAAACGAAGCCATTACCTTTTCTGAAGAGTACAATTTAAAATCTACACAGGCCAAAGCTTATTACTCATTAGGGACAGTTTTAACCAAAATGTCTAATTACAAACAAGCAGAAGATTATAATAAAAAAGCTTTTGATCTCTATAGTGATCTCGAGGATAATAGTGGTAAAAATAAGGTACTGTCTGGCTTGGCCAACACCTACTTAAAGTACAAAAATTACAAGAAATTTGATAGTATTTATCCCATTGCACAAAAGCTCTCCAAAACACTTAAAAGCGAACTCTATTTTGTTAATTTAGAACTAATCACAAAGAAATACTACTTAACAAGACAAAACAAAGCATTACTAAATGTCACCAATTCTGCTATAGACACCTTAAATAGCATAGTATTTGATAAAAGAGATGTTGGAAACAAACTGCTACAATCCTTTAGCTTTTACAATGCTATTGCAAATATAAAAGCAGCAGACTTTGATGCAGAAGGCTTTAATCTATTATTTAAACTAAATGAAAACAACTTAAAAGATGCGTTTAAAAATGATTTTGACTCCTACAGAAAATTAGCCACCTTTAATTATTATAAATATTTGTATTATAACGAAGCAAATATAAATTTAGACTCAGCAAATAAGTACCTGTTAAAGTCCGACGCTCACAAATACACAGCCTTAACAGATTATGAATCTCGTAACGCTAGAAATGGAGAGCTTACTTATAAGATTGTAAATGCAGAACAGCAATTAAATTTGGTAAATGAAATTAGAAAGAAAGATGCCAAGGCATCTCAAATTTTTCTAATTACCACCATTTTAACATCTATTCTCTTACTGGCAACTTTGGTAATGCTTTACTTTTATTTTAAAGCTAAAAAGAATATTCAAGCCATAAATAAAGAACTTAAGGCAACAAATGAAAAGCTACTGAATACTGACAAAGAACGCCTAGAATTCTTCTCGATTTTAAGCCATGAGCTACGCACACCTATTTATGGTATTAGTGGTTTGGCAACATTGGTAAACCAAGAAAAAGATAGAAATAAAGCTCAATCTTATTTAGATTCTTTAATCTCATCTAGTAATTATTTGTCAATTCTTGTAGATAATATCCTTCAAGCTAATAAACTACGTTTTGAAGATAACAGCTTAAGATTAAAGCCTGATAAAATAGTAAGCGTTGTAAACCATGTGGTTAGCACAGTTAAAATTGCTGCCCGAAATAAAGGTATAAAGCTTAATACATTTATTGATGCATCAGACGACAATGAACTCATCCTTATAGATAAAGTGGCATTCAGCCAAATTTTAATAAATCTCGCTTACAATGCCATACGCTACACCAAAGAAGGAGAAATAACTATCAACGTTATTCAAAAAGCGAGAACTGAAAAAGACGTTACGTTACGTTTTGAAGTTAACGACACAGGTATTGGCATTAAGGAAGAACATAGGTCTATAGTTTTTAGTGCTTTTGAAAACAAAATGTTTTTACACAAAAATAGTAGTGGTTCTGGACTTGGTCTTTATATCGTAAAAACGCTTTTAAAGAGTCATAATTCGGATATAGATTTTATATCAGAACCCAATAAAGGTTCATCCTTCTTTTTTGAAATTACTTTTGATATTGTTATATCCCTAGATGCAATAAAGTCTATTGCAAATGCTAAAAGCTATAAAAGAAAGATGCATATTTTAATTGTTGATGATAACCAAATCAATTTATTAATAACGAAAAAAAATATAGAAAATATAGGAGGTCTTACCTGTGAGATTATATCTAAGGGGAGGGAAGCAATTTCTATGGCAAAGGCTAAAGCTTTTGACTTGATTTTGATGGATATTAACATGCCAGACATGGATGGTTTTGAAGCTACGGAACATATAAGAATGTTTAATACAACTGTACCAATTATTGCACTTACCGCCTTAAACTCTGGAGAGATTCTAAAAAAAGCAGAAGATGCTGGTATTAATCAGATAATTACAAAGCCCTTTTTATTTGAAGACTTTAAAAATGTAATTTTGTCCTATTCAAAAAAGGACCATCATTACAAACAAATGGATTTGGAAACAATAAAAGCTCCTGTCCAAGCATTCTGAAAATTAAATCCTCCTGTAATCGCATCCACATTAATTACCTCACCTGCAAAATATAAATTAGGAACACGTTTACTTTCAAAAGTCGTAAAATTTACTTCTTTTAAATCTACACCTCCAGCAGTTACAAACTCTTCTTTAAACATACTTTTTCCTGTCACATGAAACACAGCCTTTGTAAGTTGCCTAGACAAATATTCTAACTGTTGTTTATTAATATCTGCCCAACGTTCTGTTTCAACAATATTTGAAGCCAAAACCAATTGTTTCCACAAGCGCTTCGGTAAACCGAATTGTGTAGAGTTAAATACTAATTTCTTTGCAAAGCCTATTTTGAAATTTTTGAGTTGCTCTAAGCACATTTCAAAATCTAATCGAATAAAATTGATTTCAATATTAAAATTATAGTCCATTTTAGAAAGCTCAACAGCACCAAAAGCAGAAAGCTTTAGAATTGAAGGCGCACTCATACCAACATGGGTAATTAACAATGGTCCTTCTGAAACTAGATCCGTATCAATAACTTTAATTTCAACATTTTTTGCGACAACTCCAGGAATATTCTTGATGCGTTTATCATTAATATTGAAAGTAAAAAGGGATGGCACAGGTTTTACAATTGTGTGTCCTAAATCTTCGAGTAACTTCCATATTTTTGGATTGCTTCCTGTGGCTACGACTAATTTATTAGAATGTAAGACGCCTCGATTGGTTACAACTTTAAAATTACTATTGTTTTGAGATGCTTCGACAAGTCCAACATGATATTGCGCTATTGATTTCACAGAATAGTTATAAAGCACCTCAACATTATACTTTTTAGCTTCGTTTAAAAAGCAATCTATAATCGTCTGAGATGAATTAGAAACCGGAAACATTCTACCATCATCTTCAATCCTTAACTCTACTCCGCGTTCTTCAAACCAACTGATAGTATCACCTGTCATAAATGTATGAAAAGGGCCCAACAGTTCTTTCTCTCCTCTTGGGTAATTCAATATTAACTCAGATGGAATAAACTCTGCATGCGTTACATTACAACGTCCTCCTCCAGAAATTTTTACTTTTTGTAAGCCTTCTTTTCCGCGCTCTAAAATTGCAATAGATAAATTTGGATGTTGCTGAGCAATATTGATAGCAGCAAAAAAGCCTGCTGCTCCTCCTCCAATAATTATAATATCTTTGTCACTGTTCAAACTCAAAAAATTAAAGTCTAAAATTACAATGATATACCTCAAAAGACTAATAATTCCAATACTTATTATTGCCTCGTGCAAGCCATCTGGTCTATTGACTTTAGAAGGCTCCATAAACAACAGTTTAACTGAAGTATCTGCTGCAGAACTAAGTAATACCTCAGATCTAATTTGGGTAATTGAGGATTCTGGAAATGACAATAACCTTTATGGTTTAAATAAAAAAGGGGAAATCGTAAAAAGTATTGGCATCAAAAATTCTAAAAATACAGATTGGGAAGACCTAACTTCTGACAGTTTAGGAAATATTTACATAGGTGATTTTGGTAATAACAAGCATAAACGAAACCATTTTAAAATTTATAAAATTTCTCATGAAGATTTAAATAAAAATGTCGCAGTTGCAGAAACTATTGAGTTTACCATGCCAAAAGAACATCATTCTAAAGACTTTGAATCTTTTTTTCTTTACAAAAGCAACTTCTATATTTTTAGTAAAGAGACTAAAACATTTATTGTTCTTAAGGTGCCTAATAAAATAGGAGAGCATAAAGCTAAACTGCATTCTGATTACAATCTTGATGGCAAACACAACAGATTGACTTCAGCAGATATTAGCGATGATGGTAAAATTGTAGTTTTGCTGAACCATGATAAATTATGGAAAATTACAGATTTTGAAAATGATAATTTTCTCGCTGGAACTATTAAAGAAAAGCCATTTAAACACGATTCTCAAAAGGAAGGTATTTGCTTTAAGACGGAGTCTAGTGTTTTTATTACAGACGAAAGAAGTGGGTCTGATGGAGGAAATATTTATTCTTTTAGTTTAAATTAATAATTAATAATATATTCTGATGGTTTTATAACCTTAAGTCTTTATATATAAGATTTTATAGCACTAATATCTGCTTCGTTCTTATGATTATCTAATGCGTCTTTCTTGAGATTATTTATTTCCATTATAATGGATTCTTTATAATTATTCTTTAATCCATCATTCTTTCGAAGCAAGTATTGTAACATCAGAAATAATTTGTGAACAATGATTACATCATGTTTACAATACGTACGTAAAGCAGCCATTACATTATAGAGCAATTCCTTAAAACTTACGGTTTTAATATAAATTAAAGGTTCGTCATCATCATTAAAAAAATAACTTTCATCTCTTTTTTTCATTCGCAAAGCGAATAACTCTGTGAGATAATCTATAGCGTTTATACATGTACCTGGATCATTAATACCAGGCGACATTGCTTTTAAAGCAATCTCAGTAATTTGTTTAAATGCTAAGACATAGTTATCTTCAATTAATTCGCTGTTGGAAAATGTTACGGTCTCTACCAAGGTGTCTTTTTGTTCATCTTCTAACTCACCCTTATATTTTAGAAGTGGAATACCTTTTAAAACATAGGCACCCTTTATTTGTACAATCTCGATTTTTAAATTATGTTCTTCTGCTAAGGTCGACAATGCGTTTAAATTAACATCTTGCATGTACCCAGTTGTGTTAGCTATAATACTTTGCCAGTTAGAGGAATCTTCAAAATCTGCCTCGATATGTTTTTCGGAATCTATTAATATTTCTAGACGTTGTTTAGATTTTTTAAAAATCTTATCCATAATAGTACTTACCTGAATTTCTTGTGAAATGGAATGAATAAAATAGATAAAGGCACCTAAACTCAAGGTCATAAAAACAATACCTAAAAGCACTGAGAAACCTGGCATTTGATATTTGTCTCCATGTGGAGTAATTGAAACCAAAGTAAATATACAATAGAGTAATGTAGAATTGTATATACCCAATATAATTTGATGTCTTCTATTAGATATAAGCCCTGGCAGTAATCTCGGTGAAAAATTACTCGATGCCTGATTGAGTAAAATCATCACTAAAGAGAAACTAAAAACCATGATTGAAATAAGACCAGCAATAAAAGTTGTTAATAGACTTCTCGCAGTTTCGGTATTATTCACCACCAAAATTGGTGCTTTATCAACTAAATATTTAGAAATACCAATGCTCTCTAAATAAATCATAAAAAAGGCAAACAGTAGCCCAAAAAGGCTGATTATAGAAGGATAAAAAGCAATATTGCTTTCTAACTTATTTAAATATTTAACAATATTATGCAAGTAGTTTTTCAAACTGTATAATTAAAAATTCAATCCAAATCCAAACGAGAATCTGAGTCCTTCAACACTGTTAAAAAGATTAAAAGTACCTGAGAGACTTTCTGCTGCAGTAACCCAAAACCCTCCGCCATAATCGTTGTGCCACTGCTCTGAGAAGTCCCCTTTTAGCCAAACCCTACCTACATCAAAACCTCCAAAAACACCGATTTGTAATGGAAGTGTGCTTGTTTTAAACTGATTAAAACTATAACGTAAGTCTGTACTGCCAACTAATGAGTTTCTACCAGTAAAACGCTCGGTCCTAAATCCTCTAAGTCCATTTTGACCACCAATATTTGCCGCTTGGTAGAAGATTAAATCCTCTCCTATTCTAAATTGAGTTTTTAAATCTGTTTTTAGAACTAATTTTCTATTCTGGGAAATTGCATTATAAAATCCTATATTAGAATTAACATAGCCGTATGTGTTTTTGGTATCGTTTAATTCTGTTTTTACACCAACATTAAGTAAAAAAGTCATCCCTCTAGTTGGGTTGAGTTGCGTATCGAAACTCTTATATTTAAATTCTGCTTCTATTGCTCCAAAAACTCTTCTGTTATAAAAATTATCTTCAGCCGCATCTGCAAATTCTGTTATAAATCTATCTTCTGTTCTATCGATTTCAATTGCTTCAAAAATAGTTCTAAAACCATAATCGCTTCCAAAATTTCCTTTCTTTAAAATTCCGGCTTTTGCCATGTAAATACTTGTTTTCACTCTATTGAAATCCAAATCAAGTTCATCATCTAAATTCTCTGTTTCATTACCAAAGCCAAAGAAATTATTGGTAAAATTTTCTGAAGTAAATTGTCCGCCAATGTGTAAGTTCCAATCGTCTTTTATATTCGCATATTCACCATCATAATTTAACGAGAAACCCTGAGTCGCGAAATAATAACCTCCTTTAAAGCGATGTTGTTGCGAATATGGATTGCGCTGAAACCCATTTTTCGTTTTTACAAATTGAAGTCCTACCAACATACCATCATCTGGATTAAAACCAACTGCAGGTGTTATTACACTATTCTTAACGATGTTCTTTTTAAAATCAAATAAGTTTAAATTATAAACATCAGTTAATCTTATTTTTCCGTTTTTATTATCTTGAATTGTATTTGGCTTACTCTTATGATCGTAAACCTTAATTCTTCTACCTCTATTAATAATGTAAGTGTCATTATCTTGCCCACCGATTAATCTTGTAAAAATTGGATTATTTGCTTTACCATTAACTTCAAAGGTATCTTTATCATCTAATCCATAAACCCAGATTTCATGAGTTGTGTCTTTATGAAAGGTTTTATCTACAATAACTTCACCTTTTTCTCCACCGATTATTCTAGAAATTTTAATGTGAGTCTCTTTATCTGCTACTCTGGTCACTTCTATATAGTCATCCTTATCTGTACCTGTTAATATCACCAACTCATTTAAATATGTATAATAACGCTCAGCAATATCTAAAAGATTAGCACGTCTTCCTTTAAGTTTTACTTTTATGTCCTCTAAAGTTGCATCTTGCACCTCTTTTGGAACTTTAGAAAAAGCCTCTTCTATAACCTCATCTGTAACATTATCTTGAATAAATTTAGCATGCTCTAGCCATTTCTCTTTCTTTGATTGTTGAACTAAAACGCGATCTAATTTAACACCTGCAGCATTCATCCATTCAATGTCTTTTAGTTCTGCATCATAAACTTGTAATTGCTTGGTAGATCCAGAAATAACTTTCATAACATCTAATAGCGCACCATCGAAATTAGAAAATACTTGATCTCTATCCCTTGGTATTGGTCTATAAAGTTTATCACCATTTTCTTGATTGAACTGTGCCCAACGCCATTGATCTTGGTGTCTATCCCAATCTCCAATTAACATATCGAAGAGTCTTGCTCTAATGTAAGAATTCTCATCAATTTTATACTTTTCATCTTCTCTAATTTTTTCGATAATATCGTGTGTACTCTCAATATCATCTGCGTACCCAAAATTCCTTTCGTCTGTATAATTTTCTTCAGGACGTTCTTCAATCATATAAAGTTCATCTCCATATTCATTATTAAACTTTCCTAAATACTTATGTTTTGGTATATAAAAAATCCGAGGATTGGTATGGTAAATTTTTGCTGCATCAGATAAATCTGGCACCACCTTAAACGCATAAGGATGCGCTGCCGTGTAGAAATCTTGTATTAAACTTTCTACTGCTGTCTTTTCAAATTCATCTTCTATGTGCGTGTCTTTAAATACAACTGTTTGCAAATATTGTGTTGCACTTTTGCGGAGCGCTCTCATATTAAGTTCTCTTCCATCTTTAGTCCTAAGTCTTATGGATTTAGTTTGGTGACCTCCACCAGCTCTCACAATTTCTAGTCCTCCATATAACGTATCGAGAGTTGCTACTCTTGCTTTTATCTTTGTGCTGTAAATATCTCTGTAATGATTACCCCAAACCGACTCAAAAAAGCCTGTCTTATCCGTTTCTTCTGCCGTATAAATAGATGTTTCTATCTCTAGAGGAAACGTGTCTGGCAATGAAGAAACATTGTAATCTTTTGTAGGTTCAAAAATCATTCTAGAAAATAATCGTTCAGTGTTGCCATCCTTTTCACCATATATTGTAACCCAACTACTACCATCTTTAAATATTGTGAGTTCAGCGAAACCTTGCCTCCCAGAAGAAAACAAACCATTATTACTTAATGTTGCGTAAGACTCCTTAGCTCCAGAGCCAGATACAATCTGTCTAACGTTTTCATTTTCTATATACTGTAGCGTATGTTCATGACCCGAGACAAACACTAAATTCTTTGTATCGAAAGCTAAAGTTTCAATACGTTTCATTAATTTATTATAACGCTCATTGTATCGGTCTTGTATAGAAACTCCACCTTGAGTTCTTATCTGTGTCATTAAAGAAGCGAGTATAGGAAGAGGTATCTTCTCTTGAGTTGGATAGATATGTTTTTTAGCACCATAGTATCCTCCATGGATACCATTGGTGTACATTGGGTGGTGCATTGCAAAAACTATGGTCTTTCCTTGTGCTTTTTTAAGCTCTCCCTCCAATTCTTCAAAGAAACGTTCTCTAGTTTTTATCTCACATTCGTCGTTAATAGTGGGATGATTATTCCAGTTTTCTAAATACCATTGTGTATCTATTACTATAAGTTGAATGGTTTTACTGACATCAATACTTTCTAACGGACAACCATTATTTGGTTGATAAGATTTTTTACCAAGTGCTTCTTCTATATATTTTTCTTCTCGCTTTAATCCTTTGAGACCTCCTGAATACCAATCGTGATTACCTGGAATAAATAAGATGTCTCCATCAAAACCATCAACAGATTTTATTTGTCCTTTCAATGCATTTTCTGCACTTTCTCTTCCTTTTTCATCTTTTTTTGGCAGACCATCTGGGTAAATATTATCACCAAGAAAAATAACAAAATCATCTTTTGTGTTTAAGTTTGCAGTGTGATTTTTAAAAGCTGTTAGTGCTTTAGACATACCGCCTTTTGGCGATTTGCCGGCATCACCTATGAGATAGAAAGTTTTATCAACTTCTTTATTGGGTAATCCATTAGTTTTATCTTCTTCATCTTTATATTGTGCCTTGTAGGTTGCACAAGAATTGATAAAAAAAATGATGAAAAAAAATGAAGCTAATTTGAATAATTTAGTCATAAAAAGTACATTAATTTATAAATAACCTAATTTATAAGTCCGTTTCTTAACAATATCACTAGAAGTATTGACCCTTATACTACTTTTTCCCACAGACTATCTGTAAAGTAGTGTTTACAGTCTAAGAAATTAGATTTTTGATTAAAGTTAGTGCTTTCTGCTAAGTTACGAATTTTGTCTATAGCATATTTCTTAGAAAGCTCTGTCCAGATAAGTTCGTTATAATCAAAAACTATGGTTTTTTTGAGAGCCTTAAGATGCACAGTTTGGTTTGTTAAACTAACGATATAACTCTTTACATCTCCTGTTATTGGATTGTAATGACAGTAAAAATCAAAATCATCAATTTTAAAATCTGCATCTAATTCTCTATTTATTCTAATTAATAAATTAAGATTAAATCGTTTGGTAATGCCATGTTTATCGTAGTAGGCATTATGTATTATGATTGGATTTTTCTTAATGTCGAAACCAACTAAAAGCTTATCTCCAATCTTCATATTGGTATTAAAAAGCGCTAACAATTCTTTAGCTTTATCGTCTTGATAATTGCCAATATTACCACCTAAAAATAACAACAAACTTTGATACTCACTTTGTCTATTATCTTTTAATATTTCAAAATAATCACCAACCTTAGGATGGATTTTTAATCTTGGTAGCTTTTCACTAAGACGTTTTGTAAGAGTATCTATAGCTTCTTGCGAAATATCTATAGGTATGTAATGAAAATCAAAATTATTATTCACTAAATATTCTAAAAGCTTAAAAGTTTTAAAACCATCACCAGCTCCTAACTCTAAAATATTAAAAGGTCCTGAAAAGTTTAAGGCTTCAATGATTTGTTTGGATTGCATTGAGAGAATTTCAAACTCCGCTTTGGTGAGATAATACTCTGGCATATTCATTATTTCTTGAAATATGCGACTTCCGTTATCATCGTAAAAATACATTGATGATAAATATTTGTTTTTCGCGGTTAAGCCTTTAAGCACATCTTGTGCAAACGTATCTGTCATTTATTTTGCTAATCTAATTCCTGAAAATTGCCATCTGATGTCTGGAGAAAAAAAGTTTCTGTAGGTTGGTCTGCAATGGTTTTTTGGTGTTGCGATAGAAG
>Ga0114956_1003074_pt1 | contig 12956 bp, 12 predicted proteins | sample MaitaG_FD_87304 | JGI IMG/M metagenome (GOLD analysis project Ga0114956, IMG submission 87304) | Marine algal microbial communities from Maine, USA - Maine_Asex2 metaG | ecosystem: Host-associated > Algae > Red algae > Unclassified | place: Maine, USA | collected 2015-01-05 | reverse complement strand
ATGGATGTAACGATGACTGAGATTACACTTCCGGCTGGAACATCTAATATTTCTTATTCAGTTACTGCAAATGGAGTAAATGATATTATCAGATTGAATAATCAAACACAAAGCGTTACATCTATTAAGGCAGGTTTACCTGTAGATGAATTATCTAAAGGTTTTGAATCTTCAGTTGTTGGGTTTCAGCCTACAGATATGCTATTGGACATGCCTTTGGGAGTGTTTCTAGTAGATGGTGCAATACTCCAATCTCCAGAAACTTTGGGTGGTTTTGGAGAGTCAGATGTTTCTATGAGAATAAATTTTTACCAGTGGGACCCTTCTAATTTTGTTTCTACCGGTTCTGTTGCAATAGCTGATCAGTTGACAGTAGAGACAAATTTTGCTGCTTTAGATTTTGATTATGCATTTACGACATATACAGGTTCTCAAGATAAGATGGAAGTACAGGTATCTACCGATTGTGGAAGTACCTTTACAACTCTATGGGAAAAATCAGGCTCTGATTTGGCAACTGCTCCTGAGTTGAATAATCCACAGGGAGCTTTTGTTCCTAATGCGACTCAATGGGTTACAGAATCAGTAGATATATCTGATTATGTTGGTGAAACTATTCTAGTAAGATTTTTCTTTACTACGGGTTGGGGAGACATGATGTATATTGATAATATCAATGCAAAAGGAGTGTCTAATACGGAGAGTTTAGAATTGGCTAACGAAATTAGTCTTTATCCAAATCCTGCAAATACAATAGCAAATATTGAACTAAATCTTGAAAACTCTTCTACAGTAGTAGCTGATGTACTGGACAACTTAGGTAGAAAAGTATTGACTCAAAACTTCGGAGATGTACAAGGTGCAAATACACTAAGATTAGATGTAAGTAACTTAAATACTGGTGCTTATTTTCTACAATTAAGAGTAGATGATCTGCTTGTAATTAAAAAATTATCAGTTAAATAGGTCTTTTAAGATCAATTTAATTTTAACATACATAAGTGGGATATGTCTAATCATATCCCACTTTTTTTTGCTCAACGATGGATAATGTCATTTAATTGTCGGCTGTAACAGTTTTTTAACCTATATACTCTCGTAATTCACCCGAAATCTCTTTATATTTAGTGTTCAATCTTGTTTCTATGAAAAAAACTATACAATACTTTTTGTTTTTAATGTTTAGCGTGATGACTTTAGGCTTAAATGCTCAGTCATTAGAAAGTGATCCTGCGGAACCTACTGCAGAGGGACAAGCCTGTTGGGATATGGCTATCCAAGTCGATTATGACATTACAAACATTACTTCAGGAGATTTAACTTTTCTTTGGAGAGTAGATAGAATAGATGTTCCTGAACAATGGGATATTCAAATATGTGATGCAGTAACATGTTATGCATATGGTCAAGAATTTTGCCCAGCTGACAAACCAAACGTAATGGCTGCAGGACAAGAGATTACGTATATGAGCTTTAAAGTTAAAACGAATAATATTTCTGGTATTGGAGATTTTGACCTAGTATTTTATAATGAGACTGACGAGAATGATGTTTATCTAAATCTACCTATTGTAGTAACTGGTACAGCGTGTACATCCGCGACACATGATGTAGATGTAATCGATGACTTAAATATCTACCCCAATCCTACCTCAGACTTTTTTAAAGTTTCTAATGAGGATGTAGTAAATAGATTGAGTATCTATAACATTGTAGGAAAAGAAGTAAAGAATATGTCTAAGAGTTCTTCAGGATTTTATAATGTATCTGACCTGACTAACGGAATGTACTTAGTGAGATTATTTGATGAAGACGGAGACGTACTCAAAGTTGTAAGAATGAGTAAAAGATAGAATTCTATCAAAATATAAATTATAAAAAAGGCGAAGTTTTTACTTCGCCTTTTTTTATAATATGACTTAAACCCTAATCTGCTGGATACTCTACACCATTTCTTGCAGTTTCCCATAAACGTATTTTTATATCTATCTCAGGGTCTATTTTAGCTCTAAGTAAAGTATGTATTATGTAAGCAAAATTCTCTGTAGTCGGGTTCATGTCTTTGAATTCTTCCGTATCGAGATTCAGGTTTTTATGATCAAAACGATCTTCGATTTCGTCTTTTATAATGTCTTTTAGATCTTTAAGATCCATCAAATATCCAGTAACAGCATCCACCTCTCCAGTAAGCTTTACCTCTAGGTCGTAATTATGGCCATGATAGTTAGGGCTATTACATGTGCCGAAGACTTCTTTGTTCTTATCATCTGACCAGCTTTTGACATGTAATCGATGACAAGCGTTAAAATGGGCTTTACGTATTATAGATACTCTCATATATTTTAAACAGTGTTTTGTAATAGAGTGTTTTAAAATTTTCGTCTTATTATCTTTACACAAAGTTATAACTTGAAAGAAAGCGATAAACTAAAAGGTGAATTATATTCCATGATAGATGCAGGAAGGGCTCCTCATGCATCTATATTTATCGGAAAGATGGGCTATGGTACTCTAGACATTGTACTAGACTATGCTCAAGCCTTGCTATGCACTGACTCCAATCAAGGCATACCATGCAATAATTGTGCATCATGTAATAAAGCAAGAAAAATAATACACCCAGATTTACATTTTGCTTTTCCAGTTATTAAGAAAGGAACAAAAAAAAGAGCAGATACGACAAGTAAAGACTTTTTACCTGAATGGAGGGAACTTGCTGCTGAAACGCGTTATTTCAATCTCGAAGACTGGGCGTATAAAATAGATGCCGATAATAAGCAGCTCAATATAAATACCACAGAATGTAATGAGATCATCAAAAAACTAGGCCTCAAAGCATTTGAAGGGGGTAATAAGGTGATGATTATCTATATGGCAGAGTTTCTGGCCAAAGAAGGAAATCGACTACTAAAACTAATCGAAGAGCCACCTCCCAATACCTTTATGATCCTACTCGCCGAAAATCAGGAATCTATACTCAACACCATTTTGTCGAGATGCCAGATCTTTGGCGTAAGCCCGATGAAAGACGAGTACATTAAAGAAGAACTAAAAAAAATAGACTTATCAGCAGAAAAGCAAGAATTTATAAGCTTTCTAGCAAATGGAGACCTGAGAAGAGCACTAGCCCTTGGAAGAGATACATCTATGGATCTGTCGGCAGATGTCATTACATGGCTGAGACATGCCTATATGCTTAATAAGAAGCCTAAAATCTTAGTAGACTGGGTGGATGATTTTTCTAAATTGAGCAAAATGGCTCAAAACAGTTTTCTGGAGTATATGCTTCACTTTTTGAGAGAATTCCAATTGTCATTGATTCAGTCAGATTTTAAATTAAGGCTCTCTAAGGCCGAAATAGATTCAGCTGAAAAGCTAAAAAAAATCATTGACTTTCAAAAAGTGGAGAAATTATCCCAAATATGTGATACTTTGTATTACAATTTATCAAGGAATGTTAATTCCAAAATCGAACTTATGAATGCAAGCATAGAAATTAGCAATTTGCTGCATCAAAAAGTCGTTTTGTCATCATAAAAAATATCGAAAATGGGATGCGGAAGCTGTAGTACAAGTAAAAATGGAGTACCCCAGGGATGTGGTGATAAAGGTCACTGTAGCTCAGGGAGTTGTAATAAAATGAATACCCACGACTGGTTATCTGATTTAGATATCCATGATCCGATGCCTTTTAAATTTGTGGAAATAAGTTTTAAAAAAGGAAGTCGTAAGTCGTTTTATATCAATGAAAACCCCAATGAATATATAACTGGAGACCTCGTAGTCGTTGAAGCACAAGGTGGCTATGACGTAGGACGTATTTCTTTATCAGGAGAACTCGTAAGAGCCCAGATGAAAAAGAAAAGTGTCGAAGAATCTGTAATAGAAGAAAAAATAGTCCGTCAGGCAAATCATAGAGATATAGAAAAACTGGCAGAAGCAAGAGCTCTTGAAAAATCGACCATGATAAAGGGGAGAGCTATATCGAAATCTCTCGGTCTCGATATGAAGCTCGGAGACGTAATATATAGAGGGGATAAGCGTAAAGCGACTTTTTTCTATACCGCCAATGGTCGTATAGATTTCAGAGAACTGGTCCGCAACTATGCCAAGGATTTCCGTGTAAAAGTGGAAATGAAGCAAATCGGTGCTAGACAAGAATCTGCAATTATAGGTGGAATAGGAGCTTGTGGTAGAGAATTGTGTTGCTCTACATGGTTATCAGACTTCCAGTCAGTATCCACAGCAGCAGCGAGATATCAGAATATATCGATAAACCATTCAAAATTATCTGGTCAGTGCGGTAGACTCAAGTGTTGTTTAAATTTCGAACTAGACACTTATATGGACGCTTTGGAGGATTTCCCTAAAAAGGCAGACTATATTCGTACGAAGGTAGGTAAGGCTCAGTTACTGAAGACAGATATTTTCAAAAAGACCATGTATTATGCATACATCTTAGAGAGAGGTAGATCGCCGATCGTAGCCTTAAAAGTAGATAGAGTAAAGGAGATACTAAAGCTTAACGCCAATGGAGAAAAACCAGATGAGCTGGTAGCAAAAAGAGATTATGTAGAGATCGAAGAAGAAATCACATTTGCTGCTGATGAGATGAACGAAGTGATCGAACTTCCGTCTGTTAAGAAGAGACGTAATAATCGAAATAGAAATAATAAAAACAGAAATAGAAAACCAGGGAATAAAAAACCAGGTAACAGAGGGCCTAGGGATAAATCTGGTTCGACAAATAAGCAGGCAGAAGGAAAGAAGTCTTCAAGTAAGCCGTCTAATAAGTCGGGTAATAAGCCTTCAAATAAACCAGGAGGAAAACCGGCAGATAAACCCAATGCTAAGTCTCCAGATCGCTCTAAGGCTAAAGGAGAGCAAGGCGATAAACCGACAGCGACTAAGAAAAAAAGCAGAAATAATAGAAATAGGAGAAGGCCTCAAAATGCAAAAGGGCCAAAGCCAGATAACAATAATAAAGGAGCACAAGAAAAAGGCAATAAATAATGAATTTTGATTTAGTTATAATAGGTTCAGGACCTGGAGGATACGTAGCAGCCATCAGAGCATCTCAGCTCGGTTTTAAAACTGCAATCATAGAAAAGTATAGCACATTAGGTGGTACCTGCTTAAACGTTGGATGCATACCTTCTAAGGCATTATTAGATTCGTCAGAACATTACCATAATGCTACCCATAAATTTGAGGGGCATGGGATAAATGTATCCACCGTAAAGCTGGATATGAAGCAGATGATTAAGCGTAAGAGTGAAGTCGTAGAACAAACCTGCAACGGGGTGAGTTACCTCATGAAGAAAAACAAAATCGAAGTACTACATGGACACGGTTCCTTTGTAGATGCTAAGACCATAAAAATTACAAATGCAGAAGGTAAAGAATCGACTGTTACAGCTGAGAAAGTGATTATAGCTACAGGATCTAAACCGATCACACCAGCTGCATTTAATTATGATAAGAAAAGAGTGATTACTTCTACAGAAGCCTTATTGATCGACAAATTACCTAAACGTATGGTTGTCGTAGGTGGTGGAGTTATCGGACTAGAACTAGGTAGTGTATTTGCACGATTAGGTACGGAAGTAGAGGTGGTAGAGTTCCAAGATAAATTACTAGGATCGATGGATAAAGACCTAGCCAAAGAACTGCAAAAATCAATGAAAAAACTGGGCGTTAAGTTCTATCTTAAACACAAGGTTACAACAGTAGAAGCGACTAAGACTGGCGTCAAAATAGGGGTGCAAAAAAGAGATACAGAAAATACATTTGAGCTCAAAGCAGATTACTGCTTACTGTCTATCGGACGTAGAGCATATACTGATAATCTAGGATTAGAAAACGTAGGGATAGAAGTAGATGACCGTGGAAGAGTAAAAACAAATCATAATCTAGAAACCAATGTTCCAGGGATATTTGCAATAGGTGATGTAGTAGCAGGAGCGATGCTAGCCCATAAAGCAGAGGACGAAGGCGTCTTTGTAGCGGAGTATTTAGCTGGCCAAAAACCACATATCGATTATAATCTCATACCGGGCGTAGTATATACATGGCCTGAGGTAGCAGCAGTGGGTAAGACTGAGCTAGAGCTAAAAGAAGCTGGTGTAGAATATAAAGTTGGAAAATTTCCATTCAAAGCACTCGGTAGAGCTAGAGCGAGTACAGATACAGATGGTTTTGTAAAAGTATTGGCAGATAAGCATACAGATGAACTCTTAGGAGTTCATATGATCGGTGCTAGAGTAGCAGATGTTATTATGGAAGCAGTATCGCTGATGGAGTTCAGAGCTTCTGCAGAAGATATGGCGAGAATATGTCATCCACACCCGACATACACAGAAGCTGTAAAAGAAGCGGCATTAGCCGCTACGGACAATCGAGCTATGCATATTTAGAGCACTTATTATTTTGTATTTGCTAGCATCAATGGATTAATTACTTATTGTTTTGTAATGTGGAGTTTGCCGAAGCATCTTAGTTTATGGAAGAAAAATATTTATAGGAATATTGTAGTAATAATTCCATCTACGATTTACTGAAGATTTCTCTTTACGTTCGAAGTTAAAAAAAGCATGTTGATGTAAGAAGCTAACCTTCTGTTTCAGAGACTAATTAACCACAAATAAGCTCCCTTCTTTTTCAAGAGAAGGGTCGGGGATAAGTTGCATAACTTAATTAATAAACGCCAAAAAACAAGTGGCCCCTATCCATTACCCACCACCAATACAATCTCCCCCTTTACACTAGGCCGAGCTTTTAGTTTGTCGATTACCTCTAGTACATTACCACGAATTACCTCTTCATGGAGTTTTGATATTTCTCGGACGACAGCGACTTCTCGATCATCTCCGATAAATTCTGCTACCTGCTCGAGGCATTTAATGATACGATGTGGAGATTCATATAGAACTAAGGTAGTCGGTAAGGTAGCGAGAAACTTAAGTCTCGTCTGGCGGCCTTTTTTCTGAGGTAAGAATCCCTCAAAATAGAATCGATCACAAGGTAGACCACTGGATACGAGAGCAGGAATAGCGGCAGTGGCACCCGGTAAGCAGCTTACTTTGATTTCGTTTTCATAGCATGCTCGTACCAGTAGGAAGCCTGGATCTGACAGCCCAGGAGTACCAGCATCCGATATTTGAGCTATTTTCTTACCTGCTTTGAGTTCGGCGATCCATAATTCTGTATTTCGATGTTCGTTATGAGCATGAAAAGAGTACAGTTTTTTATCGATTTGATAGTGCTTGAGTAGTTTTCCACTGACTCTAGTATCCTCACATAGGATGATATCGACCTCTTTTAAGGTTTCGATCGCTCTATAAGTGATGTCTTTTAGATTTCCTACTGGAGTAGGGATGAGGTATAGCATGGGCTATTTTCTTAGACTGCGTCTACATTGAAGCTATAATCCTCCATAATTACATTAGCTAGTAGCTTCTTACATGCCGCCTCAACTTTGGCCTCAGCCGCTTCTTGAGAATCTGCCTCTAGCTCCATCGTGATGTGTTTTCCGATCCGTACATCTATAATGTCATGTATATCGACATTTTTCATGTTATTAGACACGGTTTTACCCTGTGGATCGAGTAATTCTTTCTTGGGCATGATATTAATACTGGCCTTAAACTTCATTTTTTTTTGAATTATCTGACAAAAATAGAAATCGTTTACGACCTAAAAGCTAAAATATCCGCGTTAAGCAAAATAATCTATGCATACTTTAAATCATATTCTAAGTATTTTCGTTGTAGTATAAGCCATTCTATAGTTTATGAAGTATTTTTTTCTTACGTCTTTATTAATAATGCTCGGTTTTCAGTCCATTGCACAACCTAGTAATGCGGATTGTTCTACACCTATTGAGATATTAGATCCCATCGATTATTGCTCCGGTTTTGCAGAATTTAATAATACCAATGCTGGGAATAACAATGGTCTAGGAGCTGCTAACTGTTTTAATAATGCAAATAATGACGTCTGGTTTAGATTTACGGCTTTCGCCAAAGCGGTAAACGTTGTCGTAACAGGAAATGCTGGTGGACAGATGGCAGGCGGTACATTAGTTCAGCCAGAGGTTGCCATTTATATTGATGACGGATGTAGCACTTTTTCTGAAATAGAATGTAATTCGGATACTGGAAATGATGGCTCATCTAGTCTTTCTCAAGGAGGTTTAACCATTGGCCAATCTTATTTAATTCGAGTTGATGGAAGAGGAAATTCTCAAGGTACCTTCACTATGTGTATTAAGAATTTTAATCCACCTGTTATGCCTGGGCAAGATTGCATAACTGGTGCAATCTTGTGTGATAAAAGTACTTTTATTGTTGAAGCTGTGGCAGGAGGAGGGATTGATGATCAAGAATTTGCTGGAATACCTTGCGGAGTAAATGAGAATGGAAATAGTGTGAATTTGACTGAATCTGATGCCACTTGGTTTAGATGGACTTGTGAATCTACAGGGACTTTATCCTTTGTTTTAGACCCTTTGGTACCATACGATGATATAGACTGGGCTTTGTATGAGTTACCCAATGGTATAGATAATTGTACTGGTAAGATACATCTAGGATGTGCTTTTAATAGTCCGGATAATGAAAATGCCGACAATCAAGATTGTGGGGACCTCACGGGTATGAATGATACGTCTACTGATATTTCAGAGGACTTTGGTTGTGAAGAAGCCGATGAAGATGGTTTTGTTCAGCAGGTAACGATTGAGGCGGGAAAGTCGTATGCATTGGGAGTAAACAATTTCACATCTAGTAATATCGGTTTTGAAGTCTCTTTCGGAGGTACAGGAACCTTTCAAGGCCCAAAACCCATTTTTACAATAGACCCTCTCGAAGGATTGAGATGTGATACCTTTTTTACAGTAACTAATATGAGCACATTTGCAAATGGAGACATCGTCAGTTGGGAGTGGAACTTTGGAGAGCGAGCTATGCCGCCTACTGGTTCAGGATCTGGTCCGTTTCAGGTAAACTATGAGAGCTTTGGAGATAAGTTTATCAGTCTGACCGTAGAGTCAGATCGAGGATGTATCGTAACAGAAATATTGCCATTGTTTGCAGAGCCTTGCTGTGATGACCTCACAGATATAGAAATAGACATCATCGATGTACAAGATCTATTATGTGCGACGATACCAGATGGCTCTATAGAGGTGGAAGGTGCAGCAGGTAGTCCAGAATATGAGTATGCCATAGATGGTGGTAACTTTAATCAGAATAATTTTTTCGGAAATTTAGATGCTGGAACTTATCAGATAAATATCCAAGATATAAAAGGATGTACAGACTCGATAGATGTAAATATTACCTCCCCACCTCCCTTAGTAGTAAATGCAGGGCCAGACGTTACTGTTGATTTATGTTCAGAAACTCCTCTGAGCGGTACGTATACTCCTGAAGGTTTAAATGATATGATCAGCTGGTCTGCCGTAGATACGATGGATAATGGTTCTATATCTTGTATAGACTGCCTAGATCCCACGGTTATCGCACCAGGACAGACCACTTATATTCTTACTGTCGAAGATCAAGTAGGCTGTAGTGCGAGTGATGACATGACCGTTTTTGTAATAGAAGATTATCCCATTTATGGACCCAATGTCTTTACACCTAACGGAGACGGAATCCATGATCTGTATACGATCTACAGCGGTCCAGAAGCAGTAATCATTCAAGAGTTCTATATCTATGATCGATGGGGCAATTTGGTTTTTTCTAGGGAAGACATGCCACTTAATGATCCTACAGTAGGGTGGGATGGTAGGCTGAATAGAAAAGATCTCGGTAGTCAGGTGTTTTCTTGGTTTGCTAAAATCGAATTCTGTGACAGTACCGGACCGACAGATACTAAAAACTATTCAGGTCATATTACATTAATTAGAGGTTAATGTATCGACTATTAATCTTATCTATTTTTTTTCTAACGGCTTGTAGTAATAATCTAGAGGAAGTAGATGCATTACTCCAGAAAGAAGAAATTAGGTCTGAAACCGCTAGAAATATAGAACTGATCTATTCGGACTCAGCACAAGTAAAACTAAAAATCCAAGCACCCTTGCTTAAGAGAATGCCAGATGGAAATCAATCCATAGAAGAATTCCAGCAAGGCTTGAAAGCAAATTTTTATGGTCCTGATAAAAACATTACAGGATGGTTAGAATCTAAATATGCGATACGACGAGAAAAGGATAATGAAATTACCGTTAGGGATTCAGTAGTCTTATGGAACAAGCGTAAAGAAAAACTAGAAACATCAGAGCTCATCTGGAACGAAAAAGAAGAAACACTAAAGACCAATAAATTTGTACGAATCACTCAACCCACCAAAGGAGATACGAGTTATGGCTGGGGATTTGAATCCAATGCAGATTTTACTAGATTTGAAATAAAGAATAAGTTTTCTTCTAAAATGAGTGCAACAGAGATATCTAATGCCTTAGGAAAAACCAACAATAAATAAAACACAACATAGATGACATTGCTCTTGGGCATCATACTATTCCTTTTATTATCGGCATTTTTTTCGGCATCGGAGATAGCCTATGTCTCCTCTAATAAACTAGGAATAGAGGTATTAAAAGAAAAAGATACCCGTAGATCGAGGCTGATATCTAAATTTTACGAAAGACCTAAGAAGTTTCTCGGGACCTCATTAGTAGGTAATAATATAGCACTCGTGGTATTTACCTTTGTAATGACTAAAGCTCTACAACCGATATTTGGAGATAGCAATTCAGATTCACCTTTGGTTTTACTTTTGAATACCTTGATTATAACGATTATAGTATTGATCTTCGGAGAGTTTTTACCTAAGACCTTTTCGAGAATATATTCCATAGGATTTTTGCATATAGCAGCATTTCCATTAAGATTCTTTCAGTGGATACTTACCTTTCCTACGTGGATTATGACTCTATTGTCAGGCTTTATAATAAAATATATTTTTAAAGCCCCTATGGATAAAGCAGACCCTAATCTAAGTATGATCGACCTTCAGCATTACCTAGATGAGATTTCGGATGATGATGATAACATCGATAAAGAAATTTTGACCAATGCCATGAATCTCGGTCAACTAAAAGTAAGAGACTGCATGATACCACGTACAGATATTTCTTATGTGGACATAAACGCAACGATTCCTGAACTTATTGAAGAGTTTAAAGCCAGTAATCATTCCAGAGTAATCGTAGTAGATGACGGAGTAGAAAATGTGATCGGATACGTTCATCATCAGCAGCTCATTGCTGATCCTAAGACTATAAAGAAAATGGTATTAATGCTACCATATGTTCCTGAAGCTATGAATATCCAGATGTTGCTCAATAAATTTATAGCAAACAAAACCAATATGGCTTGTGTTGTAGATGAGTTCGGAGGTACAGCAGGATTGATTACCCTAGAAGATATCTTAGAAGAAATATTTGGAGAGATAGAAGATGAGCATGATGTCGAAGAATTTGAGGACACACAACTCTCTGACAATGAATTTAGATTTAACGGAAGGGTAGAGTTGGATGCGATAAACGAAAAATATGATAATCTAAACATTCCAGAAGGAGAGTATCATACCTTATCTGGATATATAGTCATGACATCAGGAACCATTCCTGAACAAGGGACTGAGATTATATTGGATGGCATGAAGTTTATTTTTGAAAAAGTAAGTGAGAAGAAAATCGAACAAATCAAGCTAATTAAATTACCTCTTGATTATGAAGAACTTTCTTAGTAGCATCGGGATACTTATACTTTGTTTTTCTTGTAACCCATTGTCTGATGAGCCAAAAGAAGAAATTACAGGCTTTCATGAAAATGGAAACCTATCTTATCAATACTATACCGTCGAGGGTAAAAAGGACGGAATCTATAAAGAATATTATCCTTCAGGTGACATACAGATAGAACGTCGTTATAATTTAGATACGATAGTATCGGAAAAAATCAAAGACATAAACGGCAAGATCTTAGTTAATTACGTAATCAGAGATGGTCGTTATTATGGTTTGCTAGGCTCCAGTTCCTGTATGTCCGTCTTTAATGAAGATAGATTTCCTGTCCAAAATCGAGTAGAATGATAAGATATCTAATCGTCCTAATGGTCATTTCTTCTTTTGGCTGTAGCCAAAAGAAAGAGCACGAAAAGATACCATACTTTATAAGTCCTGACTTTACGCCACACTGGATATCTAAATCTGATCCTAGTTACCCGGATATACACAGAATTGCTGATTTTAATTTTATAGATCAAAATGGTAACACTGTCGCTAATTCCACCTTTGCAGGTAAATTATATGTAGCCAATTTTTTCTTTACAGTATGCCCTGGTATATGTCCCTTAATGACAGAAAACATGCTCAAATTACAAGAACAATATATCGATCAAGCCAATGTTTTACTGATGTCTCATACAGTGACCCCGTGGATAGATACAGTGGCACAATTAAAAAAATATGCTATCCAAAATCAAGTCTCAGATAACAAGTATTTTCTTGTAACCGGTAAGCAAGAAGAAATTTATAATCTAGCTCGTAAATCATACTTCGTAGAGAAAGAAATCGGCATTAAAGTAAGTGCTGATGAATTTCTACACTCTGAAAATTTCTTACTCATAGACCAGTTAGGAAGGATTAGAGGAATCTATAATGGCACTAATGATAACGATATACAGAGATTGAAGGAGGATATAAATATTCTTCTTGATCATATATAAAAAAATTCGATATGAGTTTAACATATTAAGATTTTATATATATCTTTACTTCTAATTTACACGTTGCACCCCTTATTTAATAAGTAACCTAGAAATAGTAGAACCTAAGTGACTCATTTTTTTGATGAGTCATCACTACAATTTGGTAACTTATGCGTTCTACACATTGTATAAAAGCAGGTGCGGTAATTTCTGTATTTAGAGCAGTT
>Ga0114956_1003073_pt1 | contig 12958 bp, 8 predicted proteins | sample MaitaG_FD_87304 | JGI IMG/M metagenome (GOLD analysis project Ga0114956, IMG submission 87304) | Marine algal microbial communities from Maine, USA - Maine_Asex2 metaG | ecosystem: Host-associated > Algae > Red algae > Unclassified | place: Maine, USA | collected 2015-01-05 | reverse complement strand
TCAAAAGCTGATTCAATATTTCATAACCAGCAATTTCCTTATTAATCACTTCTTTAGATTGGTAAACGTTTTTTATACTGATATCAATAATATCCTTAATCTGAGCTTTATACTGGCTAACATCAAGAAGACCTGTTTTAAATTTACCCTCTAAAATCGCATCTTCATGTTTCATAAAGATTGTGGCTGCTTCATCTATTAAAGTGCCGATAGCTAATGCTCTTAAATAACTTACACGATCTTCGGTAGTTTTTAAGGCATTATAATTTTCGGTTTTAATTTTGCCTCTAACTAAATTTATTAAATACTCTAAGGCATATTCTTCTTGAATGAGGCCTAGATTAATACCGTCTTCAAAATCTATAATTGTGTAACATATATCATCAGCTGCTTCTACCAAATATGCTAACGGATGTCTTTGAAAACTTAAATCGTTATCGCTTCGTTTTAGTAGACCCAACTCTGTTGCCACATCACTAAACATCTGTTTTTCACTCTGAAAAAAACCATATTTTTTATCTGCAATGTGGTTTGTTGGTTTTTTGGGAAGTGATTCTTTTGGATATTTCATAAACGCCCCAAGTGTTGCGTAGCTTAATCTTAAACCTCCTTCTCTACCTTCTCTACTTTCAGTAAGAATTTTAAAACCATTTGCATTACCTTCAAAATCACATAAATCTTGATATTCTTTATCTTTTAGGTGCGTTTTAAATTTGGCTCCATCACCCGTTTTAAAATAGGCACCTATTGCTTTCTCTCCAGAATGTCCAAAAGGTGGATTCCCTATATCGTGTGCTAGAGCCGCTGCTGCAACAATAGCGCCGAAATCATTCATTTTATAACCATGGATACTTTCTAAATGTGGGTGTTTTTCTAAAAGTAATTTACCAACTTTTCTTCCTAGAGATCGACCAACGACACTTACCTCTAAACTATGCGTTAAACGTGTGTGAACAAAATCGGTTTTAGATAACGGAACGACTTGAGTCTTATCTTGAAGTCCTCTAAATTCTGAAGAAAAAATAATACGGTCATAATCTACCTCAAAACCTAAACGGGTTTCATCTTGTTCTTTTCTCAGTCTTTTATTGGTGTCTCCAAAGCGTTTTAAGGATAGTAATTGCTCCCAGTTCATAAGTTGAATTCTTAGTTAATGCAAGATATATAAATTGGTATAGAATTAAACAGAAAAGTCTCAGTTAGATGCACAAATTTTAATGTTACCAAATTGTCTCCTTATTACAAGTTAGCTTAACACTACTGTAACAGTAAACTAACCTTATGGTTACAAATCTTTAATTTTTGCTTAACCTGATTGATCGTAATTCGCTCTTTCTTTGCAGCGTTGATTTTAAAGAAACTAATGAGAAGATTACATATCCTATTTATACTTTTATTTACTTCATTGTGCTATGCCCAAAGTACAGGTTCCATTACAGGTAAACTTATTGATAAAGAATATAACAATGAACCTTTACCATTTGCTAATATTTTAATAAAAGGAACGACGACTGGTACAAATTCTGATATTGATGGACTTTATGAGTTCGCAGAATTAGATCCAGGATCTTATGTTTTGATTTTTAGTTTTGTAGGTTACGAAACCCAAGAAGTAAACACTGAGGTTATTGCAGGCAAAGTTACTACAGTTAATGTGACTATGGTTGCAAGTGCGGCTAGTCTTGAAGAAGTGGTTATAACTACCACAACTAGAAAAGAAAGTGAAGCCGCCCTATTATTAGACCAGAAGAAAGCGGTCGAAATTAAGCAAAGTATTGGTGCTGTTGAACTAGCTCGTAAAGGTGTAAGTGATGCAGCTGGTGCCGTAGCTAAAATTTCTGGTGTATCTAAACAAGAAGGCTCTAGCAATGTTTATGTGAGAGGTTTAGGTGACCGTTACTTAAATACCACAATGAATGGTTTATCTCTTCCTTCAAATGATGTGAATAAGAAAAACATTGACCTTAACCTGTTTTCTTCAGATATTATTGAAAACGTGTCTATAAGCAAAGCCTATTCATCAAAATTTTATGGCGATTTTTCTGCAGGAAATGTAGATATTTCATCTAAGGATTATAAAGGAAACGGATTTTTTGATTTTAATGTTGGCTCGTCTGTAAATTCAAATGCGGTCGATAAAACCTTCTTTAGAAGTGAAGGCACCAGTTATTTTGGTTTTTACAATAGATATGACAACAATCCTTTTGCGGTTGTATTATCTCATGGATTTGATCCACAGCAAGCAGAATCACCAATAGACATCACTTTTGGCGGAGCTTTTGGTAAATCTTTTGATTTTGAAAATGGGTCGCGATTAAGCTTTTATGCCACTGGCTCTTTTGAAAACGGTTTTGAATACAGAAGAGGCTCTAATGTAGATTATACAAATGTAGAAAAGAAGGCTTTTGAAGATGCAGAAGAGTTTGAGTATTCTACAAAAACTACAGCAATGGCCTCAATTAATTATAAAATTGATGACATTAATTCCATAAAATTTAATTCACTTTTTATAAATAACGCTTCCGATAAGGTTGGGTATTTTGGAATAGATGGCACAGGTAGAAATAGAGATGCTATCTTAAATACAGATGAAGGGTTTTACCAAATGAATGTTCAGTTTAACCAAAATCTTATCTATGTGAATCAGCTAACAGGTCGCCACAGACTTGAAAAACTCGATTTAGATTGGGGATTAGGCTACAACGTAGTTAATGCATATGAGCCAGACAGAAAACGAGTAAGTGTAGAAAATTATCAATTTGCATTAGATAATGATGAGACTACTACACCAAGTTTTTATAGTAACGTAGTGTTTGATAATCAGCGCTATTTTCAAGATATAAATGACAAAGAATTCAATAGTAGATTGAACATAGCCCACGATGCGACCGAAAAGATTAAATTAAATTTTGGATATTCAGGCAAAAAGAAAGAACGTGAATTTGAAAATATTAGATATGGTTACGATATTGTAAACCCTAATACGGCTATCACAAATGTTAACGATCTCAACAGCTTTTTTTCACTTGATAACCTTGACATAAGCAGTAACGATGATGGTTTATATACACTAAGAGTCATCAACTCATTTCCTGGTTTAAGCAATACCAATAGGCCAGGTTTACCTGAAAACACTTACAACGGTAACTTAGATGTCTATGCAGGTTATGCTAATGCAGAGCTCAATTTAGGAGAAAAATGGTTAGTTGTACCAGGTATAAGAGTAGAAGGTATCTCCCAAGAAATTGCTTACAATGTTATAAACTTAGGTGATGCTGGCAACGATGGTATTGGTGCTAACGAAACCGTGTTTTTACCAAGTTTGAGTGTCAAGTATGGCGTAAATGATGATCAGAATATTCGTTTTTCTGCCAGCCAGACCATTTCGCTTCCAGAATTTAAGGAAGTAGCACCATTTGTATATGAGAGTATTTCTCAGCGTATTGGTGGTAACCCAGATTTATTGGGTAGAAGAGGTGATGTAAATTATACTAATGTTAACGATGTATCCTATTCTAAAATTCTGAATTTAGATTTAAAATACGAATGGTTTATTAGTAGAAACGAAATCTTCTCAATAGGTGCATTTTACAAGCAAATTAAAGATCCCGTAAACCAGGTAGTTGCCTTTGATGCAACTGGTACACAACGTTTTTTTAGAACAGGAGAAAAAGCAGAAATATTAGGTTTTGAAGCCGAATTAAGAAAAAACATTTTAATGGATGATGAAAAAGAAGACGCCAAGCTTTCAGCAGGTTTCAACTTTACCTACATGCATACCAAGCAAGATTTATATAATTCTATTATAGGAACGTATAGTGTGAGTTTTAATAAAAGTGAAGAGGAATTACAAGGAGCCTCTCCAATCATTGTTAATGCAGATATTAATTATTCACCCAAATTTGGAAATTACAAGCCTACTGCTAACTTAATCTTTTCATATTTCTCAGATAGAATCGATGCTTTGGGTTCAGGACAATTAGGTAATGTGATTGAAAAAGGAATTCCAACATTAGATTTTATTCTTAAAAATACTCTGAATAATAAAATGGAAATAAATCTTGGTGTTAGAAATCTTTTAAACCCTACAGTACAATATATAAGAGAAGGGACTTCTATAGGAGATGTCTTAGTCACCTCACCTAATGGAAAAGATGTAACAGACTATAAACGAGGACTTAGTGTAGGTCTTCAATTCAAATATAAATTTTAAAGCAAAAAAAATAATTAGAAATTAAATCAAAAAACAAAATGAAAAATAGAATATTTTTAGGATTAGCAGTTTTCGGAATGCTGATTAACTCATGTACATTAGACGATACTGCAGACATTATTATCAATGACAATAGTGTAACAAATAACAATGGAGGTGGTAATAATGATCCTGATACTATATTTTTATCTGGTACTTTTACTGAAGATCTTACCTTAGATGCTAATAATACTTATAAAATAAATGGATCTTTAATAATGGCTTCTGGTACTACTTTAACAATACCTGCAGGTACGGTTCTAGAGGCTCTAGCCGCTGGATCTGATGTTTATGTTGCCATATCTCAAGGAGCTCAAATCATTGCTAATGGGACGATAGATAATCCGATAATCTTTACTTCTGACGCTTCTGTACCTCAAGCAGGTGATTGGGGCGGATTAATTATTTTAGGAGATGCACCTATTAATTCTGTAACTGGTGCTGCTACAGCAACTTCAGAAATTGCAAGTTTACCTTATGGAGGTACAGATGCTGGTGATAACTCAGGAAGTTTGAGATATGTAAGAGTTCAGTATTCTGGTGGTTCTGCAGATGGTCAGTCTGAAAATAATGGCTTTTCTTTCTACGGAGTAGGAAACGGAACTGTTGTAGAATACATCCAAGTTTTTGAAGGTAAAGATGATGGAGTTGAGTTTTTTGGCGGAACGGTAAATGTAGATTTTGTATCTGTAGTGAACGCTCAAGATGATTCTATTGACTGGACAGAAGGTTACTCTGGTATAATCACAAACGCGCACGTATCTCATGGAGCTGAGCACGATAAAGGTATTGAAGCAGATGGTTACAACACGGATATAGGAAATAACTCTAGCCCAATTTTTTGGTCTAAGCCAACGGTAACTAACTTAACCATTATTGGTAATGGCTCTGGTACAGGTAACGAAGCTATACGTTTAAGAGCTGGTACTCAAGGAATTTTTACTAATGTACTGCTAGAAGGTTTTGCAGAAGGTTTTGATTTAGATGGTGATGCTGGCGCAATGAGCTCTAACCCAACTGGTACAGGAGTATTAAATGGAGATCTTTCTGTTACTGATGTTACATTTACAGATGTAACGCTTCAAGTAAAAAACGATACAGGCGCAACTTTTGATGATTCAGCGTTTTTATCTGGAGTTGGTAATGCTACTGGAACTGATTTTGCTTCTTGGGGAGCAGGATGGACTGTAGGAAACAACTAAGTATCTTTCGACACATAAGAATTAGCTATAAACAAGAAAGCATCCTAAAATTAGGATGCTTTCTTGTTTTGTAAATGTTTATTAATTCCGAAGTGCAACAGATGTTTTCGTATCCTTTTGCCATTCACTAATGCTAACAATAGCATTATTTGTATAATCTACTTCTTTTAAAGTCTTATCTGTCCAATAAAACCACTTGCCGACTTTTTTCCCATTATCATAATTCGCCGAAATATTCTTTTTACCATCAGTATCGTAACTTAACCATTCACCATGTAATTTACCATCTGTAGTGTAAGAGCCTGTTTGGCTTACGACTCCATTGTCGTGATAATACGTTACATCAATTAAATTGGTGTCTTTGTTAAGTTCTAATTCTCGCTCTTGCTGAGCAAAAGCAACCATACCGATTAATAAAGCGAATAAAAACAACACTTTTTTGTTCATAACTATGGGTTTAAAAATTATTTAATTATCAAATATAAAGATTACTTAATATTTAAGCAACAATTACTTAACATTAAATTTACATTTAAATTGTAATTACTTGATAATTAATGTTTTATTAAAATTAATTGAGTACCCAAAGTTTAATAATAAGTTAATACTAAGGTTACACTGTAATAAAAACACAAGCCTACATTTGTCTTGTCTTATAAGACGTATTAGTTTCGTATAATCTATTAGTTTTTGTCGACTAATTATCATGAATTCTAATGACTGCCTTTGGCCAAGGCAGTTTTTTTATGCAAAAACTTAACATTAAGGAAACATTAAAACTTGAAATAAGTAAGTTCTTTGCACCTGACAAAAACTAATACTTACAATGAGATTAAAATTTGCTTTAGTTGCTATTGCCCTAATAGCTCTAACTTCACTTAACGCACAAGAAATTAGTGATACCTCTTTTGGTAAAGGACTAATTAATTTTGTTGCAAAAGACAGTTCATTTAGTGTAAAATTTGCTCCACGTTTTCAAGTGCGTTCAATATCTTCATGGGATCATGATGGTAATCAGTATGGTAGTCCAGAACATAACTTTATAGTTCGTCGTGCACGTTTAAAATTCGATGGATTTGCTTATAGCCCAAAACTTAAATATAAAATAGAGCTTGGTTTATCTAATAGAGATATATCTGGTGCAAATCAATTTAATAGAAACACACCTAGATATATTTTAGACGCAGTACTTATGTGGAATTTTGCTGACAACTGGGAATTGTGGGCAGGACAGACAAAGTTACCTGGTAACGTAGAACGTGTTGTGTCTTCAGCGAATCTTCAATTAATTGATCGTTCATTATTAAACAGTCGTTTTAATATCGATCGTGATTTGGGTATTCAATTACGTCACAAATCTAACTTAGGAGGTGATTTTTTAATGCGTGAAAAATTTGCAATTTCGCAAGGTGAAGGTCGTAACGTAACAGAAGGAAACGAAGGTGGTTTACAATATACTGCTCGTTTAGAGTTTTTACCGTTTGGTACATTCAAATCTAAAGGAGACTACAGTCAATCAGATTTAAAACGTGAAGAGAAACCAAAATTAATGATGGGATTCACTTATAACTTTAACCAAAATGCTGTTAGGGAAAGAGGGTTTGCTGGTGATTATATGATTAGAACCGATGGCACAATTTACGAAACAGACCAAACCACTATTTTTGCTGATGCAATGTTCAAGTACAATGGCTTTTCATTTATGGGAGAGTATGCAAAACGTTCAGCTGATGAAGCTATTGCTACTGAAGCAGACGGAACAACACCAACAGGTGACATTGTATTAACTGGTAATGCTTTAAACCTACAAGCTGGTTATTTATTTAAAAGTAATTATGAAATTGCAGCACGTTTTACTACTGTAGATTACGAAAGTGAAACGGGAGCTTTACCATCTGAACAATATACCTTTGGAGTCAACAAATTTGTTGTAGGTCATAAATTAAAAGTACAATCAGATATTAGTTACACAGCAGTAGATGGTAATGATGACAACATTACTTTTAGATTAGGATTTGATATTCACTTTTAAGCGATGAAAAAATAACAATTAGATAACTTTACACTTAAATTATCTAAAGATATTTGCAAACTTATTTTAATTAAAAATTATGGATAATATTTATTTACTAATGCTAATTGCTATAACTACACTAGCGGTATTCGATATCATAGTTGGAGTAAGTAATGATGCGATTAATTTCTTAAACTCTGCAATTGGTTCTAAGGCTATTTCTTTACGTACCATAATGATTGTAGCAAGTTTAGGTATTTTTATTGGTGCCGTTTTTTCAAGCGGAATGATGGAAGTAGCACGTAAAGGGATTTTCGTTCCTGCGCAATTTGAATTTGGAGAGATTATGCTCATTTTCATGGCAGTAATGATTACAGACATTCTATTACTAGATTTCTTTAATACATTGGGTTTGCCAACATCTACTACAGTATCTATTGTATTTAACTTGTTGGGTGCAGCTGTTGTTATGTCTTTGATAAAAATTAGTAACTCTGACTCTCAGACTTTTGCTGATCTAGCAACCTATATAAATACAGAAAAAGCTATAGAAATAATTTCGGGTATATTACTCTCAGTAGTAATAGCATTCTCTGTTGGTGCACTAGTGCAATGGGTATCACGACTTATTTTTACATTTAACTACGAGAAAAAAGTAAAGAGCTTTGGGATGATTTTTGGAGGTGTAGCTTTAACTGCTATTACTTACTTCATTTTCTTAAAAGGACTTAAAGGAACACCGTATTATAAAGAATTAAAAGGTGTATTAGAAGGTAATGAGATATTTATTATTCTAGGGAGTCTAGTTTTTTGGACGCTATTTTCTTTCATATTTGAAAAAATAACAAAAAAGACAGTACTACTTGTAGTTATTGCTGTTGGTACTTTTGGATTAGCATTAGCATTTTCTGGAAATGACTTAGTTAACTTTATTGGTGTGCCTATGGCGGCATATCATTCTTATGAAGCATGGGTTGCAGGCGGAATGGATGTAGCAATGTCAATGGAAGTCTTAGATAAAAAAGTACCTGCGGAACCTTATTTATTATTCATCGCTGGTGCCATAATGGTATTGACACTTTGGTTTTCTAAGAAAGCTAAAACTGTAGCTGAAACGGAGATTAGTTTGTCTCGTCAAGGTGATACTCACGAAAAATTTGAGCCAAATGCTTTATCTAGAAGTGTTGTAAAAGGAACAACGCGATTTTCTAATTACTTTGGTGCTATTTTACCTAAATCTATAAAAGGGAAAATTGATACTAATTTTAGTAAGCCTGATATTATTATGACAAAAGACCAGAGTATTGATGCTCCTGCTTTTGATATGATTAGAGCTTCAGTAAATTTAATGGTTGCTGGTGTGTTAATTGCTATTGCAACATCAATGAAGTTACCATTATCTACAACTTATGTAACCTTTATGGTTGCTATGGGAACATCTTTGGCAGATAGAGCTTGGGGAAGAGAAAGTGCTGTATATCGTGTTGCTGGTGTATTGAATGTCATCGGAGGATGGTTCGGTACGGCCTTAGGAGCTTTTATCGCTGCTGGTACAGTAGTATTCTTAATTAATTGGAATCCTTCAGTATTGATACCGATTCTATTATTATTAACTGCTATTTTATTATACAGAAACTACAAATCTCACAAAACTAACTCTAATAAAACTATAGCTGAAGATAGCCTTAAAGAAACTGGTAGTCGTTCTGTACAAGGTGTTATTCAAGAAAGTGCAAGTAACATTTCTAATGTTGTTAAACGCGGAAACAGAATTTACACAAACGCTGTTAATGGATTAGCAAAGCAAGATTTAGCGTTACTTAGAAAGAATAAAAAACAAATTGATAAGCTATCAACGGAGGTAGATAGTCTGCGTGATAATATATTCTACTTCATTAAAAACTTAGATGAAACAAGTCTAAGAGCAAGTAGTTTTTATATTAATATCTTAGGGTATCTAGAAGATATGACACAGTCTTTAGAATACATTTCTAAAGTAAGTCATAAGCATGTCAACAACAATCACAAGAAACTTAAATTTAGTCAAATAAAAGAGCTTAAAGAGATTGATGATACTCTAGAAGCACTTTTTATTGATGCAAAAACCGCATTTGATTCTAGGTCTTTCGAACAAATCGAATCCATAATAAATCGTAAGAAAGAAGTACTAGATTTAGTAACTGATAAAATAGTAAAACAAGTGGCACGTACTAGAACTGAAGAATCTAGTCCAAAAAACACAACGCTTTATTTTGGGTTACTACTTGAAACAAAAGATTTATTAAATGCAACAATGAATTTATTACAAGAATATCACGATTCTTTTGATAGTTCTATTGAACCTGCTACAATTACAGTTTCAGATGATGATGCTCAGAATTCAGAATCATTACCTGAGTCAGAAGAATAGATATTTATAATTTAATTTTTATAAAAGCCATCAATAAATTATTGATGGCTTTTATTTTGAAATAGTAATTATAAGGAATCCTAAAACTGCACCAATTACTATTGTCCAAATAGTGCTTATTTTAATTTTAAAAGTTAAAATGACAGCGATTAGAGCTATAACTATACTTTGCCATTCAACTAAGGTTTCTTTTGTCATAATAAAAAGAACAGCAAGCATTACAGCAACTGCTGCAACATTAACAGAGTCTAAGAAATATCTTAAAACCTTAGATTTTTGCATTTTTGAAATAAATGGATTCAATATTAAAACAAACAAAAATGACGGTAGAAAAATTCCTGTTGTAGCTACTAATGCTCCTGTAAATCCCGAAAGTTGATAACCAATAAAAGTAGATGTAGATAATACAGGTCCTGGTGTAAATTGTCCAATGGCAATTGCATCTATTAATTCTGCTCTAGTCATTAAACCACGTGTTACTAATTCTGCATCTAAATAGGCAAATAAGACATAACCGCTACCATATAAAATGGCACCAACTTTTAAGAAAATTAAAAATACTTTTATAGTCGAAACTTTAGCTATTGTTGTATTAATACCAAGTACTAAAAGAAATGGTGAAATTGTATTTAAGCTAGATGAACTTTTAGATTTTAAATAGAAATATAACATCCCTAAAACGCCTGCACTTAATAAAGCAACAATTTCGTTAACACCTAAAAGACTTGCAACCAAAACTAAAACACCAATAACTACAAGTTCAATACTCTTTACAGCCTTTTTGCCTAGTTTTAAAATTGCTGACGCTATGATTGCTAAGACTGCTGGTTTAATGCCATAGACGAAAGGTTCTACCTGTGGCATTTCTCCATATTCTACATATAAATAGGCTAATAACGCTGTTATTAATGTTGCAGGAAAAATAAATGCTATACCTGCAACAAATAACCCAGCTTTACCAGCACGTTCATAACCACAATGCATAGTCATTTCAGTAGAGTTTGGACCAGGAATTAAGTTAGTTGTCCCTATTAAATCTAGGAAATAATCTCTGGTCATCCATTTGCGTTTTTCAATGATTTCATCTTCCATCATTGCAATATGTGCCGCTGGACCACCAAAAGCAAAACAGCCTAACTTAAAAAACACTTGAGCAACTTCTTTTAGTTTAGAGTTCATTTTTAAAATTTAATTTTTTTCAACGTCTAAAAGTAAACTTTCATCGTATATATAACTTTATGAAAATAATTAATTTAAAAACAATATGAAGAAAATTTCAATCCTTTTAGTAGCAACAATTGTATTAAGCGCTTGTGTTTCAAAAAAGAAGTACATGGCTTTAGAACAAGAAAATGGTGAAATTAAAAGCGAACTAACCAAAACTAGAGTAGAAAAAGAAGATTTAGAAAATAAGTTTGCAGTTATTGAGCAACGCGTTAACCTTTACAACTCTAAGATTCAATCTTTAAACGAGGATGTTGAAGGACTTACTATAGAAAACAAAGCAAAATTTGAAGTCTCTAAAGATGGTACAGTAGCTTCTGGAGCTAGCAAAGAAAAAATGCGTGCGACATTACAAAATGTAAGTGCTGCGAAATTAGCAGGTGCAAGAACCTTAAAAGATTCTATGAATTTAGCCGTTCAGTACAATTTAAGCAAAGCTATAAATACTAGTAATCTTAATGAAGACGAAGACATCGTTGTGGATATTAATGAAACCGTAGTGATGATTTCTATAGCGGACGATATGTTGTTTAACACAGCGAGTTATAGCGTTGGGAACAAAGCTGATAAAATCTTAAAGAAATTGGCAGACGTTATTAATTCAGAACCTAGCTTAGACGTTATGGTAGAAGGTCATACCGATTCTAGAAGTATAAATACTACTAAAGTTTCAGACAACTGGGATTTAAGTGTATTACGTGCCACGTCTGTAGTAAGAAAATTACAAAAACAATTTAATGTTGCGCCTGAGCAATTAATTGCTTCTGGTCGCAGTAGCTACCAACCTTTAGTTGAAAACGATTCTAGAGATAATCATGCTAAAAATAGAAGAACCCGTATTATATTAATGCCAAACATTGATAAATTCTTTGCTCTAATGGAAGCAAAATAAGAAACAAGTTTTTTTAAACTTAACAAAAGCACCCTCCCGTAAAGTTCGGCATTGGGTGCTTTTTTTGTACTCAAATTTGTAATTTGTAGAAAAATTAAAATCTTATGAAATCGTTATTCTTTGTAATAGTAGTCTTTATTTCTGTAATTGGTTATGGCCAAAACATAACTCCAGAGCAGCTTTTGGTAAAGAGTATAAAATACCACGATCCAAATGGTAATTGGCAGATTTTCGAAGATACATTTACAGTAGTGATGACCACACCAAATTCGCCAAAGCGCACAAGCATTATAACTATTGATTTACCTGCTGAAAATTTTAGCATAAAAGCAACCAAGGATACGGTTACCACAACTTATACTTTAAACAAAGGTAAATGTGAAATGGCTTATAACGGCCAAGTTTTAGACAGCGTTGAAGCCAAAGAAAAAAAGATGACTTGTGATAGAGCATCACTTTATAAAAACTACTATAGCTATTTATATGGTTTACCAATGAAACTAAAAGATCCTGGAACAAATCTCAGTGATACGGTTGAAAATAAAACCTTCAAAGGAAAGGATTATTTAGTTTTAAAAGTCACCTACGATGAAGCTGTTGGTAGCGATGTCTGGTATTTCTATTTCAATCCTAAAACCTATGCTATGGAAATCTATCAGTTCTTTAAAACAGATGATAATGGTAAAGAAAAATCGGATACTGGTGAATATATATTACTTTCTGAAGAAGCTGTTGTAAATGACATTAAAATGCCTAAAGTGAGAGCTTGGTATTATAATAAGGATGATAAGTATTTGGGGACTGATACTTTGATTAAGGATTAAATTACTAACCTCTATCGTTCTGTCATGCTGGATTTAGTTCAGCATCTTAAAATATAAAAGTCTAGATTCTTCGCTTCGCTCTGAATGACAAAAGGCTAAAAAGCATCTCTCCCGATAGCTATCGGGACTGAGATGCTTTT
>Ga0114956_1003072_pt1 | contig 12961 bp, 10 predicted proteins | sample MaitaG_FD_87304 | JGI IMG/M metagenome (GOLD analysis project Ga0114956, IMG submission 87304) | Marine algal microbial communities from Maine, USA - Maine_Asex2 metaG | ecosystem: Host-associated > Algae > Red algae > Unclassified | place: Maine, USA | collected 2015-01-05 | reverse complement strand
CGGCGAGTGGTTGCTTGCCCTTCATCGCCTCGCTGTTGACTTCCTTCACATCGTAAACGCTTGACGCCTTGAAGTTATGACGCAGCCCAAGAGTATGACCAACTTCGTGACATACCAAATCAGACAATAGAGGGCCGATGAACGATTCGGGCATCCCATCGAGCATCTGTTCGCCATCGTCTTCATCCTCGTCGTCGTCATCGGAATCTTCGTCGTTTTCATCATCGGAATCTTCGTCGTCTTCTTCCTCTGAATCGTCTTCTTCGTCTGTTTCATCTTCGTTGTCTGTTTCGTCTTCGTTGTCTGTTTCGTCTTCGTCGTCTGTTTCGTCAGACGCTGACTTATCAGCCTCTTCCTGTTCTTTCATCTGCGAACGCTTGACGGCCATTGCCATCCGCATCAGCGCCACATCAAATCCGCGCCCTTCGGCGGCCATACAGCCGCCGTTAATCTGGCTGGTACGATTGACCAAGCCGTCGGATGCTTCATCGCCCATCAGTTTCGTTTTTTGGACCTTGGACGCGTGATTGCCGTAGGGCTGAGTCGATTGATAGGCAAATTGTTGACGCAGGAAATTACGCTGAGAAGGTTCAGCCAACCGTAAACGCGGATCCCAATTGGGGTGTTTGGCGTACCAAGCGAGTGTTTCGGGCGATTTCCCTTCCATCACAATTTTGGGCATCATGTCTGTAAATTGATCTTGAAAATACCGAATCCAGCCGTCGGTCAACACAATATCTGCGTCTAAGATTTCTCCGGTTTTCGGATTCACGCGGCTGGGACCGATGGCGGTGCTGACGTCGTTGTTCAACCAGCGCACGAAATTGTACCGCACATCTTCAGGCGATATGTTCATGTGTTCGCCCGTCTGTTTGTCCTGCTGACGAACTTCGATGGCGCTGGAGATGCCGATCTGTTCGAACGCTGCATTCCAATTGAGGATGCCTTTTCGCACCCATCGTCGATACCTTACCGGCGTGGTGTGTTCGATGTAGAAAACGATGGGCTTTTTGGGTGGGCTGAGCCTGAGATTGTCGTCACGTTTCTCGAGATGCCAACGATTGATATAGCGCACGCTGGTTTCGTCGGATTCATATTTTCCATAATCCAAGTAGGACGTAAGAAAATAGCCAATGCGTTGATCGGCGGCGCGGGGCTTAAATCCGTCGCTGCCTTTGATCTCGCTGATCGAATAGTGAATCGTTTTTAGGTTGCCCGAACGCATCGGAACTTCGTAGGCGATTTCGATGTTCTTGGGATAAGCCTTGGCCTTTGAAATCGAGACCAGATTCCGTTGCGGCGAAATACTATATCCGAAAAACACACGCGCGTTTTCAACCAGTAACGTATTAAGGTCAATCACCGGGGCGTTGGCGTCCATTGTGAGGATTGGAACATCCAAAAGAACGGTATCGGTAAACAATCGTTCTACGGACGATTTCGATTCTTCGTCGGAACCCTTGATCGACAGGTTTTCTTGCATCAGCGCCAAACGTTTGCCGTAACGCCGCCAGTAAACGTAGAAATCATCGGACTGCAAACCTGCAAAAATTTCTCCACCTGAAACGGTAGGGGCGATAAACTGACGCGCTGATGAAGACGCGTAGTTCTTTGGCAATCGAGCCAGCACCCGACCGGTGTCATCGTTCTTCCACAATTTGAAGAACGTTTTCTTCCCGTCGGCAGATTTAATCTCCTCATAGTCTTTGGTGACGACATCGATGGTCGGAAAATCATCTTCGTCGCTTTTGTCTTCGCCGTCTGTTTCTGACGCCGCGTCGTCCGCGATTATCTTTTGCGGAGCCGTGGTGGCAAAACACAGTGAAACCAGTAGCGTTAAAGCAAGTAGTCGAAACGATGAAGTAAATATCATTCAGTGGGCTCCTGAACCGAGCGGACCTGTGATCGTAAAAATGGTCCGCTGTGAAAATCTTAAGATGGAATTGTTCGGTCAAGTTGATCTTTTAAAATCAACCTTATCACGAACGCGACGTTTCGATCAAATCAAAACTTCGCCGCAAATCAATTCTAAATTGACCGGTAAAATCGATCTAATCAATCTTGCCAAATGCGATAAATTGGAGCAACCTCGGTCTAATGAGGTCGCTCTATCCGCATTATACCCATTTTCACCCACATAGACTCGTTAAGAAAACGAGATTGAACTGGGAATCGGTCTCGATCAGTTTCTCACCCTCAGCAATTGTCGCGTTGGTGCCGGATAAGAATTTCGTTTAATTTGCAGACACTTTAACCGCTTCTGCCACGCACGACGGCACTGATCATCTTGCAGTTTGTTGGATCATTTGAGCATCCATGTCAATCTGTCCACGATTCGACCTTTGCTTCGGCTTGACGCGATTCATCTTCCTTCGCCTGTTTCTCCAACTCCATCGCCTCAGCGATCGCTTCAGAAACGCTTTTGGCTTGCAGTCGCCTTACGCGGTCTTCCATTACTTTGCCGGGTTTAAAATTTACGACGAAACGCTCAGGGACCAAAATCTCATCGCCCGTTCGAGGATTTCGACCCGGCCGCGCGGCTCGTTTTTTCACTTCGAATATGCCAAAATTTCGCAGTTCAATTCGTCCTTCGGAAACGAGTGCATCAATGATTGCATCAAATGTTTTTTGTACGATTTCTCGTGTCTTTGATTTCGGAAGACCGACGTCCTGGGAGATCGATTTAACGATTTCCTTCTTAGTCATAAAAAAGCTCCGCTCTTTGGGTGGGTTGGAAAATGAGGCGGCGGGAAAAGTGGAAGGAAGAATCCAACTTTATGCGGTGGTGCGAGTTCCGTCAACAGTGCATGTTCTTGCTGCATTTCGGAAGGTTTCAAAAGTCAAAATGATGCCGCTGGGTCATCAAGATTCGCAAAATATACAAGCTGTTTTTAAATAAAACATTCCCATTTACAACTGTACACTTTGAAAGCTGGCTTGAAAGTTAGCAACTGCACACAATACGAACGATGCGTGCCACCGGTTCTCAACAGCCTATACTTTCTTAGCCAGACGCTGTTTTTCGATCGAACCTAAACCGTAAAGCTTGCCCAATCCGCTTCCCGGACATTCGCCGCATGTGCGCTGCCAGTCCTCGGGCGTGCGCAGGTTGCTTTCCCAAAAAGGCCACGTCTTACATTGCGTCGGGCGAGCGTCATACAGTTCACACTTACGTGTCTTTTCGTCAAGGAACACGCAGTCGTAGTTGGGCAACTCTTTAAGCGATTTACGCGCTCCAATCTTACGCACGTAAATGTCCTCGAACTCGTCCACCGTTTGCTGCAACGCCTCCGCCATCACCGCAATTTCATCGTCGGTCACCCACACAAATCCAGGGCTTCCCGAACAACAGTCACCGCATTGACTGCATGTGAATTTGAGCCCGTCACGATACCAAGGTGTTTCTGATTGCATCGTTTTATCCACCAATCTGGTACATCGCCCGTTGAGGCCGTTTGAATTCAACATCGTCGGTCCCATGCCCGGCTTTTTTGTTCATAATGCCGAACCGAATAAGCTCCAAGATTTTCCGGTCACTCGCTCCGGTTCTCAGCAGTTGGATCAGATTCCATTCCTCGGTGCCGAACAAACAATTACGCAAACGCCCATCCGCCGTGATCCTCAGCCGATCACACGATCCGCAAAACGGAGAAGTCACCGAATTGATGAATCCAACACTCCCTCGACCATCGGCGTAGCGGAAGTCGACCGCAGGCTGGTTTCGCACCGCATTATCGACCGGTAAAAGTTCGCAGATCGCGTCCGCTATCACAGAACGGATCGACTCACCGTCGACCACTTGGTCCGTTCGCCAGGCTTGATCACCGTCCAATGGCATGAATTCGATGAATCGCAGCGTCAAGTCGTGCTGGCGAGCGAAGGTTGCCAGCGGCACGATCTCTGTCTCGGTGATTCCCGCCAGCGCGACGGCGTTGAGCCGGATGTCTTGGAAGCCGACGTCTTGGGCTTTAGCAATTCCGCGCAGAACTCTCTCCAATCCCTTGCGTCGCGCGATTTGTTCGAACAATTTAGGATCCACCGTGTCCAGACTAATATTCAGTCGGTCCAAGCCGGCATCTTTGAGCCGCTGAGCTTGATCCTCCAACAGAATCGCGTTGGTCGTGATAGCGATATCTTCAATACCGTCAACCTCTCGAATCATTGCCACCAATTTATCAATTTGCGATCGCACTAATGGCTCGCCACCTGTAATTCGCACACGATCGACTCCCGCCGCCGCAACGACCCGCACGATTCGCGCGATCTCCTCGAACGAGAGAATTTTCTTGTGGGGTAAAAACTCCACCGTCTCCGGCATGCAATAGAAACACCGAATGTTGCAACGATCGGTGACACTAATCCGTAAATTTTTATGCACACGCCCAAACGAGTCGATCAAAGGCGTCGTGTCGGTTGCCGATTCGGGTTTCATCTAACCGATTGCCTCCGATGAATTGCTGTTGGTTTCAGGATGAACCCAGCGCCGATCACCGTCCGCCCAATGCTCTTGCTTCCAAATAGGCACGTCCTTCTTCAGCCGATCCATAATCCATGACGCGGCTTCGAAACTGGCGATGCGATGGGGGGAACTTACCGCAACGGCGATGCTCGCGGCCTCGATCTCAACAACGCCAATGCGGTGAACGATCGAGCAATTTTCGACTTCCCATTTCTTCATCGCTGCATCACGTAACTCATTCAGTTTCTGCATCGCCATCGGGTGGTAACATTCGTAAGCCAATTTTTCAGTTTCGCGTCCACCTGTAAACTGGCGCGTCGTTCCTACGAACAGAACTGCCGCACCGCAATTCGGCGATGACACCGAAGCAAGCACAGCCTGAGTATCAATTTCGTTGGAAGTAATTTCAATCATCAAAATGTAGGGCAGTTCTTAAAATTTTGGAACTAAAAACAGTAGGCGGTAAAGTTGTTTCTCGCTCGGCGATAGCACGCTGTTTTTGTGCAACGAGCAACGACCATCCGATAAATGGTTTTTGTACGAGGCTAACCCCCGCTGACCGGAGGTATCATCGCGACTTCCGCATCATGTCCTATCTCCGTCGCATCGTTAGCATAAATTTGATCGACCGAAAACGCGGAGCGGTCGGTCAACGCGGCCAAATCAGGACACTGTGCAGTCAACGCAATTTTTAACCGCCCGACGGTGCAGGGTTCGTCCAGCGATAACTCCACATGTTGGCTGCCTGCAATCTCCTTAGCAGCCGCAAACAATAATAATTTGACGATCATGATATGGTAAGCTCGCCACTGCGACGGTCGAATAAATCGTTCAACTCTGGCATCAGCCCGTACCCCAATGCGATAATTTTTATCGGGTGGATCGTGGGTTTGGTGGTTCCCTGCTCCATCTGGATCTTGCAAGTACTACACTCTGTCGACCCCGCCATAATGGTCGGTGAACGCATCGCCTGAATTAGTTGCAGTCCCATCCGCAGCGATCGGAGGTAGTTCCGTCGTTTTAAACCGTAAGTACCCGCCATTCCGCTACAGCCCTTTTGTATCGTTTCGACTTGGAGACCAGGAATCAAGTTAAGTAGTTTCACGGCAGGGATTTCAGAATCTGAATCCTCGTTCATCAGTGCACGTTGATGGCAAGGCAGATGATAACCGATCGTTGCGTTAATGGGCTTGAAATCAAGCTCCAATTCACCGGCCTGATGCAGACTTAATAAATACGAGCTGGAATCTGTGGTGTTCTTACTGACCATTAAAGCATCTTCATCGTCCAACAGATTCAAATACTCGTGCTTGATCGCCAACGCGGCCGATGGTTCGGTTGTGACAATTTGGTAGCCCTGGCGTACCCAATCGGCCAGCATCTCCACATTTCGCACCGCGATTTTTTTGGCGCGTGGGATCGCTCCTTCTGAAATCAACGACATTCCGGACACGTCCTGACGAGGCGGAACCAAGACGTCTATGTTGTTATGTTTAAGCACGTTGCAAAAAGCGATCCCCAGTTCAACATCATTCCAATTCGCAAACGCGTCGACAAAGAAAACGACTTTGCGAGACGATTGTTTCGAGGCAACGTTTAATTTGTTTCTTTGAGCCCACCTGAAAAACGTTCCCGTCGCAAAAGTTGGCAACTTCCTTCCCTGAGCGATTCCCAGCAGTCGGTCCAGTATCCAACGGCTCCAACGGGTCTTCAACATCAGGTTGACTAACAAAGGAAATCCGCCGGCAATCGCGTACAGCCAATCCAATCGGGTCAGAACCCAGTCGGAAAGCTTCATGCCGTTGACCGAAAAGTATTGAGCCTTCGCTTCCACCATCAGTTGAGGGATGTCCACTTTCGCGGGACATTCAAACCTGCATTGATGACAGTTAACGCACAGATCCGCGACGTCTTTGAACTCTTCTTTGGTGATCGTCTCGGGGGGCAGTTGGCCCGTCAGAATGCCGCGCATCAAATTCGCCTTGGCGCGTGGTGACGCTTCCTCACGTGGAGCCAAACGAAACACGGGACACATGCGCTCGATTTTCACCGATGTCCGGCACCGTCCACAACCGTTGCAGTTCTGAGCCGCCGACGCCATCTCCTCTAACGACCAGTTTAATTCCGGGGTGATGATCGGCAGAGAAGAGTTTGCTGGTGTATTATCACCGTTTCGCGCACTATCTTTGCTGTCTGTTTGTTCGGGAATTAGGTCCAGATCCGGCAAGTGGCCTTCATCCACTTCTGAGCTGCTGAGATCCGTTTGCGCAGTCTCGCCATCTTCAATCTCATCCGGAGCAACGACCGCTCCGACAGTAATTTCGAAGCGCCGAAGATTTTCGGTCAAACCATTGAAGCCGTCGCCGGCAACTTTCCCATTATTGAGAATTTCACGCGGGTCAAAAAGATCCTTGATCTCCGAAAAGACACTGTTCAGCTTCCCGTACTGACGACGAAGAAACCAAGATCGGCTCATGCCATCTCCGCGCGTCGCTGAAATTGTCCCCTCGAATTTCAGCACCATCTCGAATAGATCGCTGGCAACATTTTCCATCGTCGCCATCTGATCCGCGTTGGAGATACTGACAAAAGGTCGAACGTGAACGGTCCCCTGAGGCGCGTGACAAAAGATCGAGGCCGTTAACTCATGCTTGTTCAATATCGCATGGACCTCTTTTAAAAACTCTGGCACACGATCCGGAGCAACGCCAATGTCTTCAACAAACGGGATCGCTCGCCTATTGCCCTGCATCCGATACAGCGTCGGCACGCTCCGCCGAGCGATCCTCCAGAAAAAGTTTCGGACGTCGGTCTGAGTCGTCGTCTGAGAACTGAAAGCCCACTTCTTCTTACGCACGATACGCTGCACCAATTGATCCGTCTTTTCTCTCAGCCGCGCGTCATCGGAGCTTTCCAATTCCACCAGCAGCATTGCTTCGGCATCGACCGGGATAAGGTTTCGATTTCGAGCGTTCGATTCTCGCGCCAACGACAATAAACGTCGGTCCAATAAATCACAGGCGACCACGCCCGACTTGGAGATCTCCACCGCAGTCCGCGCCGCCACATCCAACGAATGAAAGAACAATAACACGACACCACGATGTCGCGGGATCGGTATCGTACGAAGTTTCGCTTCGGTGATGATGCCCAAGGTGCCTTCACTCCCGACGATCAGGCGTGTGAGATCAACGCGTTTGGTTTCATCATCCGCTCGAAGATCAAACACGTTATAGCCCGCTTGATTTACCTTCGTCGCAGGTTGCTCGGCCTTGATCAAATCCGCATGGCGATCAAGCAGGGTCCCAATCTTTAATTGGTAATGCGCGGCACCGTTCCCTGCCGAAGTTGTCTGGCTATCTAAGCTCTGGACCTCTTGGAGTGCAGATTCAACTTCGATGATTTCACCGTTGGCCAACACGATCTGCAAACTGATGACGTGGTCGCGTGGCGTACCGGTCTTCAACCAATGACTTCCCGAGGTATTCATTGACAACATTCCACCGATTGTGGAAACGTTTCGGTTGAAAGGATCGGGACCAAACATTTTGCCGTGCGAGGCAAGGTGGTCGTTCAGATCACCCAGGACTAACCCGGGCTGCACGGTCACACTTTCTCTGTCCACGGCCAAGATTCGCCGCATCGAATAGGAAAAGTCCAGAATCAACCCGTTGCCAAGCGTTGCACCCAAGACATTTGATCCTGCACCGCGCGGAATGAGAATCAAATCATTCTCACGCGCGTAATTCACGCACGCGACAACATCAGCGGTGTGAAGTGGTCGCACGACGCCAAGCGGTTTGACTTCGTAAAGGCTGGCGTCGCTGGCGTAGAGATGCAAAAACGTATCGTCACAGCGGACTTGCCCTTCGAGCAGCCCTTTAAGATCTTCTTCAATTCGTGCGCGATCTGGATCCATCGAGTCAACGTCACAGGGTTAAATAGGGTTTGAGAATTGAGAAAAGAGCCAAAGGAATTGATGAGAGTACAGTCGGCAGCAACTATTTCATAGGTTCGCCAGGGCCCATTGCCGTTGCGAATGCAGTTGCGAATAAATGACAGTGCGAGATCGAAATCAGGATCTCTTCGATGCCGCGGTCCGCACAGACCTCGATGGCCTTCCCGTTCAGCTTCACGTACGGCTTACCGCCCATCCGGTTTATCACTTCTATATCCGTCCATTTAATTCCCTTAGACCATCCTGTTCCGATGGCTTTCAAAATCGCCTCTTTAGCCGCCCAGCGACCGGAGTAGTGTTGGACGCAAGATTTTCGAGGTCCGCAGTAAGTGATTTCGCCACTGGTAAAAACTTTTTCGATAAACGTTTCGTCATGTTTCTCGATCATGTCACTAATTCGAGCGCATTCGACGATGTCTGTACCGATGCCAACAACGTTCATAGTTAAACTCCGGTAACCCTTATTTTAGTCCGCAAGCCCGTTGAGCCCGCAGTAAAACTTCGCCGGCTTTCTTCCGCGCCGCCGATGCCCCATCACCGAGAATCTGTTTGACTTCATCCGGTTTCGCGGCCAATTGCTCACGTCGAGCAAACGCGGGCTCGAAGAAAGTCTCTGCCGCAGCAGCCAACTGCTTCTTTATGTCTCCATACCCAAACCCACCGGCGCGATACAAATCGGCCATCGCTTGAATTTCACTTTCACTGCCGAACAATGAAAACAGTTGAAACAAATGATCCGATTCAGGATCCTTGGACTCGTGCATCTCGCGTGAATCGGTCGAAATTCGCATCACCTTCTTCTTCATCTTTTTGGAGGGCTCAAAAATCTCGATAAAGTTGTCATAACTTTTAGACATCTTATCGCCATCGGTGCCGGGCACCTTGGCTGAGGAATCGAGTATCTTCGCTTCGGGGATCACGAACACTTCGCCGTATTGATGGTTAAAAGCCTTGGCAATATCACGGCAAACTTCGATGTGCTGTTTTTGGTCTTCCCCGACGGGGACCACATTAGCGTCGTACGCCAGAATATCTGCGGCCTGTAGAACTGGATACGCGAACAATCCCGCGACTACCGGCAGACCTTTGGCAATCTTATCTTTGTAGGAAACGCAACGCTCAAGCAAACCCATCGGTGTACCGGCCAGCAATAACCAGCACAGTTCGGAGACTTCGGGGACGTCAGATTGAATAAACAAATTCGCTTGATTGGGGTCCAAGCCCAGTGCCAACAAATCCAACGCCGCGTCCCAAGAAAATTGACTCAGCTGATCCTTATCGCGAACCGTATTGAGCGCGTGTAAGTTAGCGACGAAGTAATAGGCTTCGTCGGCGGATTGGAGATCAATGTATTGCTTGATCGCTCCAAAATAGTTTCCCCAGTGCGGTCGGCCGGTGGGCTGGATGCCCGAAAGAACTCTCATGAAGGTCTCAATTAAGGATTATTTTTCGCATCGGTTGCAGAGCCGAAGTTCGGTTGATGAAGGCAGGTTATTTTAACCGATCAGTCAGTTTTGCAGAATGACTTTATACGCAATTGGCGTGTGCGGGATGCGGTTGCGGGGTGGTGTTGTTACATTAATAAGGGCAAAATGACTTCAAAGGTTCGACAATGCCCAGCCGCAGCGTTTAGAGTGGACGAAGATCGAAATTTGCGCTCCGTTAGTTTAACCAGAAAACGCTCGGACCATGTCCGAGAGATCCCGGTTCAACCCCGGTACGGGGCGCCTTTAAATTTCTTCAACCACGACAAATCCACCACTTTTTAAACATGACGACTATATGAGCAATTTCAAACTCGCCGTTCCGCACACCGTGAAACCCGGTTCGAAAGTCAAGCTGAACTCCATCGCAACGCGACCTTCGGATCAAATCAAGTTTGACAAAAAAGCCGCGCGAACTCAAATTGCCGCCAATGCGGTCGAAATGGCAGAACTTGCAAAACGATTATATGCCGAGGACAAACGCAGCATCCTGTTGGTCCTCCAGGGAATGGACACCGCCGGTAAAGACGGCACGATTCGCTGGGTGATGCGCGGCATGAACCCCACCAGTTGCCAAGTCCATTCCTTCAAGGTTCCTTCCGCCGAAGAAGCAGATCACGATTTCCTATGGCGAATCCACGCTGCGGCGCCCCGTCGTGGCAACATTGGCATTTTTAATCGATCGCACTATGAAGAGGTGCTGGTGGTGCGTGTGCACAACTTAAAACCGGAAGAACGTTGGCAGAAACATTATGGGTTGATTAACGATTTTGAAAATCTACTATCCCAATGCGATACGAAAATTGTCAAATGCTTCTTGCACATTAGCAAAGACCGGCAGCGCGAACGCCTACAAGCGCGCTTGGACGATCCGAACAAGCATTGGAAGTTCAGCATGGGTGACCTTGCCGAACGTAAGCTTTGGGGCAAGTACCAGGATGCTTACGAAGATGCGTTGGAAAGATGCAGCACACCGTTCGCACCTTGGCACATCATCCCCTCGGATAAGAAATGGTATCGCAATCTGGTCATCAGCGAACTGCTGAAGAAAACGTTGCAAGAAATGGATCCGCAGTACCCTGACCCTGAAGGCGACTACGCCGGGGTCGTGGTTGAGTAACGTCGTCCTTCACTCTGTGGAAGGACCAATTGCCCCTGCTCCATTTGAAATTCTAAAAAATAAGTTCCTAGCTCTTCAGTTTCTTATACTTAAACCGGCGCGGCTCGTCCTCCTTCAGCCCCAGTCGCTCGCGTCGCTGCTGTTCGTACGTTTGGTAGTTACCTTCGCACCAATGAACGTAACCATCCCCTTCAAAGGATAAAATGTGGGTCGCCAAGCGATCCAAGAACCAGCGATCGTGGCTGGTGACGACGACGCAACCGGCGTAGCTCATAATCGCCTCTTCTAACGCTCTCAAAGTATCAACGTCCAGATCATTGGTCGGTTCGTCCAACAAAAGAACGTTCGAACCTTTTCGCAGCAGCTTCGCCAAGTGGACGCGGTTGCGCTCTCCACCGGACAACACGCCGACCTTCTTTTCTTGGTCGGGGCCACGAAAATTGAACTTGTTCACGTAAGCACGAGCATTAACGCTCCGTTTGCCAAGCTCCAACGTATCGTGGCCTTCGGAAATTTCTTGATAAACGGAGTTACTGTCTTCTAATGAATCGCGCGATTGATCGACGTAGCCCAGTTGAACGGTGGCACCAATTTTAAGTTCGCCCGAATCCGGTTCCTCTTGACCGGTAATCATCCGAAACAAGGTCGTCTTACCTGCACCGTTGGGCCCGATGATGCCGACAATGCCACCCGGCGGCAAACGGAAGTTCATGTCTTCCATCAGAATTTTGTCACCGTAGCCTTTGCTGACGTCGTTAGCTTCGATAACGACGTCGCCCAAGTTTTGCCCCGCAGGAATCTGGATTTCGAGTTCCGCGATCGCTTCGTTGTCTTGCTGAGCCAACATTTGTTCGTAGGAGCTAATACGAGCTTTGGACTTCGACTGTCGCGCCTTGGGCGACATCTTGATCCATTCCAGTTCCTTCGCGAGGGCTTTCTGCCGCTTCTCAGATTGCTTCTCTTCAACTTTCAGCCGGGCCTGCTTCTGTTCCAGCCACGACGAGTAGTTGCCTTCGTAGGGATAGCCTTGACCGCGGTCAAGTTCGAGGATCCAACCGGCAACGTTGTCCAAGAAATAGCGATCGTGCGTGATCGCAACAATTGTTCCGTGATAGTCTTTTAGCGTCCGCTCGAGCCACTGAACTGAATCCGCATCCAGGTGGTTGGTAGGTTCGTCCAACAGCAACAGATCCGGTTTCTCCAACAGCAATTTACAAAGCGCGACTCGGCGGCGTTCGCCACCGGACAACTTCGTCACGTCAGCATCTTTGGGCGGTAGGTTCATGATGTCGAAGGCGACTTCGATCTCATGATCCAAATTCCAAGTGTTGGACGCTTCGATCTCATTCTGAACGCGTTCCATTTCGTCATAAACTTTCTGCATCGCGGCCTCGTCCAGGTCCTCGCCGCACTTCGCGGAAAGTTCGTTGTACCGAGTCAACAGATCACGTCGCGCAGCAACCGCATCCTGCACATTATCCCAGACATTTTTTTCCGGATCCAACTGGGGTTCTTGCGGCAAGTAGCCAACAGTGAAGCCATCGGTAAGTCGTGCCTCGCCATCGAATTCGGTGTCGATCCCCGCCATGATCTTCAACAGCGTACTTTTGCCTGCGCCGTTGCGACCGAGGACGCCGATTTTTGCGCCGGGATAGAAGGATAGCCAGATATTTTCGAGGACAGCTTTTTGACCATGCTTCTTGGTCATGTCGCTCATTTGATAAATGTATTGTTTGCTCATGGTCTTTTTCTAAGAATCTGTTTTTAAGTGTGTTAATTGTGTTGGTTTGATGAATGGAGGCCGATTTTTTAATCCGAAATATCTAATCCGAATTTCGAATTTCGAATTTCGAATTTCTAATTTCTAATTTCTAATTTCTAATTTCTAATTTCTAATTTCTAATTTCTAATTTCTAATTTCTAATTTCTAATTTTCAATT
>Ga0114956_1003066_pt1 | contig 12985 bp, 9 predicted proteins | sample MaitaG_FD_87304 | JGI IMG/M metagenome (GOLD analysis project Ga0114956, IMG submission 87304) | Marine algal microbial communities from Maine, USA - Maine_Asex2 metaG | ecosystem: Host-associated > Algae > Red algae > Unclassified | place: Maine, USA | collected 2015-01-05 | reverse complement strand
TATCAGATGACTTTTGTGCTTTTTTGAAACCAAGCCGACGTTCTAAACGGCTTTGAGGAAACGGATTTGAGGGAAACCGCTTTGAGGGAAACGGCTTTGAGGGAAACGGATTTGAGGAAACCATAGACACCGAAAACAAGACAGGCATCTCGCCTGTCTTGAGTCGGCATCGTAACCGGCGGCCATGTAATTACTGCAAGTTGAGCGTCACGTTGCGGAGATTATTTCCCAGCCGGATGACACCCGGACCGGCGGCACTGGTAACGTCAATCGTGCCATTGATATCCTTGAATCCAATATTCCTTAACCAGTTCGGTGCCCACACGGTATCGACCGACCGATCATCCAAAATTTTGCATCCACCGAAAAAGCGGATGTCACCGAGTCGATAGCCATTTTTTCCGTAGAGCATGCGAACCGGGTTGGCCAAGGGGGCAATTTGTCCCGAATTGTTGAAAGAACAACCCTGAAACTGGACTTTGATACCTGTATCGGCGTAGGTGTGAGCCAGTTCCACACCGTGGGTTCCGGATTGATAAACGTCGCAGTTCTTGAAGGAGATCCAGGCCCAATCAGCGACTCCTTTGGGCAAGTCGATCTCGTCTCCGCTAGGCCCTGAGACAATAATTCCCGCACCCACGCTGGCGTAGCTGGTACAGTTGTCGAACAAGACAGAAACCCAGCTTGGCGACACACCTTTGTCGATGCTATTATTGTGATAGTTAAATAGTGTGACGTTAATGTTTCGACGCTGGCTGGTTCCAAAGCTGCTGTTGCTGACAACCACGTTTTGTACCCGTTGATACGTATGGTCAAGCTCGACATCGACGGCTGATTCAGGGTCTGTGCCGCGGGTGTTCCAGATCGAGACGCGATCAATGCGCGAGTTCACCGCTGACGAAATCGAGATTCCGTTGCGGTGGGCCTCCCAGATCGAAACTCTGTAGATTAGCAGGTTTTCGGCAAACCTCCGTGTACTGAAGTAACCGCCAATATTGATCCCATCGCCACCTGCATGATTGATGGATAGGTCTTGTATCGTGATGTCTTTATAGCCGCCCACATCCACGGCACTGCGAAATTGGGATTTCTGGTAACTGGATGACTGGTAGTCACTTTTCCGCATCACCAGACGTGATTTGCCGATACCGGCACCTCTGAGCTTCACCCCATTGGCTGTGATGCGAAACTAAGTCGATTGCACGCCTTTGAAGAAATTCTTTCGCGCCTTGATGGTCGCTCCGTCGGCCAGTCGAAACGTCAGGTTGGGCTTGTCCAAAAGAATGGCAGTGCGATTGGTGCTGCCCCCATACTTTTCCCTCACGAACCAAGGAGTTGACTTGGCGGGAATGATGACCGTTCCACCAGCTCCGGCCGCATTGATTGCCGCGCGAATCTCATCGGTCGCATCGACAGGGTCCCAAGCAGCGGTCACCACGGCGGCGGTGGTCTGCCCTTGGAAGACATAAGTGACGCACGTTAAAACCGCAAAAATTAGCCTCGAGAACTTCATTGGATCCGACATCGTTTCAACCTTTCAGTAGAGAAGGTCTGTCCAACGGCCACACTCCGACGGTGCTGATATCCGAACGACAGGCAGACACCACTGCGGGCCAAGAAAAGCCTTACCCTCGATTCAAGGGAGTCAATTCTTTCGCAGCAGCAACTTCATTCATTCTACGTTCGTGTAACGAATGTCAATTTACGGCTTCCCGTAATGCATAGTGGAGATGCGATCGCTCCGTTGGTGCGCTCTGTTTAAGCTGCATCAATCCATCGTCGACGATTGAAGATTGCGGATGAATGAGTAAGCACGCCACGCCCGGACTCACTCGCTCGCGTGTTGGGTTTGTACTTCGATCGTTACGCCGCCGCTGCTGCGGCCGTCTGGTGAGAAAGTGGCGAAACGATACTTTCCCGGCGTAGCGTCGATCGGCGCGTCGTATGCTGGCGATTTAATATTCGGCTGCGAACCATCTCTTGAATAACGAACGGTTAGGCTCCTGGGAAATTGAACATTTGCGTAGACCTTCCCGTTGGACTGCATGACGCCCGGTTCAGGTAGATGATATCCAATTTTATCTTGGGTTAGCCGGTCCAATTCATACGCATCAACGCGGTTAGAAAATTTGGCGAAAGCCGTTTCGATGCCTGCATCCAGTTTCGCGATGTCGTCCGTCTTTGCCCACGCAGGTTGCGGCGACCAAGCGCGTTGGGCCAACGGCAACAGCTTTGGATACAGCCGATCCTTGAGCAACGTTTCGTTCCGCAACGACTCGCTCCAAATCTGGCCTTGGATGCCCATCACATTCTTGCGTCCAGCTTCCGTCAATTTTGTCGAGTTTGCAAATCGCTGAGCGCGATCGACGGGCGTGCCGTTACGTTCGGTACGCGCGGTTTTGTAGATGTCCATCGGCGTGAATTCGAAGACCGTTCTCATTGGCACCAATCCCGCCCAATAATATCCGGCTTCATCGGGATCAATTTCACTAGCGAGACTAAGGTACAGATGATCGGCGTTGCACAGGACGACTGGGTAGCCGACGTTGGCCAACTTGTAACCCAGTTCCTCGCCCTTCCACCCAACAACGCTGTTCCAGATGTAGGCGATGAAATTCCGGTCTGCAAAATCAGGATTAGGTTGCTTCTCTTTCTGCCCTTGGTGCGATCCGGCTTTGAGTGCGATTTCTTCCCAACCGGCCAGTTGCAAATCGCGCTGCTCTAAGACCTCCGCCAGTTTTATCAGGAACACGTAGGTCAGATCGGCGACGTTATTTACATCGTCGTGTTCCTGAATATATTTCTGGCACATGGGCGATTTTTCCCAGACGCCGCCGGGCACTTCGTCGCCGCCAGTATGCACGATCGAAAGTTTGGCTCCAGCGGATTGATACATTTCCAGCATCTCGTCAACGACTTTGCCGAAGAATCGAAATACACCCGGTTGAGCGGCGCAGACCACGTTATCGTTGTAGTATTGGATCGACCAGTATTGCGATTGGTCGGCCGGGTCGGACAGCAGGAACTCATTGGCCCCCGCTTCGTCTCCTGCTTTCTTCAAGCGATCGTGCCGACGCTTCATGGCGATGATGGCGGCGCGAGCATGACCGGGGAAGTCAATTTCGGGGATGACTTCGATGTGGCGTTGGGTCGCGAATTTAAGAATCTCAATGAAGTCTTCGCGCGAATAGAAACCGCTGCCGGCAGAATTTTCGACAATCTCCGGGCCGGATCCGTAGGCGGGGTACAGGCGATCAGATTCGTCCGTCGTGTGGCCTCGTCGTCCGCCAATTTCGGTCAGTTCCGGCAACCCGGCGATCTCAAGCCGCCAGCCTTCGTCATCACACAAGTGCAGGTGAAGTTTGTTCAGCTTGTAAGAGCTCATGTGCCGGAGGATCTGTAACAGGTTTTCTTTGGAGTGAAAATTGCGTGCGATATCGATATGGAATCCGCGATAGCCAAAACGCGGCGAATCCTTAATCTTGCAACAGGGGATTTCGTTAACGTCTCCGGTCGTTCTCATCAGGCTGATCAAACTGCGTGTCGCGTAGAACACGCCAGCTTCGTCGCCGCGCATCGTGATGCCTTCGGGCGAAACCGAAAGTTCATAGCTTTCGCTGGCCGCGTTTTCATCCAAGTAAATATCAATCGAACGGTCCAACGGACCACGGTCGGTATCCTCGGACAAAATAATATCGCCATTGCCGAGTCCCGGTAATTCTGATTTCAGCCGGTTGGCCAACGCTGATAGCGATTGAGAGCAGCGAATCTTCGTATCTTGCTTCAGCTCATACACGCCATCGGAAGGTTCGAACGAAACGGGCGTCGGCGTGATAGGACAGACGTCTATTGCCGCATTGGCGATAACTTCATTCGCCTGATAACGTTCTTCGGCGGAGGTGACCCAGTTTTGGTTGCCGGTCAGCGTCACAACATCGACCGCAGGCATGAGTTGCTGGATTGGAGTATCGACCGCTTCGGTGGATCCCTCAAAAATAATGTAACCACCCGTCGGTCCGTCGGTCGCTTTGACCATCGGGTGATGCGATCCGTACAAGATCGTTACGGTGTCGCCCTTTTTCAGCGGAGTGAAATTTTCACGCGGCGTGATGCGAAAGAATCCGCCGCTGATTCGGTCAAGATTCACGTTGCCCTGAACGGACTCGGGCAAAATGTGGCTGGGGTAACGATTGAAGAAGAACGACCAACCGGTATTGCCCAACGTTTGATCGCTGTGATTGGTCAGCTTGATCGCCGCGTACAACGCGCTGTCGCCTTCAACGTGATGGCCAAGCAACTGCCAAGTGGCGGAGAACTGAGCCGGATTATCTGCGTCGGGAGTTTGCGCCAAAATGCTCTCCGGGCAGTTTATATTGACCGCCGTTAGCAACAGCAATAATAAAAAGGTGACGCGGAAATTCGATCGGGCGGTGTGCATACTTGTTCCTGATTATTTAAGAGAGTTCACTTGATTGCAGTTTTACGTGTTGAGCTCTGTACTGTCGTGGCGACATGTTTCTGAGTTTTCGAAACGTGCCGTTGAAATTTGATGTGCTTGAGAATCCCGAGTCGTGACATATATCCAGCACGCTGCGGTCCGAATCCAACAGGCGCCGGCAAGCGTAACCAATTCTCAATTCGTTGATGTAGGCCGTCGGTGTGATGCCGGTGGACTGTTTGAAAAAACGACAGAACGCGGACGGGTTCATGCTAATCTTTTCTGCCAACCGACCGGTGTTGAGCGTCGGATCAGTAAAATTGCTTTGAGAATAGTCAAAGATGACTTGCATCCGCGATTCGTGTGAGCTTGACGTCGGTCCCACGTATCCGATCGTCGCCAGCTCAACAGCACCTTCAAATTTTTGCAACAGGTCCAATACTTCCAATAGGCAAATCAATCGTGGTGGACCTTCTAAGATGGACATCTTATACAGACTGGGGCGTAGCGACGCAGCGAAGTCCGGTGGAAACCATAGGCCCCTTTCACTGCGTTTTAAAAGTTCGCCAATGGGTTGCATTTCGGCGTTTGTGAAAAAGTCAGGTCCTAAGAAATCGGCATCGAATTGAGTCACGATTCCTTCGTGCATGTCAAACTTCTCACCGCGGAATTCATCCGATACCCAAGTGTGAGGTAGATTCGGGCCGATTAGCACTAAATCGTTATGGGTGTACGTTCCAAGGTGGTCCCCAATCTGTCGCGACCCATCTCCTTTGGGGACGAAGGTCAGTTCAATTTCTGGGTGCCGATGCCATCGAGATGGCATGCGGTTGATGCGTCGATCGAAACAGCGAAACGACTGGCCTTGGCTGAGCGCGAGTTTTTCGTAAGTAGCTTTCATAACCACAATGCTACTCGTTTGTCATCAATCAATCAAGAATTAAACTAAGCGCGCACAAATCCCGTCTCTTGATGTCATTTTCTGGGAAGACGCGCACACTGTACGGCTTTACTATGGTCTGATTAAGCTTGCGCAGTTGGACACGTAGGTATCACTAAAGCATCCGATAAATGATGGATTCACAAATGTTAGAGCAAACGGTCAACGAAACGATCGGACTTGTCCGTGCGGGCACTGGGCGGATTCCCTACCGTATTTACAACGATTCCAAACAGGTCAGCCGAGCGGCGGCGAAAGAAATCGCGGACCTGATTCGGCAACGCAATGAAGAAGGCAAACCGACAGTGCTGGGGCTGGCGACGGGATCATCTCCGGTGAACGTCTATTCTGAATTGGTGCGTTTGCATCAGGAAGAAGGACTGACATTCGCCAACGTGATCACGTTTAATCTTGATGAATATTTTCCGATGCAGCCGGACTGTTTGCAGAGTTACGTTCGGTTCATGAACGAGCACTTGTTCGATTTGATCGATATCCCGCGCGATCAAGTTCACATCCCTGACGGAACGGTTGCCGCCGAAGACGCCGCGCAGTACTGCAAAGAGTATGAGCAGGCCATTGTTGACGCCGGTGGAATCGACATTCAGTTATTGGGAATTGGACGCACTGGTCATATTGGTTTCAACGAACCTGGTTCGGGAACCGATTCCCGCACGCGCACCATTACGCTGGACGGATTAACGCGTGTCGATGCGGCGAGTGATTTTTTTGGCGTCGAAAACGTACCCCGCCGCGCGATCACGATGGGCGTGGGGACAATCCTCAATGCGAAACGAATCGTATTGTTGGCCTTCGGTGAAAGCAAATCAGCGATCGTTGAACGTTCGATCGAAGGTGAAATTTCGCCCTCGGTTCCTGCGACGTTTCTTCAGCAGCATCCTAATACAGAGTACATGCTGGATATTGCGGCGGCGGCAAATTTACCGGTGATCAAAACGCCTTGGTTAATGGAACAGGTGGAGTGGGATGCTTCGATGGTCCGTCGCGCGACGATCGCGTTGTCACAGGAATTAGACAAACCAATTCTGATGCTGACCGACGGTGACTACAATGAAAACGGGTTGCAGGGCTTGCTGGCCGAATATGGATCGGCGTACGAAATCAACTTAGCCGTCTTTCGACATTTGCAGAATACGATTACCGGTTGGCCGGCGGGTAAGCCCGGTCAGGCGGACAGTGAATTCCCCAAACGAGTGGTTTTGTTTTCGCCTCATCCCGACGACGATGTGATCTCGATGGGCGGGACGTTGACGCGATTGGCGGGACAGGGGCACGATGTGCATGTGGCTTATCAAACGTCGGGAAATATTGCCGTTTTCGATCATGACGCGTTACGATTCGCTGAATTCGCGGTCGATTTTTGTCATGAGTTTGACGTCAACAGCGAAGCGATCGAATCGCTCACATCAAAAATGGTGGCGTTCTTGAACAATAAACACGCTGGGGAAGTCGACATCGACGAAATGCAGCGGCTCAAAGGACTTATCCGCCGTGGAGAAGCTCAAGCGGGTGCCCGAGTGTGCGGCGTTAAAGATGAAGCGTTGCATTATTTGAATTTACCGTTTTACGAAACGGGTGTGGTTCGGAAAAAGCCCATTGGTCCCGAGGACATTCAGATCACCGTGGATTTGCTACGCAAGGTCAAGCCACATCAAATTTACGCGGCGGGCGATTTAAGTGATCCGCATGGAACTCATCGCACTTGCCTGGACGTTATTTTTGCGGCGTGCGAAGAATGTTCTGGCGATGATTGGATGAAGCAGTGCGATGTCTGGCTGTATCGCGGTGCTTGGCAAGAGTGGGCGCCGGACGAAATTGAGATGGCGGTACCCTTGAGTCCGCAAGAGGTCGACCGCAAACGCGTCGCGATTTTCAAACATGAGTCACAGAAGGATCGCGCCTTATTTCCCGGCCCGGATGCCCGTGAGTTTTGGCAACGCGCCGAATCACGGAATTCGGAGACCGCACGAATTTACGATAAGCTTGGGTTGGCTCAATATCAAGCGATTGAGGGTTTCGTAAAATGGAAGCGCGATTAGTTCTCTTGGTTCTAACGATGTGTTTTTGTTTCGCGTTCTGTTTTTCTATTTAAAGAAGCCTTCATGGTTCTGACCTTAATCGACTACGTCATCATCTTCGCCTATTTCGCGGCCACGATCGGCATCGGTCTGTACTTTCGCAGCCGCGCCAGTCAGGACATCGGCGAATATTTTGTGTCGGGACGTTCGTTGCCGTGGTGGATCGCGGGAACTTCGATGGTGGCGACGACGTTTGCGGCCGATACGCCGCTGGCGGTGACGGGGCTGACGATTCAGAGCGGTTTGGCGGGTAACTGGGTGTGGTGGTCCTTTGCGCTCGGCGGGATGGTGACGGTGTTCGTCTATTCGCGGCTGTGGCGGCGGTCGGGCGTGATGACCGACGTGGAATTGGTCGAAATGAGATACTCGGGCAAACCCGCAGCGATCCTTCGGGGCTCACGCGCCGTTTATATTGCACTGTTCGTCAATCCGATCATCATCGGCTGGGTTACCTCGGCGATGTTCACGGTATTGGACCAGACGATTCTCTATGAAGTCGGACCGTCGGGTATGGAGACCGCGATCTTTGGTGATCGTGCTTTGGACATTCGTCCGTGGCTGTTGATCTTTGGCACGCTGGTGCTGGTCGGCGTTTACGGGATGCTGTCGGGGATGTGGGGCGTTGCGGTGACCGATGCTTTGCAGTTTTGCTTGGCGATGTTTGGATGCATTGCGTTGGCCTATCTGGCAATCGCTCATTTCGGCGGCGCGTCTGAGATGGAAGCAAAGGTGATCGAGAATTTTGGCGAAGGCGGGATTGCGGCCTTCAGTCTGATTCCCGATTTTACTGGGGATAATGCGTGGCTGCCGATGCACATTTTCTTGCTGCTGTTGCTGGTGCAGTGGTGGGCGACATGGTATCCGGGCGCCGAACCCGGTGGTGGCGGTTTTGTGGTCCAGCGCATGGCAGCGTGCAAGGACGAGCGGCATTCGTTGCTGGCGACGCTGTGGTTTCAGATCGCACATTATTGCATCCGTCCGTGGCCTTGGTTAATTGTGGCATTAGCGGCGTTGGCGATGTACCCCGAACTGAGGCAAGGCGAAATAGCAGATCCGAGTTTTGATTCGGGCGTCGGTTTCCCGATGGTCATGCGTGACTTGAGTCCTCCAGGATTGCGCGGGTTGCTGACGGTGACGTTCTTTGCCGCGTTTATGTCGACGTTGAGCACGCAGATGAACTGGGGAGCTTCGTATTTGGTGCGCGATGTTTATCAGCGCTTCATTCATCCCGATGCCGATGATCAGCAATTGGGCCGCGCGTCGCGGATTGCCTCGTTGATTGTGCTGGTTGCCGGCGCTGTGGCGTCGGTGCTAATGTTCGACACTTCGGTCGATGCAGCGTGGCAGATTTTGCTGGCGTTGGGTGCCGGGACCGGCGCGGTGTTTATGCTGCGATGGTTCTGGTGGCGGATCAATGCGTGGAGTGAAATCGTTTCAATGTTTGGCTCCTTGGGTTTTTTCCTTGCTGTGGATCCTCTGGCGGAATCGTTAGGATTCGATTCACCGCGGCCCGAGGAGAAAATGTTCCTCGTCGCCGTCGCGACGATCATCTTGTGGGTGGTGGTGACCTACTTAACACCTCCTGAAAAAGAAGAAACGTTGGACGCCTTCTACCGAAAAATTCGCCCCGGTGGCGGCGGCTGGAAACCGGTCGCAGAACGGAACCCCGATGTGAAAATCGACACGGATTTGAAACTGTCCATCGCAGGCGCATTAGCCGGTACGGGGATCGTATATTCGGTGTTGCCGGGTGTTGGGAATCTGATCTTTGGCCACTATACCTCAGCGCTGATCTGCGGCGTGGTTGCGTTGGTTTTCTCGGTGATCGTAGGGGGAATTGTAAGTCGGCTGTGCAGAGAATCGATCGCGCGAGCTAATGACGATTCGTGAGTTTTCGAATATGCTGCTTGGATGGCTGAAGACTTCCGACCGACCGCTACGATCGAGATGCTGAGGCGGCGGTCTGAGTTGACGATGGCCGTCCACGCATTTTTCCAAGACCGCAACTTCGTTCATGTCGAAACGCCATTGGTATCGTGCGATACGGTGATTGACCGACACATAGAACCGGTGACGATACGGCGGTCGGCCTTTACTGGATCGACGTTAGATGATGGACCGATGTGGTTACAGACGTCGCCAGAATTTGCCATGAAAAGGATGCTCAGCACGGTCCTCAGCGGTGGCATGACGTCGATTTATCAAATTGCCAAAGCATTCCGACGGGGCGAACAGGGCGCTCGGCATAATCCAGAGTTCACGATGTTGGAATGGTATCGTTGTGGCGATGGGCTGAGCGCAGGGATGCAGTTGCTTTCGGAGTTCGCGGCTGCGATCCTGAACCGCCCGGCCAGCGAAATGGTCTCTTATAAAGCCGCATTTCTCAAACATGCTTGCGTTGATCCTTTTACAGAGTCGGGGGCGGGATTGGCTAAACTGTGTCGCTCCAAGATCAAAGCTGCGGAACGTTTTTCGGATGATCAGCCACGAGACCTTTGGCTGGATTTAATTTTGACGCATTTGGTCGAGCCGCACCTTGGTTTCGAAGTGCCGTGTATTATCTACGATTGGCCCGCTTCGCAGTCGGCGTTGGCGATTGTTCGTAAAGATGATCCTGCGGTTGCGGAGCGTTTTGAACTGTACGTCGATGGCGTTGAATTAGCCAATGGTTATCATGAATTGCTGGATGCTGACGAGTTATTGCGGAGAAACGATCATATCAACACACAACGTTTGTCCGATGGTAATCAGACCTTGCCGGTGCAAAGCCGATTATTAGATGCGATGCGGGCGGGGATGCCGGCATGCTCGGGCGTTGCGGTTGGGTTGGACCGACTGTTGATGGTGATGACCGGTGCGCGAACAATCGCGGATGTGATGGCCTTTGGTTTTGATGGAAGTTGAATCGAGATGGCTGATTTGAAAACACTGATCGTGATCCCGGCGCGTTTGCACTCGACGCGGTTGCCGCGCAAGTTGTTGCTCGATGAAACCGGCAAAACGGTTTTGGAGCACACTTACCTGGCGGCTAAAGCGAGCACCAACGCCGATGAAGTGATTGTGGCGGCGGATGATAAAGAGATATTTAATGCGGTGAAGGCTTTTGGGGGCCGCGTCGAGATGACCGACGTGAACCATCGCAGTGGCACTGATCGAGTCGCCGAAGTTGCCGGTCGTCACCCTGACTTTGATATCGTGGTCAACGTACAGGGCGACGAGCCCGAGCTACCGGGTTCGGCGATTGATTTGGCGATCACGATGTTGGCTAAGGACCAAGGGGCTCAGGTTTCGACATTGGCAACACCAATTTACGAAGCGGCTCAACTTAACGACGCGGCTTGTGTGAAGGTTGTTTTTGATCATGACCACCGCGCGATGTATTTCAGCCGGTCGCCCATTCCGGCGGCAAAAGTTTGGGACGACGAATTGCTTCAGGCATCGCCGCCGCTGTTTTGGCAACACATCGGATTGTATGCATATCGCCAGGAATTTCTGGCGGGGTATTCTTCCCTAACGCCATCGCCGCTGGAGCAAACGGAGTCTTTGGAGCAGTTGCGGGTGCTGCAGGCAGGGAAGACTATTTCGGTCGGGCAAATTGACCATCCTATTGCGGGCATCGATACCGCCGAAGATTATCGGCTGTTTGTCAGTCGGCGGAAGTGATGTTAAACTACCGGGTTTGGAAAGCGACGGCACGATGCGGTTGCGTTTCCCTCCCTCCCGCAAGTTTGATCGAAGCGAAGATTCTTATGACGAAGCACATTTTTGTGACCGGTGGCGTTGTCAGCTCCTTAGGAAAAGGGCTCACTAGCGCCTCGATCGGCATGTTACTTGAGCGCCGTGGGCTGACGGTCCGGATGCAAAAATTGGACCCCTACATCAACGTCGACCCAGGCACCATGAGCCCCTATCAGCACGGCGAAGTCTACGTGCTGGACGATGGCAGCGAAACGGATCTCGATCTTGGCCACTATGAACGGTTCACCAACAGTCCTCTGACGCGCGCATCGAACTACACGACCGGTCAGATTTACTTAAGTGTGATCGAAAAAGAACGCCGTGGCGAATTCCTGGGCAAAACGGTTCAGGTCATTCCGCACATTACTAACGAAATCAAACAGTGCATCAAAGGAATTGGTGGCGACGGTGTCGACGTCGTGATCACTGAGATCGGTGGAACGGTGGGTGACATCGAAAGCCAGCCTTTTTTAGAGGCAATCCGACAGTTCGGGCATGAGTACGGCAAAGAGAACTGCTTGTTCATCCATCTGACGCTCGTGCCGTGGCTGAAGGTTGCTGGCGAATTGAAAACCAAGCCGACTCAGCATTCGGTGGGACAGCTACGTCAGATTGGTATTCAGCCTGATATTTTGATTTGCCGCACGGAGCGCGAGCTGCCCAACGAAGAACGTGAAAAGATCTCGCTGTTTTGCAATCTTCCTAAAGAAGCCGTGATTGAAGAACGCGACAAAGATTTTTCAATCTACGAAGTTCCCATCAGCTTGGTCGAAGACGGCTTGGATGAACTTTGTGCCAAACGATTGGGTTTACCCTCGGGGACGCCTGAGATTGATGATTGGCGAGATCTATTACATCGGTTGAGAAATCCCGAAGCGGAAATCAGCATTGCGGTGGTAGGAAAATACGCCGAACACAAAGACGCCTATAAATCCATCTACGAAGCGATCGATCACGCCGGCATGGCCAATCACACGCAGATTCGCATTGGCCGCATCCAGGCCGAAGATGTTGAACGTGAGGGCCCTGAGCGAATGTTGGCGGGGTATGATGGGATCTTGGTTCCCGGCGGCTTTGGCGAACGCGGTATCGAAGGGAAAGTCGAAGCGATCAGGTGGGCACGCGAACGCAAGATTCCCTTCTTAGGTATTTGTTTAGGCATGCAATGTGCGGTGATCGAGTTCGCACGTAATGTGGTGGGGCTCGAAGGGGCGCATTCGACGGAATTTGATAAGAACTCAGAACATCCCGTGATTGCTTTGATGGACGAACAGCAGAACGTCGTTGATAAAGGCGGCACGATGAGGTTGGGTGCTCAGATCGCAGACATTAAACCCGACACTCGGGCGATGGAATGTTACCAAGAGCCACAAATCAGCGAACGCCACCGGCATCGTTGGGAATTCAACAATGCTTACCGTCAGCAATTGGAAGCCAACGGTTTGGTGATTGCGGCGACCAGCAAAAGTGATTCGCTGGTGGAGATCGTGGAGGTGGCCGATCATCCCTGGTTTGTTGCCGTTCAGTATCACCCTGAGTTCAAATCAAAACCAACACGCGCCCACAAATTATTCACGGGGTTCGTTCGCGCGGCGACCAAGCGTGTGAATCGAGATCAATTTACACCCTCCGTTTGAAGGCAGGGTGACCACAATTTAAACTAGATGAAACTAGAGAGCGAAAGAAATTTTATGAGTGATGAAGAATCGAAAATCGTAGTCGACGAAGACTTTAAGGCTCAGGTTGAGCGTGAACGTGAGGCCCAGCGCG
>Ga0114956_1003064_pt1 | contig 12987 bp, 10 predicted proteins | sample MaitaG_FD_87304 | JGI IMG/M metagenome (GOLD analysis project Ga0114956, IMG submission 87304) | Marine algal microbial communities from Maine, USA - Maine_Asex2 metaG | ecosystem: Host-associated > Algae > Red algae > Unclassified | place: Maine, USA | collected 2015-01-05 | reverse complement strand
GGTATTATTAGCACTTTGGTTTTGTCGATCCGCTAGGCTATTGTTGAGCTCTCTGCGGTTCTGTAGTTGGGATTTCATCTTCATGTACCATAAAGTTGGCCGTTCTGAGACCGTGTTCTATGGTTTTGAGATTGGCTCTCATCGCTTTGATAGAGTTGATTGATCCAGAGTGGTATTTTCTGAAACAACCGTCTTCTTTGGCAGCCTTATCCGTAGCGTTTTCGAGCTTAGATAAGAGGCCATTGAGCTTGTTGAAATCTGAAATATTCATTAGAAAAAAGGTTGATTTAGATTATTAATTGCAAAATAATTTAATATGTTTCATATTGTTTATGAACCTTATATCATGTGGATTGTCGCAAAAATTACGCCAAAATAACACGATTCTTACATCTCAGCTTGCTAAATTATGGGTCATATTTTCTGAGGGTATCGGAAAATAAGATTTAATTAAGCCAAATACTTTTACAAGTTCTTTTAGCGTATATGTTATAAACCTTTGACCCTATTCAAAAGGTTCGTATTTTTGATACTTATAAAAGTTAAGGATAATTTTACACTAATTAGAATGCACGGAAGGAAATTGTTTTGTTTAAGTTTTTGGATATTTTCGTCTATTGTGGGACTTACTGCTCAAAACAACTTTGTCATCGAAAAACTGAGCAACCAGATAAATAGTGATGATTATGATGAAATCACGCCCGTGCTTAATCGAGATGGAAAAGTTTTGACCTTTACCCGCTGTGGATATCCTTCTTACAATAGAACTTTGATCGATGATAAAATTGACTTATCCAAAAATCTATCTAAAAGAGCATATCGAAAGCGACTCAAAAATATCTATTCTACCATTGCGGGATATGAAATTGACAATCCTGAAAAATCTGAATTCAATCAAGATATCTGGATAGCCTATGCACAAGGAGAAGATTTTGGTTTGGTTACGCACCCCGCTTATCCATTAAATAATGCATTGCCCAACAGCGTGTGTGCGATTACACCAGATGATAATGCAATGGTGGTGATCAACCAATGGAATATAGACGGTGGTATGGGTAAAGGATATTCTATGGTCTACAAGGAGAATAATGGTTGGTCTTTTCCGTACCCAATGTTTATCTCTAACTACAGCAATGAAGGAACAGATGTAGGACTCACTATGAGTACAGATGGTAATGTGGTGATCTTGACATTACAACGAAAAGATGGTAGTGGCAACAATGACCTTTACGTAAGCATGCGTACAGGTGATTTTTCTTGGAGTGAGCCAGTCAATCTCGGCGCTGATATTAATACCAACTATCGGGAGACTACTCCTTATCTAACCATTGATAAAAGTACACTTTACTTTTCATCGAACCGTCCTGGAGGCGCTGGAGGCAATGATATTTACTATGCAAAGCGAATCAATAGTTCCTGGACAACATGGTCAAAACCACAACGCTTAGACAGCCCTATTAATAGTGAAGCCGATGATGGGCAGCCATTTTTTGATATCAATTCTGGATACCTCTACTTATCTTCTAAGCGAGATGGAAGCAGCGATATCTTTCGAGTACGTTTAGAAAAACCACTCAAGGAAACCGTCACGGTAAAAGGAAAAGTTACCAACCCAAAAAACGAAGCCTTGATAGAGGATGTTAGAATTCTAAGAGCTTATTCAGATTCTGAAAACTACACCGAGGTAGAAGTGTCAAAAGATGGATTTTATAGTTTAGAGCTGGCTAAGGGGAGCAGGTACGATATCAAGGCGGTGAAGGAAGGACACATCAGCCAAAAGGCTTCTATCTCTTTTGAAAAAGACTACATTTACCTCAAGGATTATACCTTAGACTTAACTTTGGAGCCGATGGAAAAAGGCACAAAAATTAATCTAAAACCCATATACTTCAAACAATCAAAATCGGAAATATTACCTAGCTCTTATGCTGTTCTGGACGACCTTGCACAGTTTCTAAATAAAAATGGAAACATGTACATTACTATTGAAGGGCATACTGACAATCAGGGCAAAGCTGATGAATTGCTTGCTTTATCCGAAGCAAGGGCACAAGCAATCAAGGAATATCTTGTGTATAAAAAAAGAATTAAACCTGTGCGTTTAACAACCGCTGGATATGGAGGCGTAAGTCCTGTAAATGACAACTCCACAGATGAGCTACGAGCTATTAATAGGAGGGTAGAAGTATATATAGACGAGGTAGCAACGATGCTTCCCGATAGTCAACAAACCCTTTCAACGCAAAAATAATTGCTTAGGTAATTTTATCCAATGATAAGGACAATAGCATATACCATCTCCGTACTTTTTCACCCGTTACTCATTCCGAGTTATGTATTAGTCACCTTATTGGCGATCAATCCATTTATGTTTGGTGTCAATAACGTCTGGGGCAATGAAATAATTTTACTTCAGGTATTCTTATCTACCTTTTTATTGCCGTCTTTTTCTTTATTGATGCTAAGGCAACTTGATTTTGTAAAGACCATTGAATTGGAAGATCGCGAAGACCGAATCATCCCTTTCATTGTGACAGGTATGTTTTATATAGGTTTGGCCGTATTTTTTATCAAGACACCAAATCATAGTCCGCAGATATTGACCGTCTTTATCTTGGGCGCAACTATTGGCTTGTGGCTCTCTTTTATAATTAATTTATTTACCAAGGTTAGTGTTCATGCCGTGGGTATAGCTGGCTTTTTGGCAATTATTATTCTAGCTATGAATAGCCTAGAGTTTGATCAACTATTACTAAATTTAGGCAGTTTTGGCGTACTTAATATTTCCATCCGTACGATGTTAATGTTGGTAGTGCTGTTTACGGGGATGGTGGGTTCTGCTCGGTTGCTGCTAAAAGCCCATGAGCCTTTTCAAATTTACTTGGGATATTTTGTCGGATTCCTGTCTCAATTCATTGCCAACAATTTTCTTAGTAATTTTTAGTACCATCGAGCTTATATTTACGTAATTATACACTTTATATTAACTCATTTATCGCTATTCCATGAAAGTAGCTACTAGCATTCAATATCCAGCCACTCAGTTGAGTGACCAACGACTTTTAGACCTGTATTTAGGACTTCTTAGACCTCGGTTGGTAGAAGAAAAAATGTTGATCCGACTGCGGCAAGGCAAAATTTCTAAATGGTTTTCTGGTATCGGTCAGGAAGCTATTTCTGTAGGCTGTACTGCAGCCATGCAACAGGAAGAAGTCATTTTTCCGATGCATAGAAATCTAGGCGTATTTACTACCAGAAACGTCCCCTTGGTAAATTTATTCTGTCAGTGGCAAGGCAAAATGTTGGGCTTTACTAAAGGAAGAGATCGCTCTTTTCACTTCGGTACTAAGGAGCATAATATAGTGGGGATGATTTCTCACTTAGGGCCACAGTTGTCTTTGGCGGGTGGTGTGTCTTTAGCACATATGTTGAGAGAGGAACAAAACTGTTCGCTTGTATTCACAGGTGAAGGCGGAACTAGCCAGGGCGAATTTCATGAGGCATTGAACGTTGCTGCGGTTTGGAATCTACCCGTAATCTTTGTGATTGAAAATAATGGGTACGGACTATCGACTCCAGTGTCGGAACAGTACAAATGTGAAAAACTTTCAGATCGGGGACTGGGGTACGGGATGCGTTCCATGACTATAGATGGCAACAATATTCTAGAAGTTCATCAAACGATATCAAAAATAGCTAAGGAAATAAGAGAAAATCCAGCGCCTATTTTGATAGAGTGCAACACTTTCAGAATGAGAGGGCATGAAGAAGCTTCTGGTACTAAATATGTACCGAAAGAACTGATGGAAGAATGGGCTCACAAAGATCCCCTCAAAAATTACGAAACGTACCTCAAAGAAAAAGGAATCTTGACGGATAGCATGGTGGAAGATTTTACCAAAGCGATCAAGTCAGAAATAAATGAAGCACTAGAAGTTGCAGATGCGCAACCTAAGGTCAGTGTAGAAATGAACTATGAACTCAAGGATGTTTACGCACCGCACAAATCTGTAGATACCTTTCCAAAAAATAATACAACTTCTGAGAAACGCTTTATCGATGCTATCTCTGATGGTTTACGTTTGGCTATGGAGTATCATGACGAGCTGGTGCTCATGGGGCAAGATATTGCGGACTATGGAGGCGTGTTTAAAATCACGGATGGATTTCTAGAGAAATTTGGTAGAGGCAGAGTACGCAATACGCCGCTTTGTGAAAGTGCCATTTTAGGTATAGCAATGGGGCTTAGTATCAAAGGAGTGAAATCCATGGTAGAAATGCAGTTCTCTGATTTCGTAACTTGTGGTTTCAATCAGATCATAAATAACCTTGCTAAGTCACACTATCGCTGGGGACAAAATGCGGATGTTGTTATCCGGATGCCTTGTGGAGCTGGAGTGGCAGCTGGTCCATATCATTCTCAAACAAATGAAGCTTGGTTCACCCATACGCCTGGTCTAAAAGTAGTCTATCCCTCTTCTGCCCATGATGCAAAGGGACTTTTACTGGCTGCTTTCGAAGACCCGAATCCGGTGCTATTTTTCGAGCACAAAGCTTTATACAGAAGTCTTACGGAAGAAATTCCTGACGGCTACTATACGACCGCTATTGGAAAGGCAAATGTGGTGCGCATTGGTACAGACGTAAGCGTCATCACTTATGGTATGGGAGTACACTGGGCAAAAGAGATTGTTGAGGAATTGCAAGTAGATGCAGATATTCTAGATCTTAGAACCTTGAATCCTATTGATTGGCAAGCGATCGAGGATAGTGTACTGCGCACTGGAAAAGTCATTATCCTCCATGAGGATATTATGCGCGGTGGCATTGGTGGAGATATTTCAGCTTATATCAATGAGCACTTCTTTCAGCACTTAGATGCACCTGTGATACGAAGTGCTAGCCTCAATACGCCCGTTCCTTTTGATGCACATTTAGAACAAAATTATTTACCTAAAGAAAGATTTAGACAGCAATTGCAAGACCTAGCAAATTATTAGGAGCGTTTTGATTTTATCAGATTAATTTACAATCATTATCTTTAATTGCCCAGTACGGGCTATATTTGCTGTTCAATAAGACTCAAATAACGTATGAACATAGAAAATCTAGTTTCCGTATCGGCATTACCAGGCTTGCACAAGATCGTAGCCAATAGAGACAATGGGCTGATAGTAGAGGATTTAGAATCGGGCAAGACAAGATTTTGCGCTTCTAGAAAACACCAGTTTTCTCCAATGGAGACGATTGCCATCTTTACAGATGACGACGACTCTGAAAAATTGGAAAACATTTTTCAAAGTATGTTGGATCAAAGAAAGGACAACCCCGTTCCTGCACCCAATGATTCTGCAGATGCACTAAAGACTTACTTCGAAAAGATTCTTCCAAACTACGATAAGGAAAAGGTACACATCAGCCATATCAAGAAAGTAATTAAGTGGTTCAATCAATTGGATGGTACGGGACATCTTGCTATGGAAGCTCCAGTTAAGCAGGAAGTAGTTAAGGAAGAAGAGTAACCTTTTTAGATGTTGTTGATTTGTTAAACTGTTCTAAACGGGCTTTCTTACTCGTTCAGTAACCATCTTAGCCTGCCCGACGTCCATCAGGCGGGGCACTACAGTTTCTCTAACGAGTGCCAAAGTAGTCCATTATACGCTAGATTGATTTCATTCTTCGGTGTCTTGAACGAGCATTACTACAGTGCCCTCCGTGGTGAAAACACGCAAGAGTTGCCTTTATCTAAAAACTAGAATTCTTCAGCACCACCGCAACCTCTTGCATATAATTTCTTTTATCCTGACTCGGCGCATAAATAAAACCACTCAACAAAACTAAGCGGCCCTCCTTCTCATTGTGAATGAGGTAACTAATAAATGGTCCACCCATAAAATCATTCTCCATTTCCCAGACCCCACGAATCTCTACCGCATAGCTGCCATTGATAGTGAGGTCAGTTTTGAAAACTGGAAGATCTACATCATTTACTATCAAATAAGATCCTTCGATAGTAGAAGAAATATAATCCTTGCCTACCTGATTGACGAGGTCTATGATATACTGTTTTTTGAATTGATCTTTACTGGTGTAAGGAATACTGTATGCCATAATATTGGAAAGATCCTTATCAGTCTGACGCTTCATCCAAATAAAGTCTATACCTGGAACCGCATCCTCCAAGGTCTGTCCGCCTTGTTGCAGCTTACTTGGAGAGCTTTGCTCTAAGGCTAACTCATAATCACTTGGAATATGCATATCTAGATTCATTAATTTTTTTACTTTACCATTGAGCAAGTTACTTTCTCCATAGACGTAGGCGGACTTTTGTATTTTTATTTGATCAAAATCATTGATGCGTCTACCAATGGTGGGAAACTTTTCCCTCACATTTTTGTACAGGGTAGGCATATCGTTGGCAAAGAGGTATACCATGATCTGACCCGTTGCCCATTTGTTTTTACCGATCATCGTATTGTAAGTCGGGTCTTCTTTCGCTCTGCGCAATTTCTCTCCATTGACATCCTGCATCATAAGCTTGGTTGTCGCCGATTCCGTATTGGATAAGTCGCCCACGAAGACAAATGTTCTCAAATTTCTTCGCAGCACATTATTGAGTACCTCCTCGGCGGTAAAGTGCTTGAGATCAAACATTGGCTCAGGATTTGGCAGGATCAGAAACGGAGATTGAAAATGATAGCGGATACTATCTCCTAATGGCCCATCCCAATTTTCTTGATCGCAGACAATACGAATCTCGTTGGCATTACCGACTGCCAGCGGCAAGGGTGCCATCGTTGCTATACTGTCCGATGAGCAGGAGGTAAAAGTCAGGAGACCAACTAGGATAAAAAATATGTACTTGACCATGATGTTGATTTAATATCGTAATAATACGACGCTAAAAGCTATTTTTTTCTACTTTGTAGATGCTTTTACATGGAGTTTTGGTGTAGTGGCTATCTAAATAAATAGTCTATAATCAGGAATGATAACTCTTTTGGTTCAGGCTGTAATTTAAATCAAGATCTCTCTTGAGTGAGGGATCGGAATGAATCCCGTTTTTTTACGGGATGTGCGCAGCACCGAAGTGAACACGGAGTCATGCAGCAGCCCGACCCTGCGCAATCCCGTTTTTCACGGGAGAGGGTAAAGGGGCACTCCCAAATTATTTAAGAAAGGTCAAGCGCGGTCTTTTTCACCACAATTAAAAGCATAGCCATTCTAATGCAAAACAGCTATGTCTGCTATGTACACTATTGTGAACTATGTGTTTCACCCGAACTCAGCGCAGTCCTTTTTTTCACCACATACAAAAACATGGTACGCATAGCAATTCTAATGTAAGCACCGCTATGTCTGCTATGTACACTATTGTGAACTATGTGTTTCACCCGAACTCAAAGCAGCCCTTTTTTCACCACATACAAAAACATAGAAAAAACATAGTAGACATAGCAATTTTTAATTGCACCGATGCGTGAGAACAGCTATGCCTACTATGTAACCTATTGTGAACTATGTGTTTCACCCGAACTCAGCGCAGCCCTTTTTCACCACATACAAAAACATAGAAAAAACATAGTAGACATAGCAATTTCTACTTGCACCGATACGTGAGAACAGCTATGCCTACTATGTAACCTATTGTGAACTATGTGTTTCACCCGAACTCAGCGCAGTCCTTTTTTTACCACATACAAAAACATAGAAAAAACATAGAAGGCATAGCAATTTTTACTTGCACCGATACGGGAGAACAACTATGCCTACTATGTAACCTATTGTGAACTATGTGTTTCACCCGAACTCAGCGCAGCCCTTTTTTCACCACATACAAAAACATAGAAAAAACATAGAAGGCATAGCAATTTCTGCTTGCACCGATACGTGAGAACAGCTATGCCTGCTATGTAGTCTACTGTGAACTATGTGTTTCACCCGAACTCAGCGCAGTCCTTTTTTTCACCACATACAAAAACATAGTAAAGGCATATAAGGCATAGCAATAATTACTTGCACCGATACGTGAGAACAGCTATGCCTACTATGTAACCTATTGTGAACTATGTGTTTCACCCGAACTCAAAGCAGCCCTTTTTCACCACCTACAAAAACATAGTACGCATAGCAATTTCTGCTTGCACCGATACGTGAGCATAGCTATGCCTGCTATGTAACCTATTGTGAACTATGTGTTTCACCCGAACTCAGCGCAGCCTTTTTTCCACCACATACAAAAACATAGAAAAAACATAGAAGGCATAGCAGTTTTTACTTGCACCGATACGTGAGCACAGCTACGCCTACTATATAACCTACTTGTGAACTATGTGTTTCAACCGAACGCAGCGCAGCCTTTTTCACCACCTACAAAAACATAGTACACATAGCCATAATCAATTACAGGGAGACATAAAATACGATAGTGTGGCTTATAACAAAAAAAGGCTGACCACAGAGCAGTCAACCTTTGAATATTTTTTTTAAATCGGCGCTATTTAGTTTGCATTAGCAGGCATTTTGTCCTTACTACTAATGATCGTATTTTCTTGCTCTACTTGAGTTTTTAGCTTAGCCAATCCCTTCTCGAAGTTAGGGCCAACCTGCTCCTCCATGTCTACAAACATCATGAACAAACGCTCTATTTTTCCATAGTCCCCTCGGAGACTCCATTGTACCTTAGTCTTGCCGTCTGGCGTATCCGTCAATCTAATAATCGCATTTGACTCGCTCTCATGAGGCAAGGTAATGCGCATGTGTGTATGCACACTCTTATTAGGATCCAACTTAGTGATTTTTTGACTACCTACACCGACATCCTTAACCTCAGAAGACCATGAATTTACAGCACCTACAGTACCATCCGTACCCTCATAAGTGTTGATCATATTAGGATCCATTTCAGCCCAAGGAGACCAGGCATCCATAGCTTTCAAACTAGAAACATATGGATAAATCGTTTTTGCAGGAGCATTTATAGTAACATCTCTTTTCACGTAGAAACCAGAATCTGCAACAAACAGTCCCAATAGCAAAACAATAATGCCGATGAAAAGAGCGCTTCCTAAGATAATTTTAAGTGCGTTCATATTATTTGATTTTTATTAGTAAATGTACCTTAAAGCTCGAAAATTACTAAAGATAAGGCTGTTATTACGTATAAAAGACAAAAATATTAACAAAAGAGTTCCGAAAAGTGAATTATTAGTTTAAAACAAGCTCTCGATCACCTTTTCTTCAGTAATGCCTTCTGCTTCAGCCTTGTAGTTACGCACTATACGGTGGCGCAGTACATACTTTGCGATCGCCTGCACATCCTCTATATCAGGAGAATACTTACCGTGAATGGCCGCATTGGCCTTCGCACCGATCACTAAATATTGCGAGGCTCTCGGCCCTGCTCCCCAAGAAATATAGTCGTTGACCATACTGGTCGCACGCTTGGTACCTGGTCGTGTCTGGGTAGCCAAATTTACCGCATATTCGAGTACATTTTCTGCGATTGGAATCTTACGGATGAGTTGCTGGTAAGCCATGATTTGCTCGCCCGTAACTATATTTTTTAAGGTATGCTTGACGTTTGCAGTTGTACTTTTTACCACTTGTATCTCCTCTTCGTAGGAAGGATAATCTAAGGGGATATTGAACATAAATCTATCCAACTGCGCCTCTGGCAGCGGGTAAGTACCTTCCTGCTCAATCGGGTTTTGCGTAGCCAATACAAAAAACGGAGCAGGCAACATATGACGTACACCAGAGATGGTAACCGAGCGCTCCTGCATCGCCTCTAGTAAAGCGGCTTGCGTCTTGGGCGGTGTACGGTTGATCTCATCGGCGAGTACAATATTGGAAAAAATAGGACCCTCGTTGAATTGGAACTTCCGATCCTCACCCAGTATCTCTGAGCCTGTAATATCCGAGGGCATCAAATCCGGCGTAAACTGAATACGCTTAAACTCCAAATCCAGCACGTCAGCAATAGTGCTGATCAAAAGCGTCTTCGCTAATCCTGGCACGCCTACGAGCAGACTGTGTCCATTGCTAAACAGCGAAGTGATTACGGTCTTGACAACTTCTTTTTGACCCACGATCACTTTGCCGATCTCTTCGGAAAGATCCTTATAGGATTGCGCTAAGTTATCTACTGCTTTTACATCTGTGTTTTTCGCTACTTCAGCCATAATTATATCGTAATGTTAGTGTTTTGGCAATAGACTTAGCCACTGCCACTTATCAAACGCACATTGATAGGTCAATGTTGCGACCTTTTCAGTTGAGTATTTCTTACTGCAATGATAGCCAATACTGTAAGAAATACGCCGAAAAAGCGTTAATTTGTCAACACATCTAAAATAATATACAATGACAAAATATTTTCTCCTTGCAGTAGCCTTTTGCTTCACGATTAGCCTGCAAGCACAGCAGACCATCACCCTTGAAGATCTGTGGCAAAATTACAGCTATACTGCCAATCGGGTGCCAGGCTTCAACTTTCAAAAAGATGGCAAGCACTATACCCGCCTCGAAGAAAATGTAGTCAAGCAATACGATCTGACTACGGGCAAACCGACCCAAGACCTTTTCACAGGTGCCAATCATAAAATTGACCGCAGCTTTGATGGGAAGTTTGACGACTATGCCTTCAATGCGGACGAGACCAAAATGCTGATCTCTACGAATACGAAATCCATCTATCGCCGTTCTTCCAAGTCCGACTACTTTGTGTATGATAAAGAGACCAAATCCTTGACGCCACTTTTTGAGGGCGGTCAGCAGATGTATGCCACATTCAATCCACAGGCGGATAAGGTAGCCTTTGTACACGACAACAATCTTTACTACAAAGATCTTAAGACCAATAAAGTAAACCAGCTTACTCAAGATGGAAAGTCTAACGAGATCATCAACGGCGCTACCGATTGGGTCTATGAAGAAGAGTTTGCTTTTGCAAAAGCATTTTTCTGGGCACCTGATGGAGAGAACATCGGTTTTTATCGCTTCGATGAATCTGCCGTCAAGGAATTTACCATGACCAACTATACCAATGCGGACTACCCAGTATATGTGACTTTCAAATATCCAAAAGTAGGCGAGAAGAATGCTAAGATCAGTATCCATATGTACAACTTAGAAAACAAGAAAACAACCATGGCCCAGCTGGGCAGCGACTGGGAATATATCCCACGCATCGCCTGGACCAAAGACCCAAAAAAGCTTTGCGTCACCAAGATGAACCGCCATCAAAGCGAGCTAGAACTCCTGCTCGTAGACGCGAGGACAGGTGCGGCGACCAGCCTACTTAAAGAAAAAAACAAGTACTATATCGACATCACTGACCACCTTACTTTTCTGGAGGATGGCAAGCACTTTGTCTGGACGAGTGAGCAAGATGGTTACAACCATATCTACCTCTACGACCTCAATGGTAAGATGAAAACCCAACTGACTAAAGGCAACTGGGACGTGACTACTTTCTACGGCGTAGACGAAAAGAACGGTCAGGTTTACTATCAGGCAGCCAAGGATCACCCTACCCAGCGTGCCTTATATACAGTAAATCTCAAAGGTAAAAATGCCAAAGAAATATCTCCTGACCAAGGATGGAATGCTGCCCAGTTCAGTAGCACCTTTGACTACTTTGTCAATACCTACTCGACAGCCAATAGTGCACCGACTTATATGGTGTACGATAGAAATCAGCAACTCGTCAGAGTCATCGAAGACAATGCGGGCATAGCAAAAGTACAAGACAAAAATAAAGTCCAACCCGTAGATTTTTTCGACTTCAATACTTCTGAAGATGTGCAGCTCAATGGTTACATGATCAAGCCGCCTAACTTTGATGCCAACAAAAAGTACCCCGTACTTATGTATGTATATGGAGGCCCAGGCTCACAGACGGTGAAGGACTCCTGGGGCTCGCAAAACTACTGGTGGTTTCAGATGCTCGCGCAGCAGGGTTACCTGGTAGTGAGTGTGGACAACCGAGGTACTGGCGCACGTGGGGAGGAGTTCAAAAAGATGACTTATATGCAGCTCGGCAAGTACGAGGTAATGGATCAGATAGAGGCGGGTAAGTACCTAGCGAAGCAGTCCTACGTAGACGCAGATCGCATCGGCATATTTGGCTGGAGCTACGGCGGATACATGTCTTCGCTTTGCCTCTCCAAAGGTGCGGATGTGTTCAAGGCAGCGATCGCCGTTGCTCCCGTGACCAACTGGAAGTGGTATGACTCTATCTATACGGAGCGCTATATGCGCACCTATGCGGAGAACAAGGAAGGCTACGAGGAAAATTCGCCGATCAATTTTGCGGATCTCATAGAGGGCAATTACCTCATCGCACATGGCGTATCGGATGACAACGTCCACTTTCAAAACGCAGCCGAGATGGTCGCTTCCCTTGTTCGCCAAAACAAGCATTTCGATTCCTTATATTATCCTAATAAAAACCACGGCATATATGGAGGCCTTACGCGTTTGCATTTGTATACAGAGATGACAGATTTTCTTTTGGAGAAGTTGTAGGCTGGCTGTTGGCTGTTGGCTGTTGGCTGTTGGCATTTTGCATTTGGCGAATTGTTTTTTATTTTGACAATTGTCTAATTGCACATTGATTGATTGCACATTGTACATTGATTTTATTGCACATTGACTAATTGTACATTGAAGATTGATTGCATTGCACATTGTACATTGATTGCATTGCACATTGTCTAATTGTACATTGCACATTGATTGCATTGCACATTGAAGATTGATTGCATTGCACATTGACTAATTGTACATTGATAATTGATTGCATTGCACATTGTACATTGATTTCATTGCACATTGACTAATTGCACATTGAAGATTGATTGCATTGCACATTGTCTAATTGTACATTGATAATTGATTGCATTGAAGATTGATTGCATTACGAATTGTATAATTGTATAATTGTAAATTGATCATTGACTAATTGTACATTGATTCTTTGGG
>Ga0114956_1003061_pt1 | contig 12989 bp, 8 predicted proteins | sample MaitaG_FD_87304 | JGI IMG/M metagenome (GOLD analysis project Ga0114956, IMG submission 87304) | Marine algal microbial communities from Maine, USA - Maine_Asex2 metaG | ecosystem: Host-associated > Algae > Red algae > Unclassified | place: Maine, USA | collected 2015-01-05 | reverse complement strand
TCGAGCCTCTACCGGCAGCGTTCGGCTGTTGGTCTCAATTCGACTATCGATACCACTGATAACTCCCTTATACACTTTGCCTGGGTTAGCCAATGCAGTCGCATCAACAGACTGACCAATCGCAATTTGATTAGCAAAGCGTTCGGGTATCCAAAATTGCACGATGATAGTGGAACGATCGTCAATGGTAACTAATTCGGTTTGTGCAGTGACATAATTTCCCGAATCAACCGCGATGAGTCCCACGACGCCAGATATTGGAGCCGTTATATTTCTTCTTTGTAGCTTGAGCTCTGATTCACGAAGCGCAAGATCTGCATCTGCGCGTATTGCTTTGGCGTTATCAAGATCGGCTGCTGATGCTGTTCTGCTGCGAAATAACTTTGCTAGGCGCTGTTCGTTGGTGATGGCATTTTGCGTGGTGCGGGCTGCACGATCTCGTGCAAGCACTTGCTCTTCATCGTCCAGTCGAGCAAGCACGTCGCCCTGTTGGACTAGCTGACCTGGCTTCACTAATACCTCGACTAGTGTTCCTGCGGACAAAGGCACAACGCTCACCGAAGACACTGCTGTGCCACTACCAACAGCACTGAGTCGATCATTGATTACCGCCTCAGACGCAGGTGCACTCACAATGAGAGTCGATCTCGGGCGACCTGTGCTTCCACCAGGCCTACCACCAGCAGCCTGCCGTCCGGCAGCATTTTGGGTAGAACTCTTTGAATCTCCCGGCGCTGCATTCTTGCTCTCACCACCAGCCGTGTGTTTCCCATCGCCACTCGCAGCATTGCTTCTATCAACTTGGCCGACTGGTTTTTCAGCGCCATCAGTCGGTCTTTTAATGCCCGCTTCAGTTAGCTTGTTTTGGCCTTGCGGCTGAGTTTGAGTCTCGTCTGATACCGCAGGACTAAATTGAAGCACCGCGAACACGATTACGCCTATCGCCACTAAAATGCCTACAATTTTCAATATATTCATGGGACTTTATGAATCAACTTTTCTTTAAGAGTACGCTGTTGGTAAAAAAAATTGCAACAACCTTTGTATGAATACTCAAATTAGTCAGATTTGGGTCAGTTGCCTCGTATAAAAAAGCAATTCCTTTGCCATTTTGAAACAGTTTCAACGCTCAACTGACGATCGGCTGAGCCTTCCCACCACAGCGAAAGCTCGCCAAGACTTCGCTCGCACTGCCAGTTCGATGTCCAATTAGGGGGTTAGCGCATCACCGATCAGACAATTCTCGGCTCGCCTCCTGTCGGTTCAAACCCTGTTAAAATGTTAACCGTAGAGAAATACGAACACGTATTTGGGTGCTTAACCCTCCCTCGCAGACCGGTAAGCTCACCCGGTATGCTGACGAAGTCGAGTTAATTTTAATCAGTTTCGAAAGCACTTAGTCCAAACTTACGTTCCAGATAAACACAACTATGCATGACGATCTCAACTACAAGAACAACCCGCTCCACAGCGTTGGGTTGAAAAAAATGCTAACAGAACTATCAGACCACTACGGATTTGAAATTCTTTTTGCGTATTTAAATATTAACTGCTTTAACAACAACCCAAGCATTGCATCCAGTGTAAAGTTTCTGAAAAAAACAGATTGGGCTCGTGAGAAGGTTGAAGGATTTTACCTGTATAGCTACAAAAACCTCCCCAAAGCGTCGCGCGATCAATATCAACTCCCACCTAGAGATCGTATTGTTCCAGATGATCAGACACCGGGAGAACCAGCTGAGTTGAGCTTGGAAGACGCTGCGCGATTGCGCGAAAAGCGTGAACTGAAATCGGCAGAATATGAATCCAATTCAGGTGGAAGTAGTGCGAGTAAGGGCACGAGTGCGGGTGCGGGTGACAATCACCATGCTAATCAAAACAGTCGTCGCTCAAATAGCCGAGATCACAAAAACGCCAGTAACGATAATCGCTCATCGTTGGCCTCTTCTAAACGGACAGCCAGTACTGCGCAGAATCCCTGGGGGAAACCCAAAACCTAGCTGAAGTCTAAATGCTGCGGCCTCACTCTAGAATCAACGACTACTTGCCCTCATTTTGTCTGCATCGCATTCAGACTAGAATTTCGATTGCGCACTGGTTCACATTATTTCAAGTCGTATTTGTCTGGCCTATCGCAGCCTCACCACTGACAATCAAACCACCAGCAATAAAAATCAATTTGTGACTGAGGTTAACGAATGAACAATCTGACTTAGGTATCTTGCTCGCCAATAGAACTTTCCCAAGCGAGTAGATAAAAATGATGAATCGAAGAATTCACGCTCAGCTAGCAGGTGTATTTCTCCTGCTGGGCGCAAGTGGCAATGCATTAGCCATTGATTGGCTAACCCTAGACCCTAATGTCAATGTACAGCCTCCCAAATGGGACTGGCAGCTAAAGTCACCAGTCCAATTAAACGATGATGAAACGATTGGCATCTATGATGTCGATATGTTCGATAACGAGACAACGGGCGTTGTGGCCGAGCTACAGAGCTACGGTAAAAAAGTCATCTGTTATGTCAACGTTGGTGCTTGGGAAGATTTTCGTGATGATGAGGCAGATTTCCCACGTAGCATCCTCGGTAACGTCTATGACCGATTTCCTAATGAAAAGTGGTTGGATATTCGAGACGTCAACCCAAGCAAGTCAAATACTGGACTTGCACTGACGCGAATATTAGAAGCGCGTTTTGATCGTGCAAAGCAAATCGGTTGCGATGCAGTTGAACCTGACAATATAGATGGTTATGACGTCACTTCGCATAATCCGTCAGGTTTTCCACTCACTTATGAAGATCAGATGTACTTCAATGCTTGGGTATCAAGAGAGGTTCGCGAACGTGGAATGGCTATTGGATTTAAGAACAATACCAATCAAGCGTTAGACCCTAGAACAGTCGAAGCGTTTGATTTCGTGGTAACTGAAAGCTGCGTACTATTTGACGAATGCCAATATTTCACAGGCTTTTTAGATGCAGGCAAACCCGTTTTCCTTACCGAATACCTTCTTGAGCCAGAGCAATTTTGCCAGGCAGCGAAAGACTTGCGAATTAGTGCGATTAAAAAGCGTTTCTCATTAGATGACTACCGCTTGAACTGCAATAGCTACTACACGTCACAGCCAGAGCCAGAACCCGAGCCAAACCCTGCTGCGACGAATTTGCTCGTTAACGGTGATTTTGAAACAGGAGTATTTCAATGGAATCCTTGTGGTGGATTGGACAATATCTCAGTGAGCAGTAACGCTGCCCAAGGAACTAAGGCACTTGGCTTCATCGGTGACGCCGGTTGTGTGTACCAAGACATACCAGTGAGTGCTGGAAAAACTTATGCATTGTCGTGTGAGGCTACTCGAACCGGTACACCCTGGAGCATCGTACAGTTGAGCTATCTTGATGAGCAATACAACAATATAGCAACAACTATTAAACAAGTAGCCACAGGCGGCGGTTATGCAAACTACACATTGGAGAGCTTAGCTCCGCCAAACACGAAGCATGCAGTTGCCTTGCTCTACAGTGAAGATGAAATGTTAGTGGACAATTGTTCACTCTACGATGCTGCGGAGCCAGCACCAATCCCGGAGCCGCAACCAGAGCCAGAGCCGATTGCGACAAACCTCTTGGCGAACGGTGGATTTGAACAAAATTTACGCGAATGGCAATCATGTGCTAGTGCGGATAGCTTAGCTATCAGCCGCAGCGCAAGCCAAGGAAATAAATCGCTCGAAATCACTGGAGCACCAGGTTGTTTGTATCAAGAAGTACCGGTCACTGTAGGTGTAAACTACACGTTGTCATGTGATGCAAGCCGCCAAGGTACTCCTTGGAGCATCGTACAGTTGTCTTATCTTGATTCTGGGTACAACAATTTGAATACAAAGACAAAGCAGATTGCAACGGGCGGTTCTTATTCCACTTACACGCTGAACGGCACTGCACCAGCAAATACAACTTTTGCGGTGGCATTGTTATACAGTGAAGATCAAACGTTGATCGATAATTGTGTATTGTCTAGTAACTAGGAAAATGTAATACCCTTCCAATGCTTGTGATCATCTAAAGTCTATTTAGGGCTTTAGATGATCTTCAACATCACATCGTTTTGTGTTAATGACCGTTGTTAACACCAGTGCAGAACAATTGTTGCACCCTCTCACTTTCCTAAAAATGTCTATTGCCACAGCGCACCTACGTTCCATCGAACTGCCCTCAAAACACGAAGACCTTAATCATTATACAATTAGGCTAACTCATCATCGCCTAAGCGCCAATGAACTTATTTTCCACCGAGACCCGACGCAAGCTACCGGCGACTCAATACTGGGAACTTTGCGATACCTATTCACGCGGCTCCTTGCAATTGATGCTATCTCCAAGCGCTGCACAGCGACAGACTCGCCTTGAAGAACTCATCAATGCCGAGATTCAGTTTGGGTTTGCCTACGATGCAGAAAAAATTTGGCTGGAAGAGGTTAATCAGCATTCCTCCTACGAGAACTACTCTGACTGGCTTTTGAGAAATATCAACCAACACCTAGTTGATCAACCACTATTGTGGGGAGTTTCAAACAGAAGCGGTTTGTATGCAGAAGATGACCATAACATCTGGTCTGCAGATATATCCAACGTCGAATCTAAAGGGTATTCGTTTGAGTTAACTGACGATGACGACATCACTGCATTTTCAATTTACTTCAGCTTTTCAGTTTACGGTACGCGAGATCAGCTTAGCCCTACCCATTTAGTTCATGCGTTTCGAAGACTATTCAATGCCCCTTATCATCTACCAGAAATTAAACATCGATTGTTGTGCATCAGAGATGATAGACGAAGTGATGAACCGAAAACCGGTCTTGAAGACTATGTCAATGTTGGAATAGAAGCTGTAGAGAGAGAAAGCCCAACGCACTGCTTGCTTACCCTCGCCAATCATTACGACTCTTGGGAAGGTATAGATTTTATTGAAAGACAATCGCTACCAATTGTCACAAAACCTGACCCTATCAGAGCAGTCTTTGAGGAAAACCGTTTTCCTGAGTGGCAATTGCATACAGAAATTAAATACCAGAATATTCCACCGCGACTCGTTAACTCATATCGAGAGCACTTCACTGTTGATGTTTATACTGATTATGTACAGCGCTTCATTACCAAGTACGCCTATGTTCGTCAATCTATGGATTGTCAATGCGGTAAAATTTCGCTTGTACATTTCCAATTCAAATGGGGGCAACTGACCGATTTTAAAGAGTACGTCGTAGGCGACGAAATTAGCTGGGAAGGAGATGTACTAGGGTATCCAGAGTTAGAGACCGTGTATGTATTCGCAACAGCGGACTTGTGCTGCACTGCTTGTAATGAACGGCCGAACGATACATTAATTTGTATCAAAAATAATCGCATTCATTCTTTGCAACCCACTCTACTAAAAAATATAAAATACACGTTTCAAGGCCCCTTTATCTCAGACGACTTTATTTCCTGGGACGACTACCAAGCTAGCTGGATTAAGAATCAGTGGGCGCAACTGTTGGGCACTGCTAAAAATGGTGAGTTCGATCATTGCATGTTGCCTGATCTAACAGATAGCATGACTCAAGTTTGGAATGAGAATATAAAGTACTTATACCTTATATCCAAGTACCGCCACTCTATCCCCTTCCCGTTGTTCGAGCGCTGCGTACTTCAAAGACCAATTTATATCCACAACTCTGCGAATGAAGGAATCACTCTCGACTCTCAACTAAAAACCTGTGCAGTTTTACATGCCCGGCACAATGACAGAGAAATAATAATCAAATTCTACTGGGGTAGCTTGCTTGATTTTCCTGAGTACCAAGTCGGAGACACAATTCAATGGACCGAATATGCCACTGGAGATAAACTCATCGATGAAGTTGTCTATGCGAGAGGCTTTATCGATGAAGATCACTCAACTTTGGTAATCATCGAAATAAAGCACAATCGAATAGTCAAAGTTCACTTTGACTACGACAAACCCGATATAGACGCGATAACTTACAATGAAAAAGCGTATGTATTTTTTGGACATAATTGGCTACCGTGGATGGTCATGCCAGATCGAAATTTCATTGCATCTCGCAGACCGGTCACTTAAATATGAACCGAGGATGAAGATGGTGTTCCTTAATTTGTAAACTCAAACCCCTCAAAACCATTTGCAACCATCTCTTCGCAACGTTTTACATAATCAGGAAATCCTACATAAGGCATAAACACCCGCGGCTTGTTCGGCACGTTTGCGCCTAGATACCAAGAATTGCAGCCGGGATAAATCGTTTTTGAAGCGACGTCGTTAACATGCTGTACCCAGGCTGTCTGCGCATCTAGCTTAGCTTCTATCCGGTTTTTACTATTAGCCTGAGCATGAATGAACAACTTGGATAGTAAATTCACATGTTGCTCAATGGTTGGCAACATATTAGTCAAAACTGACGGGCTACCAGGACCCGTAATGGTAAAGAAGTTTGGGAAATCATGCATTGCAAGGCCCATATAGGTTTCAGGGCCTGCCTTCCAACGATCTTTAAGTGTAATGCCGTTTCGGCCACTTACATTTAACTTGGTGAGTGAACCAGTCATTGCATCGTAACCCGTTGCACAAACAATCACATCAAGCGGCACTACCTCACCACTTACTTTAATACCATTCGGCTCAATAGATTCAATGGGCGTCTCGTTAATGTCCATTAAGAATACGTTAGGCCGATTGTAGGTTTCATAGTAACCACTATCCACACACAATCTTTTGCATCCGATCATGGATGTGGGACAAAGCCGTTGCGCTGTTATCGGATCATCCACTTTTCCCAGAATTTTTCCTCTTACAAATTCTGCTGCAATTTTGTTGGAGGCCTTGTTAATTATTAAGTCATTGAATGAACCGATAAACGCTAACCCGCCAGCACTCCAACGAGCCTCAAATTGCTCATTACGCGCCTTATCGCCGACGGCCATGGCTGACTGAGGGTTTGGAATTGTAAGCTGCCCGTTTCGCGTCGTTGCCGCTTTTTTCCGTAATGCTGGATAGTCTGCTTTTATCTTACTGCGTACTTCAGCAGTCAACGCCGTGTTGCGCGCCGGTACTGCATAGTTTGCGCTTCGTTGAAATACAGTTAACTTGGCAGCTTGCTTTGCGATCACGGGTATTGCTTGTACACCAGATGAACCAGTGCCGATAACGCCGACATTTAGACCACTAAAATCAACCGGCTCGTGGGGCCACTCGCCAGTGTGATAGATACGACCATTAAATCGATCAGCACCTGCTAAATTCGGTTTGTTTGGACTGGATAGGCAGCCAGTTGCTGAAATTAGAAATGTTGAGTTTATGGTTGTTTGATTGCCCGCTTGATCTTCAGTAGTAACATTCCATTGATTTGCCTCATTATCAAATACAGCCTGGACCACTGTCGAATCAAATTGTATATGCGGTCGTAGGTGAAACCTATCCACAACATGATTCGCGTACCGAAGGATTTCGGGTTGTGGAGAAAATTTTTCCGACCAATTCCATTCTTGCTGAAGCTCATGATCAAATTGATACGAATACTCCATGCTGGCAACATCGCAACGAGCTCCTGGGTAGCGATTCCAATACCAGGTGCCGCCAACGCCACTGCCCTTTTCAATAACCCGCGCGCGGTGACCCATTTTATGTAGGCGATGGAGCATGTACATGCCAGCGAAGCCTGCGCCTACAACAATTGTGTCGTAATCCGTTGATTGATTCACTTCTTGTCACCGATCAAAATCATTGTGCAGTTAATCCACCGTCAACTGGCATACTAACTCCCGTCATAAAAGCAGAGTCATCTGAGGCCAGAAATAAGATAGCATTAGCAATGTCTTGCGTTTCAGCAAGTCGACCCAGCGGGTGTCTATCAGCCGATAACTTTTTTATTTGGTCCATGTCGTCTATGCCTAGCCTTTTCGCTTGTGACGCGATTGCTTTATCACCCATCTCAGTATTGACCACGCCAGGGTGTACAGAGTTAACACGGATTCGATCACCATTATTAGCAAAACTTATGGCGGTCGATTTGGTGAACAAGGTGACCCCACCTTTTGTCATTCCGTAGAGCGGGTCATTAGGGGCTGCGACTAACCCTGCAATAGAGGACAAATTGACAATGGCGCTACCATGTTCACTTAGTGCTGCGGCCTTACGCAAGGCTGGTGCACAAAGCTTGGTTCCCAAAAACACACTGGTCATATTGACGTCGACTAGCTTTCGCCACTCATCAATTGTGGCCTCCTCAAACCCCTTGCCCAAAAAGAAACCAGCGTTGTTGACCAACACATCCAAGTTGCCGTCACCAGCTTTCGTGATTTGTTGAATAGCTTCTTTCCAACTGGATTCAGAGCTCACATCCAGTGAGATTGCCGTCGCTTGGCCACCATCTGAATTAATGTCACATGCAACCTGTTGCGCAAGATCTGTCAGCGTATCGGCAACAAAAACAGTCGCACCCTGTTGCGCCATTAATCGAGCTGCCTGAGCGCCAATTCCTTTTGCCGCACCGGTGATTAATGCTGATTTATTCTCTAATTTTTTGTTGAACCTCATCACTCTGGCCTGATTCACGTGTTACTTCATTAACAGTTAGCATAGGTCGCTGGTCGATTCCTACCAACACAATCGATTTGGCAGGCGATGCGTCAATCCCATTTGAACAACACCAGCAACAACATAATCAGATGACACAATACGATAAGCCACCAATCAGATCAATAAGGAAGCTACACCGTCGAAAATCCACTGAATCTATCGTCACGATGACCTTCGCACTTATCTTTTAAATTGATTCGCCCACCAGAGAGGAAGTTTGAATTAGCGTGAGTGGCATGTTAGTAATTGCGAATTTCTGTGCCCTTGTCGACATTTTTCACGCTCTGGCACTAATACCTAGGATAGATTAATTAGCCAGTGTTACCATTAATTCATTGCGAAAACGGATATTAACAATGCAGAGCAGAATCCTCTTAACTCTATGTACAACCTTCTTTCTCGTCGCCTGTGATCAAGGTGTCCAGGTTGGCAATCAGTCAGATCTGATGCCTACATCTGATACAAGTATTGACCCGTTCGCGTCGAAAGAACCACTCATTATTGACGACTCAGAGGCCCGTGTATTCGTTGATGCTACAACCACCACTGCCGTTACAAACCCCGAACCCCAATGTTCATACGATCTTGATGTCATAACGCCGTCTGAGATGAGCTACACCAATGGCTTTGCTCTTGTCACTGATGAGTATTCGACTGATGCTATTCGTGCACGCAATACGGTCAGTCAAGACGAGGCGCACTATATTGAGGTCTGTGTTCAAAGCAACAGCGATCGTGACTACTTCATTAGAACAGAAATCTCAGGGCCATCTATTCGCGAGGATTCATTTTACTTTACGGTTGGCGATAGCAAACCTGTTATCTACGACGTTGGTCGATCTAACGGCGGCTATTTTGAGACGGACATTGTTCGAAGTCGCGATAGCGATCCTTTGCGTGTTTCTCTTAAAGCCGGTCGTAATATCATTCGATTCCATTACCGTGAACGCAATACTGCACTTGCCGAAATAAAGTTCCTCCGTCTACCGCCAGTCATTTCAACAGCTGAAAACGAAACAGACTCCACTGAATTCAGTAGTAATGTCTTGGCGTGCGCACAAGTCACTAATTTACCACCAGCACAAGTTGCCTTCTTGATTGCTCAGCACTTACCGACGAACGAACCAGCGTTCACAAACTCCGGCATAGACACCAGCGACGGGCTCGTTAATCGTTACTTAATCACGGACGATAGAAAGGAGTCCCCAAGAGTCTTCTGCCTTCAAGACTCTCGTCCAGTATTTACCGGGTCTGAAAGAGGCCTACAAGAAACAGTGAACCAGGTTTTCCCCTCTGATGCACCTTCATTGATTCTAGGCAGTTCAGGGGCTGATAAATTGTTGAATCGACCTATGGAAGACAACATTGTTTTCTATGGTTTTGCGGGTGACGATTACGTTGAATGGCAATTTGGTGGCAAATTTTTTGGTGGTGATGACAACGATTCTGTTCAATGGCAAATTGGTGGCGAGTTTATCGGCGGTGATGATAACGACACGGTGATTGGACTAACCGACGGCGTATTTAACGGAGAGTCTGGCCAAAACACGGTTGAAGCCGCCACTAGCGATGCCAAAATTTCAAATGCCAACGTAGTACGTGCGAATGTACCGACCCCGCAAGCTCCAACTTCATTAGAAATTGTTGGTATAGATGACTATATCGCACACGTGCGATGGCCTGAAAATGATGCAGTCCTTATTGAAACTATCTATAACGCCTCTGACCGACTTTTTTTCGACACTTACCAGACAGGCAAACGCTCCATTAATCCAACTTCGAGGCTTGGATACGAGTTACAAGTCAAAGGGCGTGCCGTCGTTGAACTAGACGACGGTATCTCACTACTATCTCGTGAAACCAAAACTGTCTCTTTTTCAAAACCTGAGCTCACCGAGCTTATCGAGCGTTTCAATGGAGTGCGCATTAGAGGTCCGGAGCGCTTCGACCGACTGACCGATGCTACAACAATGCCCGGACAGTTACGTTGGTTAAGCGCCACACCGTCTACCTATTTTCGAAATCCAACCGGTGATGAGCCCTTGATTGAGATGCGCTTAGCGGATGAAAGCATAACGGCTTCGATTTCCCGGAACACACTTGGGCAAATGCTCAATGCAACTCCTTATACGCTGTGTGACGTTATTGTTGGCGAATCTACTCACTCAGTGATCGCTGTCACTGCCAACACTGTTGAGGCCTTCGGCTTTGGCGCAGACAATTTACAGCTTCGATGGCGCCATGTGCTGAGCACCGCTACTACTTCTAGTGATGTCTGCGACAATTCTTTCTACAGTAACGGTTCTCTCTACTTTGAAAATAAATCAGAAAAGTTTCGTACGTGGACTGACACGGTTAGAGTTACCGATAATGGTGAGATTACGCGCATCCCAGCTCCACAGATAGCACTCGATGGTTTCAATCAACTGCCTACTCGCATGCAGCACGCAAGCTCGCCAAACGGAGATATTGCTATTTCTTTGTATCGAGCACAGAACACTGGACCTGAATTTCCCTTCGGCAATCGCACTATCCTGGTGGTTCATCATTTTGATGGTAGTGGCAATGCATCGCAAACGTTTACGTTAGCAGCACAAGAGCCGTTAGCCAACACCGAATATCTTTCTCGCGCCTTTCAGGTTCGTGCCGTAACCGACGGCAACAGCGCTTGGATTGTTGCGAGTTATGCTTTTTTCGAACATGCTGTTCTTCGAATCAGCCTTTCTACTGGTATAGTGGAAGATACGAAGCGTTATGAACCTGGCGATGAACTGTATTCTTACCCTGACACTAGCCCTAACCTGGTTACTATAAACGCTGACGTGATCGAAATTGGTCGCAACGCACGCGTCATTAGAATTGATGCCAATACGTTAGAACGGTTAGAAGATGTAAAGGTCGCGGGAAAGGTCGTGGCATTTGATGAGAACACCGTTATCACAACGGTATCGGATGAGCAAGGGCTGTCAGCTTATTCGTTTCCGCGTTAGCATCTTACGACAAGGCTTTGATTCGCGTAATACTAGCTCCAATTAACGCTCGCTATTACGCTTAATCCATCGGCAAGAAAGTGTGCACCGATAAGAAGGCTGTCTACCAATCCGGCCGTCAATGACTTTCACTTCGATAAATACATGCACTAAAACAGGCTCTCTTGTCTTGGCCCATCACTTTGCCCTGGACCGCTCCATTGGTATTGCGTTAAGTTCAGCTTATCGTTCGAAAAAAACACTCCCTCTTCCTTTAATAGCGATTTTTGCTTTGCCGCTTCAGTCTTATGGCTTATCTTTCCTTGCGAATTGATCACGCGTTGCCACGGTACATCGTCAGGACAGGCACCCATCGCCAAACCAACCCAACGAGAGGCCGACAGCTGATAATCTTCCTCGCTTATATTTTCAGGCTGAGGAAGTAATTTTGTGATTTGCCCATAGGTGGCAACCCGTCCAGAAGGAATTTGCTGCACTAAAGCCCAGACTTGGTTGTAATACTCGTGCTGATTTGGGGGAGGCAAATAGTTCATAAAATACGACAGCCCTAAATTTGTTCTTCGGATAATGTCCAAGTAATTGTAACGCACACCTATTCTAAGTCCAAATTAGAGCTGACCGAATGCCCCCCCCAAAACTCAGCGGCAAGCCATAACCGCAGAGAAATTCATTTCGTACCAAGCACGATCGCAATATCTATTCATCTGTTGTTCGCGCCACTGCCTCCATGCTTCTGAACTAAGGGCCAATTTCGTTTCGTGTACATCATCAACAAACTCGATGCAACAATGAACGCACGCAGAACCCATTGAGCAGTACGGCCAGTTTTTTTGTACACAAAAAAAACAGTCCTACATTGAGTACCGCAAGCAGGAAAAGCTGCCAAAAACCTGACTTCGCCATTAACTCAGCTTCACGATAGTTCTCAGGCAATTCCCCTACAACTAAGTTTTCAACCTGTAGAGACAAGAACGCGACATAGATGATCAGTAACCCACCAAGAACAATACTGGCTACCAATCCGTCAATGACCTTAGAATCTAGAACTTCCTTATATTCAATAGAACCGCTCCAACCAACCCCGATTGATAACAACACTATCGTCAAGCACAGCGCCATGGCAAGCTTCAACAACCAAAGCCAGCTCACTGCGTCCAAAATTGTATGGAAAGTTTGCAGAACAATTTCACCGAACACAGCATCAGCTGACGACAGCAGCAGTAAAACGACAAGGCCTAGTGGCAGTAAACACGCAATGCCCAGCGATACTCGACCAACCATCCCCACACGCATTGCGTCTGCAGGAATCTGAGACCGATTAAACAGTTGAGTAACTACCGTATTAACCTTGCTCAACGGTTT
>Ga0114956_1003059_pt1 | contig 12991 bp, 10 predicted proteins | sample MaitaG_FD_87304 | JGI IMG/M metagenome (GOLD analysis project Ga0114956, IMG submission 87304) | Marine algal microbial communities from Maine, USA - Maine_Asex2 metaG | ecosystem: Host-associated > Algae > Red algae > Unclassified | place: Maine, USA | collected 2015-01-05 | reverse complement strand
TAGAGCCATAAATAATGCGAAATTTATAAAAGAGAAACAGATTCAAAAAGATGGATCTTTGTTTCATAATTATAAAAATGGTAAAAGTACAATTGAAGGTTTTTCTGAAGATTACGCGCAGACTATAGCGGCCTTTATTGAATTATATCAAGCCACTTTTAATGAAGAATGGCTTAATATCGCCAAAAAGCTAATGGACTATACTATTACACATTTCTTAAATACAGAAAGTAGTATGTTTTACTTTACTTCAGATAATGAAACCAATTTAATTACAAGAAAAACAGAAGTTTTAGATAATGTGATTCCATCATCTAATTCTGTTTTAGCAAAAAATTTATTCAAATTAGGACATTACTATTCAAACAAAACATATAATGATCTGGCAAAGCAGATGCTCAAAAATGTAAATGATGATTTAGAAAAAGTGCCCTCAGGCTATACAAATTGGTTAACATTGTATTTAAATTATGCAAACCCTTATTACGAAGTCGCTATATCCGGAACTGAAGCCCATTTAAAGCTTAAAGAATTAGATAATTCTTATCTGCCCAATATATTAATATCAGCATCAAAAGATAATAGTGATTTGCCCTTATTAAAGAATAAGTATATAGAGGGAGAAACTTTTATATATGTTTGTGTAAACGGAACATGTAAGCTACCAGTTACAATGCCTAAAAAAGCGATAGAACAGATTTTGAAGTAGTGCTAGAATAAAAATTAGTTAAAATGACAACATTAAAAGAATTAGCCAAGTTATTAAACATTTCTATATCTACGGTATCAAAAGCACTAAACGATAGTCACGAAATTAGTGCGATTACAAAAAATCGAGTTAATGAGTTGGCAGAGAAACTTAACTATAAACCCAATAGAATAGCACAACAGTTAAAAAATAATAAAACAAAAACAATTGGTGTTATTTTACCGACAGTTACCAATCCGTTTTTTGCAGAAGTATTGCATGGTGTTGAAATGGCTGCAACAAACAATGATTATGATATTATTGTCTGCTTATCTAACGAAACGCTAAACAAAGAAAAAAGAAGTCTAGAACTGCTATCTAATGGGAGTGTTGACGGCTTTATTTTAGCTGTAGCAAGAGAAAGTCAAGTAAAGCAACAAACCGATCATATAAAGGCAATTTTAGATAACAAAATACCTGTATTAATGTTTGATAGGGTTGTGAATGAAATTCAATGTGATAAAGTCATAGTTGACGATTTTCAATCTGTGTATGAAGCTACTGAGCATTTGATTAGTAATGAAGGTAGAAGAAATATACTTCTTGTTAGTAATATTGAAGAACTTAGCGTTGGTAAGTTAAGAACTAGAGGTTATTCAAAAGCAGTACAAGATCATAATTTAGAACCTCACATTTTAAAACTCGATAATGCTATTGATGTTGAAAAAAGTATATATCAGTATTTAAAAGACAACAATAAAATTGATGCCATTGTATCTATAGATCATATTACAGGTATAATAGCCATTAATATGGCAAAAAAATTAAATAGAGAAATCCCTAAAGATTTATCGATAATTGGCTTTGGTTACGAGCATACCCATTTATTATCTAGTCCAAAAATTTCTATAATCCATCAAAAAGCATATCAAATAGGAGAAATGTCTGTTAAATTACTAATTGATAATTTAGAGATTGACGAGCATGAATCAAAAACGATTATAGTTCCTAGTCAACTTAAATTAGGCAAGTCAACTAAAGCGTTACCATAAAAAAAGCCTGATAAGGATCAGGCTTTAAAATTTTTACAATAAAGTAAGCAATTAGTTACCTTTTACTTTATTTGCGGCTGCATCAACAGCATCGTTGCCAGCTTTCTTAGCTTTGTCAACGGCATCATTACCTGCCTTTTTAGCTGCATCTACAGCGTCGTTACCAGCTTTTTTAGCAGAATCAACAGCATCTTTACCAGCTTCTTTTACATTATCAACTGCGTTATTAGCAGCATCTTTAACATCATCAGCCATGTTTTCAGCTCCTTCTTTCACGCTATCAGCAGCATCGTCTAATGCATCACCTGCATCATCAACCGCATCTTCTATTGCGTCACCTGCATCTTCTAATGCATCACCTGCATCATCCATTGCGTCTTCAATTTTGTCTTCTGTACTTTCACCTTTCGTTTCTCTACAAGATGTGAATGATAATCCAAGCATTGCTACTAATGCCAAGCTTAATACAACTTTTTTCATTTTAATAGTTTTAGTGTTAATTTTAGTTAATGTACGAAAATACTAATTTCAATGAAATTTTCGCATTATTTCATCGTTTATTCGTCCCTACATCTGCACTATATACGTATATATTCTATAATTTGGATTACAGCACCACGATTTTTTTCAATAAACGTTTTATTAGTTAATCCCTGTGATTCATTTAACGAAACATCAGAAATTAAAGCCGTTAAAATGGCTTCGAAACCTTGAGACGTTGAAACTGATGTTACGCCTCCTAGCTCAATTAACATAATGGCTTCAGGAAATTTATCATAATTTTTTCCAATTACAATAGGAATACCAAAAACGGCAGGTTCTAAAATATTATGTAAACCCGAAGAGCCAGCTGCGCCACCAACATACGCAATATCTGCATAACTATAAACCTTGCTTAAATAACCTATAGTATCTAAAATAAAAACATTAAATTTCGATAAATCGTCTGCATTTATTTTAGAAAAGCATATAGATTCTACTGTTAATTGAGACGCAATAGAAGCAATATAACTTGGTTTGATGTTATGTGGAGCAATAATGAATTTTAGATCTCTGTGTGAATTTTTATTAATATAATCCATATATAATTTATCATCTTCTGGCCAAGTACTGCCAAAGACAATGCAGAATTTCTCGTTTTTAAAATTTTCAATAAATGAAACAGAATTATCTACATGTAATTGATTGAAAACACGATCAAAACGTGTGTCACCAGAAACTGTGGTTGTTTTATAATTTATGCGCTCTAGTAAAGTTTTAGAATTTTCATCTTGTGTAAAAATATGATTGAAAGCAAATAACGACGATCTCATAAAGCCTCCATACCAACTAAAGAAACTCTGATTTTTTCTAAAAACAGCAGATATAAGGATAGCTTTTAGGTTTCTGCTTTTAATTTCAAAAAGGAAATTTGGCCAGATTTCATACTTTACAAAAATGATATAATCTGGATTTACAATATCTAAAAAACGTCTAGCATTACGCTTTGAGTCTAAAGGAAGGTAAACCACAACGTCAGCAATTTTAGTATGTTTTCTTACGTCGTAGCCAGAAGGTGAAAAGAAAGATAATACAATTTTATAATTAGGATATTTATGTTTTAAAGTTTTAAAAACAGGTAAACCTTGCTCATATTCACCCAAAGAAGCACAATGAAACCAAAAGGTTTTGTCCTTAGGATTTACAGCATTATTTAGTTTTTCGAATGTATTTTTTCTGCCCTCAACACCTTGTTTCAGTTTTGTATTGAAAACAGCTAAGCATCTAATCACAAAGCTTGCAATGTAAATTGCTATAGAATAAATTCTTTTCAAAAAAATAGATTTATGCTAAAATACAGTTCTTTGAATAAATTGCATTGAACTCGTCTTGACTTTTTGTTTTTAACCGAAAATGAAATAGAATTTGTTAAGATGAGGCTATTTTTAGAGAGCATAACATCGCTATGCATAAAAAACACATGAAATATAGGTAAATTATAATCATTTTTTAGGAAATAGAAAAAGTTAGGATGAGTGCATTAATAGCGATTACAATTTTGTATTTTCGCTAAGGCCTACTTCTAATTAGACTTTAAAACTTATAATCTTCAGAATGAAAAAAATTCAAATGGTAGACCTTCAAGGTCAATATGCAAAAATTAAAGCCAGTGTAGATCCTTCTATAGAAGAAGTGATGAATAGTGCTGCATTTATAAATGGACCTAAAGTACACCAATTTCAGAAAAATCTTGAAGATTATCTTGGTGTAAAACACGTTATACCATGTGCAAACGGAACAGATGCTTTACAAGTAGCCATGATGGGTTTAGGCTTAAAGCCAGGTGACGAGGTCATTACAGCAGATTTTACATTTGCTGCAACTGTAGAAGTTATCGCCTTGTTGCAACTAACACCTGTTTTGGTAGATGTAGATCCCATAACCTTTAATATAGATGTTGATGCTGTAAAAAATGGCATCACTCCAAAAACAAAGGCTATTGTACCAGTGCATTTATTCGGACTTTCGGCAGATATGGACGCCATAATGGACTTAGCCAAAGCACATAATCTTTATGTTATTGAAGATAATGCACAAGGAATTGGAGCAGATTACACACATAAAGATGGAACGAAAACGAAAACCGGAGCTATAGGTCACGTCGCTTCAACCTCATTTTTTCCATCTAAAAATTTAGGCTGTTATGGTGATGGTGGAGCTATATTTACAAACGATGATGATTTGGCACATACCATCAGAGGTATTGTTAACCATGGTATGTATGAGCGCTATCATCACGATGTAGTTGGTGTAAATTCGCGTTTAGATTCTATACAAGCAGCAGTTTTAGACGCTAAATTACCACATCTAGATGCTTATAATAAAGCAAGACAAAATGCAGCTAGAAAGTATAATAATGCCTTTCAAAATCATCCCAATATTACAATTCCTACAGGTAGAACCACATGCGAAGGGATTTGTGACATCTGTGATTGCCATGTGTTTCATCAATATACTTTAAATCTAAAAGATGTTGATAGAGATGCACTTGTAATACATCTACAGGCTAATAATGTACCGTGTGGAGTGTATTATCCGATTCCTTTACATAGGCAAAAAGCGTATTTAGATGAACGTTATAACGAAGCTGATTTTAAAGTGACCAATCAATTGGTGAAATCAGTAATTTCATTACCAATGCATACAGAACTAGATGATGAGCAAATAGATTTTATAACGGCTATGGTCTTAGGCTTCATAAATAAGAATAAATAATATGAAAATTTTAGTTACTGGAGGTTTAGGGTTTATAGGTTCGCACACTGTTGTAGAATTACAGAATGAAGGTTTTGAAGTTGTTATTATAGATAATTTATCTAATTCAACAATCGATGTTTTAGATGGAATAACAGCAATCACAAAGAAAAGACCACATTTCGAAAAATTAGATTTAAGAGTAAAACAAGACGTTCAAGATTTCTTTAAACGTCATAATGATATTGCTGGTATAATTCATTTTGCCGCTAGTAAAGCCGTAGGTGAAAGTGTTAATGAACCATTGATGTATTATGAAAATAATATTACAACCTTGGTTTATATGCTACAAGAGTTAAGTGGTTTGGATAAAAGGAACTTTATTTTCAGTTCTTCCTGCACAGTGTATGGTCAAGCTGATGAATTACCAATAACAGAAAATGCACCTGTTAAACCAGCAGAATCTCCATACGGAAACACCAAACAAATTGGTGAAGAAATTATTAGAGACACGTGTAAGGTCAACGCTGATATTAATGCGATTGCATTGCGTTATTTTAATCCTATTGGAGCGCATGCTTCGACCGAAATTGGTGAATTGCCAATAGGAGTGCCTCAAAATTTAATACCTTTTATTACGCAGACCGGAATTGGTATGCGAGAGCAACTTTCAGTTTTTGGTGGTGATTATCCGACATCAGACGGGACATGTGTAAGAGACTATATCCATGTTGTAGATGTTGCAAAAGCTCATGTTGTAGCCTTACAGCGTTTGTTGAATGGCAAAAATGAATCTAATTACGAATTCTTTAACTTAGGAACAGGAAAAGGAAGTACGGTGTTAGAAGCCATTCAATCTTTTGATCGTGTTTCAGGAAAAAATTTAAAATATGAAATTGTAGATCGAAGAGAAGGTGATGTTGTTTCGGCTTATGCTGAAATCTCTAAAGCTAATAATATATTAGGATGGAAAACCGAGTTAACCTTAGATGATGCTATGGCATCTGCTTGGAGATGGGAACAAAAAATACGAAATAAATAAATTTATATTATGAAATCTTTACTCAGAATTTTAATAATGCTTTGTGTGTGTTCACTAACAGCGCAAAACACTTATATACATTGTGGAAAATTAATTGACACAAAATCTGGTAAAGTACTTACAAAAAAAACCATTATAGTTTCTGGTAATAAAATTACATCTGTTGAAAATGGATATGCAAACCCAAAAAATACTGAGGATACAGCAGTTAATTTAAAATCTAAAACCGTAATGCCAGGTTTAATAGATATGCATGTACATATTGAAAGTGAAACCAATCCAAAATCTTATCTAGAAGATTATACCTTAAACGATGCTGATGTCGCTTTTAAATCCGTAAAATATGCCAAAATCACCTTAATGAGTGGTTTTACTACGGTTAGAGATTTAGGAGGTTCTGGTGTAAATGTATCATTAAGAAATGCTATTAATGCAGGAAGTATAGATGGTCCAAGAATTTTTACAGCAGAAAAAGCCTTAGCAACCACAGGAGGTCATGCAGACCCAACTAACGGTGCGAAGAAAAGTATTATGGGTAATCCTGGGCCTAAAGAAGGCGTGGTCAATGGAGTTGAAGATGCTAAAAAAGCAGTGAGACAGCGCTATAAAAATGGTGCAGATTTAATAAAAATCACAGCCACAGGTGGTGTTTTAAGTGTTGCCAAAAGTGGACAAAACCCGCAGTTTACAGTCCAAGAAATAAAAGCAATCTGCGAAACTGCAAAAGACTATGGATTTCACGTCGCTGCACATGCGCATGGAGATGAAGGTATGCAACGTGCTATTCTGGGAGGAGTAAAAACGATAGAACATGGTACTTTAATGAGTTCTGAAACTATGGAACTTATGAAAAACAACGATGTATATTTAGTGCCAACCATTAGTGCTGGAAAATTTGTTTCTGAAAAAGCACAAATCCCTAATTACTATCCTGCTATTATTGTCCCTAAGGCTTTAGATATTGGCCCAAAAATTCAAAATATGTTTGGTAGGGCTTATAGAGCAGGTGTTGGTATTGCATTTGGTACAGATGCAGCGGTATTTTATCATGGAGATAATGGTAAAGAATTTGGTTATATGGTTGAAGCAGGAATGCCAGCTATGGAAACCATTCAAAGTGCAACGGTTACAAACGCTATGATTTTAAAAATGGAAACTCAAATAGGTCAGATAAAAGAAGGGTTTATAGCAGATATTATTGCTGTAGATGACGATCCTACAAAAGAGATTTCTACCATGGAGAATGTTACTTTTGTAATGAAGAATGGTGTGATTTATAAACAGTAGAAAACCAAACAGAACTAAGCATTACCAGCTTCTGAAGCTACTTTCTTTTTATTACCAAAAATTCCACTAAACAATAACATTATCATTCCTGTGGTTACCGATAAATCTGCAACATTAAAGATACCTGTTTTAAAAACACCACCTAAATCGATAAAGAAAAAATCGGTGACTTGTTTATAAACGATACGGTCAAACACATTAGCAACTCCTCCACCTATTATGCAGCAAAAAGCAATTAGACTTAAGCGGTCTAATTCTTTCGTTTTTACGATGTAATAAATCACATAACCTAACACAATAGTAGGCAGAACCAAAAGAAAGATGAGTTTTAAAGTTGGGTTCATATCGCTTCCCATACCTAAAAAAGCACCTTTATTTTCTACCCAAATAAGTTGAAAATAGTCTTTAATCACATTGATTTGACCTTTACCACCTTTCACCATTGTGCCTCTAACAATAGCTTTGGAGATTTGATCAATTGCAATATTGAATATAATAAGGACTGTAATAAATAGATTTCTATTCAAGATCGTAGATAATTAAGCGTTAGTTTCAAAAGTTGCTGAAGCTGTTTCGGCTTCTCTGTTTATTTTTCTAACAAGACCTTGTAAAACTTTACCAGGACCAACTTCTGTAAAATGAGAAGCTCCATCTGTAATCATTTGTTGTACAGATTGTGTCCAACGTACTGGAGCGGTTAATTGCGAAATGAGATTCGCTTTTATTTCGTTTTCATCAGTTATAGCAGAAGCTGTAACATTTTGATATATTGGGCAATTGGGTTGGCTAAATGTAGTGTTTTCTATTGCAGCTGCTAATTCTTCTCGTGCTGGCTCCATTAATGGAGAGTGAAATGCTCCACCTACAGGCAATACTAATGCACGTCTAGCGCCAGCATCCTTAAGGGATTCACAAGCTTTATTAATGGCTTCAACTTCACCAGAAATCACTAATTGACCAGGACAATTGTAGTTGGCAGCCACGACAACACCTTCAGTTGTTGTACATATTTTTTCAACAATAGCGTCATCTAGACCTAAAACTGCGGCCATAGTGCTAGGTTGCGCATCACAAGCTTTTTGCATGGCTTCAGCACGTTGTGAGACAAGCTTTAAGCCATCTTCAAAAGTTAAAGCTCCAGCAGCAACTAATGCTGAAAACTCTCCAAGCGAATGACCAGCAACCATATCTGGTTTAAAACGCTCTCCCAAAGTTTTTGCTAAGATTACAGAATGCAAAAAGATAGCAGGTTGGGTTACCTTAGTTTCTTTTAGGTCTTCAGCAGAGCCTTCAAACATAATGTCTGTAATATGAAAGCCTAAAATATCATTGGCTTTTTCAAATAATTCTTGTGCTAAAGCAGATTTTTCGTAAAGATCTAAACCCATTCCTGAGAATTGAGCTCCTTGACCTGGAAATATATATGCGTTCATCCTATCTTCTGTCTTTCCAAAGGAAAGAACTGATTTTAGTTAATTATTAATTAAGATGCAAAAATAGGAATAAATATTTTCAGTTGACAGTCTTAGGTACAGTTTTCAGTTAGTGCGTGATTAACTGCAAACTGTGACTGCGACTGTATACTTTAAGAGCATGCCGCTTCAGCACAACGCTCTCCATCCATAGCAGCTGAAACAATGCCGCCAGCATAACCACCACCTTCTCCACAAGGATATAAATTAGTGATTTCAGGATGCTCTAAAGTTTCTGTTCTTGGAATATTTACAGGTGATGAGGTACGTGATTCTACACCAATAATATTAGCTTCTTTGGTGTAGTAACCTTTCATTTTTTCACCAAATACTTTAAATCCTTTTCGTAAAGAACCACCAATTAACTTGGGTAATAATGAGTGCATTGGTGCTGATTTTAAACCAGGTTGATACGACGTTTCATTTAAACTAGACGATAATTTCCCTTCAACAAAGTCTGTTAATCGTTGTCCTGGAGCAGATTGTGTTCTTCCTCCAGATGTAAAAGCTAAGCGTTCTAAATTCTTTTGATATTCTAAGGCTTTTAAAGCTCCAAACCGTTCGTATTTGTATAAATCTTTGTCTACATTAATTTCGGTTACAATACCGGAATTCGCAAATTTGTTATTCCGTTTTGAAGGTGACATACCATTAACCACCACTTCACCATTAGCCGTCGCCGCTGGTACTATAAATCCGCCAGGACACATGCAAAAAGAATACACTCCTCTGTCATTAACTTGTTGCACTAAACTATAAGCTGCAGCTGGCAACAAGGCATCTCTTGGTTTACCTTTACAGTGATATTGAATACCATCTATAATATCTTGAGGATGCTCCACACGAACACCCATAGCAAATGACTTTGCTTTTAACGCCACATTTTTATCATTTAATAAATAGAAAATATCTCTTGCCGAATGTCCTGTTGCTAGAATTACTTTTTCAACATTATACTCATTTCCATTTTGAAGTTGAATCGCAACGATTTTATTATCTTTTAAAGTAAAGTCTGAAACTTTAGATCCAAAATGGACTTCTCCTCCAAATTTTAAAATGGTTTCTCTAATGTTTTGAACAACTTTAGGTAATTTATTAGTTCCAATATGAGGATGCGCATCTACTAAAATTTGGTCTGTTGCTCCATGAAATACTAAGTTTTCAAAAATTCGTCTAACATCTCCACGTTTTAAACTTCGTGTATAAAGTTTTCCATCACTATATGTTCCTGCTCCTCCTTCTCCAAAACAATAGTTAGAGTCCTCGTTTACGTAATGATCTTGATTTATAGCTTTTAAGTCACGTCGACGCTCTTGTACATTTTTACCACGCTCTAGAACTATAGGTTTAAAACCAAGTTCTATACAACGCAGCGCTGCCCACATTCCGGCAGGACCAAAACCAATAATATGAATTGGTTGTGCCTTAGATACATCTTTATAGTCAAATGCATAATCTGATGTTTCTGGAAGAGGCTCATTGATATAAACTTCAACTTTATAGTTTATCATAATGTTTCGTTTACGAGCGTCTATCGATTTTCTAAGCACTTTAATTCCTGAAATTTCAGAAGGTTTCATCCCTAAGTCATAAGCTGCTTTATTGAGCAATCCATCAGATTTTCCTTCTTGGTGAAGATTAAGTCGTAATTGAAAGGCTTTTATCATATTGCGAAATTAGTTATATTTATGTTTAACTTTTTTCAAACCAGAAAAAATTAAAACTCATGCTTATGGATTTTACGCTCACCACTAAAATAAATGCCACTGCAAAACAAATCTATAAATCTTGGCTAAGTACACAACGGCATTCTAAAATGACAGGAGCTACAGCATTTATATCAGATCAAGAAGGTGAGAAGTTTACGGCTTGGCAAGGCTATATCACAGGAAAAAATTTAGAATTAAAACCTTATAGTAAAATTGTGCAATCGTGGAGAACTGGTAATTTTAAAGCGAATGAAGCAGATTCTAAAATTGAAGTTTTTCTGAATGAAGACGGAGATGAAACCACATTAACTTTAAATCATACCAATCTTCCGGAATCAGGAGAACACTATAAAAAAGGCTGGGAAGAAAGTTATTTTGAACCTATGCGGAAGTATTTTGAGGCTATTAATAACGCTTAAGTTATACCGATATAATTTATACAAAAAGACCCTTTCTAATTAGAAAGGGTCTTTTTGTTAAATAAGATTCGTCACTTCGAGTGAATCTGAGGAACGAAGATTTGTGTCGAGAAGTTATAAAGCACGGTTCTCGTTCTCGATACATTTTATTTTCGTACCTCAATAAAATAATCGAACTGACGTCCTTTTTTCATTCCTCCAAACTTATAGTTTTAATATTATCCTTATAAACACGATCTATTAAAAGATGTCTCGGGTCAATAGCTGCTTTTACTGGCAATGAATCTAATTGTACTGTAATTGAAGATTGCTCTTTATTAAATTTCATTCGTTTTTGACTATATAAAAGTTTCTCATCATCATCCAAAAAGAAACCGACATCAATCCAATCGTTAATAGCTATTTTAGTTTCATTGCCTAAGCTATCCGATTTTATTTTAGAACTTTCAATCTCTAAGGTTACTTCAAATTTACCATTATCTAATTTTTTATAATTAGCGTCTTTCATTCGGTTGTCATACAAGGTTATTTCTTTAAACCAATCTTTAATTATATAGTTTAAAGAGTCAGGAATTTGTGGTTCTAAATGTCTTAAAAAATCTAAAGACGTTGGGTAAGGTGGTTTTTTATAACGGTATTCTTCTAAAAAATTCTTCATCGCTAAATTCACCTTGTCTTCACCTATATAATCCTGTAGAGCATATAGAACAACACTGCCTTTACCATAATGGATATAAGCTTGATTTTCTACTTTATATAATGGTAATTCCTTCAATCGCTCGCCACTTCGTCCTCTCAAATAACGATCGTGATCATATTTTATGAGCTCTCTCATTTCCATAGGGCTTTCAGCAATTTTTTTAGATGTCATACGAGACGCATATTGAGAAAAGCCTTCACTAAAAAATGTTGAGCCTTGCATGTTTACACCAATTAACTGATGTGCCCACCATTGATGCGCCATCTCGTGTGCTATTACCGCATCTACGATATTATTTTTAGTTTCATCCTCAAGATTGATTATAAATCCGATCGCTTCAGAATATGGCATAGTTCCTGGGAAGGCTTGTGCAAATGAGGCGTATCTTGGAAACTCAATAATTCGACATTGCTTATGATAATATGGTCCAAAATTTTCTGTAAAGTACACTAAAGAGCGTTCTACAGCATCTAACATCATATCCACATTTTCAGGATGTTTCTCATCGTAGTAGACTTCAATATCAATTCCGTTCCATTTCCGTTTTCTAATTTCGTAATCGGCTGACATAAATGAGTAGAAATTTAACGAAGGAGTATCCGTTTTATAATGGTAATAATCTCTTCCGTTTTCCTCCCATTTTTTAATTAAAGAACCTGGTGCAATAGCAGTCTGCTCTTTGATGGTTGAGATAATAGTCTCAACATTAATAAAGTCTGACTGACCATTAGTAATATAATTACGATTGTGTAATTCACTTGTTTCACCTGATAATTTAGGTGTGCGTTCCTTCGGTTTTAGATCATATTTCTTACGTGTATTTTTGTCGCTAAGTTCATAATTTTTATTATAACCCATTATTGGTAGAACGTCACCATTATTTATAAAAGTTCCATTCTTAACAATCATTGTTGTACCGCGACCATTTTCAAAACCTTTTGTAATAAATTTATTATCTAGTTTCATTATAATGGTTTCACCTGGTTGCAAAGCAGGACTCAATTTATAAATGGTATATAAATATGTCGTGTCTTTATAAACGGATTTAGCGTTTGGTATATTCAGTTTGGTATCCCAACCTTCACCATTAAAAAAGTGAAGTGAATCAATTGCTTGATTAGATTCATTGGTTAAGGCTATATCTGCTTTTACATGGATATCTCTTTTATTGGGAAAAATATCGATGAAGTATTTTGCATCGGTAACTTTTGGGTGTGGAGCATCTTTATACTTGCTGTATTTCTTTTCGAAATCTGCCATAAGTTGCTCTGTAGTATCATCTGAACGATATGGGTTTAAAACCTGAGTATTATAATAAACAAAGCCAGCAACTCCAAGCCAAATAATGCCTATTAATGCAATAATGCCACGATAACTTTTTGGAACTT